>Ga0102924_1001902_pt1 | contig 23379 bp, 24 predicted proteins | sample PaiPotPPM11metaG_FD_80116 | JGI IMG/M metagenome (GOLD analysis project Ga0102924, IMG submission 80116) | Iron sulfur acid spring bacterial and archeal communities from Banff, Canada, to study Microbial Dark Matter (Phase II) - Paint Pots PPM... ...
CGCTCCACGCGCCCCGACCACGGCGGCCAATGATCTTGGAGACTTTTCGGCGCATACGGCGGAAAAGTCTCCGCGTTGATCCGGGCGCCGGGTTAGCCGTTGAGCCGTCCGAGCGCGGGCCGATGTGGTGTCATACCCCCGTGAGCTTGCACGATCCATCCGTAACCCGCCCGGGCCGTCCGGCTGATTTTCGCCCTGGCCGTGTTTGCCGCCTCGCTGGCCGCCGCGACCCTGGCCGGGTGGGGCTGGGCCATGGTGGCCCTCCCCGCGCAAGACATGGGCGCCCACGCCGCGGCCGTGGTCCTCGGGCAGGCCGGAGCGATCGGCCTGCTCGTCGCGACGAGCTTCGCGCTGCCGACCCGCTGGCGGACCGGCAGCCGGATCGGCCCGCTGATCACCGGCCAGGCCGGGGCCATGCTGATCGCCGTCAGCGCCGGCCTGGCCGTGGCCCTGGCCGCCCCGGCCGGGTCAGGGCCGGCGCGGGTCATCGCGCCCGGCGTGATCGGGGTCCTGGGCGTGGCGCTGCTGCTCACCGCGGCGCTCGCGCACGTCCGGTCCGGCCGCCGCGCCGCGGCCCGGGACGACATGGTCCGCACCGGCCAGCAGGCGCCGGGGCTGATCACCGAGGCCGCGCAGACCGGGATGATGAACAACGTCCCGCGCTGGCGGGTCGTGGTCCGGTTCACCGACAGCTCGGGGGACCGCGCGCTGGGTCACCAGGCACACGACGACCTGGAACCCGCCCAGCGTCAACCAGCAGGCCGTCGTGTACTACGACCCGTCCCGGCCGGGCGACCAGCGGCACATCGTGGTGTCCTGGTAGTCCCGGCCGGCGGCCAGGTCAGCCGCGCCGGTTGAACAGCAGCGGCAGCAGCGGCCGGCCCAGGTCGCTCAGCACCCGCGGCCCGGCGGGCGCGTCCGCCAGATCCGGGCTGTAGTGCAAGAACGCGTAGCCGAGCCGCTGAGCCAGGATCCCGTCGGTGGCCACCTGGTCGCCGATCACCACGCCCGGGCGGGGAAAGCCCCGGTAGGGCGCGGTCCGCACCGGCTTGTGCGCGGAGGCCAGGTAGACCACGCGCGGCCCGCCGGCGGGCGCGGACGGGAGCGCGGACGGGCGCCGCACCGAGTTCGTGGCGAAACAGATGACGAGCACCCCGGGGATGGCCGCGATCTGGGCCAGGACCCGCCCGAGGCCGCGGTCGAGCGCCTCCTGGCCGCTGTCCCAGTGGGCAACCAGCGGCTCGATGTCCACCACGACCGTCCGGGCCGCCAGCTCGCCGGCCCGGCGCAGCAGGTCCTCCGGCTCGGCGAGCCGCTCGTAGGCCACTCTCACCCCACCAGTTCAGCATCCCGGCCGGCGGCGGCGCCCACCGTCCCCGTGCGAGTCCGGGCCCCGGCTCCCGGCGACCCGGCCTGGCCCGGCCCGAAACTTGGCCAGTCCCGACAAGAATCCCCGATCGGGCGGGGCCGATCTGCCAAGCTGAGCAGCGATGTCGACCGATCCCGGCCCCGCGGCTCAGCGTGACGGCGACCTGCCGGGCGTGGAGCGGCTGCTCACCCTGTCCGACGGCGTGGTGGCCATCGCGCTGACCCTCCTGGTCCTCCAGCTCAGGGTGCCGTCTCTCGGACCGCACGCGAACGCCAACTCGGCATCCGAGCTGGCCGCCCAGCTCAGCAAGGACGGCGACCAGCTCACCAGCTACGTGATCTCGTTCTACGTCATCGCCCAGTTCTGGCTGGTCCACCACCGGGTGTTCCGCCAGATCGCGGGCCAGCGGGAGGGCCTGGCCTGGTGGAACTTCGCGTTCCTGTTCACGATCACGGTCATGCCGTTCACCAGCGACCTGCTGGGCAAGTTCGGCTCGAACCCGCTCGCGGTCGACATCTTCGCCCTCAACCTGCTGCTCGCCAGCCTGGCCACCCAGGCGACGATCATGTTCGGGCGGCACAACAAGCTGCTGGTCGCGAGCATCGGCCGGCGGGAGGCCGTGGCCGGGCAGCTCCGCTCGGCGCTGAGCGCCCTGGTCATCGGCCTGTCCATGGGCCTGGCCTGGGTGGACACGAACACGGCCAAGTACGTCTGGCTCGCGCTGGCCGTCGTGCCGCGGGTCGCGGACCGCTGGGCCGCGCATCGCGTCGCCTCGCGGGCCGGCGGGTAGCATCGCGAACGTGCGGCAACGTGGCGCCCGTTCCACCGGCACGCGAGGAGGCACGATGACTGAGCAGACCCCACACCAGCCCGACGAGCAGTTCCACCGCGACCGCAGGCAGCACGGCGGCGAGATCGACCGGCTCAACTCCGACCAGCTCGCGCGCCTGACCGAAGAGGAACGCGTCGAGGCGGGCGTGGACGACTACGACCCCGACGAGGTGCCCCCCGCCACCGACGAGCCGCCCGAGCAGGACCTCTCGCAGAGCGAGGTCTACCAGGAGGCGCAGGCCGAGATCCGCCGCGAGCTGGACCAGGGCGAGCTGCGCGTCCGCGGCGAGCGCGACCCGTACCCGCCCTCGCATTACGATCGGTCGTAGGAGGCCCGGCCCGGGCGCGAGCCCGCGGCCGGAGCGCAGGCAGCGGTCGGGAGGATGCCGTCATGGGCTTCGAGCACATCCTGGTCGAGCGGTCGGGCGAGTTCGCCACCGTCACCATGAACCGGCCGGAGCGGCGCAACGCCCTGTCGCTGGCGCACATGCGCGAGCTGATCACGGCGCTGCGGGAGCTCGGCGAGAGCGACGCCCTCGGCATCGTCCTGGCCGGGAACGGCCCGGTGTTCAGCGCCGGGCACGACTTCGCCGACGTGGCGGACGCTGACCTGCCGGCCGTGCGGGCCCTGCTGATGACCTGCACCGAGCTGATGACGCTGATCCAGCAGGTGCCCCAGCCGGTTGTGGCGCGGGTACACGGGCTGGCCACCGCGGCCGGCTGCCAGCTCGTGGCCAGCGCCGACCTCGCCGTGGCCAGCGAGAACGCCGGGTTCGCCGCCCCGGGCGGCAAGGGCGGCTGGTTCTGCCACACGCCGATGGTGGCGGTCGCGCGCAACGTCGGCCGCAAGCGGGCCGCGGAGCTGGCCCTGTCCGGCGACGTGATCGACGCCCGCACCGCGCTCGACTGGGGACTGGTCAACCGGGTGGTCCCCGCCGAGCAGCTGGACTCGGCCACGGCGGACCTCCTCGAGCGCGTCACCCGGGGTTCGGCGGTGAGCAAGGGGATCGGCAAGCACGCGCTCTACGCCCAGATCGACCTCGACCAGCCCAAGGCCTACGCGTACGCGGTCGAGGTGATGGCCGCGACCAGCCAGCTGCCGGATGCGCGGGAGGGCATGCACGCGTTCCTCGAGAAGCGCAAGCCGCAGTGGCAGCGCGGCCGCCCGTGACCGGGACGCCGACGACCGGGACGCCGACGACCGGGACGCCGACGACCTGGACGCCGACGACCTGGACGCCGACGACCGGGACACCCGCGGCCAACGGCGGCTGCCCGGCATGACCGCGCCCGCCGAGGCCGGGCTGGGCGGCGCGCCGCCGTTCGGGCCCGATCCGGCGCAGGGCCGCGTGTTCACCGCCGTGCGGGCGGTCCGCAGCACCGACGTGACCCCGGAGGGCTGGCTGCGGCTGGACGCGCTGGCCCGCTACCTGCAGGAGGCCGCCGAGGATGACCTGGCCGACGCCGACGGCCAGGATTCGCACGTCTGGCTGGTGCGCCGGGTCGAGCTGGCCGTCCGCGGCTACCCGAGGCGCGGCGAGCCGCTCCGGCTGCGAACGTTCTGCTCGGCGACCGGGCCGCGCTGGGCCGAGCGCACCACGACCGTGAAGGCCGCGGGCCGCGACCTGATCCAGGCCCGGGCCGTGTGGGCGGCGATCGGCCGCGGCGACGGGCGGCCCGTCCCGCTCGGCGCGGCGTTTCACCGGGTCTACTCCATCTCGGCTGAGGGGCGCACGGTGTCGGCGCGGCTGTCGCTGCCCGGGCCGCCCGGGCCGGAGCCGGGCCGGGCGTGGCCGCTGCGGGCCGCGGACTTCGACATGGCGGGCCACGTCAACAACAGCATCCACTGGGCCGCGGTCGAGGACGCGCTGACCGAGGCCGGCTGGCGGCCGGCCCGCGCCGAACTCGAGTACAACCGCGCTATCCTGCCCGGTCGCAGTCCTCGGCTGGTGACCGCTGCGGAGCCTGGCCGGCTTCGCTGCTGGCTGCTGGACGGCGATCAGCGGCTCGCCTCCGCCAGCCTCGCCGCCGCCGGGGCGCCCCGTCCAGCGCGATCAGCCGGTAGCTGAGTTCCACCAGCACCAGACCGATCGCCGCCTCGAGCAGCGCCTCGCCGACCCCCCGGATGGCCAGCACCTCCAGGATCTCCCCCGCGTTCTCCGGCGCGGGGACCAGCGACTCGATCTCGCCGGCCGCCGCCATCGGGATGGTGGCCAGCAGCACCACGGTCCAGAAGTGCCGCCGGACCAGGTGCGCCGAACGCCTCAGGGCCTTGCGGACCGGATGGTGCTCGATCTCGACCACCGGCCCGACGATCGCGAGGAAGGTCAGCGCGACCAGCCCGGGGATCACCAGCGCGAGGATCCCGATCGCCACGATCAGCGCCACCAGGAGGTCGGCCAGGATCAGCCGGCGCCACGGCAGGGTCCGCATGACCTGCCACACCGTCGCGTCGTCCTGGCCGTGCCCGGTCTCGCCGACGAGCCGGCACAGGAACCCGGACAGGAACACCGTCCCCAGCATGCTCACGGCCTCGGCGCTCACCTCGGTGAACACTACGAGCGGCAGGTTGGTCCGGTCGATGAGGTCGTGCGCGACGATCTCGAGCAGCGCGGACAGCGTGGATACCACCACGGCCACGGCCAGCACGCGCCACCGGTGCCGCCAGCCCGCCCGGGCCGCCCCGGCGATCACCGCCCGGACCGGCATCTCCGGCGCCGGGCGCCGGGTGCCCGCCGCCGGACCGGCCCGGGCGCTCCCGCGGATTCGCCACGCCATGGGACGCCACGCTACGTGGTCAGTCATAAGCGAAGTGGAGCGGGCTCCCCCACATCGTTCCGACTCCCGTCCTTGACATGTGACCAAACGGTCACCTATTCTCAAGACGTGGACGAGGTGTTCAAGGCGCTGGCCGACCCGACCCGGCGCAGCCTGCTCGACGAGCTGTTCCGCGAGGACGGCCAGACGCTGAGCGCGCTCGAGGCCCGGTTCGACATCACGCGCTTCGGGGTGATGAAGCACCTCAGGCTGCTCGAGGAGGCGGGCCTGGTGGTGACGCGGCGGCGGGGCCGCGAGAAGCTCCACTTCCTCAACTCGGTCCCGATCCGGCTCGTCCACGACCGCTGGGTCAGCAAGTACGCCGAGCCGTGGGCCGCGGCCCTGAGCGACCTCAAGCAGAATCTGGAGAGATCTATGGAAAAGGTGTTCGAGATCTACATCCGAACCACCCCGGAACGCCTCTGGGAAGCGATCACCGACGCCGACATCCGGAGCAAGTACCACTTCGGCACGCAGGTCGTCTCGGACTGGACGCCGGGATCGCACTACCAGCAGGTCCACCCCGCCGCGGGCATGACGATCAGCGAGGGCGAGAACCTCGAGGTCGACCCGCCGCACCGCCTGGTGCAGAGCATGACCGCGCTGTGGGGCGACGACGTGAAGAACGCCGGCACCTCGCGGGTCACCTGGGAGATCGAGCCGGTCGGCGACTCCTGCCGGCTGACCCTCACCCACGACCGGCTGCCCGACGACGCGCCCGGCTCGCTCTACGGCGGCTGGCCGATGGTCCTGTCCGGCCTGAAGACCTGGCTCGAGACCGGCGAACTGCTCACCACGCCCGGCTCCCTGATGTACGGCTGACCGGCCGCCACCGCTCACCGAAACCGAGAGGAATCACGATGACCGACCAGACCAAGACCCGGATCACCACGCTGCACACCGTCGGCGTGCCCGTCACCGACCAGGCCCGGGCGCTCGACTTCTACACCAGCACCCTGGGCCTGGAGACACGCCTCGACGCCCCGTTCGGCGACGGCGGCCGCTGGATCGAGGTCGCACCGCCCGGCGCGGGCACGAGCATCGCCCTGGTGGCCGAGAGCGCGATCCAGCCCACCGGGCACGACACCGGCATCCGGCTGGGCGCGGTGGACGCCGACGCCAAGCACGCCGACCTGCTCGCCCGGGGCGTCGACGCGGACGCGGAGGTGCTGCGCTGGCCGGGGGTGCCCGCCATGTTCGCCTTCCGCGACCCGGACGGGAACCAGCTCGAGATCGTCGAAAATTCCTGACACTCCGAACGGCTGCGCGTCCCGGCCGGGTCCGTCAGGGCTCACCGGCCGGGGCGCGCCGCTGCGCTCCCTCCCGGCCGACCTCGCCCACGAGCTCGATGAGCTGGGCCAATGTGTCCAGGGCCGGAGTGTCGAGACGGGCGCCCGGGCCGGCCGGCAGCTTGGCCTGCAGCGTCGTGATGCCGGCGTCCCGGTAGCGGCGCAGCCGGTCCCTGACCGCCGCGGGCGGCCCGAGCAGGTTGGTCTTCAGGCCCAGCTCCAGCGGCACCCGGTCGGCCGCCTCGTCCCGGCGCCCGGCCCGCCACAGGTCCGCCACCGCGGCCACGTCGTCCCCGAAACCCTGGCGGGCGAACGCCGCGTTGTAGAAGTTCTGCCTGGCCGAGCCCATGGCGCCGATCGTGAACGCGTAGCCGCGGGCGTGGCGCCGGGCCGCCTCCTCGACGTCGTCGGTGAACTCCACCGCGACCGGGATGACCAGCTCGAGGTCGGCCAGCGCCCGCCCGGCACGCGCGGCGCCGGCCCGCAGGTGGTCGAGGAACGCCGGGGCCTGCTCGGGAAGGAAGGCGTTGCCGATCCAGCCGTCGGCCAGCTCGCCGGTCAGCTCGAGGTTGCGCGGGCCGAGCGCGGCCACCAGGATCGGCAGCGGCGTGGGCGGCAGCATCGACCGCAGGGCCCGCCCGGGCCCGTCCGGCAGCGGCAGCCGGTACACCTGCCCGGCGTAGCTGAGCCGGTCGCCGCGCGCGACCGCGCGGACGATCTCGATCGTCTCGCGCGTGACCGCCAGCGGCGCCCGGAACCTGACCCCGTGCCAGCCCTCCATGACCTGCGGCCCGCTCGTCCCCACGCCGAGCAGGAGGCGCCCGCCGGAGAGCCGCTGCACGGACATGGCCGACATGGCCAGCATGGCCGGGGTGCGGGCGCCCAGCACCGCGATCGCCGACCCCAGCCTGATCGTGGTCGTCCGGGCGGCCAGGTAGGCCAGCGGGGTCAGCGCGTCCTGGCCCCAGACCTCCGGGACCCACACCGAGGCCGCGCCGAGCGGCTCGGCGTCCGCGACGAACGCGGCGTCACCGGGCCCCGCGACCGTCGCGCTGATCCCGACCTGCATGACCGGCGCCCTCCGGCGGGTTCCCGGCCCGGCCGGCCCGGGCCGTCGCGCCAGTGAACTGCCGCGTGTTTACCCTGTCAAGGTCAGCCTTTGCCGAGGAGGGCCCCCGTGGACCAGCCCGAGCTTCGCCTGAGTGACTGCCCGACGGCCGAGGAGAGCGTGCTGATCGCCGCGCCGCCGCAGGCCGTGTGGCCCCTGGTGTGCGACATCCGCCTCCCGGCCCGCTTCAGCTCGGAATTCCAGGGCGCGCAGTGGCTCGACGGCGCGACCGGCCCGGCCCTGGGCGCGCGGTTCACCGGCCGCAACCACCATCCGGCCCGCGGCGAATGGGAGACGACCTCGACGATCTGCGAGTTCGAGCCGGAACGCGCGTTCGGCTGGTCGGTCGGCGGCACCGAGCGGCCCGCGGCCCGCTGGCGCTTCGTCCTCGAGCCCCGGGCCGGCGCGACCCGGCTCAGCCAGTGGGTGCAGCTCGGGCCGGGCCCGAGCGGCATCAGTGAGGTGATCGCGGCGATGCCCGATAAGGAGTCCCGGATCCTGCACCGCCGGCTCGCCGAGCACCGGGCCAACATGGAGGCCACGATCGCCGGGATCAAGGGCCTGGCCGAGGCCTAGCCCGCACCGCGTATCGTCATCGGGTGCGCGTCGCGACGTTCAACGTGCTGCACGGGCGGGCGATCACGAACGGCCGGCCCGCCGAGGTCAGCCCCGCGGCCCTGGCCGCCGGGCGGCCGCTCGCCGAGGCGGTCGCGGCGCTGGACGCCGACGTGCTCGCGCTGCAGGAACTCGACCGGTTCCAGGACCGCTCGGGCGCCTGCGACCAGGCGCTGGTGGCCGCCCGGGCGCTGGGCGCGACCGACTGGCGCTACGCCAGCGCGCTGCACGGCCGCCCGGCGCCGCGCACAGGCTGGGTGCGCGAGCCCGCCGCGCCGGACCTGGGCGTGCACGGACCCCGCGGCGCGGAAGGCGCGGACGGTCTCCCCTCGCACGGGATCGCGCTGCTCACCCGGCTCCCGGTCCGGTACTGGCGGGCCTGGCGGTTCGCCCCGGCCCCGATGCACCTGCCGCTGCGGGTCCCGGGACGGCCCGGGCTGATCGCGGTCCGGGACCAGCCGCGGGCCGCGCTGGCCGCCGTGCTGGACACCGCCCGCGGCCCGCTGACCGTGGCCGCGGTGCACCTGTCGTTCGTCCCGGGCTGGAACGCCGGCCAGCTCGTCTCGCTCCAGCGCTGGCTCACGGGCCTGCCCCGGCCCCGCCTGCTGCTGGGTGACCTGAACCTGATCGGCGCGCTCCCGCGGGTCGTGCTCAACGCGGCACAGGCCACGGCGCGCAGCACCGGCGGCCCGGGCTGGCACGACCTGGCCCGCGCCGCGACCTATCCCGCGCACCGCCCGATGGTGCAGTTCGACCACGTGCTGGCGGCCGGGATCCCGCGCGACGCGGTGCGCGCCGTGCGCACGCCGGGCACGGCGATCTCCGACCACCGCCCGATCGTGGCCGACATCTCCTGGTGACTCAGGCCTTGCGCCCCACGCCGACCAGGCCCCAGAGCCGCGTGGGGTCGCTCGGCACGTCGGCGGGCGAGTCCGGCCGCCACTGCGGGATGTACACCAGGCCGGGGTCGACGAGCTCGAAGCCGTCGAAGAACCGCAGGATGTCCGCGCGCGAACGGATGTGCACCTGGGTCGAGACGCTGCGGTTGTACATCTTCTCCGCGGCCTGCGCGACCACCGGCTTGCTCTCGTTGGTGGGGTGGCACAGCACGAGGTAGCTACCGGGCGCGAGCGCGTCCCGCAGCGTGGCCACGATCCGCCACGGGTCCTCGCCGTCAGCGATGAACGGTAATACGGAAACCAGCAGCAGGCCGGTCGGCTGGGCCGGGTCGATCAGGCGCGCCACGGCCTCGTGGCCGAGGATCTTCTGCGGCTCGCGCAGGTCGCCCTCGATGATCGTCGCGTTCTCGTGGCGGGCCAGGATGGCCCGGCTGTGCGCGATCGCGACCGGGTCGATATCGGCGTAGACCACCCGCGATCCCGGCGCGCTCCGCTGCGCGACCTCGTGCACGTTGCCCTCGGTCGGGATGCCCGAGCCGATGTCGAGGAACTGGCGGATCCCCGAGCCGGCCAGGAACCGCACGGCCCGCCCGAGGAAAGCGCGGTTGGCCCGGGCGCCCGCGCGGATGTCGGGCTCGACCGCGGCCAGCGCCCGCGCCGCGTCCTGGTCAGCCAGGAAGTTATGGCTGCCGCCCAGCAGGTAGTCGTAGACCCGGGCCACATTGGCTCGCTTGGGGTCGACCTCGGGCGGTACCCAGTCCGGCTCGCCAGCCATCGCGCCTGCCCTCCGCCCATTTCGCGGCAGATTTCGTGTTTGCACGATATCCCAGTGCGCCGGCGCCCGGCGGCCCAACCGCGTGGCCGGTCCGCTGTCCTTCCGAGGCCAGCGCTGACTGGCCGTCGTCGCTGGCGCCGCACCGGCCCGCGCGCGAGCGGCGAGGTTCAGCTCCCGGACATTTTTCGTTAATCCCATTGTTGTCCACCGGTGCTTGGCTACCTCCTGCACGAGCTTATTGCCAGATATTCGCACGGCATTTCGCATATCTCGGCGCCGCATGACCGCGCGAATTCGCATTCCTAACGGGAGGTAGCGAATGGTCAGTAAAGGGTTTGCCCGGCGGCTGGCGATCCTGGCCGCGGGCGCGCTCGGGATCGGGCTCTGCACCTCGGCCGTGGCCGTGGCCGGCACGGCCGGCCACCTGGCGCGCGGCGGCCACGGCGCCGCCACGACGGCCACGTGCGCCCTGGGGCCGACCGGCTCGATCCAGCACGTCATCTACATGCAGTTCGACAACGTCCACTACACCCGGGACAACCCCAACGTCCCGAGCGACCTGGAGCAGATGCCGAACCTGCTGAACTTCATCACCGGCCAGGGCACGCTGATCAGCCACGAGCACACGCCGCTGATCGCGCACACCGCCGACGACATCGTGACCTCCGAGTCGGGCCTGTACGGCGCCGACCAGGGCATGCCGATCGCGAACGAGTACAACTACTACAAGCCGGACGGCACCACCGACACGGCGGGATCGTTCGCCTACTGGACCGACCCGATCGTCGACTACGACACCGGTCTGGCCAGCAAGCCGGTCGCCGACAACTCCCCCACGATGGTCGGCGCCAACCGCAAGAACGCGCCCGCGCCCTGGGTCCCCTACACCCGGGCCGGCTGCAACTTCGGCACCGTGGCCGGGGCCAACACCGAGCTGGAGAACACCCTGCCCGACGTGCCGCACGTCTTCGGGGCGAACTCGCCGGAGGCCAAGGAGGCCGAGAACCCGAGTGCCCGGGGCCAGGCCCAGGCGACCGCCGATTTCATGGGCATGGCCGTGCACTGCGCCCGCAGCGCCGCGGCCTGCGGCCCGGGCAGCGATTCCCAGCCCGACGTGCTCCCGGATGAGCCGGGCGGCTACCAGGGCTTCCGCGCGCTGTACGGGAACAAGTTCATCCAGCCGGTGATCAGCCCGTCCGGCCCGGTCCGCAACCTGGACGGCGTGGTCATCAAGGACTCGTTCGGCCAGGCCGGGTTCCCCGGCTACGACGGCATGACCGGCCCGAACGCGCTGGCCTACACGCTGGACATGCAGCTGCACGGCGTCCCGGTCACCGATACCTACCTCAGCGACCTGCACGACTCGTGGGTCACGGGCAACCCGTTCGGTCCCGGGCAGGCCGGGTACGAGAGCCAGATCCACGCCGAGAACGCCGCCTTCGGCACGTTCTTCAGCCAGCTCGCCGCGCACGGGATCACCCGCGCGAACACGCTGTTCGTGATCACCGCCGACGAGGGCGACCACTTCGTGGGCAGCGCGCCGACCCCCTCGGACTGCAACGGCGTGAAGATCACCTGCAACTACTCGAAGATCGGCGAGGTGGACGCCAACCTGACCGGCCTGCTGGCCGCGAAGAGCGTCGCCGCGCCGTTCGACGTCGAGGCCGACTCCGCGCCCGGGATCTACATCCACGGCCAGCCGGCCCGCACCGACAGCTCGGTCCGGGCGCTCGAGCAAGCCGCGGCCGGGCTCACCGGCCTGAACCTGGCCAACGGGCAGACCGAGCGGCTGGCCAACTACCTGGCCGACCCGGTGGAGCTGCAGATCCTGCACATGGTCACCGGTGATCCCAAGCGCACGCCGAGCGCGGTGCTGTTCGGGAACCCGGACTTCTGGCTGCAATCCGGCCCGGCGAACTGCGGCACCTCCTGCTTCAGCGAGCCGGCCGGCGGCGACGCCTGGAACCACGGCACGGTGAGCTCGCAGATCAACACGACCTGGCTCGGCATGGTCGGGCCCGGCGTGGCTCACCTCGGCGTGGACAACTCGGTCTGGTCCGACCACACCAACATCCAGCCGACGATCATGGCGCTGCTCCGGCTCCGGGACGACTACGCCCCGGACGGGCGGGTGCTGGGCGAGATCATCAGCCCGTCGGCGCTGCCGTCCGGGATGCGGTCGAAGGGTGCCCTGCTGCTGAAACTCGGCCAGGTCTACACCCAGCTCGAGGCGCCGGTCGGCGCGTTCGGCCTGGACACGCTCACCGCCTCGACCCGCGCGCTGGCCAGCGTCTCGCCGGGCGACGCGACTTACGTCAGCCTGGAATCCAAGCTGGCCCGGCTGGGCCAGCGGCGCGACGCCGTGGCGGGCCAGATCCACGCGCTGCTCCTCGGCGCCGCGTTCGACGGCCGGAGCATAAGCCCCGGCCGGGCCAAGCACCTGATCAAGCAGGGCGAGCAGGTCCTCGGCCAGGCGGTGATCCTCGCCTCCTGACGCCGGCGGCCCGCACCCCATCGGCGGCCTGCCGGGCGCGGTCAGCGCCCCGGCAGGCCGCCTCGTCTTCGGCCCGGGCCCGGGCTCCCGCTCTTGACGCACGGCCGAACGTAACGGACGGTGGCCACCAGATGGGGACACACCATTCTGGAGGCCATCAATGGGAGCGCCGATGCCGTCATTCAGCGAACTAATCGCCGGCGCGGCGAACTCCGCCGTGCACCTCGAGATGCGCGACGGCTACATGCCCCGTGACCCGGAGTACACGGCCTGGCGGTCCGGCCAGCCGGTCACCGCGGTCATCGAGTTACCCGAGCACAACGCCTGGTACCGCCTGGTGCAAGCGCACGCCGCCCGGGGCGTCAGGTTCCGGCGGGCCCGGATCGTGTCCGAGCCGCTGGCCGAGTACATCAGGTTCGAATACGAGATGGCGTCGGTCCTGAACGTCCCGGCCGGCGAGCGGCTGCGCTGGCTGCCCCGCCGCCGCGCCTCGGACCTGTGCCTGCCCGGCAACGATTTCTGGCTGCTCGATGAGCGCCTGGTCCGGTTCTCGTACTTCGCCGGGGACGGCGAGCACATCGGTGACGAACTCTCGGACGACCCGGCCGTCGTGAACCTGTGCACCTCAGCCTTCGAGGCCGTCTGGGACCGCGCCATCGACCACGACCGCTACCACCCCAACTAACCCAGCCCCACCAGCTCACCAGCCCCACTGACCTCACCAACCCCACCAGCCTCAGAGGCCGCACCAGGCCCACCCGTCCCTTAGCTCACCCGCCGCATTAGGCCCACCAGTCCCACCCGCCTCAGCGCGCCGCCGCCATTGCCCCGAGCTTGGCCGTAAACGGCTTACGGACGCCACCGAGCCCGATTGCGGTCGGCCCCAAACCCGGCCGACCATGATCGTGGTTGATTCGTTGCGATAGTTGCAACCGATCAACCACGATCATGGGGCGGGGCGAAGTCGCGCTTCTTGATCTTGGCCATCTTGCCGTCCGGGGCATGCCAGACGATGCCTTCGTACGGGTGCGCGTGCAGCCACGCGGCCAGGCCGTTGAAGTCACGCGGCGGGTCGTCGAGCCGCTCGGCGTCGGCGTGCCGGATCAGCCGGTGCCCGTCGAAGCCCTCGGGGTTGCCGTTGACCTTCGGGCCGCACAGCTCGTAGGTGCCGGCCGGCCAGGCGGCGGCACCGGACGGCCCAGCAGTCTCCTGCGCCCGGCACCCCGGTGGCCAACGGTTACGCCGGTTTGCGCACGCACCTCCCCGCCCTCAACCGCGTCAGGGTGCCCACGACCCCCGCTCCGGCCGCGGCGGGGCGGGGTCAGAGGTCGGCGAGGGCGGAGACCGGGGACTCGATGCAGTCGGCGACGAAGCGGAGGAAACCGCCGGCCGTTCCGCCGTCGCAGACCCGGTGGTCGAAGGCCAGCGTGAGCTCGGCGAGCTTGCGGACGGCCACGGCGCCGTCGACCACCCACGGCCGGTCGATGATCCGGCCGAGCCCGAGGATCGCGACCTCGGGGTGGTTGATGATGGCCGCCGAGCCGTCGACGCCGAACACGCCGTAGTTGTTCACCGTGAACGTGCCGCCGGTCAGCTCGGCCGGGCCCGCGGTCCCCGCGCGGGCCGCGTCGGTCAGCCCGGCGATCGCCGCCGACAGCTCGCGGGCGGACAGCAGGTGGGCGTCGCGGACGACCGGGACGACGAGCCCGCGGTCGGTCTGCGCCGCGAAGCCGAGTTGTACCCCGGCGGGCAGCACGATCTCGTCGGCCTCGACCCGGCCGTTCAGCTCCGGGTAGCGGCGCAGCCCCAGCACGGCGAACCGGGCGACCAAGGCCAGCACGCTCACCGGCCGGTCGGGCTGGCGGGCGTTCATCGCGGCCCGGGCGGCCAGCAGGTCGGTGGCGTCCACGTCGACCCAGACCGTCGCCTCGGGGATCTCCCGGCGCGACCGGGTGAGCTTGTCGGCCACGGCCTTGCGCACCCCGCGCAGCGGGATCCGCCGCTCGCCGCCGTCGGAGACGGGTCCGCCCGCGGGGGTGGCCACCGCGGGTGCGCCCGCGGGGACGGTCACCGCGCGGTCGCGCGACTGGATGGCCTGATCCACGTCCCGCCGCAGGACCAGGCCGGACGGCCCGCTGCCGGCCAGCGCGGCCAGGTCCACCCCGGCGTCCCGCGCCATCTTCCGCACCAGCGGCGAGATAACCGGAACGGGCCCGCGCGGCCGGCCCGACGGGGCCAGGAGCGCCGGGACCGGCGGGATCGGCCGGCCGTCCGGTCGGGCCCCGGGCGCGGCCGGCAAATCCTCGCGGCCGACCTCCCCGGCTGCTACGCCGACCTCCCCGGCTGCTACGCCGACCTCCCGGGCTGCCACGCCGGCCTCCGGGGCTGCTACGCCGGCCTGGCGGGCTCCTGCGCCGGCCGGCCGGGCCAGCGGATCATCCATCGCGGCAGCGCGGCGCGCGGGGCGTACATGCCGGCGCCGGCGCGCCGACCCGGCCGGCGTGCCGTAGCCGACTAGAACGTTGCCGCTCGTCTGCGAACCGGAGGTGCCGCCCGCCGGGCCCGGCTCCGCCGCGGCGGCGACGCCGTTCGGGGCCGGTGCCGCCGCCGGGGTCGTCGTGGCCGCACCGCCCGCGGCCGAGCCACCCGCGACAGGCCCGTTCGGACCGGGTGGCGGGGCGGTGGTGACGCCGGGCTCGCGCAGGCCGGCCGCGGCCGCGCCCGCCGGGGTCACGGTGATGAGCGGGGCGCCGACCGGGACGACCTGGCCCGGGCGGGCGTGCAGGGTCTCGACCCGGCCGGCGAACGGCACCGGGACCTCGACCGCGGCCTTGGCCGTCTCGACCTCGACCACGACCTGATCGGTGCTGACCTCGTCGCCGACCTGGACCCGCCAGCCGATGATCTCGGCCTCGGTCAGGCCCTCCCCGAGGTCCGGCAGGCAGAAGTCAGGCATGGGTATCCGGCTCGTCGTCCCATTGCAGCCGGGCGACGGCGTCCAGGATGCGGTCCACGGTGGGCAGGTGGTACTCCTCCAGCTTGGGCGGCGGGTAGGGGATGTCGTGCCCGGTCACCCGCAGGATCGGGGCCTCCAGGTGGTGGAAGCACCGCTCGGTCAGCCGGGCCGCGACCTCGGCGCCGTAGCCGCAGAACCCGGAGGCCTCGTGCACCACGACCGCGCGCCCGGTCCGCCGGACGGACTCGGTGACCGTGGCGTCGTCGAACGGGGCCAGGCTGCGCAGGTCGATGACCTCGAGGTCCCAGCCGTCCTCGGCGCCCGCCTCGGCGGCCTCCAGCGCGGTGGCCACCGGGCCGCCGTAGGTGATGACCGTGACGTCGCGGCCGCGCCGCCGCACCCGGGCGGTCGCGAGGTCCCCGGCCGCCCTGGCGTCGTACTCCAGCGCCGCCGCCTCGGTCGCCCAGTACCGCCGCTTCGGCTCCAGGAAGATCACCGGGTCCGGGCAGTCGATCGCCTGCCGCAGCAGGGTGTAGGCGTCGGCCGGGGTGCCGGGCGTGACCACCCGCAGCCCGGGCGTGTGCGTGTAGTACGCCTCGGACGCGTCGCTGTGGTGCTCGACCCCGCCGATCCCGCCGCCGTAGGGCACCCGGATCACCACCGGCAGTTCGACGCGGCCCCTGGTCCGGTTCCTGAGCTTGGCCAGGTGGCTGGTGATCTGCTCGAACGCCGGGTAGGCGAACGCGTCGAACTGCATTTCCACCACCGGGCGCAGGCCGTTCATGGCCATCCCGATCGCGGTGCCGACGATGCCGGCCTCGGCCAGCGGCGTGTCGAAGACCCGGCCGTCGCCGAAGCGCGCGGCCAGTCCGTCGGTCACCCGGAAGACGCCGCCCAGCACGCCGACGTCCTCGCCGAAGACCAACACGCGGTCGTCGGCGGCCAGCGCGCCGGCCAGCGCCTGGTTCAGCGCTGCGGCCATGCTGACCGGCGCCGCCCCGGGCGCCGAAGACCGTGCCGCCGCGGCCGGGTGATCCGCCAGCCCGGTCATGCCCCGGCCCCGTCCCGCTCGTCGTCCAGCGCGGCCTCGACCTCGTGCCACTGCGCGGTCAGCGCCGGGGTCGGCTCGGCGTAGACGTGCCGGAACATCTCGGCCGGGTCCCGGCGCGGCTCGGCGCTCATCCGGTCCCGCAGGTCCGCCGCGGTCCGCTCGGCCTCGGCCGCGACCTCGGCCGCCCGCCCGTCGTCCAGCAGCCCGGCGGCGCGCAGGTAGTTCTCCAGCCGCAGCAGCGGATCGCGGGCCAGCCAGTCCTGGACCTCCGCGCTGGACCGGTAGCGCGCGGCGTCGTCGGCGTTGGTGTGCGCCTCGATCCGGTAGGTCAGCGCCTCGATCAGCGTCGGTCCGGCCCCGGAGGCCGCGGCGTCCACGGCCGCCCGGACCGCGGCGTAGACGGCGGCCGGGTCGTTGCCGTCGATCTGCTGCGACGCGACCCCGTAGCCGATCCCCTTGTGCGCCAGCGAGGGCGCCGCGGTCTGCTTGGCCAGCGGCACGCTGATCGCGTAGCCGTTGTTCTGCACCAGGAACACCACGGGGGCGTTCCACACCCCGGCGAAGTTCAGCGCCTCGTGGGTGTCCCCCTCGCTGGTCGCTCCGTCGCCGAGCAGGACCACGGCCACGGTGTCCTCACCCTTGATCGTCGCGGCCCGGGCCAGGCCCACGGCGTGCGGCGTGTTGGTGGCCAGCGGGGTGCACTGCGGCGCGACGTGGCGGGCGTACGGGTCGTAGCCGCAGTGCCATTCGCCGCGCAGCAGCGAGAGCGCCTCGACGGGGTCCACCCCGCGCGTCACCACGGCGACCGTGTCGCGGTAGGTCGGGAACAGCCAGTCCTGCGACCGCATCGCGTGCACCGCGCCGACCTGGCACGCCTCCTGGCCCCGCGAACTCGGGTACACGGCCAGCCGGCCCTGCCGGGTCAGCGCCGTGGCCTGGGCGTCGAACCGCCGGCCGATCACGATCGAGCGGTGCAGGCCCAGCAGCACGTCCGGGCCGGGCATGGACAGCCCGTCCTGGCCGGTCGGCGTGCCGTCGCGGTCCAGCAGGGCCAGCGGCTGGTCTCCGGGCAGCAGCGAGCGCCGTGTTCGTGAACCCTGCGCTCGCGAGTCCGGAGCCGGGCGTGCCACTGCGGTCATGCCGTGCCTCCCCCGGGAACGATAACGGGCTCAATTCTCGGCCGCCCGGTCGCCATAGATCCAGACGCGCCGCCCATATCTGGACGGATCGCCGCCGACTCGGCTATGTTCTGGACTTATGGCTCTGCGGGGCGCGGATGCGGGCGGGTCTGGTGGACATATTGCTCCGCCGGACGAGGTGGACCGGCAGATCGTGGCGGCGCTGCGGGCCGACGGGCGGCTGTCGATGCGGGCCCTGGCCGACCGGCTGCACATCTCCCGGGCCAGCGCCTACGCGCGGGTCGACCGGCTGGAGCGGTCCGGGGTGATCACCGGTTACGCGGCCACGATCGACCCGCAGCGCTACGGCTACGGCGTGTCCGCCTACGTGTTCCTGAAGATCAGCCAGCAGTCATGGAAGTCGATCCGGCAGCGGATCCTGGCCATCCCCGAGGTGGAGCAGGGCGCCCTGGTGGCCGGGGAGCACGACATCGTGCTGCTGGTCCGGGCCCGCGACGCGGCCAGCCTGCGCGACCTGGTCCTGACCAGGTTCCACGAGACCCCCGACATCCTGTCCACGCAGACCGAACTGATCTTCGACGAACTGCTGCCCGGACGGGACGAGCCCAGGGCGCCGGACGCGTAGCCCGTCGAACGCGACCGCGCAGACCGCGTCGGCCAGTGCGTCGTCCATCCGGCGCCGGCCCGGGCGGTACCACTCCACGACGGAGTTGACCATGCCGAACAGCAGCCGCGCCGTGACCGCGGGGTCGACGCCGGGCCGCAGGTCCCCGTCCCGCCCGGCCTCGGCGACCAGGTCGGCCACGATCTGGTCGAACTCGCGGCGGCGGGCCAGGGCCCGGCGCTCGGTGCTGGTGTTGCCGCGCGCCCGCAGCAGCAAGGTGACGTAGGGCAGCCGGCCGGCCAGCACCGCCACGCTCCCCCGCACCAGGTCCTCGAGCCGGACGATCGCCGGCGCCTCGCCCCGACGGACCTGATCGGCCACGGAGAACAGCCCGTCCAGGGCGCGGTCCAGCGCCATCCGGAGCAGGTCCTCCTTGCCGTCGACGTGGTAGTAGATCGACGACTTGGCGATGCCCAGCCGGCGCGACAGGTCTTCCATGCTGGTCCCGTCGTAGCCGCGCTCGTTGAACACCGCGACCGCCACGGCCAGCAGCGATTCCAGGTCGTAGCCCGGACGCCCGCGCCTCGGTCTGGCCATCGCCATGCGGGCACGATAACATACCGAACGTTAGGTCAGTAAAAGGAACGAAGCCACGAGGATGTGGTCATGACAGTGCTCCGCAGCTACGTCGCCGGCTCCTGGGTTACCCCGGACGACGAGGGGCGGCCCGTGCTCGACGCGGTGACCGGCGAGGAGGTCGCGCGGGTCTCGTCGGCGGGCGTGGACCTGGCCGCGGCCCTGGACCACGGCAGGTCAGCGGGCGGCCCGGCGCTGCGCGAGCTGACTTTCCACCAGCGGGCCATGCGCCTGCGGGCGCTGGGTTCCCTGCTGCGCGAGCACCGCGACGAGCTCTACGCGCTGTCCGCCCGCACCGGGGCCACGCTGGCCGACGCGAAGTTCGACGTCGACGGGGGCATCGGCGTGCTGCTCAGCTACGCCAGCCGGGCCCGGCGCGAGCTGCCCAACGACCACGTCTACGTGGAGGGCCCGGCCGAGCCGCTCGGCAAAGGCGGCACGTTCGCCGGGCAGCACCTGCTGACCCCGCGGCACGGGGTAGCCGTTCAAATCAATGCTTTTAATTTCCCCGTCTGGGGGCCGCTGGAGAAGTTCGCGCCCGCGTTCATCGCCGGGGTGCCCAGCCTGGTCAAGCCCGCCACCCAGACCGCGTACCTGACCGCCCGGCTGGCCGAGCTGATGATCGGGTCCGGGCTGCTCCCCGAGGGCTCGCTGCAACTGGTCTGCGGCAGCGTCACCGGCCTGTTCGGGCACCTGACCGGGCAGGACCTGGTCTCGTTCACCGGGTCAGCGGCGACCGCGCGGCGGCTGCGGGCCGACCCGGGCGTCGTCGGCCCGTCGGTCCGGTTCAACGCCGAGGCCGACTCGCTGAACTGCTCGATCCTCGGGCCCGACGCCGCGCCCGGCACTCCCGAGTTCGACCTGTACGTGCGCCAGCTCGTCACCGAGATGACGGTCAAGGCCGGGCAGAAGTGCACGGCGATCCGCCGCGCGCTGGTCCCGGCCGCGCTGGCCGACGCGGTGCGCGAAGCCGCGCGCGAGCGGCTGGCCCAGGTCGTGGTGGGCAGCCCGGCCGCCGAGGGCGTCGGGATGGGCGCGCTGGCCAGCCTGGAGCAGCGCGAGGAGGTCCGCCGCTCGGTCAAGGCCCTGCTGGCCGGCGCCCGCCTGGTGTTCGGCGACCCCGACCACGTGGACGTGACCGGGGCCAGCGCCGAGCGCGGCGCGTTCATCTCGCCGCTGCTGCTGCGCGCCGACGACGCCGGGCGGCCCGAGCCGCACGAGGTCGAGGCATTCGGCCCGGTGGCCACGATCATCGGCTACGACGGCCCCGAGCAGGCCATCGAGCTCGCCGCGCGCGGCCGCGGCAGCCTGGCCGGCTCGGTGGTCACCCGCGACGCGGGCTTCGCGCGCGCGATGGTGCTCGGCCTGGCGCCCTGGCACGGCCGGGTGCTGGTGCTCGACCGCGACGACGCGGCCGAGTCGACCGGGCACGGCTCGCCGCTGCCCACGCTGGTGCACGGCGGCCCCGGCCGGGCCGGCGGCGGCGAGGAGCTGGGCGGCATGCGCGCGGTGCTGCACCACATGCAGCGCACCGCGGTGCAGGCCAGCCCGCGGGTGCTCGCGGCGGTGACCGGCCGCTGGGTGACCGGCGCCCCGCGCGGCACCGACACCCGGCACCCGTTCCGCAAGTCCCTGGCCGAGCTGCGCCCGGGCGACACGGTCACCGCCGGCCCGCGCCGGGTGACCATGGCCGACATCGAGCACTTCGCCGAGTTCACCGGCGACACGTTCTACGCGCACCTGGACGAGGCCGCGGCCCGGGCCAACCCGTTGTTCGGCGGGCGGGTCGCGCACGGCTACCTGGTCGTCTCGTTCGCCGCCGGGCTGTTCGTGCAGCCCGATCCCGGGCCGGTGCTGGCCAACTACGGCCTGGAGAACCTGCGCTTCCTCACGCCCGTGCGCCCCGGCGACGAGCTGACCGTGACGCTGACCTGCCAGCAGATCATCCCCCGGGAGGACGCCCCGCACGGCGAGGTGCGCTGGGACACGGTGGTGACCAATCAGGACGGCCAGCCGGTGGCCACCTACGATGTCCTGACCCTGGTCGCCAAGCAGTGGCCGCCGGCCGAGGAGAAGTCATGACCGCGCCCGCCGCTGCCCCGGACGTGACCGCGCTGGAGCAGGACTTCGAGGAGATGGTCGCGCACGACCGGCGGATCGAGCCGCGCGACTGGATGCCCGAGGCGTACCGCAAGACGATGGTGCGCCAGATCGCCCAGCACGCGCACTCCGAGATCATCGGCATGCAGCCGGAGGGGAACTGGGTGACCCGGGCCCCGTCCCTGCGCCGCAAGGCCATCCTGCTGGCCAAGGTCCAGGACGAGGCCGGCCACGGGCTCTACCTGTACTCGGCGGCCGAGACGCTGGGCGCCGACCGCGCCGACCTGACCCGGCGGCTGATCACCGGGGCGCAGAAGTACTCCTCGATCTTCAACTACCCGGCCCTGACGTTCGCCGACGTGGGCGTCATCGGCTGGCTGGTCGACGGCGCGGCGATCTGCAACCAGGTGCCGCTGTGCCGGTCGTCCTACGGGCCGTACGCCCGCGCGATGATCCGGATCTGCAAGGAGGAGTCGTTCCACCAGCGGCAGGGCTTCGAGCTGCTGCTGACCATGATGCGCGGCACGCCCGCGCAGCGCGAGATGGTGCAGGACGCGACCAACCGCTGGTGGTGGCCGTCGCTGATGATGTTCGGGCCGCCCGACGCGGACTCGCCGAACACCGCGCAGTCGATGCGCTGGCGGATCAAGCGGCACACCAACGACGAACTCCGGCAACGGTTCGTGGACATGACCGTCCCCCAGGCCGAGGCGCTCGGGGTCACGCTGCCCGACCCGGACCTGCGCTGGAACGCCGACCGCGGGCACCACGACTTCGGCGCGGTGAACTGGGCGGAGTTCAAGGAGGTCGTGTCCGGCCGCGGGCCGTGCAACGCGCAGCGCATCGCGCACCGCCGCGCGGCGCACGACGACGGCGCCTGGGTCCGTGAGGCGGCCGCCGCGTACGCGGCCAAGCACGCCAGCCGGGAGGAACATCATGACCGGTGAGAACGCTTCCGCCGGGCCGGAGCGCTCGGAGTGGCCGCTGTACGAGGTGTTCCTGCGCGGCAAGCGCGGCCTCAACCACGTGCACGTCGGCTCGCTGCACGCCGCGGACGCGACCATGGCCCTGCACCACGCGCGGGACCTGTACACCCGGCGCAACGAGGGCGTGAGCATCTGGGTGGTCCGCGCGGCGGACATCACCGCGTCGAGCCCGGACGAGAAGGACCCGTTCTTCGCGCCGAGCGGCGACAAGGTGTACCGGCACCCGACGTTCTACGAAATCCCCGACGGCGTACCGCACATCTAGAGGACCCCCGATGCCCTTCGACACCGCGTACGAGGCGATCACCGAGGAGGCCGACAGCGGCCACCGGTGGGCGTTCGGCACTGGGTTCGCCGACCCGCTGGCGGGCGTGGACACCACCGTCCCGGACGGGGTGGACGGCGCGGACCTGGGCGTGTACTGCCTGATGTTGGGAGACGACGCGCTGATCATGTCGCACCGGCTGCAGCAGTGGCTGGCCCGCGCGCCCGAGCTCGAGGAGGAGACGGCGCTGGCCAACATCGCGCTCGACCTGCTCGGCCAGGCCCGGCTGCTGCTAGCCCGCGCGGGCGCGGCGGACGGCACCGGCCGGGGCGAGGACGACTACGCGTTCGGCCGGGTGGAGCGCGAGTTCCGCAACGTGCGCCTGGCCGAGGGCGCCGACGCCGACTTCGGCGGGCTGATCGCCCGGCTGCTGGTGTTCAGCACCTGGCGGCTTGCGCTGCTGGCCCGGCTGTGCGACTCGCGCGACCCGGTGCTGGCCGCGGTGGCGGCCCGGGGCGTCAGCGAGGTGACCTACCACCGCGACTACGCCGCGCAGTGGACGGTCCGGCTGGCCGGGGGCACGGAGTACTCGCGCGCCCGGATCGAGACCGGGCTGGCCGTCGTGGCACCGCTGGCCGCCGAGTTGTTCGCGGTGACCGGCACCGAGCAGCGCCTGGTCGCGGCGGGCGTCGCGGCCGACCCGGCGGCGCTGCGCGCGGAGTTCGACGCGGTGATCGGCCAGGTGCTGGCCGAGGAGCGCCTGGCCTGGCCGGACGTTCCGGCGCTGGCCGCGGTGGCCGGGCAGGCAGGCCGCGAGGGCGTCCACACCGAGGCCATGGGATACCTGCTGGCCGAGCTGCAGAACATCCCCCGCTCGTACCCGGGAGCGACATGGTAAGCGAGCGCCCTAGCGTGCTGGAGCGGGCGCGGGAGATCGCCGCGGCGGTGCCCGACCCGGAGCTGCCCATGCTGACCCTGGCCGATCTCGGCATCCTGCGCGAGGTCAGCGCCGACTCCGGCCGGGTGATCGTGTCGCTGACCCCGACCTACTCCGGCTGCCCCGCACTGACCGAGATGCGCCGTGACCTCGCGGGCCGGCTGGCCGCCGCGGGCCTCGACGCCGAGGTGCGGACGCGGCTCAGCCCGCCCTGGTCCAGCGACTGGATCACCGCGGCCGGGCGGCGCAAGCTGGCTGCGGCCGGCATCGCGCCTCCTCGGCCGGCGCGGACGCTGCCCGCACCGGCCCGTGGCGGTCCCGTCCCGCTCACGCTGACCCCGGTCCGCCGGGACCTGGCCTGCCCGCGGTGCGGCGCGCTGGGGGCCCGGCTGACCGCGGCGTTCGGCGCCACCGCCTGCCGCGCGCTCTACCAGTGCGCGGCCTGCGGCGAGCCGTTCGAGTACGTCAAGGAAATCTGACGTGACCGCCGTCCCGCCCACCCCGGCCG
>Ga0102924_1001903_pt1 | contig 23378 bp, 20 predicted proteins | sample PaiPotPPM11metaG_FD_80116 | JGI IMG/M metagenome (GOLD analysis project Ga0102924, IMG submission 80116) | Iron sulfur acid spring bacterial and archeal communities from Banff, Canada, to study Microbial Dark Matter (Phase II) - Paint Pots PPM... ...
CGGCGAGGCCGGCGATCGCGGCAGCGGCCGCGGCGATGGCGGGATCGGGCCGTCGTCTGGCGGCCCGCCGGAGGCTCAACACGAGGGCGACGGTTAGCGCGACGAACACCAACCCACCGACGACGCCGAGCTCGACCCCCACCTGGAGGTAGTTGTTCTCCGGCACCACCAGACCGGCGGTCTGCTGGTATTGCTGTCCGGCCCCGGCCGAGGTAGCGAGGCCTGTGCCCAGCGGGTGGTGCCCAATCGAGTGGACACCGCTCCAGAACGCCGAGATGTGGCCCGAGTTGTCGGCATTGCTGGTCGGAGCCGTGATCCGCTTGCTCAGGCCGCTTGAGATCGCCGCCGGCACGGCCACGATCGCCAGAGCCGCGGCCACGAACGCCAGCTGCGTCCGCCAGTGCCGCCTGCGACCTGCTGCCGGCCGAAACGCGAGCCAGGCGACGATCAGCGCGGCGAGGATCGCGCTCCTGGTCTGGGTCAGCAACAGGCCTGCTGCGATTACAAGCAGTGCGAGCAGAGCCCAGCGGCCTCCCCGTCCCCGCGCGACACGCTCCAGGCCGAGTGCGAAGCCCAGCACGAGGTAGAAGCCACAGGTCAGCGCGCTATCGAACACGGAGCCTGTGCGGATGAACCGTGTCCCGCCGACGTTGCCCCAGATCCGGATGTCGTATGGGTTCGGCGGCGAGCCGTGGAGAACCCCAATCTGGTAGCGCGTGTAGTGGATCGTGTTGACGACGAACCGGTTCCAGGCCGCGGAATCGAGCGCCTCGTACACCGAAACGGCCGCCACCAAGACGGCGACGGCCAGAGCGGCTCGCGCCGCCCGGTCCAGGAAGTTCTCCGGGAGCGGCGCATGGCGGGCCCCGAGCAGCAGGAGCACAAAGCCTGCCTCCGTCCGGAATGCGAACAGCCGGACGGTCATCGATGCGTGGTCCGAAGGCGCCAGTGCCTTCTGGCCGAGGATGTAGAGCACGATGATCCCGACGAGGCCGAGCGCCAGCCGGTCCACCGCATCGGCACGGCGACCAGTGGCGATGAAGTTCCGCGCACCGGCCACGATCACGCCTAGCGCGAGCGTCTCTTTCCACGCGCTGAGATGCCGCACAATCGAGGTCGGAACTCCCAAAGCCCACAGCTTGGCGAGGATGAAGCCGCTGAAGGGGAGCACGATGATCAAAGCGAGCAAGCTGCGGTCCGGCCAGCGAGCGGCGATCGCAAGCAGGCAGAACCCGACGAGGCCCGTGACGGCGGTCTGGGCCGAGATCAGGTGACGCGGGGGGAAGTAGACCGCCACGATCGCCAGGATCGCGAGGAGCCAAAACGCCCCGCCGGCGATGGCAGGGCGGATGACGGCACCGCGCCACCGGTACGGGGCTACCAACGCTCTCATGACCGATTCAACGCACGCGCGGCTCGAAGCTTGCGCGCGCTGTTGATCAGGAAGTGAGCGGACGGGCGCGAAGGGCGACGTGGGCGATGCCGTTGCGGAACATCACCAGCTCCTCCCAGCCCTTCGGCGTCCGGAGCCGGTGGAGCACGTCGCGGAGGCCCTGCGGGGGAACTTCGTAGCGGCGGCCGAACGGGACGAAGTATGGCTTGCCGCAGTCCAGGACCTCGAACCCGGCCTGCTCGATCATCGACTTGAGCGCGGCGAGGTTCGGCTGCCACCACCAGACCCGGTCGGCGTCATCGAGGCGAGCCGTGGGGGTCCGAGGCAACAGCTTGCTCAGCACGTACTCGACGCAGTCATTGAACACGACTTCCCCCTTGGCCACGGTCCTGATCCGCTCCAGGGCGCCGACCGGATCCCGCAGGTGCAACAGAAGCGACCCGACGAATACGAAGTCGAAGGTGCCGAGCTGCTCCGGGTCGATCTCGTAAACCGTCAGCTCATGGCGCACCACCGACGAGCCGAGCGCGTCGCGGGCGATCGGGAAGCCATTACCGTTTCGCTTGATCTTCTCGAGGTTCTCCTTGCCACCGTCATAGGACTCGAGGATCCGCGTGCGGGCCGGCCAGTCCCACCGATAAGGATCCGGTACGTCGACCGCGTGGACCTCGGCGGCGCCTCGCCGTTCCATCTCAAAGGCCCAGAAGCCGTCCCACGTCCCGATGTCCAGGCAGCGCTTGCCCTCCAAAGACGCCGGGATCGGGACCCTCGGGACGATCGGGCGGACGTCGACGATTCCGGGGGTGAGGACGCCAGGGGCCAGCTCGAGCGTGTGGTACCAGTCGTGGTTGCTGGCGATTCGCCGCTCGAGCTCGGCGCGATCCTGGGCTGAAGTGACCTCCATGGCTGGCGCGAGACAGTAGCCGACCCTCGAATCGGGCGCCAGCGCTGCACGTCATGTCAGTTTTATGACAGTCCCTCAGGTGACGCACTACCGGCGCCGATGCTGAGCTTGGAAGGGGCACTTCAGCTGCCGTGTCGAGCCTGAGACGGCTCCACAACGGGGCGCATTTGAACTTGGGGGTTTTCATGTCGAGCATCGTTCGTTTGCTCAGGCGCGCTGGGCGGACCGCCGGGCTGTGCACTGCCATCTTGGCCGTGGGCGCCTCCGCCGCCGGCGCGAACGCCCTGCCGACCACTTCCGTTTCCAACCAGGTCACGGTGATCCCGGCCGACGGCGGGTTCCCGGACGGCACCGCGAGCATGTCCGTGAGCTTCACCGACACGACAGCGACGGCTACAGCGGCCGGTGCCTCGGTCGGCCTGGGAGCAGGCCACGTGTTCCACGTCGATACCTGCATCAAGGCGCACAGCCTCAGCCCGTCGTTCTCTTACTCGACCAGCTGTCAGGAGAAGACGGTCGACACGACCACCAACTCGGGCTCGATCTCGGTCCCCGCTCCGACAGCCACAGCAACGATGTCTCGCCCCGCGGTCGGCACGAGTGCGTACTTCTCCTTGATCGTGTCCGTCTCTGATAAGCAGCCGGACAACTCGTTCTCGGCGGTTGCTTCCTCATGGCCCTCGACGGGTCTGACCAGCGCGTCGATCGCGGTTCCGAGCTCAGGCGCATCAACCGCTCCGGCTCCAGCCAGCGAAGGCGCGATGCTGAGCAACAACGCGACTGGTGGGATCAACACGGGCCAGCCCGATTCGTTCTGTCAAGGGTTCCAGTACCCGCCGCCAACGAGCGTGGAGGACGGCGTGTCGACGACGACGTTCGGTTCCAGCGCGCCCGCGTATTACGAGGTTGGCGAGCCGACTGGCGCTTTCGCCGGCCTGCCGCCAAAGGGCGTCATGCTGATCATCAACGGCGGTGGCTGGTTCATGAACGGACCCGGCATGGTCTCTGCGGGACGCTCGGACGCCGACTATTGGAGGGCGCTCGGGTGGCGCACCGTCAACCTGACATATCGTCCCTGCAGCCAGAGCTTCTCGGACGTCCTCTGGTTTTACGACCAGGCTCGTGCCCTTTCGGGATCCGGACTCCCCTACTGCGCCCTGGGTGGCTCAGCTGGCGGGAATCTCGCCTTGATGCTTGCTGCGGCACGCCCGACCGTCTCGTGCGTGATCTCCCAGGCCGGACCGACCGATGGGACCAGCATCAAGACCGAGAGCACTCCCGCGGGCAACACCAACGGACCTCGATGGGTCTACAACCTCCTGGCCGCGGCCGTGAGTCCTGAGCAGGTCGTATGGTGGAGCCCGGCGCTGTTCCCGATCCACGCGCGCGTCCTGTGGGCCATCTCGGCCGGCGATCCGTATATCCCATGGGCACAGGGAACCGAGCTTCGGTCGAAGATGCTGGCCGCCAACCCGAGTGCCTACGTCAATCTTCTGGACCTTCCGTCCGGCACGACTCCCTGGGTGCACGCAGCCATCTCCGCCGCCGCCCTGACCACCTTCCAGGCGGCCGAACAGGCCCTGGTGGCTCCTCTGATCACCTAGCAGGCGGACGCTCGAAGATCGTCGAGAGGCCGCCGCCACGGGCCAGGCGAATCTGCCGTTTCCTAGGCGCCGCAGGGAGCGACTACATTCCGGGCCTGCCCGGTTCATCGTCCCAGCCGCGAATCAGTGTGATCATCCCCGTTCGCAACGGGGCAGGATCGCTACCTCCGCTGCTTGAGAGCCTGAGGGTGCAGTCGCTCCCTGAGGCCGAGTACGAGGTCATCGTGGTCGACAACGGCTCCAGCGATGGCACCGGCGAGCTAGCAAGGGCACATGGGGCGCACGTGGTCAGCGATCCAGTTGCCAACCGATCCCGTGCGCGTAACGCGGGCGCTGCTGCCGCGAACAGCGACCTGTACGCATTCACAGACGCCGACTGTGTCGCCGACTCCGAATGGCTCGCCGAGCTGCTCGAGCACGCAGGCTTGGCTCCGCTCGTCGCGGGCGAGGTGAAGCTCCGAACCCGCGAGGAGCCCAACGCTGTCGAGCGCTTCGAAGCCCTGTGGCGCTTTGGGCAGGAGGCGTGGGTACGCGACGGCTGGGCGGCGACGGCGAACCTCCTGGTCCACGCGGATGCCTTCGGCGCCGTGGGCGGCTTTGATCCCAGCTGGCGTCACATCGGCGAGGACGTCGACTTCTGCTTCCGGGCGAGAGGCGCCGGCTATCGGCTCGCCTACTGCCCGACCGCGGTGGTGGACCACGAAGGGGAGCGGGAGCTCGCGCCACTGCTCCGCCGCTGCTTCCGCCACGGCTACTCGGTCAACCAGGCCTATTACCGGCTCGGCGCCGGCTATCGGGCCTGGCGCGATCCGGGGCCTGCGATCACCGGCGACAGGGCCCTGCGCCGGTTCGGCTATGAGCCAGACGGCTTCCAGCCCGCCGAATGGCGCCGGATGGCCCGGCTCGCCCGGATCGGTTATGCGGCTCGCATCGCCGGGTCCGTATGGGCGGAGATCCGACGAGCGCGATGATGAACCAGACCCCGCTCACCAGCCAGCTTCTGGCCGAGATCATGCGCGACGTGCATCGCTACGTTCCGGGTCTCGAGCAACATCTGCCTACCGCGGTGGACCGCCCGCTCGTGCGGCGTGTCGGCATCCGCGGCCGTGAACGCGCGCGCGACATCGTCGAGCGGGTTGCCTCCCGCGCCCGGTTCAGCCATCGCCACTTCGATCCACACGTGTCAGCCGCACGACTACGCAGGATCCTCGAGCTCTCCGACGGCCTGGAGGCGACCTTCGCAGCGCTCGGAGACGAGGACTCGCGTCGCGCGATGCTGGATGTTCTCAAGCTGCGGATCTTGGGGCCCCACCACGCCCCGCTGCGGATAACTCCCGATGGCTACCGCCAGCGTCAGACGTACGCCGACCGGCAACTGCGTGCTCAGCGAGCCACGTTCGAGGTCTCAGACCCGTACTTCTCGCCGCTGTCGCTCTACCGGGTGCCGGTGGACGGCGATGGCGTGGTCTCCCTGCACAGCCATTCGGTCGATGTGGTGAGCGTTTTCCTCCTCGAGCAGTACAGCTACCGGCACGGCGCTCACAACGTCGCCGCTCAGCCCGGCGACGTTGTCCTCGACGTCGGCGGGTGCTGGGGCGACACCGCGCTCTACTTCGCCAGACTGGTCGGCCCCAAAGGCAAGGTGTTCACGTTCGAGTTCGATCCCGAGAACCTCGAGATCCTGAGAACGAACCTGGCGCTCAATCCGGAGCTAGCGGGCCGTATCGAGGTTGTCGAGCACGCGCTCTGGAGCCGGACCGGCGACGCGCTCGAGTTCGTGCCGTTGGGGCGGATGACGGCGGTGCGTCGCCCCGATGATCGAGCTGCGGCGTCGCTGCGGGTGGACACGGTCACGCTCGACGACTTCCTGGAGCAAAAGCAGGTCGAGCGGGTGGACTTCATCAAGATGGACGTAGAGGGCGCCGAGCTCGATGTCATCGCCGGAGCGCAGGAGACGATCAGCCGCATGGCTCCAAAGCTTGGCATCGCGGCCTACCACCGCGACGATGATCTCGTCCGCATTCCCGAGGCCATCGGGGCGGCCAACCCGGGTTATCGCGTCTACCTGGACAGCTTCTCTCCGGCCGAGGACGAGACGATCCTGTTTGCCGCCCGGCCGTAGGCCGCGTCGGTGAGCAACTGCACGTAGCGCGGCCGCAGAGCCTCCCAACCGAAGCGCTCATAGACGTGGTAATGGCGTCGGCGCGGGCTCTCGGGATCGGTTGCGCGCGCCAGCCCCTGGATCAGCATCTGTGTCAAGGAGCCGGGTAGCTCGAAGTCGGCCAGCAGCCCCTCCTCGCCCACCGCGAAGCGCATCACCGGTGAGTCGTGGACCAGGCAAGGCAGCCCCTCGCCCATCGCCTCGATCACCGCTCGTCCCTGCATCTCAGCGAGCGACGTGAGCACGAAAGCGTCGCTGGCTCGAAGCAGTTCTGGCACCTCATGCGCAGCCACCGTGAGAAAGCGGTGGCCGTTCGGGCCGAGCCGCTCCGACGCGTAAGAGCGGAGCTCGGGCGTCTCGTCGTCCGGCTCGCCTACGAGCAACACGAACGGCCGCGGCTCGGCCACCGCCGCGAGCTCGTCGATCAGGTAGCCGAGCCGCTTGTGCGAGCGATTCAACGCGGCGAGGCTCACGACGATTGGACGCTCGAGTGGCAGCTCCCATTTCGCTCGCAGTGCCTGCTGCTCGTCGGCATTCACGGGCACGTAGTCCCGGGGGATGTCGAACCCAAGCGGAAGAAGGCTGTGCCGCGCGGGGTCGGCGCCACCCGCCAGTACATGGTCCAGCGCGACTGGCGTGAGCTCCTGCACGTGGTCCAGGTGATCGAAGCCGGTCTCCGCGAACCCGCCATTACAGAGGAGCAGCTTGAACCGCTGCCCTAGGAGACGCCGGAGCAGCGCGAGCCCGCGTGCCGTGTCCCATTCGCTCATGTAGACGAGGTCGGGCCTACGCCGCGTCAGCAGAGGCTGGAGGCTTGCGGCGAACGCCAGTGCCTCGATCCGAAACGGCCTGGCCCCGAGCGCGCGACCGAGCGCGCGAGCAATGCGACGGTCCCGACGCAGCGTGGGGAACGACATCTCATCAAGACCGTTCGGTCCGCTCCCCTTGACCAGCTCGATCCGCAATGCCTCCTCAGCGTGGAGCTGTTCGAAGCATTCGCGGGCGAACGACTCGTAGCCGCGATGCGCATGGTCAAGCCCTGAGCAGACGAGTAGGACGCGCGGCCCGGTCCTCCCAGCGTCGGAGGGGCTCACTCAGCCGGTTGAGGTTGTCGAGAGTGTCTCCGGCTCCTCGCCCGGAGGCCCGAAGTATTCGATCGGCCTGGCCGGCGCCCCGAGAGCGACCGTGTAGGGCGGTATTGGCTTGGTTACGACCGAGTTCGCGCCGATGAACGCGCGCCTCCCGATGTCGGCCATGATCGTGCACTTGGTCGTGATCACTGCATCGTCCTCAATCCGGATCGGGTCGAAGTCGTAGCCCTGATCGAGCATCGGCTTGTCCAGGTCCCGGAAGCGGTGCTGCCCGTCGAGCAGGATCGTCGTCTGGCCGAACATGCACCGTTCTCCGATCTCGATGCTGGTCGTGCACTGAAGCAGGACCGAGTAGGTGAAGCGCGTGCCGCTCCCGATCGTGACGCGGCCCTGCCCGGACACCTCGGCGCGGAAGTCGCGCCTGAACTCCACACTGTCCCCGACCAGGAAGCTGCCGTTCTGGGGGATGAACAGGCTGAACCCGGGCCCGACATAGACATTGCGCCCGAAGCGGATGTCAGCCATCGGGTGGCGGAGGATGACCCACCGCTGGCGAAGCCAAGACATGAGCTGCGGACCTCGCTCGTAGCCGGCCCAGATCGAGAACCATTCGATCAGGCGGCGCACACTGCCTGGCCGCAGAACGTCGCTGATACCCGGACGGGGAGGCATGTCTATCTGCCCGAGCCCTCGGACGCCGCCTCCCACTCCGCCAGGAACTCCGGCGCCAGCAGCTGCGAGCACAGCGCGTCATAGCTGCGCCAGGCGACGCGACCCAGCCAGGGAAAGCCGGGACCGATGAACCGGACCAGCCGGGCCGAACGTCCCTTCACCGGGGGAGCCTCCGCCCACACGCGGAACCGATCATGGAAGTACGCGGGCTCGGCCGGGTAGAGCTCCGTGAAGCGACGCTCGGCCACCGCGATGCGACGCAGGTTGCGGCGCCAACTCTCCAGCGTCTCCACCTTCAGGTGTTCGGCGAGCGCGTCCGGGTTGTATCGGAGCCTGAAGCCTCGTTCAGCCATTCTGCGCGCAAGATCTAGGTCCTCGTAGCCATAGGGAAACCGCTCCTCGTCGAATCCTCCCACCAGCTCGAGCATCTCGCGCTTGACCGAGACGTTGCAGCTGTAGAACCGCTGCCATTCGACCTCGGTGCTGTGGATCGTCCCGTAGTCGAACTGGATGCCGGTCTCAAGCCATCTCATGAACGGGCTCACCTTGACCCGGCGCGACCACTCGACGAGGCCCAGGATGCCCAGGTCGGGCGCTGGATGGAGCTCATGCGAAGCCAAGTGCTCGGCCACCAAGCGTGGAGTCGCCACGATGTCGTCGTCCAGAAACAACACCAGCGGAGCCTGTGCGGCTCTCCAGCCGGCATTACGCGCGGCGGAGGCTCCTGCCACGGAGGCGTGGATCACGCTGCCTACGACCTGATGGCTGCCGAGTTCACCCAGGACGCTGCGAGTTGCGGCGGCATCGAGGACCACGAGCACCTCGGCGTTGCTCAGCGGAGGATCCTGGCTGCCCAGCGCATCGAGAACGTCCGGGAGCGATCGCGCCCGGCCGAGCGTGGGGATCACGATGCTGAGCGACGGCACTAGCGGAGACGCTCCAGCGCTCGGCGTGAACGCAGTCCCACGGCATGCGCCCGCGCGGCGAGAAGCGCGCTTTGCCCCGCGCCACGAACCGGTGCGCCGCGCGATGCGGCCCGCAGGCTCAGGAGCCCGGCTCGGGCCAAGAACCCGATTACGTTGGCCGCCGCAATCAGGCGGGTGTACGCCGCACCACGTCGGCGAAGCATCCAGAGGTAGGTGCTGCCGTGCCAGCGGGCGTGGCGCTCGCCACCCCAGGCTTGTGTGGTGGCGGCCGACTCGGCGTGGAAGACCTCCGCCCCGGGTACATACCGGGCCTTCCACCCGTGGCGGGTCAGGCGCCACCCCAGATCAAGATCCTCGGCATACATCCACTGCTGCGCGTCGAACCCACCGACCTGTTCCCAGGCATCCCGGCGCACCACCACGAATGCGCCCACCGCCCACGGGATCTCACGCTGCTCGCCAGGATCGAAGCCCCCGTCGATGAACCAGTGCCGCGCGGCGCGCCGGCTCACCCGAGTCGCCCCCCCGAGGTAGGCCAGCGTGAACGGGATCGTGGGGAAGGGATAGACGGAGTGCTGCGTGCTCCCGTCCGGGAGCGTCAGGCGGGGTGCGAGCACTGCCGCGTCGGGGTGCCGTACGCCCTCGTCGATCAGGGCTCGCAGCGCGCCGCGGCTAACCCGGACGTCGGCGTTGGCAGGAGCAATCCAGGGCGTGCTCGTCGCAGCCGCGATCCGGTTCACGCCAGCGCCGAAGCCGAGGTTCTGCTCCGAGGCGATCACATTCGCCCAGGGAAAGCCCTCACGGACGAGCTCTGCCGATCCGTCCGTAGATGCGTTATCCACGACCCATACCTCAGCCAGACCGTCGTCCACGTCCGGATGCAGAGACTCGAGGCACTGCGCCAGAAGGTCCCGTGTGTTCCAGGAAACGACGGCAACCGTAACCGCCGGCGACGTGGGCGCTTGCTCGATCACGCCTCCAGGAACGTCCTATGCGGCGTGAGCGCAAGCGCCTCCCGGACTTGCGAATAGTTCTCGACGACGTTGGCGTGAGCCCGCGTCTGGAGCTTCTGGAGCCCTGAGGTGAGCAGCGAGGCCTCGCCGCCCGGCATGCCGAGGAACTCCAGGACCGGCGCAAAGGCGGCCTGGTCAGCGGCCAGCGTCTCGTATTGCACCTCGTAGATGGGCGTCCGGGTAGCAGTCAGCCAAGCGCGGATCCTCCTGCGCTCGCGCGTCAGTCGCTCGAGCTCGGCGACGAGCTCCGGAATCTCAAGGTGGACGACGGACTCGACCTTTTTCGACGGCCACCACGGCACCGGCGGACGACCGTCGGCGGCGAGGTGGTAGAGGCCCGTCGCTCCCGCGAGCTTCGCCGAGATGACGGTGTCCAGCAGGTTGCCGCGGATCAGGTGTATGACCCTGATCCGCCTGGCCGCCGCGTACGCGAGCACCGCGCGGCTTCGCCGGACCTGGTCGTACATGTACTTGAACCCAACTGCGCTTACATCGGACCGGTCGAACAGCTGCCGCAGATATCTCACGGTCCAGTAGGGGCGAGTCACCGCCTTCGGCCATCGCACCCGGGGCTCGAGGAACGAGTCGATGAACTCGACGTCACGTGGCTCCCACATTGGAAACCCGCGCGATTCGGCGAGGAACAGCTCGGTGTAGACCCGCATCGCCGGGTGGCTGCCCAACATCTCCTGAACCCAGCTCGATCCCGAGCGCTGGGTGGCGAGGAGTATGAACGGGGTTGCCCTACTCATCGAGCTTTCGCACGGCTTGGGCCGGGACGCCCCCATAGAGATGGTTGGGCTCGCAGTTTGAGGTGACCACCGCTCCCGCCGCGACGACGGTGCCCTCGCCGATCGTGACGCCGGGCAGGATCATCGCTCGCGCCCCGATCCAGCATCCATCGCCGATGCTCACCGGCAGTACGCCCCAGCGGCCGCTACGAGCGCTGCGGTTGCCCAGCTCGTGGGTCGAGGTGACGATCGCCGTCTGCATCCCGATAGCGACATCATCGCCAATCGCGATCGGCGCAACGTTCTCGAAATAACAGAAGTCGTTGATGAACGTGCGGGCTCCGATCGAGATCTCCGAGGAGTGGAAGAAACAGCCCGCCCCGATCGCACGGGCAGCTGGAGAGATCTGCAAGCCGAGGCGACCGTAGATCCGCTTCCGGGTGGCCTGGCTGACGTAGCGTGAGGCGGCGATCTGGTTAACCCAGAAGTGCCAGCTGCGGGAGCCGACATGGTCCACGGAGGGGACGATTAGCGACACTTCCTTTATCAGGCTGGGGCAGCCTGCGCGCGCTGGCGCAGCAGGTAGCCCGCGGCCTCACGAATGAGTGGCCGCTCGAGTGTCCAGGTGAGGCACGCAGTGAGGATGACGTAGAGGGCAAAGGCGGCGAGCGCAGCTGGGAGCGTCCGTTCACTGCCCAGCAGCGCCCGGCCGATGAGGATCGGACACGCGGCTAGCGCTGTCGGGGTGAACGCTCGCACGAGCTGGGTCAGGATCCGTACGCCGGTGAAGAATCGGGCCAGCCAGATGCCGCGGATTGTGAAGCCGACGAGTTCGCCGGCTGCGAAGGCGATACCTAGCCCGATCAGGTGGTACCGGTACATGAGCGGGATACCTACGCCGATGGCGGTGAGCGTCGTGAGCACGGCGGACACCGCGATTGGCCACGTCGTGCCTCGCGCCTTGACGAACGCCGCCCAGTTGTATCCGACGTGGTGGACGGCGGTCACCGCACCGATGATCTCGAGGAGCGGGATTGCCGCCAGCCACTTCGTGCCCAGCACGAGCCGGACCAGGTCCGAGGCGAACAGCGCCATGCCCATGCCGAACGGGACGGCCCAGATCAGCGACAGGCGGTTGGACTTCACGAAGATCTCCGACAGCAGCTCGGTCCGCTCTTTAACCGCGCAGATGGCGGGATATAGCGTCGCGGTGATCGTCAGGTCGGCCTGGTCGGTGAATTGCACGAGCTGGCCGACGAGTGTGAACGCTCCGAGTCCGGCGATCCCGATCGCCTCGTTGCCGACGAGGTAGACAACGTAGAACAGGCACAACACGGCTACCCCGGTAACGAGCAGGGGGAGCGAGAACGCGAGGTATTGGCGAAGCGTCCCGCGCTCGTAGCGCAGCGCGATCCGATAGGGGGAGATCCGCACTACAACGACAGCGAGCGTGCACGAGCCCGCCAGCCCGCCGATCACGAAGCTCCAATACCCTGCGCCGGCCACGGCGAGGGCGATGGTCACCACTGCCGTTATTAGGGGCTCGATCGCCTGGATGGTGCGCTGACGGCGGAACTCCATCCGCCGGTATAGCGTGGACAGTGGAAACTGGAGCGCCGTGGCCGGCAGCAGGAGCAGCAACAGGAGACCTGGGGCGATGACATGAGGGTTGCCGCTGGCAACCTCGACGATGAACACCGCGGCGATGGCCACGGGTGCCGTGGCAGTGGCAAAGATGACTTCCATCGTGAACGCCCGCTGGAAGGCGTGCTCCTGGTTCTCGTCTGACTGCTGCACATACTTCTCGCCGGCCCCGAACTGCGACTTCAACCCCATCGCGGTCCACAGAGACAAGCCGATCAGTCCCCACAGGCCATAGTCCGCTCGACTGACGAACGCCGCAGCGGCGAGACCCCTGGCGGCGGTGAGAGCGAGGAGCAGGATCTGAAAGATCCCGTTGGTGAGCATGCCACGGGCGACATGGCCACGCAGGTCGCGGATTCCGCTCAGCCGGTCGTCTCTCGCCGCGCGGAGCGAGCTTGGGATCTGCCCGACAGCCACAGCATCGACGCCTGAGTCAGGCGCTAGCTCCGACGCTTCAATCACTTGCATGCCTGGGACATCCCCGTTCTCATACCAACAGAAAACGGGCGAGTACCCGTGATCTTGCACGCGCGGGGAAACGATCGAAACCGACCGCAGAAACTGGAACCGTGGGCTCAGAACAAGCGCTCGGAGAACGGCGGCGCGTCGGCATCGACCCCCTCGACTTCCCCGACCACGCGCGCCGGCGCGCCGACGGCGATCGAGTAGTCGGGCAACTCGCCACGTACCACGCTGTTGGCCCCGATGATGCAGCAGCGCCCGATGTTGGAGCCCTTGAGCACTCCAACCCGTTCGGCCAGCCAAGTTCCGCGGCCGATCCGGATCGGGGCGCTTGCCACCGAGTTGTGCATCACGTTGGGTCTGCCCTCCGCAAATGTGTGATCGGAGTCGATCACGCTGCTGAACGCGCCGATAATCACGTCGTCCTCGATCACTATCTCTTCGGAGGCGCTGATCATGCAGTACGGCCGGATCCCAACCCGATCGCCAATCCGAAGCGCCGGGGCCGGGCGGCTCCACGCCACCGTCTCGACCGAGAGGTAGGTGCCAGCGAGGATCAGACTGTGGCTCCCGATTGCGATCTGATGGGCGCCGAAGACGCTCCCCGGACGGTGGATGATCGACTCGGCCCCGAAGCTGTGAAACCGCCGGCTCCAATACGGTCTGGTCAGCCGTGCCCGCAACTGGGCGCGGCGCATCGGGTAACGCACAAGGTCGGCCAGGGGAGGTGGGATCGCCGATCGCATCAGGGGCAGGCTCGATCGGCCTTGGGGCGGCGAATGCCAGTGCGGTTGCATTCAGGGTTAACTGCGCATGGTGCGCATCCTCGCGATCGGCAACATGTACCCGCCACACCACGCCGGCGGCTACGAGACCATGTGGCAAGCCGCGATGAAGCACGCGCGCTCGCTCGGGCATCAGGTGCGCGTGCTCGTTTCCGATTACCGACAGCCCGGCGCCGCCGTGGAGCAGGATCCGGATGTCCACCGGACCCTACGCTGGTATTGGGATCTTGAGCGCTATGAGTTTCCACGTCTGAGTCCTCGAGAGCGTCTTTCGATCGAACGCTACAACGCGGCAGAGCTTGCACGGCACCTCCGGGAGCTACAGCCAGACGTCGTCAGCTGGTGGTCGATGGGATGCATGTCGCTTGCCATGATCGAGCAGGTGCGGCGGGCGGGGATCCGGGCGAGCTTCGTCGTCCACGACGACTGGCTCGTCTATGGGCCACATTACGACCAGTGGATCCGCATGTGGCACGGGTGGCGCAAAGCGGTGGCCCCGGCCGTCGAGCGCCTATCCGGTATCCCGACGGAGGTCGACCTGAGCTCCGTCGGGCCGTTTGTCTTCAACTCCCGCTACACGCTCGAGCGGGCGCGTGAGGCTGGCGTCGCTGCACTGGGGGCCACCGTGGTGTATCCGGGAATCGACGAGCGCTTCCTGACCGAAAGCCCTCCCGAGCCGTGGCGCTGGCGGCTCGTCTGCGTGACACGAATGGACCGCCAGAAGGGCGTGGATGTGGCGATCCGCGCCCTGCCCCGGCTTCCCGAGGCGGCGGTGCTTTCCATTTGGGGTACTGGGGACGATCGCTACGTCGAGGAGGTTCGGCGCCTCGCCGCAGAGCTCGGGGTCGGCGATCGCGTGAGGTTTGAGGGTTGGGCCGATCCGGATCGGCTCGTGCGCGTCTACGCCGCTGCCGACGCCGTCCTGTTCCCGGTGCGCTGGGAAGAGCCGTTCGGTCTGGTACCGCTCGAAGCGATGGGGATCGGGCGGCCGGTGGTGAGCACCGCCCGCGGCGGAGCCGCCGAGTTCTTGCGAGACGGCGACAACGCGCTCGTCTGCGCGGTGGACGACCACGAGGCCGTGGCGGATGCGATCCGGCGACTGGGCGAGGACGACCGGCTGCGGGAGCGGCTCCGGGACGGAGGCAGACAGACGGCGGTCCGCTTCACCCTCTCGCAGTTCGCCGAACGAACGGTGCAGGAGATCCTCCGAGCCGCCGTGCCCACTCCGGCGCCGCCGGCCTAGCTGGGGCGCCGCCCCTCCGCCAGCGCCTCTCGCAGGCGGCCCACATAATGCGCTGCGCTCACGATCCCGTGAGGGCAACGGCGCCTGACGGTATGCAGGCCCCAGCGAAGCAGCCACCTCGCGTCGGTCTGAGGCGGTGGTGCAGTTCCCTTGCGGGTGTCCCAACGCCTGGCGGCCCGGCCGATCTGGTATTCCGCTTGCGCCAGGCTCAGCAGCCGCGAGTCCGCCGCTGAGCGCCGGTGGTCGAGTCCAGCAGCCGGGACGTAGCGGATCCGGCCCCCGCCGGCGGTGTACCGGCGCTCCCAGTCCTCCTCGTCCCCGCGCCGGTGGATGGTCTCGTCGAATGGCCCCACCAGCTCGAGCGCCGTGCGGCGCACCGCCATGTTTGCCGACCAGACGAGATCCACGTCGCATTCGCTCGTGCCGAGATCGAGATTGGTGATGGGGGGGTGCCGACCACACGTGCGGGCGCCGCCCTCGAAGCGGGGCCGGATCGGACCTCCGAACACCTCGTGCTCGGGGTTGGCCTGCACTCCCTCGAGCATCGCGCTGAGCCACCCGGCCGGAGCGTCGACGTCGTCGTCGACGAACAGGACCAGTGGAGCGCTCGATGCCGCCACGCCCGCGTTGCGCGAGGCGTTGGCGCCGCGTGGCTCGGGCAGCGCGAGGTGACGAGCACCATATCTCCGTGCGACCTCGGCGGTCGCCGGGTCCGGGCCGTCGCTGACGACGATCACCTCCGCGGCGAGCTCGGCGGCCTGGGGCATGATCGAAGCTAACGAGACGTCGAGATAGTCGGCCCGGTCGCGGGTGGGGATCAGGACGGACGCCACCGGTGTATCGGGCACGCGCGGATTATGCCCCCCAAAGGTGCGTATCCTCGCCGCGGGCGACCAGCTATGCGGATTCTTTTCATCTCACAGGAGATGCCGCCGGAGACCGGATGGGGCGGCATCGGAACCTACGTTGACGTCCTGTCAGAGGCGCTGGCGGCCAGGGGAGTCCAGGTCGACGTTCTGTCGGCGGTGCACGAGCAGCCGGCGAGCACAGTGCGGATCGGCGGCGTGACGGTGTATCGATGCGGGCTGCCGCCTGTCCATCGCCCGGCCGTGCACGCGCCCGAGAGCTGGCGACGGATGCTGCTCGGCGTGTCCGTGGCCAGGCTGGTGAAGTGGCTTGGCCTCGCGCCGGACGTGATCGAGTGCCCCGAGTGGATGGCAGAGGGGGTGGCGCTCGGGCTGCGCAGCCGGTTCCCACTCGTGGTTCGCCTCCACTCCACCGCCCGGCAGATATTCCCGTTCAGCGGGCAGGGCACGCGTGTTCACGGGTTGGACGGCAAGGTCGCCGCCGGCCTCGAGGAGACCTCAGCCAGGCGAGCCAATGTCGTGATCAGCACTCGGGCCAACCTCGACGAGGTGAAGGATTGGATGCGGCTGGACGAGCGAGCCCTACATGCGATTCCCTATCCGGTGCGGTTGCCCGACGCGAGCCCGATGACCAGCGATGGGCCGCCGAGAGTCACGTTCGTCGGGCGGCTCGAGACACGCAAGGGGCCGGAGATCCTGCTGCGCGCCGTTCCCAGGGTGCTTGCCGCCGTGCCCGATGCGCAGTTCACCTTCGTGGGAAGGGACATCATCGATCCGGGCGCGAGGCCGTCTTCTGAGTGGCTGCGCCGCGAGGCGGGCCGGCTCGGTGTCGCGGATGCCGTCGAGCTCACCGGAGGGCTCGACCGCGATGGCGTCGACGAGCAGCTCAGGCGAGCCACCGTGTGCGCGTTCCCCTCCCGGTGGGAGAGCTTCGGCAACGTCGTGGCTGAGGCTTCGGCAGTCGGGCGTCCCGTCGTCGTCTCGGACATCCCGGCGTTCCACGATCTGGTGGCCGATGGCGTCACCGGCCGGATGGTCCGGCTCGACGACACCGACGGCTGGGTTGCGGCGCTGGTCGAGCTGCTGCGTGATCGCGATAGAGCTCGTGCCCTGGGCGATGCCGGATCCGCGCATATAGCCGGAATCAGCGATCCAACCCGCGTGGCGGACCTGACACTGACCGCGCACGAGCACGCGATCGAACGTTGGAAGCGCTCTCAGCAGGCCGGACGGCCCCGGATATCCTGGTCCGGTGCCCGCCGCCGCCGTCGTCATCCCGACGAGGAACCGTCGGCTTAGCCTCGAGCGTGCCATCCAAAGCGTCCGCTCGCAGACGCTTAGCGACTGGGAGCTCGTGGTCGTCGACGATGCCTCCACCGACGAGACGACGGTGTTCCTCGGCGACCTGGACGATCCCCGGATCCGGGTCGAGCGACTGGACGAGCAAGGCGAGCGCTCGGTGGCGCGCAATCGTGGGATGGCCCTCCTCAGCGCGCCGTCGGTCCTGTTTCTGGACGACGACGACGAGCTGGTGCCGTCTTCGCTCGAGATTCTGAGCCAGGCGCTGGTGCGGCATCCATCCGCGTGCGCCGCCGTCGGCGCTGCGATTCACGACGTCGACGGGGTGCGGCGGCGCCAGTCGTTCCCGAAGCGCCCGCACGTCCTCGACGTGCGGCTCGAGCTTCTGGCTGGGTGGGTCGGGCTCGGCGGTCAGTCGCTGATGCGGACCGAGCACGTGAGGGACATCGGCGGATGGCGAGACGGCCTGTCGGTGGCCGAGGACCAGGAGCTCTGGTTGCGGCTCTGTGACCGCGGGCGTGTGGCGATCGTGCCAGACGCGGTGCTGATCCACCGACCGCACGGCCTGGAGGGGGACGCCTCCGACTTCCGCGACGTCGAGCGCGGCGTCGTCGCGGCTCATCTGACCGCCACGTCCGCAGGCGATGCCCGCACCCGGCGTGCGGCACAAGCACGCGAGCATCTCCGCGACGCGGACATCAGTTTCCAGCAGGGCTCCTACCGCTTCGCTCTTGGTGCGACGATCCGCGGCATCGCCCGCGCCCCGTTCCTGCTTAGCTCGCCCCTGGTTGGGCCAACGATCGCCAAGGGCCTCCTGAATGCCGTGGTGGCCGGCGCGCTCCCGCGTAGCGCCGCGGACAGGCTCCGTGCCGCGCGCCAGCGACGCCGAGCGCGTTGATGGACGCCAGCGTGATCCTTTGCGTCCGCAACGGCGCCAGCACGATTGGCGCCCAGCTGGAGGCGCTGGCCGCGCAGGAGTGCCCGTATGAATGGGAGCTGGTCGTGGTCGACAACGGCTCGACGGATGACACGATCGAGATCGTCGAGCAATGGCGTGGGCGCATCCCGGCGGTCCGGGTTGTTCCTGCGCTAAAGCGCGCCGGGCTGGCCTACGCCCGCAACGTCGGGGCCGCCGCCGCGGCGGGAGAGGTGCTGGCCTTCTGCGATGCCGATGACGTGGCGGATCCGGGCTGGCTGGCCGGGCTGATCGCGGGTGGGCGTGACGCGGATCTGGTCGGTGGTGGTCTAGAACTGGACCTCTTGAATGATCCGGTGACGTACAAGTGGCGCGGCATGTCCGACGACGACCTCCGCCATCCCCACGCACTCAACTATCTTCACTACGCGATGGGGGCCAACTTCGCGGTGCGGCGTAGCGCGTACGAGTCGGTGGGCGGTTGCGACGAAGCATTCGTGGTCTGCGGCGACGACATCGATCTGTCCTGGCGGATCCAACGAGAGGGCGGGTCGATCTCGTTCCGACCGGATGCGCTTATGCACTACCGGCTGCGTCCCGGCGTGCGCGCGTTGATTCGGCAGCGCTACGGCTACGGGAAGATCCATGGGCTCTTGCGCCGGAAGTTTGGAGATGAGGTCCCGCCTATCCGGTGGGCTGACCGATGGCCGACCTACCTTTCACTGCTGGTTTACTTCTGGCATCTGGGCGCCGACAAGGAGCGCCGGGGTGTGTGGCTCGGCACAGCGAGTTACTGCGCCGGCCGGATCAGCGGCGCGCTGCACTACCGGGTCCTCCAGTACTGACATGACGCAGCTCCTAGTCGACGCCACCGCGCTCGGCGACGACTCGGCCTTCCGCGGCATCGGCACCTACGTGCGCCACCTACTCGCTGGTCTGGCGGAGCGTCCCGGCCTTGCCGTGACGGCGCTCTGCCGTCAGGGGACCGCGCTCCCACCGGGGGTGAGCGGCGTACCGCTCAGGCGGATTGCGCCGGGGCGGTTTCGGCCCCTGGAGCATGAGGTGCTCCTGCCCTTGGACCTGCTGCGCCAGCGGGCCGACGTGTTCCACAGCCCGGCGCTAAGCCCGCCGTGGCGCTGCCGATCTCCGTGGGTGCAGACGCTCCACGACGTGATCCCGCTGGTTGTCGACGACCCGGAGCTCGAGGTCGAGCGGCGGCGCTGGCGTCGGCACGCCGAGCGTTATCGGCGAGCGGACGCGATCGTGGCGGTGTCGCGGTACTCGGCTGACGTGGGAATCTCGGTTCTGGGGCTCGATCCCCGCCGGGTGGAGGTCGTACCCCACGGCGTGGACCCCGGGTTTCACCCTCCCGCGGGCGGCCTGTCGGAGCGTCCCGAGCATCTCCTGCTGGTCGGGGAGTACTCCCGGCGCAAGGGCTATCCCGAGGCGTTCGCCGTGGTGGGGGCGCTGGCACAGCTCGGCTACCCGCACCGCCTGCGGGTCATGGGCCGGATCGCGCCGTGGGTCCAACCGGCTGTGGATGCTGTCGTCTCCGAGGCGCCCGTTCCAGAGCGGATCGAGCTGCTGGGGTTCGTGGACGACCTGGTTGCCGAGTACCAGCAGGCTCAGGTGCTGCTGATGAGCAGCCGCTACGAGGGGTTCGGGTTTCCGGTGCTCGAGGCGATGGCCTGCGGCACGCCGGTGGTGGCGTTTGCGAACAGCTCGCTGAGCGAGGTTGTGGGAGATGCGGGCATCCTGGTGCCCGATGGCGACGTGCGCGCGATGGTCCAGGTCGTGGGCTCGCTGCTGGACGACGAGGCGCGCTGGGCCGACCTGTCCGCCCGGGGGCTCGAGCGGGCTAAGGAGTTCTCATGGCAGAAGAGCGTCACTGCACACGCGGAGCTTTTCGAGCGGCTGAGAATGAACTAACCCGGCGTGACCGTTACGGCGTAGGCGTCGCCGTCGGCAAAACCGCGGATCGGGATCGACACTGTCCCGCTGCTGACTGGCAGCGTTTCTTTCAACGGCGCCGGTTCCGCCACCGGCCCCGAGGAGTTGGGGATGTGCTCGATGCTCACGTTCACGCTCGCCGCCGCATACGGGTAGTTGACCGTGACCACGACGTTAGCCGGCACGGGTGTCGGGAGCATGGCCAGGTCCAGCCGCGAGGCCGGCGAACAGTCGTACGGATTCTGCGCAGGCGTGCAGGTCTGATGCCGGCCGAGCAGGATCTGCATCTCGTTGGCCGCGGCGGTTTTTGTGGCCAGCGCCGTGATCGTTTGGTCCGAGGTGTCGACGTTGACCCGCTCGCCGGTCATACCGGCATAGAACTTGTACACCCAGTAGTTGCCGTCGGGTTGGAGGGCGAGGGCGCCGAGGCACGGTGATGTGAACAGCCCATCGAGGGTTCCGGAGGAGGTCGATGAGGACGACCCCGGACACCGTGCACCGCTGCATTGGCCATAGGCGCTCCCGCCCTGATCCCGCTCGTTCCAGCAAGTCCGATTCGCCGCGTCGACGTTTGCCTGTTCCAGCGCGGCGATCCACCCCGCAGACCACCCGGGAATCAGGTTGGTGGCGTGTGGGCCGTACTCGTTGATGAACGCCTTCACGGTGCCCATGCCGTATTCGGATAGAAGCGAGTGAAAATCGCGCATCTGGTACACGACCGCGTTGGGCGTGTCCTCAAGCCAGGGGCCGTTGTCGTGCCACGAGATCGCCGTCAAGCTGAGCCCGTTGCGGACTGCATAGGGCAAGAAGCTGTCTAGCCCGAGGGTGTGAGGGTCACTGCTTCCGTAACCCGCCGCGCAGTGGTTATCGGCTGCGTTGCACTGGATCGCGGTGTCCGTGAAGTCACCTAGGCTGGGAGCCACTATCTGTGCGCTCGGCTGTACCGCCTTGATCGCTTGGTAGGCGGTCTTGTACTGCTGCAAGGTGAGGGATGTCGTACTGTCTTGCTTGGCGCCGTAGTAATTTTGATCGGTGCAACACGCCGGTGGCTCGTTCTGGATATCCCAGTACGTGGGAACGACGGAAACCCCGAGGTACGCTGGTACATCGTTGTTTGTGGCGCTGTGCGCAACGATTGTCTGAACCTCGTGCGCATAACAGCTCCAGCACTCCCAGGGCGGTAAGGCGCCGGCGCCCGAGCCGGATACACCGATGGCGGTGAAGTCCCTGTAGGTGATTCCTCGATAGGTGTCGCTGAGCACGTCGGTGGTCGACGCGGTGGTGTTTGCCGTGATCCACTGGCAGTTCGGGTCAGACGGGTCCCAAAGTCCCCCGGGGTAGGTGCACGCCGTCGTGCGCCATTGCTGCGGCTTCAGCGCCTGGATCAAGCTCGCATTCGGCCCGGAGTAGGTGAAGGCGGTTTGACCCAGGGGAGTGGTCGAGGTCTGGAATCCGATGCCATGGAGGAAGCCGTCCGCCCGCCAGGCGATCGGGCCCGCGGCGCTCGTGCCGTCGACCGTCATGCACACCGAGATCTGGAGGCACGACGGGTCGCTCGCGACGACCGCATTCGAGCTTGCATTGCGACCGTACGAGTATTGATTGTGCGCGTACACGGCGAAGTGGTATGTGTCTCCGTTCGTTAGGCCAGTGAACGTCGCGGTTGTACACGTACCGCAGGCATAGATCGCGCCCGCGTAGTATGGAAACTGGGCGCCGGGGACCGACAGCGTGTCATCGTAGGCTTGGATCATGTAGCGATCCATTGGCGCGCCGCCGGTCGAAGACGGAGGTGTCCAGCTGATCGTCGCTGAGCGGCCGTTTGACGTCGCTGAGACGTATTGAGGCGCCGTCGGAGCTGGCTCGGGAGAAGCTTGTGGCGTGACCCTCGCAGACGTGGCCGGGACAAGGCTGTAGCCACGTGCGTTGTGGGCATACACGGCGAACGAGTAGGAGGTGCCGTTCGTCAGGCCGGTGAAGTAGACCGTCGTGCACTGCCCGCACGGTGCGACAACCGTCGCGCTGCTCGGGACTGCGACCACCTTGTATCCATCGACCGCGGCACCTCCGGTCGTTGCAGGCTGCGACCAGGACACGTACGCAGCCTCATTATCGGCGGTCGCCGTCACGCTCTGTGGGCTTCCGGGCGGGACCGAGACCACTGCGGCCGGGGCCGCGGACGCGCCTAGCGACGCGAGCAGCAGGCTCGCAGTCAGCAGGCAGCTTGAAGCAGTAGCACGTTTCATTCCCCGGCCGGATCAGAGCGCGACACATCGCGTCGCGCGCGGATCAGAGCGCGAGACGTTGTGTTGCGCGTGGCAGCTTATGCGTTGGCGTGCGATGGCGCGTGCCGATGGGGCGGTTGGGCTGGGGCGCGGCCCTCCGGCGTGCCGGACAGCTCACGGTAGACCGCCGCGATCGCCTGGGCCATCGTGCGTACGTCGCAGCGGGCGATCGTGCGTGTGGCACCCGCGATCAGCCGGCTGCGAAGCGCCGCGTCGCCCAGCAGGCGACCAATCCCGTCGGCGAGCGCGTCGGGCTGATCGGGTGGCACCAATAGCCCGTTCTCGCCGTGCTCCACGAGATCTCGGTTGCCTGCCACGTCGGTCACCACCACGGGCGTACCGGCGCGCATCGCCTCGAGCAGCGTGTATGGCCCTCCCTCGAACCTCGAGGGCAGGGCGTACACGTCAAGCTCAGACAGCGCGCCTGCGGCGTTGGGGAACGACGGGAGAATGTGGAGCCGCTCTTCGAGCCCTTCGTCTCTGACTGCCGCGGTGACCCGGCCCAGCAACGCGCCGGCCCCGATCAGCACGAAATGAGCGTCCGGCACCCGGTCTGCCACGGTCGCGCAGGCCGAGACGAAGACCTCCGGAGCCTTCTGCCAGGTCAAGCGCGCGACGCAGCCCACGAGCGGCACGTCCTCCCCGACGCCCGCCGAGGCTCGCAGCGAGCGAGCGGGGGGCGGGGGTGGCTCGGGATCCACGCCGTTGGGGATCGTCACCGCCTGTTCGGGGCGCACGACTCGCTGCGCAACGGCGAATGCTCGCTCGCTCTCCGAGACGGCGATCAACCGCGCCGTCCGACCGCGTAGCAGGCGTTCGAGCGCCAGCGCCCAGCGCGAACGAGTGAGCGCGTGGGGTGTGTACACCGTGGGTGTCCCCGTGCCCGCGGTTGCGAGCCGGGCCATTGCCCCGCCGATCGAGCTGTGCCCGTGCACGACGTCAGGCTGCAGGCGATTGATCGTCCTGCGCAGCGCGAGCACAGCCAGAAGGTGCCGGTGCGGGACTCGGAAGCGGCCCATCTCGACGCACTCGACCCGGGCCCCGGCTGCTTGCGCTGCCGCGACGGCGGAGGCCGTGCTCTCGCCGAGGTGGCGCGAAGGCACCGCGAGCACGTGCTGGACGTCGGGCGCGTAGCGAACAAGGTCGAGAACGTGGCGGAGCGTGCCGGTACCCACGGCCTCCACGACGTGCAGCACGGTCAGCTGGCGGACCGGGACGGCAGGACTCAGAGTCTCTTCGGCGAGCACTTCGACCTAACGCTGGCGTTTGGCCAGACTTGCGCGGGGACTAGGCGAGGGCGTCGCGATAAGCGCCGATGAGCGTCTGCGCCACTTCGGCGAAGGACGCTGAGTTGCGGGCCCGCTCCAGCCCGGCTGCCCGCCGCTCGCCGTGAAATTCCGGGTCGGTCAGTAGCCGGGTCAGCGCATCCGCCA
>Ga0102924_1001911_pt1 | contig 23344 bp, 17 predicted proteins | sample PaiPotPPM11metaG_FD_80116 | JGI IMG/M metagenome (GOLD analysis project Ga0102924, IMG submission 80116) | Iron sulfur acid spring bacterial and archeal communities from Banff, Canada, to study Microbial Dark Matter (Phase II) - Paint Pots PPM... ...
AGGCCGCTCCGCGAAGACCACGTCATCGAGCGTCCCACGATGGTCCTGTCCCTCGACGCCTGACCGCGCCGGGCCGGGCACCGAAGACCCAGGCGGACCCGGGTGGCCGGCCGGCCACCCGGGCTCGCTGGAATCAGGACGCCGCGAGGTCCCACTGCTGGCACGTGTTGTCGAGCTGCGCCCACTGGCGCACGACCGTGCCGTTCGCGGTCTCGCAGTCCAGCGCGTCGAGCACCATGCCGTTGCCGACGTTGCTGATCGTGTAGTGCCCGCCGACCGCGCTGACGTCCCACTCTTGGCAGACGTTGCCGAGCGGGGACCACAGGTCGGTCAGCGTGCCGTCGTGGATCCCGCAGTCCACCGAGTCCAACACGGTGCCGCTGTTGGCGTTGGTGATGATGTAGTGGCCGTTGCCCGCACTGGTGAACGTCCACTGCTGGCAGCCCGTCGCCCCGGCGGTCCACAGCTCCATCCCGGTGCCGTTGCTGGTCGCGCAGTTGTCGGGCTGCACGTCCTTGCCGCTGTTGACGTTGGTGATGGTGTACGGGGTCCCGATGGCCGGGAAGGAGGCGGGCGCCTGGCTGTATCCGGTCGCGACGATGTTCGCCTGGATCGCGTTGTCGGTCGCGGTCGACGGGTAGCCGGCGGTGATGACTCCCTCGAAGAACGAGCCGTCGGAGCCGTTGCTGTCGTCACCGCCCGTGCCGAGCAGCACCGAGCCCTGCTGGCGCATCGGCGTGTAGCCGCCGATGTCCGGCAACGGCCCCTCGTACTCGGTGGTGAGGCCGCCGGAGTCGGCGTTGCCGTCCTTGAGCGCGTAGGTGGTGGTCCCGTTGTTCTTCAGCATCGCGGTGACGAACCGCGAGCCGTTGCCCTTGTTGTTCGGGTCCGCGCCGTTGCCGCCGGCGAACAGCCCGTTCTCCATGTCGGCCTCAACCAGCGGGGCGGTCCCTGGGCAGGAGCCGAACCAGCACAGGTTGCCGAAGTAAATCGCGTCCATGCTGCCGTTGCCGGTGTCGGTGTTGGACGTCTCGGCGTTGCCGAAGTCGAAGCAGCACACGGGGTCGGTGTGCTGCCCGCTGGTCACCATGTACGCGCCCTGCGGCTGCGACCCGGTCGGTACGCCGCGCGTCACGTCGTTGCGGTAGCCGACCCCGGCCTGGACGGACAGCCCGTAGACGCGGTGGCCGTCGACGGAGATCGGCAGCGCGTTCGCGATCGCGCCCACGTCCGGTGAGCCGTTGCCGCCGATCGGCTCGATGCCGAGGTCGTTGCGCTCGGGGCTCTGGTCGTACAGCCGGGTGATGGTGCAGATGGTCCCGGCACAGAACGCGTCCTGCCTAGCCGCGTCCGCGTAGCCGCCCGGCCACTGCACCCCGACGTCGGTGCTGGTGCCGTCGGAGACGCGGGTGACCTGGTACAGCGGTCCGCGGTAGCCGCTGTACAGCGCGCGCACGGTGCTGTAGGCGGCCACGCACGGGGTGCGGCCGGCCGCGTAGATGTCGCAGGGCCGCGCGCCGGCGAACTCCGCCGTCACTTCCGTCCCGGCCGACGAGCCCCCCGTGTTGGTCGCCCCGGTGTTGGTCGCCCCCGTGTTGGACGGTACTGCGGCGGAGGATCCGGCCGCGATCCCCGACCCGGCGAGCCCCGCTACTAGAAGCAGCGCGGCCCCAAGTACTAGAATTAGCCTTCGACTGATATCGCTAACATGCATGACTCACCTCTCATCATCGAGAACACAGGGCCACTTCCCGCTCATTAGGGCAAGAAGAAATGTGAGCGTTAACAGCGGACCGTAGAATCCTGCCGAACCGCTGTCAAGAGCCCGCAGCTGGGTACTGCCAGCCCCCGGGCTGCGCGCAGACCAGCCCGCCTCCCCCGGCTGGTCTCATGATCACGAAGGATCCTTCGTGATCATGCCGGGCTGCGCCGGTACCCCGCACGAACCACTTACCTAGCCGGCTCTTGGCCGCCGCACCGCCTAGGCGCTGGGGCCGGCCACCGAGTCCAACAGCCGGGCGATTCGCTGCCGCAGGCCGCCGCGGGCCGCCCGCGTGCCCTCGCCGGCGGCGGCGGACACCAGGTGCTGCCCGGCGTCAAAGGACAGTGATTCCGGGACGGCCAGTGCCTCGTGCGCGAGGGCGTCGAGTTCTGGGTCGTCGCCGTCTAGGGCGAGGATGGTAGCCCCTGTCTTGCGCGCGTCGTTCACCCGCTCAAGCAACGGAACCGGCGCGGCGTCCTCCGCCACCACGAACAGTGTCTCCCCGCGCCGGGCGGCCTCGAGCCGGGCAAGCCCAACCGACAGATGCGGCGGCGCCCCCGCCGGGGGAGCCCACCGCACCAGCGTGGGCGACATCTCCGCGATACCAGACAGCCGGCTCTCGTCGTCCAGGTGCGCCGTCATGTGCCACGGCTCGAAGTCCGGGGTCCCGACGACCAGTAGTCCGCCGGCCGACCGGGGCGACGTGCGCAGCGCCCGGCCGAACGATCTTGCCTGTTCGAGCCATCTGGAACCGGACATGAGCGCACGGAGGGTAGCGACCTGATCTGCGTCCACGTATTCAGCATGAAGGCAAGGCCGCGGTAATGCACCCCCGAGTTGAAACGGAGCGCTGGACACACCAGGAAAGGCAACTCTCCCCGCTGGGCTACCCTGCCGTCGTGATCACCTGCGTCGTTGAGTACGTTATCGATCCCGCCAAGATCGAGGCCTTTGAGCGGTTCGCCCAGCGGTGGATGGAGCTAGTTGGCCGGCACGGCGGCAACCACCACGGATACTTCCTGCCGGCCGAAGGCGCGAGCGATCGGGCACTGGCCCTGTTCAGCTTCCCGAGCCTCGCCGCGTATGAGGAGTATCGCGGCCTTTTCGGCGTGGACCCCGACTTTGTGGCGGCCGACCGCATCAGGGACGAGAGCGGCTGCGTGCTCCGCTACGAGCGGACGTTCATGCGCCCGCTTCTCCCCGGAAACGCCAGCGCCTGACCGGGCCGGTCCCGTCCCGCTCAGGCCTGCTGGAACTCCACCCGGTTGCCGAACGGGTCGTGCGTGTGGAACCGCCGCACCCCCGGAATCTCACCGTCCGCGCGGACGCACGCGTGTCCCGTGTCCGTCAGCACCGAGAAAAGCCCGTCCAGGTCGTCGACAAGCAGCGCGGGGTGCGCCTTGCGGGCCGGCGAGAACGGCTCCTCGACCCCGAGATGCAGGACCGCAGCGCCGGAAGCGAACCAGCAGCCGCCCCGAGCCGCCAACACAGCGGGTTTGGCAAGCTCGTTCATCCCGAGCAGCCCCGCGTAGAAGGCCCGCGCCGCATCCTCGCGCCCGCCCGGCATCGCAAGCTGAACATGATCAATCCCGGTGATCATCACCGACCTCCATATGTATCGACATCAAGATACTTGACGTCAAGCATGATTGGAATAGCCGACGCCCACGCTCCCACTTGCCGTCCAGGCGGGGTCTTGCGACCGCGCGGGGACGACCAGGGCATGGAGCAAGAGCGAGCCTCCACGGGAGCCCGTCGCCCTCGCCCTTCACGGCCGGTGAGAAGATCGGGGGGACGCGATTAAGACCGATGGAGGCTTGATGAAGTTCGCCTGGCTGTGCAGCCACGAGTCCTACCAGCCCGAAGACCTGGTCGAGCAGGCCGTGGCCGCCGAGGAGGCTGGGTTCGACGCCGTGCTCGGCAGCGACCACTTCCACCCGTGGGTCGACGACACGAGCGCCGCCGGCTTTGTCTGGTCGTGGCTTGGCGCAGTAGCGGCCGCAACGGAGAATGTCGAGCTCGGCACCGCCGTGACCTGCCCGTTGTTCCACTACCACCCGGCGCTCGTGGCGCAGATGGCCGCGACCACCGACCGCCTGAGCAATGGCCGTCTCATGCTCGGCGTCGGCACCGGCGAGGCGCTCAACGAGCGCCCCCTGGGTTTCCCGTTCCCCGGCTACGCCGAGCGCCAGGTCCGGATGCAGGAAAGCCTGGAGATCATGCACAGTCTCCTCCGGGGCGAGAAGCTGACCTTCCACGGCGAGTACTACACGACCGAGACCGCCAAGCTCTACTCCCCGCCGAAGGGCCCCCTGCCGATCCTCATGGCGGCGGGCGGCCCCAAGTCCGCTCAGTTCGCCGGCACCCACGCCGACGGCCTGATCACCAGCGTGAAGGACCCCGCCGACACGGTCGCCAAGGTCATCGCCCCCTACCGGCAGGCCGCGACCAACGCCGGCAAGGGGCACCTGGTCCTCGCCACCCGCTGGACCGTCCTCGCTGACGGTCCCGACGAGGCGTGGCAGGCGCTCAGCTCAATGCGTGGCCTGCGCGCCCCCGGTCGCCTTGAGGCCACCGATCCGCAGGAACTGCGGATCAAGGCCGACGACATGGATCGCGCCGAGGTCTTGGCCAGCTACACGGTCAGCCCCGACGCCGAGGGCCTGATCAACGCTTACCACCCGCTGGTCACGGACGTCGGCGCGGACATCGTCTCGATCCAGGTGCTGTCCGAGGACCCGATGGCCACGATCGAGCTCATCGGCAAGGAAGTCCTGCCGGAACTCCGCAAGCTGGCCGGCTGACCGGGCCGATCAGGAAGGTGGCCGATCAGGAAGGTGGCCGATCAGGAAGGTGGGCCGGCCGGGTCCTGATAGGCCGGCAAGATCAGGGAATCGCCGCGGAACAGCGGCGTTTCCCTGACTCGCTGCTCGATCGACGCCGCCGACATCGTGTAGCCGAGGAAGAGCAGCAGAGACGCGGCCTGGACGAGGATCACCAGCCAGATTGAGGAGCCGGCGAAGAAGTCGTTGAGCGCGTGCAGGAGGGCCGCGGTCCCCACGCCGAGGGCGATGAGCTGGATGCGGCGACGCGGGTAGTTCAGCGCCATGCCGATGAAGAAGCCCGCGATCCCGGCCCAGACGGCGTGCTCGAACCCGTCGACGAAGATGCGCTCGGCGAAGGCCAGGGCGGCGTTGACCGCTTGGTTCGCGGACTGTGCCTGATTGATGCCGATGATGTCGTTCGAGGTGTAGAAGGCCTGTTCATAGACGCCGAAGGTGAGGCCGGCGATCGTTCCGAGGAACATCGACATCCGGACGCCGAGCTTCACCGACCGGTACTTCAGCAGGAGCAGGCCGGCCAGCAGGACGGGCAGCGCCTTGGTGATCTCTTCGTTGACGCCGATCACCAGCGCCGGGAGGAACCCGATCGAGCCGCTGGGGTGCAGGCTGTCGTTGATGTTGATGGTAACGATTTGCATCCAGGCCAGCGTCCAGACGGCGATTCCGGCCCCGGCCTGGATTTCCTGCTTCCCGATCCGGCCGGGCCGGATCAGCCACCAGAACCCCATGGCCCACAGCGGCGCGACGTACAAGCTGTACGCCCACCCCGGCGCCGACAGGTCGTTCGACGAGCTGAGCAGCGCGAGGAAGATCAGCGGAAGCAGCGCATAGACAATGACCAGCCCCCGCAGGCCCTGACGCCAGCCCGCGTCGTGCAGCCAGCTCTGGATCGGGAACAGGATCCGCAGCGCCGTGGCCATGTCGTCGCCGGTCAGGCCGTCGTCCGGGGTGACCGGGGCCGACGGCGGTACGGGACCCCAGCCCGCCGCGGGCGGCGGAGGGTACCCGGCGGCGCCGGGAGGCGGCTGGTAGCCGCCGGCCTGCTGCGCCGCGGTGGGCGGCGCGGGGGGCGCCGCCGCGGGCACCGGCGGCTCGACGTGCACCGCCGGCCCTTCGCGGGAGCCGATCGTCAGGCCGAGCGGGCGGTCCACGATGACCCGGGTGACCTGCTGGCCGTTGAGGAAGGTCGGCGCGGAGCCGACGTTCTCGAACTCCCAGCCGCCGCCCCAGCGCAGCACGGCGTGCTGGCGGGAGACGGTCGGCGCGTTGGTGACGAGGTCGTTGTCGGGAGCGCGCCCGATCCGCACCGTCTGGCTGGGCGTGACGGTGACGACCGTGCCCTCAAGCGTCACCCGGAGTGCACCACCGGGCGGCCCCGCCTCGAAAATTCCCACTCCCCCTTTTTATACCGAACGACTTCAGGTTCCACGTCCACGTGAAACCTGAAGTCGTTCGGGATACTTAGGCCTTTGATGTTGACCCTGACTGCCCTACTTGTACGAGTATTCCTCCGAGGGGAAGGTCCCGCCCGCGACCTCCGCGGCGAACTCGGACGCGGCGGTGCGCAGCACCCCGGCGACGTCGGCGTAGCGCTTGGCGAACTTCGGCGAGCGGCCGGACAGGCCAGCCATGTCCTGCCAGACGAGAACCTGCGCGTCGCAGCCGGGGCCCGCCCCGATGCCGATCGTCGGGATGCGCAGCGATTCGGTGATCTTCGTGGCGAGCGGCGCCGGTACGCCCTCGATGACGACCGCGAACGCGCCTGCCGCTTCGAGGGCCTTGGCGTCGTGCAGGAGCCGCTGCCCGTCCTCGCCGCGGCCCTGCACGCGGAACCCGCCGAAGGCGTGCACCGACTGCGGTGTGAGCCCGAGGTGGCCCATCACCGGGATGCCTGCCGCGACCAGGTACTCGACGTGGTGGGCGATCCGCTGGCCGCCCTCGAGCTTGATCGCGTGCGCGCCCGCTTCCTTCATGAACCGGACGGCGGCGTGGAACGCCTCGGTCGGCGAGGCCTGGTAGGAGCCGAAGGGAAGGTCCGCGACCACCATCGCCCTGCTCGTTCCCCGCACGACGGCGGCGGTGAGCGGGATGAGATCGTCGACGGTCACCGGGATCGTCGTGTCGTAGCCGAAGACAACGTTGCCCGCCGAGTCGCCGACGAGCAGCACCGGGATTCCCGCTTCGTCGAAGATCCCCGCGGTGAGCGCGTCGTAGGCGGTGAGCATCGGCCACTTCTCGCCGCGGGCCTTCGCGGCGGCGATGTCCCTGACCGTGACCCGGCCGTGCTTCTTGCCGCCGTACAGCGGCTCCGACTGGCCTGCTGCCCCCGTGATTGATGAACCGGTGATTGATGAACCGGTGATTGATGCACCAGTGACCGATGAAGACGGCATAGTTACTGACGACATCGTCGAAACCTCCAAAGTCTCGAGGCGCCCCTTGTGGCGTACCCGGACATCTCGATAATCGCACGCAAGTGGCGTGGGAGGATACGGGGGTGCCTAGAGATTTCGCGCAGAGCGTCGTCACCGATGAGATCGTCCGGCGCTTCCACGAGCGGGGCGGCCAGCCCGCGATCGCCTACGGTATCGTGCGGGACGGCGAGCTGGTGCACGCCGCTGGCTTCGGTCAGCGCTCACTCGGCGGGCCCGGGTCGGGCGGACCGGTGTCTAATCGAGCCGTGCCCGACGAGCGGACGGTGTTCCGCATCGCGTCGATGTCGAAGTCGTTCACCGCGTCCGCGATCCTGCTGCTGCGCGACGCGGGTGCACTGGCGCTCGACGACCCGGCCGCGACGTACGTGCCCGAGCTGGCAGGCTGGGTCAACGGGGCGGCGGAGGCCGGTCCCCTGACGATCAGGCACCTGCTGACGATGACCGCGGGCTTCCCGACCGACGACCCGTGGGGCGACCGGCAGCAGGGGCTGCCGATCGATTCGTTCCGCGCGCTGCTAGCCGAGGGCGTCTCCTTCAACTGGGCGCCGGGCACCCGCTTCGAGTACTCCAACCTCGGGTACGCGATCCTGGGCCTGGTCGTGACGGCCGCGTCCGGCGTGCCCTACGACGAGTTCATCAGGACCAGGCTGCTCGCGCCGCTCGGCATGAGCCGCACCGGGTTCGCCGCGGAGGAGTTCGAAGCCGCCGACCTCGCCACCGGTTACCGGCGCGGCCCCGACGGCTGGCAGGAGCTGCCGTTCGCCCCCTACGGCGCGTTCGCCCCGATGGGCGGCGTGTTCTCCTGCGTGGCCGACCTGGCGACCTGGTCCGCGGGATTCGCCGCGGCGTTCCCGCCCGACGGCCCCGGCGCGGCGCACCCGCTGTCAGCCGCGTCGCGGCGGCAGATGCAGCTGCCCCAGGCGGTGACCGGCTGGCGCGCGCCCGACCGGCTGCCCGGCGGGCCGCCCGCGGCGCCGGCGTACTACGGCTTCGGGCTGTTCGTCGACGAGGACCCCGCATTCGGCCGGGTGGTGAGCCACAGCGGCGGCTACCCGGGCTTCGGGTCCAACATGCGCTGGCATCCGGCCACCAAGCTCGCCGTCGTCGCGCTGGGCAACGGCACCTACTCGGCCATGTACGCCCTGGCCGATCTGGTACTCAGGGCGCTGCTTGTCCCGTCGGCGGCTTACCAGGTGGCCTTGGCGCCAGTGCCGGCGGGCGCGGCCGCCGCCGAGAGCGTCGAGAGCGTCGAGAGCGCCGAGAGCACAGCCTCGGCCGGAAAAGCCGCCGCCGACGGCGAAGCCGCCCCCGTGGAGGTCGGCGAGCCGTGGCCGCCGACGCGGGCGGCCGCCGACGCGGTGAACGCCCTGCTCAGGGACTGGGACGACGCGGCCGCGGACGCCCTGTTCTCCGAGAACGTGGCGCTCGACCGGCCCTACGACGAACGGCGGAGCGACCTTGCCCTGCTCCGCACGAGGATCGGCGCGTTCGACGTCGATGCCTCCCGGGCGGCCGAGTCGGACACCCCGGCGCAGCGCCGCTGGTGGCTCTTTGGCGAGCGCGGCACGGTCGCGGTGACGATACAGCTCAGCCCGCAGCGGCCTCCGCGGGTCCAGTCGCTCGCGTTCGCGATACCGCCGGCGCCGGACTCGGTGCTCGGCCGGGCGCTCGCGACCGTGACCGGGTGGCTGAACAGCGGCGCCGCGGCCTGGCCGGACTCGCTGCCGGTGGCGCCGGAGGCCGACGCCGGCCTGATCGCCAGGCGGCTGCGAATGGCGGCCGCCTGGGCGGGACCGGTGACCCTAGGGGCGTACCAGGCGGGCGACGGCGCCGCCGCCGTGACGGCGGAACTCGTCGGCGAGCACGCGACGGTGAGCCTCTCCCTGCTGCTCAGCGCCAAGGGGCAACTCCGCCAGGCCGACGTGGCGCTTTAGACGATTGATTCCAGGTGGTTACTGGTCCGGGTGCCGTGATCGCGGGTCATCCGAGGGAAACCGCCGCACTGCCCGGCGGATTGCCCCGCTTTGCCAGCATTTGCCGGCAGGATCTACCGGCCGGTAACACGATTGCGTGACGCAGGGGGCGATATCCGCCCCGTATGACCCTCGATCTTTTGTGGGGCCCGCCCCCGGCATGCGCTGCCCGCCGTGGTTGCCGTCACGGCCCGCATCAGGTACGTCTCGGCCCGCATAAAGTACCCGCCGCCACTAGCAGTCCATGGCATTACTCATTTAGCCCGGGATCGTCGTCTTCTTGGTATAGGTCTCAGACAGGCCGCCGGCCGACTGGATCACGATCGTGGAGTACCCCTCAAGGCCGGTGCCATAGGGCGTCAGGCCGCCCACGGTGACCGTGGCGGCGTAGCCCGTGTACTTCCCGTTCGCACAACTCGGGTTGCAGTTGTCGACCTCCTGCACCCCGGTCGCGTGCGCCTCGGGGGCGCCCCAGTCGGACCAGACGAGGTCGTTCATCGAAGCGGAGCCGTCTCCGGAGTCCACGATCTGGTTCGGGCGGATCTCCATGTACTGGGCCCCGCCAGGGAAGTTGCAGCCGGACTCCGGGGACTGGCAGACGGTGACGGCGATCAGCGCGGTCGAAGGCGACGCGGGAGGTGACGTGGCCGGAGCGGACGTGGAAGGTGCCGTCGTCGCGGTGGCGGACGTGGTCGGCGCCGAAGTGGCGGGGGCGGACGTGGCCGCGTGGGTCGCGGCCGCGCGCGTCGTGGCGACCGCGGCGGGCCGCGACGGTGGCGTCTGGTTGGCGTTCGTCGACCCGGGCGAGCCGAGCAGCGCGACCGCGGTGCCGATCCCCGCGGCCACCACGGCCGCGGCGCCGATCGCGAGCAGCCAACGGCCGGAGCCCCGACGGCCGGGCAACGTGCCGGGCCCCGGCGCCCCAGTCGGTGGCGGCGTCGGCGGTGCCGTGCCGCCCGCGTGTGCGGCCCGCGGGGTAGCCGGATGCGAATATGTGGGGACATATCCCGCTGCCCGGCCGCCGCTTGCCTGACCTGCCGTGCCTGCCTGACTCGCCGCCCCCGCCTGCCGGGCGATCACCGCCGCCACCGGCTCCGGCCAGAACTGCCCGGGTGCGCTCGCGGGGAAGGCGGCGGCGCGCGCGGTGACCGTCGCGAGCAGCGCGCCCAGGTCCAGCCGGCCGGCCGGGTCCTTGGCCAGGCAGCCGGCGACTAGGCCGGCCAGCGCCGGGGGCAGCGAGCCGAGGTCGGGCTCCGCGTGCACGATCCGGTAGATCACTGACAGCATGTCGCCGCCGTCGAACGGCGCGGTGCCCGTGGCGGCGAACGCCAGCACGCTGCCAAGCGAGAACACGTCGCTCGCGGGGCCGATATCGCTGCTTTCCGCCTGCTCGGGCGACATGTACGCGGGCGTGCCCATGGTCGTGTTGGTGGCCGTGAGCGACCGGCCGTGCAGTGCGCGGGAAACCCCGAAGTCGATGACCCGCGGCCCGTCGGCGGCGATGAGGATGTTGCCGGGCTTGAGGTCCCTGTGCACGATGCCGCGGGCGTGGATCGCCTGCAGCGCCTCGACGAGGCCGCCCGCGAGCCGCCACACGGCGCCCTCGGTCAGCGGGCCGGCGGTGGCCACCAGTTCGGAGAGCGACGGTCCGGGCACGAAGGCGGTCGCGAGCCACGGCGGGTCGTCGTCGGGACCCGCGCCGACCACGGGCGCGGTGTAGGCGCCGCCGACCGATTCCGCCGCCTCGACCTCGCGCCTGAACCGCCGCATGAACTCCGGGTCATGCGCCAACTCCGGGTGGACGACCTTGACCGCGACGGCCCGGCCGCCCGGCGAGCTCGCCAGGTAGACCCGGCCCATCCCGCCGGCGCCAAGCCGCGACTGCAGCCGGTAGACGCTAACCTGCCGCGGATCGTCCGCGGTGAGAGGCTCCATCGAACTCCCCGCCCCATCGCGCTCCGCCCCCCGTGCGCGGGCCGACGCCCGCGCACGGCTTAGCCTATCGACCCCGGTGCCCCCGCGATACCGCGATCGCCGGCCAGGCCGGCGTTTCAGCGGCCCGACGAAACGCTGGCAGAGGCTTCGGCGAGTGCGGGAAGTACGGAATAGATTCCGATACGGACCTGTTCCGTATCGATAGTGCGGCCCGGGTGTCGGTAGTGGCGTCACTTGCTCCGGTCGCGCGTCACGCTTCCAAGTCCTTGAAGGGGCTCATGGATACTCAGACGATTCAACGCAGGCGATGGGTCATCCTCGGCGTCGTGGTCGTGGGCCTGCTGGCCATCGTCATCGACAACACCGTACTCAACGTCGCACTGAAGACGATCGCGAGCCCGGCGGCCAAGGGCGGCATCGCCGCCAGCCAGTCGCAGCTGGAATGGTCGATCAACTCCTACACGCTCGTGTTCGCGGGCCTGCTGTTCACCTTCGGCGTCATCGGTGACCGGATCGGCCGCAAGCGGGTGCTCATGGGGGGCCTGATCCTGTTCGGCCTCGGGTCGCTCTTCTCGGCCTACTCGCACTCGCCCGACCAGCTCATCGCCGCCCGCGCGGTCATGGGCCTCGGCGGCGCGGCCGTCATGCCGCAGACCCTTTCGATCATCGCCAACGTCTTCGAGCCGGCGGAACGCCCCCGCGCCATCGGCATCTGGACCTCCGCGGTCGGCATTGGCGTCGCGATCGGCCCGGTGCTCGGCGGGCTGCTGCTCACCCACTTCTGGTGGGGCTCGGTCTTCCTGATCAACGTCCCCGTGACGATCGCCGGCGTGGTGGCCTCGGCCCTCCTGATCCCCGAGTCGCGCAACCCCGCGCCCGGCAAGATCGACTTCGTCGGCGTGCTCGGCTCCGTCGTCGGCCTCGTGCTGCTCGTCTACGGGATCGTGCAGGGCGGCGACGGCGAGTCGTGGGGCAGCGCGGGCGTCCTCGCCCCGGCGCTCGGCGGCCTCGCGGTGCTCGTCCTGTTCGCCTGGTACGAGTCTCGGATCGAGCACCCCAGCCTGGACGTCAGGCTCTTCAAGAACCGGAACCTGTCGGCCTCCGTCGGCTCGATCGCGCTGCTGTTCTTCGGCATGGGCGGCGTCTACTTCTTCACCAGCTTCTACCTGCAGAACGTCCGGGGGTATAGCCCCTTGGACGCGGGCCTGCTCGCCGTGCCGTTCGCGGTCGGCCAGTTCGTGATGTCGCCGCGCAGCGCCTCCCTGGTCAGCCGGTTCGGTCCCCGGGCGGTCGGCGTCGCCGGCATGCTGATGAACGCGGTCGCCATCGGCGGCTGGGCGTTCATCGGCGAGGGCTCGCCGATCTGGATCGTCGCGGTGCTGTTCTTCATCCAGGGGTCCGGCCTCGGCCTCGCGGTTCCCGCCGCGACCTCGGGCGTCATGGGAGCGCTGCCGCGCGAGCGGGCCGGCGCCGGCTCGGCGCTGACCAACACCGCCCGCCAGGTCGCGGTGGCGCTCAGCGTGGCGGTTCTCGGCTCTATCCTGTCCTCGGCCTACCGCAGCTCGCTCAACCCGACCTTGTCGGCGCTCCCCGCGTCGGCCAGGAACGCCGCGAGCTCGTCCATCACCGCCACCCAGGCGGTGGCGGCGCAGCTCGGCCGCGCGGGCGAGTTCCTGCTGGCACCCGCCAACTCCGCCTTCGTGGACGCCATGCGGGTGACCACGGCCATCGCCGCCGCCCTGGCCATCGTCGGCGGACTCGCGCTGCTGCGCTGGATGCCCGGACGGAAGCGGCCTAACATCGAGGAACTGGTCGCCGCCGAGGTGGCCGCGGCCGAGCGTGACCTCGCGGAGGGCGTCCTGCCGCACCGTCCCGAGCTGTCGGAACGGTAAGCCCCAGAACGGCAAGCCCCAGAACAGTAAGCAAGACCAGTCACAGTCAAGACCGGATCAAGTCAGAACGAAGGAGGGTTCCACGCCATGCGCACTCAAGAAGGTCACGTTACCGACGACGGGCTCACCGAGGCGATCACCGGGAACCCCGCAGTATCTCCACGCACGGGGCGGGCGCCGAACGTTCGGGTCGCGCCGCCCGCCGGCGCTTGGTGCGCCGACGACGTCCAGGGCGCCGGCGGCGCCCAGGGCGCACAGGAGCCGGTTTCCCACAACACGGGGGAAGCCCCGGACGCCGGGCGGCGTCCGGGGCGGCCCCGCAGCGAGCGGGCCGAGCAGGCGATCATCGACGCGACGATCGAGGCGCTCAGCGAACGCGGCATCGACGGCGTGCACTGCGAGGACGTCGCCACCAGGGCCGGCGTCGGCAAGGCGACGCTTTACCGCCGCTGGGGCGGCAAAGAGGACCTGCTCATCGCCGCCTTCGCGGCGATGAAGCGCCCGCTGCCCGAGCCCCGCGGCGAGTCGGTCCGCGAGGACCTGATCACGCTGCTCACCGTGCTCGCCGCCGACGCCGACGACCCGCGCGTCGCGCAGCAGTACGCGCTGCTGCACGGCGCGGGCGAGCGGTACCCGCGGCTCATGGCCGGCTACCGCGAGCAGGTCATCGAGCCGCGGCGGGAGCTCGTGCGCGTGGTGCTGCGCCGCGGCATCGAGACGGGCGAGATCCGCCCCGACATCGACGTCGAGGTGGCGATGCTGCTGCTCACCGGCGCCGTCATGGCCCGCGGCAAGCATGACCCCGCCCCGGCCGCCCCCGGCTTCGTGGACAGCGCCGTGGACGAGTTGCTGCGCGGCATCGCGGTAGCGGCCGATCGCGCCGGCTGACCAGCGGTCCTCGCCTACCGGCCCCCGTCACCCCGCCCGGTCACTCGCCGGGCGGCGGGTTCCTCCGGCCTCCCGCGTAGGCGCTGACCAGCCGGGCGACCAGGGTGGCGAGGAAGACCTGCCCGGCCAGGGCCTCGAGAACCGCGAGCGCGCGCCCGAGGCTGCCCGCGGCGGTAAAGTCGCCGTAGCCCAGCGTGGTCAGCGTCGTGAAGCTGAAGTACTGCAGCGTCTGGGCGTTGACCGGCTGTCCGTCCGCGAAGAACAGCCCTGACACGAGGTATCCAAGCGCCCCGAAGAAGGACGCGAACATCAGCCCGATGAGCAGGTACGTGCTCAGCGCCGCGTAGATGCTCTGCGCCGTGACCCGCTCAAGGCGGACCACTCGGTCGATGATGACCACCACCGCCAGCAGCAGTATCAGGCCGTTCCAGATGCTCGCGATCCCCTCGGCTTGTGTGTTTGCCGACGTCGCGCCGATGCCGGCCGCGACCGCGGTCACCAGCGTGGCGGCGACGGCCAGCACATTGCCCCGCCGTCGCAGCCCGGCGTGTCGCACGGCGAGCAGCGCGATCGCCACGACGAGGCCCACGTGGACCACCTCGGCCCACTTGCTGTGCGTCACCGCCGAGAGGAGATAAGAGGCGACCAGGGTGACGAGCAGAAGTCCGTACCTGGCCTCCGGGCCCGTCTGCTTGCCCTGCGTCATAAACGCCAGCAAAGCAGGCCACGGCCGCCAACAGGCCACCCGGAACGGGTGAGCCGAGCCGCGTCACCTCGCCCGGGTGATGTGCGCCGTCGCGACGGGCGGCGATGCTGGGGTCAGCACGCCGGGTAAGCCCGGCGCGTTCCGCGAACCATACAAGCGAACGGCGGGCGGCATGACCAGTGAGGAGCAGCGTCGGCTACAGCAGGCGGAAACCGGGATCCGGTGGCGCCGGTGGGGGCCGTATCTCAGCGAACGCCAGTGGGGAACCGTCCGTGAGGACCCCACCCACGGCGAAAACACCTGGGGAGCGTTCCCCTTCGACCAGGCGGCATACCGGGCCTACCGGTGGGGTGAGGAAGGCATGGCCGGCATCAGCGACGACAAGCAACTGCTGTGTCTGGCGCTGAGCTTGTGGAACGAGCGCGATCCGATCCTGAAGGAGCGCCTGTTCGGTCTGACGAATTCTCAGGGCAATCACGGCGAGGACGTCAAGGAGTGTTATTTCTACCTCGACGCCACGCCGACTTCTTCGTACCTAAAGATGCTCTATAAGTACCCGCAGCATGAATATCCCTACGCCGACCTGGTCGCGACTAACGGGGCGCGGGGAAAGCGCGAAGCGGAATACGAGCTGCTCGACACGGGGATCTTCGACGACAGCCGGTACTTCGACGTCTTCGTGGAGTACGCGAAGGCGTCGCCCGAGGATGTCCTCATGCAAGTCACCGTGCATAACCGGGGCCCGGACGAGGCCCGGCTGCACGTGCTGCCCACCCTATGGTTCCGGCACACCTGGTCCTGGGCCGGCGGCGCGGAGGAGCCTTTGCTCAGCAGCGACAGCGGCCTTTCCGGGATCAGCGCCGTGCGGGCCGAGCATAGCGAACTCGGCCCCCGGTGGCTGTACGCCGAGCAACCGGTGCCTGTGCTGATGACCGGGAACGAGACGAACAACGAACGCGTATTCGGCTCACCGAACGACGCGCCTTTTGTCAAGGACGGCATCGAGCGGACCTTGGTGCACGGCGAAAGCGGAACGGTTAACCCCGACGGCACCGGGACCAAAGCCGCGCTGCCCCACATTCTGGTCGTTCCGGCCGGGGGAAGCGCGACAATCCGCCTGCGGCTGACCGATACCCAGTCGCCGAGCCCGTTCGATGGCTTCGACGAGGTGATGAGCGCCCGGCGCGGCGAGGCGGACGAGTTTTACGCCGAGGTGCTGGCAGGCGATCTCAGCGAGGAAGACCGGCTGGTCAGCCGTCAGGCGCTGGCCGGCATGCTGTGGTCGAAGCAGTACTACGCGTTCGACGCGGAGCGCTGGCTCACCGAGCACGGGTCCGATCCGCTGTCGCCCGATCCTGGGCTGCGTAACCACGACTGGCGGCACATGACGGCGCAGGACATCATCTCCATGCCGGACAAGTGGGAGTATCCGTGGTTCGCGGCGTGGGACCTGGCCTTCCACACGGTGGCCATCGCCGTCGTCGACATCGCGTTCGCCAAGCAGCAGCTTGAGTTGCTGCTTGACCATCGCTACCTGCACCCGAACGGGCAGCTGCCGGCCTACGAGTGGAACTTCAGCGACGTCAACCCGCCCGTGCACGCCTGGGCGACCTGGTTCGTGTACGAGCTGGAGAAGGCGACGACGGGCAAGGGAGACCGTCTCTTCCTCGAGCGGTCTTTCGGCAAGCTCAGGCGGAACTTCGGGTGGTGGCTGAACCGCAAGGACGCGGACGACCGCAACATCTTCCAGGGCGGGTTCCTCGGCCTGGACAACATCGGCGTGTTCGACCGCAGCGCGCCGCTGCCGGGCGGCGGCCGGATCGATCAGGCGGACGGGACCGCCTGGATGGCGCTCTACAGCCAGAACATGTTCCAGATAGCGACCGAGCTGGCGCGCGAGAACCCGGTCTACGAGGAGGAGGCACAGTCCCTGCTCGAGAACTGGGCCTGGATCGCCGCCGCGACCAACAAAGTCGGCCCGCAGGAAGTCGGGCTGTGGGATGAGGAAGACGGCTTCTTCTACGACGTGCTGCGACGGCCGGACGGCAGTTCCATTCCGCTGAAGGTGCGTTCCCTCGTCGGGCTGATGCCGCTGGTCGCCGCGACCGTCATCAGCGGCGACACCCGCGACGACTTTCCCGGGCTGGTGCACAGCGTTGTCGAATCACTGGACCGTCACCCAGCGCTGACCGCCGCCCTGCCCGGCCGCGGTGAGCAGCGGAACACGACCGGCCCGGTCGTGTTCGCCCTGTTCAACGACGAACGGCTGCGCCGGATCCTCGCCCGGATGCTCGATGAGCAGGAGTTCTTCGGGCCGCACGGCATCCGCGCCATATCCAGGTGGCACGCCGAGCATCCGTACGTGCTGAACCTGGACGGGCAGGACTATAGCGTCGGCTACCTTCCCGCGGAGTCCGACACCGGCATGTTCGGCGGCAACTCCAACTGGCGCGGACCAGTCTGGGCCCCGGTCAACCTCATGCTCATCCGGGGCCTGCTGAACCTGTACGAGTACTACGGCGACACGTTCACGGTCGAATGCCCGACCGGCTCGGGACAGCAGATGAACCTGTACCAGGTGGCGAACGAGATCAGCGAACGGCTCGTCAGCACCTTCCGCCGGGACGCCGACGGGCGCCGGCCGATCCACGGGGGCCAGCCGATTTTGCAGACCGATCCGCACTGGCGCGACCTGCTGCTGTTCTACGAGTACATCCACGGCGACAACGGGGCCGGCATCGGCGCCAGTCACCAGACCGGCTGGACGGGCACGATCGGAGTCCTTCCGCTGCTCTTCCGCGGCACGATTGCCCGCGGGATCCGCGAGCGCCGGGTTCCGGCTCCCCGCGTCGGGGAAAGCGCCCCGCAGGCAGCAGAGCGAACGGCGGTGACGCGATGACCGAGTGGCCGGACCAGCCCGTTATCTACGAGGTGAACACGGCGGTCTGGCTGGCCGAGCTGGCCCGGACGGCGGGGGCGCCGGTGACCCTGGGCAGCGTGACCGATTCCGACTGGGACACGGTCACGCCGGCCGGCGCCGACGCGGTCTGGCTGATGGGCGTGTGGGAGCGCAGCCCGGCCGGCCTCGAGCTCGCGCGGACGAACGCGGGACTGCTCGAGTCGTTCCGCGAAGCGCTCCCCGACGTGCGCGACGACGACATCATCGGATCGCCGTACTGCGTGCGCCGCTACGTGGCCGACGAGCGGTTCGGCGGCCCGTCGGGGCTCGCCGCCGCCCGGGCGGCGCTCGCCGCCCGCGGCGTCCGGCTGATCCTGGACTACGTGCCCAACCACGTCGCGCCCGATCACCCGTGGGTCACGGAGAACCCGGAACTCTTCATCCAGGGGGACATCGACGACGTCAAGGCCGATCCGGCTGGCTGGCTGCAGGTCGGAGGGCGGGTGCTCGCGCACGGCCGGGATCCCTATTTCCCGCCGTGGCCGGACGTCGTGCAGCTGAACGCGTTCGCCGCCGCGGCCCGCGCGGCGACCGCGCGGACGCTGTCTGACATCGCCGGCCAGTGCGACGGAATCCGCTGCGACATGGCCATGCTGCTGTTCAACGACATCTTCGAGAAAACGTGGGGGAGCCGGGCGGGGCAGCCGCCGGACGAGGAGTTCTGGCCGGCCGTCATCGCGGAGCTGCGCAGCCAGCACCCGGAGACCGTGCTGATCGCGGAGGCTTACTGGGACACCGAGTGGACGCTGCAGCAGCAGGGCTTCGGCTTCTGCTACGACAAGCGGCTCTACGACCGGATCCTGGAGGGGGACCCGCCCAACGTGCGCGGGCATCTGCTCGCCGACCTGAGTTACCAGTCACGCATGGTGTGCTTCCTGGAGAACCACGACGAGCCGCGGGCGGCCGACAAGCTCCCGGCCGTCCTCGAGCGGGCGGCGGCGGTCACCATCGCGACACTGCCCGGTGCGACCTTGTGGCACCAGGGGCAGTTCGAGGGGCGTCGCGTTCGCGTTCCCGTCTTCCTCGCGCGGCGGCCCGAGGAGCCGCCGGACGAGGAACTGGCCGGCTGGCACCGCAACCTGCTCCGCGCGGTCGCCCAGCACAAGGTGCGGACCGGTGCCTGGCAACTGCTCGACGCCGAAGGCTGGCCGGATAACCAGTCCGGTCGCGACCTGATCGCCTGGTCGTGGACGCCTGACGACGAGGCCGACGGTGTCCGCGGTCACGTGATCGTGGTCAATCTCTCCGGCGCGCCGGCTCAGGCCCAGATCCCGCTGCCCTGGCCGGAGCTGCCGGGCCGCGACTGGAGTCTGCGCGACCTGCTCAGTAGGGATGACTTCGAGCGCGACGGCGGCCAGTTGGCCCATCCGGGGCTGTACGTCGATATGCAGCCGGGGCAGTTCTACCTGTTGGCGGTGCGCCGAACGGCCTGATCACGATGACGACGCCCCAACATCCGCAGGAGCTGTTGCGGAGCAAGAGCTACCTGAGACTGCTGATCCTCGCCGCGGTGCTCGGCGCGCCAGTCTCTGCGGCGGCGTACGGGTTCCTTCAACTTGTCGCCTACCTCCAGGGCCAGGTCTTCACTCATCTCCCGAATGGGCTGGGCTTTCACGGCACGCCGCCGTGGTGGCCCCTTCCCGTCCTGACGCTGGCCGGACTGCTGGTCGCACCGGTCATCCGGTTCCTTCCGGGGACAGGCGGCCACTCACCCGCTGACGGGTTCAAGGCCGGCGAGGGCGCTCCCACGGCCGCCCAGCTTCCCGGGGTGCTGCTCGCGGCCCTCGCCGCCCTGAGCCTCGGTGTGGTCCTGGGGCCGGAGGCGCCGCTGATCGCTCTTGGCGGCGGACTCGCCGTGCTCGCCGTACGGCTGGCCAAGCGCGATACGCCGGGCCAGGCGACCGCCGTGGTCGCCGCGGCGGGGAGCTTCGCGGCCGTCAGCACGCTGTTCGGCTCGCCGATCGCGGGTGCGTTCCTGCTGATGGAGGCCTCGGGCCTGGGCGGCCCCATGCTGGGGGTGGTACTGCTGCCCGGACTGCTCGCCTCGGGTGTGGGCGCTCTCATCTTTGTCGGCCTTGACTCGTTGACCGGGTTCGGTACTTTTTCCCTCTCGGTGCCTGGCTTGCCGCATTTCGCCCGGCCGGACATCGCGGAATTCGGCTGGGCCCTGGTCATCGGGGTCGCGGCGGCCATCGTCGGCCCGGCGATCCAACGGCTCGCCCTCCTTATCCGGCCTCACGTCGACCGGCGGATACTCCTGCTGACGCCGGTCGTCGGCCTGGCTGTCGCGGGGCTGGCCATCGCCTACACCGAGGGAACCGGGAAGAGTTCCTCCGATGTGCTGTTCTCAGGACAATCGCAGCTGGGGCCGCTAATTACCAATGCCGCCAGTTACTCGGTCGGCGCGCTCCTGCTGCTGCTGGCGTGCAAGGGGCTTGCCTATGGTGCGTCACTGAGCAGTTTCCGCGGCGGGCCGACCTTCCCCGCGCTCTATCTCGGCGCGGCGGGCGGCATCGCGCTTTCCCACCTGCCCGGCCTGCCGCTGGTACCAGCGGTGGCGATGGGGATCGGCGCGATGTCGGCCGTCATGCTCCGGCTTCCGCTGACGTCGGTCCTGCTGGCGACTCTGCTGCTGTTTTCCGATGGGCTTGCCGTCATGCCGCTGGTGATCGTGGCGGTTGTCGTGGCGTACGTGGCGTCGGCCCGGCTGGCCCCGGCCCCTGCCTCGGCCCCGGCCCCGGGCCGGGCTCCAGCGCCGACAGCCACGGTGCCGCCGCAGATTCCCGCGACCGAGCCCGCCACGCCGCCACTGGTTCCGCCCGCTAGCTCACCAGACCACGGCACCGAGCCAAGGAGGCTGCCATGACGAGGCCGTCCGGCCGACGCCCTGCTCTCACCGTGATGGGGAACGCCATTCGGGTCAGCGACCGTCTCCTCGCGCGGCTCGGCTAGACCAACCCATGCTGCATGTACGGATGGTGAGCCCGCCCGGCTCGACCGACCACCTGGTCGAGCGGCTTTCCGCTGGTCCCGGCGTCAGGAACCTGGTGGTCATGCGGGGCGCCGCGCGCCACCCGGACGGCGACGCGGTGCAGTTTGACCTGCTCACCCGGTTCGCCAACCCGGTCCTGCGGGAGCTGCGGGCCCAGGTACAGGACCAGGGCTCGGTCGTCATCCAGAACGTCGACGCGACCATCAGCGGCCCGGGAGACCCGGACGAACACCGCGGGCAGTACTACGGCGAGGTTCCGCCGGTGTGGGAGCTGGTCGAATCCAAGATCCGCGAAGGCGGCCAGTATCCGCTGAGTTTCTACGCGCTGCTGGTCATCGCCGGCCTGATCGGGGCGGTGGGCATACTCACCAACTCGCAGATCCTCGTCGTCGCGGCGATGGTGGTTGGCCCGGAGTACGGCGCCATCATGGCGACGGCGCTTGGCTTCGACCAGGCAGACGGGCACGCGGTCCGCCAGGGCCTGGCCGCCCTGGTCGCCGGGTTCGCGCTGGCGGTTGTCGCGACACTGATCTTCGGGCTGCTGATCCGGTGGTCGGGTGAGACCCCACGGCTCTACGAGGATGGCGTGCGGCCCGTCTCCGACCTCATCAACTCACCGAACGTGTTCTCGGTGATCGTGGCGGTGCTGGCCGGGATCGTCGGCGTCGTCTCGCTCACCGAGTCCCGGGCGAACGCGCTGATCGGCGTTTTCATCTCGGTTACCACGATTCCCGCCGCCTCCGACATGGGCCTGTCCATCGCTTACCGCAGCTGGACCGAGGCCCGCGGGTCGACCTTCCAGCTGTTGCTGAACGTAGTGCTGCTGATCGCGGTCGGAGCCGTCGGGCTCCGTCTGCAGAGGGCATTCTGGCGGGGCAGGTCGGCGAGGGCCGCCGCGCGTGCGCGCCGGCCTTCGCCGGATGCGTAACGAATCAGGTCGTGGCCGCCTGCGAGAGCACGGGGCTGACCGCGGTGGAGCCGTGGTCGAGCTGGTTGTTGAGGTTGATCGCGGCGCTGATCAGGGCCAGGTGGCTGAACGCCTGCGGGAAGTTGCCGAGTTGCTCGCCGGTGCTGCTGATCTCCTCCGAGTACAGGCCGAGGTGGTTGGCGTAGGTGTGCATCTTCTCGAAGGTCAGCTCCGCGTCGTCGAGCCGTCCGGCACGCGCGAGGGCGTCGACGTACCAGAATGTGCACAGGGAGAAGGTGCCCTCGTTGCCGGCCAGCCCGTCGGGTGACGCGCTCGGGTTGTAGCGGTAGACGAGGCTGTCCGATACCAGCTCTTTGTCCATCGCGTTGAGCGTGGACACCCACATCGGGTCGTCCGGGGCGATGAACCCCTGCAGCGGCATCAGCAGCAGTGAGGAGTCGAGGACCTTGGTGCTGTAGTGCTGGGTAAAGGCACCGACCTCGCTGTTCCAGCCGCGGGACAAGATCTGCTTGTAGACCGCGTCGCGGGCCAGGGCCCACTTCGCCAGGTCCGCCGGCCGGGCCCGGTTCGTGGCTATCCGGATGGCGCGGTCGAACGCCACCCAGCTCTGGAACCGGCCGTAGGTGAAGTCCCGTTGCCCGCCGCGGGTCTCCCAGATGCCCTCGTCGGGCTGGTCCCAGTTGTCGCACAGCCAGTCGACCATCCGCGACACCTGCTGCCAGCCCTCGTGGTACACCTGAAGGCCGTTGACGTCGCCCAGGTACGCGGCGTCGAGCATCTCACCGTAGATGTCGAGCTGCAACTGGTCGGCCGCGCCGTTGCCGATCCGCACCGGCCGCGAGCCGCGCCAGCCCTCGAAGTGATCGAGGGTCTCCTCGGTCAGGTCCGAGCTCCCGTCGACCCGGTACATGATCTTCAGCGGGTGGCCGCTACCCGGCACGTACTCCTCGCCGCGGGCCCGCAGCCAGCCGGCGAAGGCCCTGGCCTCCTCGACATAACCGAGGCCGAGCAGCGCGTACAGCGAGAACGAGCCGTCCCGGATCCAGGTGTAGCGGTAGTCCCAGTTGCGCTCGCCCCCGGTCTGCTCGGGCAGCCCGGTGGTCGGGGCGGCGACCGGGGCGCCGGTTGGCTTGTAGATCATCAACTTGAGGGTTATCGCCGATCGCGACACCATGTCGCGCCAGCGGCCGGTGTAGGTCGACCGGTGCACCCAGGTGCGCCAGAAATCCGCCGTTTCGCGCTGCAGCCGCTGGATTTCCTCGTGCGCCATCAGCCGCGGCCGGCCGCCCATCGACTCGAGGACCATCCCGCTGCTCTGGCCGGCCCGCAGCGTGCGGGTCGCGCGCACCCCGTCACCATGCTGTTCGATCATGTCATCCGGGTCCTGCGGCGAGTCGTCCTCCGGCCGGGCCCAGTGCAGCGTCAGCTCCATGCCGTCAGCCTCGAACACCGCGCCGTTCTCGGTCATCTCCACCTTGTGCGGCTGCCGCGCGTAGTCGAACGCAGGCTGCATGTCCATTACGAACCGCATGGTGCCGCGGACCACCCGCAGCTGCCGGACCAGCCGGTGCCGGTCCGTCGCGGCGCCGGTGATGACCGGCATAAAGTCGTGGACCTCGCCGACCCCGTCGGGAGTCATGAACCTGGTGATCAGGATCGCGGTGTCCGGGAAGTACAGCTGCTTGGTCACGTAGTCGTCGCGGTCGGGGGCGATACGGAAGTAGCCGCCGTGGTCCGCGTCGAGCAGCGACGCGAACACGCTGGGCGAGTCGAAGCGCGGACAGCAGAACCAGTCCACCGTGCCGTCCGTCGTCACGAGCGCGGCGGTCTGCAGGTCACCGATCAGTCCGTGATCGCTGATGTTCGGGTAGCGGGCCACGGGTGTCTCCCCTAATCTTCGCACACGCCAGGGTTTGGCGTGCTATTAGAGGTATCGTCCGTCTCAGAGAGTGTCTGACGCATCACCCACAGCAGGTGACCCCTGGCCAGCTAGCCTGGCAGTGTCTCCCGCCAACGGCTGGTGATCGGCAG
>Ga0102924_1001912_pt1 | contig 23344 bp, 25 predicted proteins | sample PaiPotPPM11metaG_FD_80116 | JGI IMG/M metagenome (GOLD analysis project Ga0102924, IMG submission 80116) | Iron sulfur acid spring bacterial and archeal communities from Banff, Canada, to study Microbial Dark Matter (Phase II) - Paint Pots PPM... ...
AGACCTGCGGATGGGAGTTCCGGGACACCGGCGACTCGGCGCGGCGGAACGCGGCCGCGCGAGCGCACCGCTGTCCGCCGGTCGACGACGACGCGAAGTAAACCGCCGGTTCCAACCGGGCGCCGGTATCCTTTGGTGATCGCTCGCCGAGTGCCGAGCCCGGCGCTCGTCCGAAGGAGTCCCGCGTGCTGCGTTTCCTGACCGCGGGGGAGTCCCACGGGCCTGCCCTCGTGGTCATCGTCGAGGGCCTTCCCGCTGGCCTGCCGGTCACGGTCGACGACGTCGCCGGCGAGCTGGCGCGGCGCCGGCTGGGCTTCGGCCGCGGGCCCCGGATGCGCCTCGAGCAGGACGAGCTCGAGTTCCTTGGCGGGGTGCGGCACGGCCGCACCCTCGGCTCGCCGGTGGCGATCGTCATCCGGAACACCGAGTGGCCGAAGTGGGAGGAGGAGATGTCGCCCGCGCCCGGCCAGACCACGAAGCCGCTACGCCAGCCCCGCCCCGGCCACGCCGACCTGGTCGGCATGCAGAAGTACGGGTTCGACGACGCCCGGGACGTCCTCGAGCGGGCCAGCGCCCGCGAGACGGCAGCCCGGGTCGCGGCCGGCGCCCTCGCCAAGGCCCTGCTCGGCCACCTCGGCACCCAGGTCCTCAGCCACGTGATCGCCCTCGGCCCGGTGCGGGCGGCGGCCGAGCGGCGACCGAAGCCGGCCGACCTCGACACGGTGGACGCGTCGCCGGTGCGCTGCTTCGACCGCGACGCCGAGACGGCGATGATCGCCGAGGTGGAGGCCGCGGCCGCGGCCGGCGACTCGCTCGGAGGCGTGGTCGAGGTGCTCGGCTACGGCGTCCCACCCGGCCTCGGGTCGCACGTCCACTGGGACCGGCGCATCGACGGTCTCCTCGCGCAGGCGCTCATGAGCATCCAGGCCATGAAGGGCGTCGAGCTCGGCGACGGGTTCGAGACCGCGGCCCGGCGGGGGAGCGAGGCCCACGACGAGATCCTGTGGGACGAGGACGCCGGCTACCAGCGCGCGTCGTCGCGCGCCGGCGGCACCGAGGGCGGCATGACGACCGGGGACCTGCTCGCGGCCCGGGTGGCGATGAAGCCGCTGTCGACGTTGAACCGCCCGGTGCTGCGCACCGTCGACGTCGAGACGAAGGAGTCGACGGTGTCGTTCAAGGAGCGGACCGACGTGACGGCGGTGCCGGCGTCGGGCGTCGTCGCCGAGACGATGGTCGCGCTCGTGCTGGCCGGCGAGGCACTCCGCAAGTTTGGGGGCGACTCCCTGTCCGAGCTGGTGCGCAACCACGAGGCGTTCGTTGCGTCGCTGCGGTGAGCGACCCGGCACCACGGCATCTCGTCCTCGTCGGGCTCATGGGTGCCGGCAAGAGCACGGTCGGTGCGCTCTGCGCGGAGCGCCTCGGGCGCCCCTTCGTTGACACCGATGACCTGGTCGAGCTGCTCGCCGGCGGCCGGGTGGCGGAGGTGTTCGCGCAGGGCGAGGAGCACTTCCGCGCCGTCGAGCGGGCCGCGGTCGCCGACGCGTGCGCGTCGCCGACCCCGCTCGTGATCGGCTGCGGCGGCGGGGCCGTCCTCGACGCGGGGAACCGGGCGCTGCTCCACGAGTGCGGGTTCGTCGTGTGGCTCCAGGCCGAGCCGCCCGTGCTGGCCGACCGGGTCACGGCCGACGGGGTCGAGCGCCCGCTCTTGGCGCGGGACCGGCCCCTCGGCGTGCTCACCGATCTGGCATCGGTGCGAGCGGCCGCGTACGAGGCGGCCAGTGACGCCGCCGTCACCACCGACGACCGGACCCCGGCCGCCGTCGCCGACGCCGTCCTGGAGGAGTTCGCGCGATGCGCCGCGTGACGGTCGAGCTGCGCCCGCCGTACGAGATCGTGGTCGGCGCGGGCGCGCTGGCGACGCTGCCGGAGCTGGTGGCCGACCGGGAGCAGATCGCGCTCGTGACCCAGGACCCGGTCGCCGACGTGCACGGACCGGCGGTGCGGGAGGCGCTCGCCGCCGGTAGGCGTCCCGGCGACGACGTGCGGGTGCTGCGGCTGCCCGAGGGCGAGGCCGCCAAGACCATGACGTCGGTCGAGGAGCTCTGCCGCTCGCTGGCCGGCTGGGGGCTGCGCCGCGGCGACGCGGTGGTCGCGCTCGGCGGCGGCGTGGTCGGCGACACGGCCGGCTTCGCGGCCGCCGTCTACCACCGGGGCATCGCGGTCGTGCAGGTCCCGACCACGCTGCTGGCCATGGTCGACGCCGCCATCGGCGGCAAGACGGCGGTGAACCTGCCCGAGGGCAAGAACCTGGTCGGTGCTTTCCACCAGCCGATCGCGGTGGTCGCCGACGTGACGACGCTGGCGTCGCTGCCGGCCGCCGAGTACCGGTCCGGGCTCGGCGAGGTCGCGAAGTACGCGCTGATGCCGGCCGGCGGCGCGGTGGCGCACCGGCTGGACGACTCCCTCGGCGCGGTGCTGACCCGGGACCCGGACGTCCTCACCGAGCTGGTGGCCGACTGCGCGGCGATCAAGGCGGCCGTCGTCGCCGAGGACCCGGAGGAGCGGACCGGCGCCCGCGCCGCCTTGAACTACGGGCACACCCTCGCCCACGCGCTCGAGACGACGAGCGAGTACGCCATCGCCCACGGCGAGGCGGTCGCGGTCGGGCTCGTGTTCGCGGCCGAGCTGGCCCGGGGGCTCGAGCGGATCGACGGCGCGGCTGTCGACGCGGTGCGGAGCCGGCTGACCGACCTCGGGCTGCCGATCGCGGTGCCCGACCACGCCGACCGGGCGGAGTTGCTGGTGGCGATGCGGCGCGACAAGAAGACGCGGGCGACGCTCACCTTCGTGCTCCCGGGTGCCAGTGGCCTCGAGCTCGTCGACGACCCGCCGCTGCCGATCGTCGAGCGCGCGCTCGTCGCGGTCGGCGTGGGAGGCTGACGCGCGTGGCGACGATCCTGCTGCTGTCGGGACCGAACCTGAACCTGCTCGGCGAGCGGGAGCCGGAGCGGTACGGGACGGCCACCCTCGACGAGCTGGTCGACGACGTCCGCGCCGTCGTCGCCGCGGCCGGGCACGACCTCGAGCACGAGCAGTCGAACCACGAGGGGGAGCTGGTCGACGCCGTGCACCGCGCCCGCCACCGCTGTCCGGCGCTGATCGTGAACGCCGGCGCGCTCACCCACTACTCGTACGCGCTCGCCGACGCCCTCGCCACCTACGACGGCGTCGCGGTCGAGCTCCATCTCACGAACCCGTCGGCGCGCGAGGACTGGCGGAAGGTCTCGGTCCTGGCCCCGGTCGTCACCGGCACCGTCGCCGGGTTCGGCCGAACCGGGTACCGGCTGGCCGCCGAGGCGGCGGTCGACGCGCTCGCGGCCCGGGACGGGGCGAAGCAGTGACGGCGCCGCTGCCCCCGATGGACGTGGCCGGCCGGGCGCCGCGGCTGCGGTCCCGGATGGCGGCGGCGGGCGTCGACGCGCTGCTCGTCACCCGGCTCCCGAACGTCCGCTATCTCACCGGCTTCACCGGGTCGGCCGCCCAGCTGCTGGTCGGGCCCGCCGAGCTGCTGGTGGTGACCGACGGCCGCTACCAGACCCAGGTCGGCGAGCAGCTGGCCGCGGCCGGGGTGGATGCCCGGGTCGAGATCGGCCGCACCCAGGCCGAGCAGCTCGACCGGCTCGACGAGGCGATCGCCCCCTTCGCCCGGCTCGGGCTCGAGGCCCACGGCGTCACCTGGGCCGAGCAGCGCACCCTCGCCCACCGGCTCGCCGACACCGAGCTCGTCCCGACCGAGGACCTGGTCGAGGCGCTCCGGCGGGTGAAGGACGAGGGCGAGGTGGCGCGCATCCGCGCCGCCTGCGCCATCGGCGACGACGCCCTGGCCGAGCTGCTGCCCCGGCTCGCCAAGGGGCCGACCGAGGCCGACTTCGGGGTCGAGCTCGAGCACGCGATGCGCCGGCGCGGCGCGACCGGGATGAGCTTCGACCCGATCGTGGCGAGCGGCCCGAACGCGGCGAAACCGCACGCCCGCCCGAGCGGCCGGGTGATCGGCACCGGCGAGCTGGTCGTCCTCGACTTCGGCTGCATCGTCGACGGCTACTGCTCCGACATCACCCGCACCGTCTCGGTCGGCGACCCGGGGACCGACGCGCGGGGACTCTGGGACCTGGTCGCCGCCAGCCAGCAGGCCGGCCGCGACGCGGTGCGGCCCGGCGCCGCCTGCGCGGACGTCGACCGGGCCTGCCGCGACGTCATCGACGCCGCCGGCCTCGGCGAGGCGTTCGTGCACGGCACCGGGCACGGCGTCGGGCTCGAGATCCACGAGGCGCCCCGGGTCGCCCGGACGGCGCCTGGTACCTTGGACGACCGCACGGTCGTGACCGTCGAACCCGGGGTCTACCTGCCGGGCGTCGGCGGAGTCCGCATCGAGGACACCGTGGTCGTCACCGAGGACGGTGCCGTGCTCCTCACCGAGGCCCCGAAGTCCCTCGTCGTCGCGTCCCGCTGAGCCGAACCGAAAAGGACGTCGTGAGCGTCTCCACCAACGACTTGAAGAACGGCATGGCCCTGAACCTCCCCGAGGGCCTCATGACCGTCGTCGAGTTCCAGCACGTGAAGCCCGGCAAGGGCGGCGCCTTCGTGCGCACGAAGCTCAAGAACTTCCGGAGCGGCGCGGTGCTGGAGCGGACGTTCCGGGCCGACGAGAAGGTCCCGCTGGCCGTCATCGACAAGCGGGAGATGCAGTACCTGTACCGGGAGGGCGGCTCGTACGTCTTCATGGACAGCGACGACTACGAGCAGGTCCACGTCGACGGCGCCAGCCTCGGGCCGGCCGTGCGGTACCTGAAGGAGGGCGACACCGCCGTCCTGCCGGTGTACGACGGCCAGGTGCTCGGCGTCGAGCTGCCGGCCGCGGTCGAGCTCACCGTCGCCGAGACCGAGCCCGGCGTGCAGGGCGACCGCGTGTCGGGCGCCCGCAAGCCGGCGACGCTCGAGACCGGCCTCGTCGTGCAGGTCCCGCTGTTCGTCGAGCCCGGCGAGCAGGTGAAGGTCGACACCCGCACCGGGGAGTACCTGGCCCGGGCGTAGGGCAGTCGACATGGCGACGCGGCGCGAGGCACGGGAGCGGGCGCTGGCCCTGTGCTACGAGCTGGAGGCGAAGGGCCAGACCGCCGACGCCGTCCTCGCCGAGCTGCCCGCGCCGCCCGATCCGTACACCGAGACGCTCGTGCGCGGCGTCAGCGACCACCTCGTCGAGGTGGACCAGTGGCTCACGAAGTACTCGGAGCGCTGGGCGGTCGAGCGGATGCCGGCCATCGACCGGGCGCTGCTGCGCCTCGGCACCTACGAGCTGGGCTGGCAGCCCGAGCTGCCGGTCGGCGTCGTCATCGACGAGGCGGTCGAGCTGGCCCAGCAGTACTCGACCCAGGACTCGGGCCGGTTCGTCCACGCCCTCCTCGCCCGCATCGCCGACGAGGTGCGGGCGTGAGCACCGCGCCGCCGGCCCCGCCCGCCCCGCTCGAGGTCCAGGAGCCCGAGCTCGACGAGGTCGTCGAGATCGACCGGCCCTGGCTCGTCATCGTCTGGAACGACCCCGTCAACCTGATGTCGTACGTGGTGTACGTGTTCCAGAAGCTGTTCGGCTACTCGCGCCAGAAGGCGACCCGGCTCATGCTCCAGGTCCACCACGAGGGGAAGGCGATCGTGTCCGACGGCAACCGGGAGAAGGCCGAGGCCGACGTCGCCCGCCTCCACGCCCACGGGCTGTGGGCCACGATGGAGCACTCGTCGTGATGATGCGCCGGTTCGTCCGCCGCCGCGACGGCAGCCTCGACGTGACGCTCGAGCAGCCGGAGCTGGAGCTGATCCGCGACCTCCCCGAGCAGCTGCGCGTCCTCTACGAGGGCGACCACGCCGACCCGGCGCGGGAGCGGCTGTTCCCGCGCGCGTACCTGGACCCGACCGAGGAGCAGGCCGAGCACGAGTGGCAGGAGCTCGTCCACCCCGACCTGCTGGCGGGCCGGCTCGAGGCGCTCGAGCGGCTGGCCAAGACGGTGGAGGGCGCCCAGCCGGCGCGGCGGGACCGGGTGGTGGTCCGCGTCGAGCCCGACGACGTGCAGGCTTGGCTGTCGGTGCTGAACGACGCCCGCCTCGCCCTCGGCACCCGGCTCGGCGTCACCGACGACACCGACGTGACCGAGGTCGGCGCCGACGACCCGAACGCGGCGGTCGTCGCCGCGTACACCTGGCTCACCTACCTCGAGGGCGAGCTGGTGGAGACGCTCCTCGGCGACCTGCCCAAGTAGGTTCGCCGGCCGACGAGGGGCCGACGAGGGGCCGACGAGGAGGAACCGGTGGGGTATCTGGACGACAAGACGGTCGCGGTGACGGGCGCCGGGCGCGGAATCGGCCGGGCGGTGGCGATGGCGTGCGCGGCCGCGGGCGCCAACGTGGTCGTGAACGACTACGGCGTCGGCATCGACGGCCAGGACCCCAACAGCGACGTCGCCAACGCGGTCGTGGAGGAGATCACCGCCGGCGGCGGGCAGGCCACCGCGGTCGCCGACTCGGTGACGACGATGGCGGGCGGGCAGCGGATCGTGCAGACCGCGGTCGACACCTACGGGCGCATCGACGGCGTGGTGTGCGTGGCCGGGATCCTGCGGGAGCGGATGCTGTTCAACATGACCGAGGAGGAGTGGGACCCGGTCATCGAGACCCACCTCAAGGGCACGTTCACCGTGTTCCGGGCCGCGGCGCCGCTCATGCGGGCCCAGCAGTCGGGCACCCTCATCGGGTTCACGTCGGGTGCCTTCGCGGGCAGCGTCGCCCAGGCGAACTACAGCGCGGCCAAGGGCCGCATCGTGTCGCTGACGCGCAGCGCCGCCCTCGGGCTGCACAAGTACGGGGTGACCGCCAACGTGATCGCGCCGGTCGCCAAGAGCCGCATGTCGGGCAACGTGCCGTTCGGCCTCGAGATGGGCGAGCCCGAGGACGTGGCGCCGATGGTCGTGTTCCTCCTCGGCGACGCGGCGAGGAGCGTCACCGGGCAGGTGTACACCGCCAACGGCGGGACGATCGCGGTGTGGAACCAGCCGGCCGAGGTGCGCGCCATGCGCAAGGACGGCCGCTGGACCCCGGAGGAGATCGCGGCCCGCTTCGACGAGGTCGGCCAGGAGCGCATGGCCGCGCTCGACCGCCTCGAGGCGATGGCGAAGGCGGCCGCCTCGGGGACCAAGCCCAACCAGTAGCGACGATCCCGCTCCGGCCGCCGGACGAGGATCGTCGGCTCGGCGTCGCCACGCTGCTATACAGGACTCAACCCGTGAAGGGGGTCCCGTGAGGCCCCTACGGAGGTTCCGATGAGCGCGCCCGACGCGACCCAACCCGAGCCTGGCCCGGCCACCCGAGAGGGTGGCCGTTTCGTGTTCCGGGCCCAGGTGTTCACCGCCGACGACCTGCGCCGGGCCCACACCCGCATCGCGCACGAGATCGTCGAGCGCAACCACGGCGCCGACGGGCTGGTCCTGGTGGGCCTCTACACGCGCGGCGCCGCGGTGGCGGAGCGGCTGGCCGCCATCATCGAGGGCTTCGAGGGGGTCACGGTCCCGGTCGGCGCCCTCGACGTGGCCTTCTACCGCGACGACATCGGGCTGCGACCGGTGCAGCCGCTCGGGCCGACCGAGGTGCCGGTCGACGTGACCGGCCGCACCGTGGTGCTGGTCGACGACGTCCTCTTCACCGGCCGGACCGTGCGCGCCGCCCTCGACGCCCTCACCGAGCTCGGCCGGCCGCGAGCGGTGCAGGTGGCGGTGCTCGTCGACCGGGGCCACCGGGAGCTGCCGATCCGCGCCGACTTCGTCGGGAAGAACCTGCCCACCAAGCGGGCCGAGGACATCCGGGTCCGCCTGGCCGAGGTCGACGGCGAGGAGGACACCATCGAGGTGTGGGGACCCGCCGACGGCGGGGGAACGGGGGAGCGGTGATGCGGCACCTGCTGTCGGTCGACGACCTCGGACGCGACGGGCTCGAGGAGCTCCTCGACCTCGGCGAGTCGTTCCTCGAGGTGACCCGCCGCGACATCCCGAAGGTGCCCGCGCTGCGCGGCAAGACGGTCGTGTCCCTGTTCTACGAGGACTCGACCCGGACCCGGCTCTCGTTCGAGACCGCGGCCAAGCGCCTCTCCGCCGACACCATGGCCTTCAGCGTCAGCGGGTCGTCGGTCGCCAAGGGCGAGAGCCTGCGCGACACCGTGCAGACCATCGAGGCCATGGGCGTCGACGCCATCGTGGTGCGGCACCGGTCGGCCGGCGTGCCGCACCGGGTGACGACCTGGGTCGACGCCGCGGTCGTGAACGCCGGCGACGGCCGCCACGAGCACCCGACCCAGGCCCTCCTCGACGCGCTCACGCTGCGCCGGCACCGCGGCACCGGGCTCGACGGGGCCCGGATCGCGATCATCGGCGACATCCGGCACTCCCGGGTCGCCCGCAGCACCACGAAGGCGTTCGCGGCGCTCGGCGCCGACGTGACGCTCGTCGCGCCGCCGACGATGCTCCCGGAAGCGGAGGCGGGCTGGCCGGCCACCATCGGCGGCGACCTCGACGACCTGCTCCCGACGCTCGACGTCGTGTACCTGCTGCGCATCCAGCACGAGCGCCAGGACGCCGCCCTCCTGCCGTCGCTGCGCGAGTACACGATGCGCTACGGGCTCACCCGGGAGCGGGCGGCGCGCCTGAAGCCGGACACGCTGATCATGCACCCGGGGCCGATGAACCGGGGCGTGGAGATCGCGGCCGAGGTCGCCGAAGGGCCGGCGTCCGTGATCACCGAGCAGGTCGCCAACGGCGTCGCGGTGCGCATGGCCGTCCTCTACCAGCTCCTCGGCTCGGGAGCGACGGTTGCCTGACTCCCTCGTCGTGCGCGGCGGCCGGGTCCTCGACGGGACCGGGGAGCGGACCGCGGACGTGCTCGTCGAGGACGGCGTCGTCACCGCGGTCGGCGCCGGGCTGTCCGGGACGCGCACGCTCGACGCCGCCGGCTGCGTCGTGACGCCCGGCCTCGTCGACCTGCACACCCACCTGCGCGAGCCCGGCCACGAGGAGGCCGAGACGATCGAGACCGGCGCCCGGGCCGCCTCCCTCGGCGGCTTCACGGCCGTCGTCGCGATGCCGAACACCGATCCCGCCCTCGACGACCCGGCCGTGGTCGCGGCGGTGCTCGCCGCGGGCGCGAAGTCGGTCTGCGACGTGCACGTCGCCGGCTGCATCACGAAAGCCCGGGCCGGGGTCGAGCTGGCGCCGATGGGCGAGCTCCACGAGCTCGGGGTGCGCCTCTTCACCGACGACGGCGCCTGCGTCGAGTCGGCGGCGGTGATGCGCCGCGCCCTCGAGTACGCGGGGTCGCTGCCGGGGGCGGTGGTCGCCCAGCACGCCGAGGACCCCCAGCTGTGCGCGGGCGGGCACATGCACGAGGGGGAGTGGTCGAGCCGGCTCGGGATCCCCGGCCGGCCCGCGGTCGCGGAGTCGAGCATCGTCGCCCGGGACTGCCTCCTCGCCGAGCTCACCGGCACCCCGGTGCACTTCCTGCACGTCTCCACGGCCGCCGCGGTGGCGACGATCGCCGACGCCAAGCGGCGAGGCCTGCCCGTCACCGCGGAGGCCGCACCGCACCACTTCACGCTCACCGACGCCGACTGCGCCACCTTCGACCCGCTGTTCAAGGTGCACCCGCCGCTGCGCTCCGCTACCGACGTCGACGCGATCCGACGCGGCCTGGCCGACGGGACGATCGACGCCATCGCCACCGACCACGCTCCGCACGCGGCGGAGACGAAGGAGAAGCCCTTCGAGGAGGCGCCGCCGGGGATGCTCGGCCTCGAGACCGCGCTCGGCCTCACGCTCACCGAGCTGGTCGAGCCGGGCCGGCTGCCCCTCGCCGACGCGATCGCGCTGCTCTCCTCGCGCCCGGCCGCCATCGCCGGGCTCGCCGACCACGGCGGACCCATCGCGCCCGGCCGGCCCGCGCACCTCTGCGTCATCGACCCCGCCGCGACGTGGACCGTCGACCCGGCCCGGCTGGCCAGCCGGGCGCGGAACACGCCCTACGGCGGCCGGACGCTCACCGGGCGGGCCCGCCACACCGTGCTGGCGGGCGAGCCGGTCGTCGTCGACGGCGAGGCCCAGCGATGATCGAGGGGTGCCTCGTCCTCGCCGACGGGACCACGTTCGAGGGCGAGCTCGTCGGCGCGGTGCCGGGCGGCGGCGCCGCGGTGGGCGAGGTCGTCTTCAACACCGCGCTCAGCGGCTACCAGGAGATCATCACCGACCCATCGTACGCGGGGCAGATCATCACCTTCACCTACCCCCACATCGGGAACTACGGCGTGAACGACCAGGACGCCGAGAGCCGCCGGTCGTTCTGCCGGGGCGTCATCGTGCGGGAGCTCACCGACCGGCCGAGCAGCTGGCGCGCCACCGCCGGCCTCGGCGCCTACCTCGAGCGGCTCGGCGTCCCCGGCCTGGCCGGCATCGACACCCGGCGCCTGACCCGCCACCTGCGGGAGGCGGGCGCGCTGCCGGGCGCGTTCGGCGCCGACGAGGCCCAGGCGCGCGCCGCGGCCGCCGCCGCGCCGGGCACCGAGGGCGTCGACCTCGTCGCCGAGGTGACCATCGACGCCCCGTACACGGTCGGGGACGACGACGCGCCGTTCCGCGTCGTGGCGTACGACTTCGGCATCAAGACCACGCTGCTGCGCCACCTGGTCGGCGCCGGCTGCCGGGTCGAGGTGGTCCCGGCCGCCACGCCAGCGGGCGACGTCCTGGCCCGGCGCCCCGACGGCGTCTTCCTGTCCAACGGTCCCGGCGACCCAGAGCCGGTGGCGGGCGCGGTCGACGCCGCGCGCGGGCTGCTCGACGAGGTGCCGGTGTTCGGCATCTGCCTCGGCCACCAGATCCTCGGCCTCGCCCTCGGCGCCGAGAAGGCCAAGCTGCACTTCGGGCACCACGGCGCCAACCACCCGGTGCGGCACGAGGCCACCGGTCGGGTGGAGATCACGAGCCAGAACCACAACTACGCGGTGACCGTCGACGGGCTCACCGGCGTGCGCCGCACCCACGTGAACTTGAACGACGGCGTCTGCGAGGGCCTCACCGCCCTCGACGGGCGGGCGTTCTCGGTGCAGTACCACCCCGAGGCGGGGCCGGGGCCGCACGACGCCACATACCTCTTCGACGAGTTCACGGCGGTCATGGCCGGCGCGCGATAGCCGATGCCCCGCCGCGAGGATCTGCACACGATCTTGCTGGTCGGCAGCGGGCCGATCGTGATCGGCCAGGCGTGCGAGTTCGACTACTCCGGCACCCAGGCCTGCCGGGTGCTGCGCGCCGAGGGCTACCGGGTCGTGCTCGTGAACTCGAACCCGGCCACGATCATGACCGACCCCGAGTTCGCCGACGCCACCTACGTCGAGCCGCTCGACCTCGAGACGGTGACCCGCGTCATCGAGCAGGAGAGGCCCGACGCGCTGCTGCCGACGCTCGGCGGCCAGACGGCGCTGAACCTGGCGGTCGGCCTCGCCGACGCCGGTGTCCTCGACGACTTCGGGGTGCAGCTCATCGGCGCCAACGTCGACGCCATCCACACCGCCGAGGACCGCTCTCGCTTCAAGGCCGCCATGCAGGAGATCGGCCTCGGCGTCCCACGCTCGGCCGTCGTGCAGATGTCGAGGCCGCCGGACGTCCCCCTCGACAAGGCGCTGAAGATCGCCGTCGACGAGGCGGTCGTCGTGGCGCGCGACGTCGGCTACCCGCTGATCGTGCGGCCGTCGTTCATCCTCGGTGGAGGCGGCACCGGCTTCGCGGCCGACGAGGACGCGCTGGTCGAGGTGGCCGATCGGGCCCTGGCCGCCAGCCCGGTCGGGGAGATCCTCATCGAGCGCTCGGTGCGGGGCTGGAAGGAGTACGAGCTCGAGGTCATGCGCGACCACGCCGACAACGCGGTCGTCGTCTGCTCGATCGAGAACCTCGACCCGATGGGCGTGCACACCGGCGACTCGATCACGGTCGCGCCGGCCCAGACGCTCACCGACGTCGAGTACCAGCGCATGCGCGACGCCGCCTTCGCCTGCATCCGGCGCATCGGGGTCGACACCGGCGGGTCGAACATCCAGTTCGCAGTCGACCCCGCGACCGGCGAGATGGTCGTGATCGAGATGAACCCGCGCGTCTCGCGCTCGAGCGCGCTGGCCAGCAAGGCGACCGGGTTCCCGATCGCCAAGATCGCGGCCTGCCTCGCGGTCGGGTACCGCCTCGACGAGCTCCGCAACGACATCACCGGCGAGACCCCCGCCTCGTTCGAGCCCACCATCGACTACGTGGTGACGAAGGTCCCCCGGTGGGCGTTCGAGAAGCTCCCCGGCGCGGCGCCGGTGCTCAACACCCAGATGCAGTCGGTGGGGGAGGTGATGGCGATCGGGCGCACCTTCCCGGAGTCGCTGCAGAAGGCGATCCGGGGGCTCGAGACCGGGCGCGGGGGCCTGAACGCCGACCCCGCCGAGCGGGCGCTCGACGGCGTCGAGACCGACGAGCTGGTCCGCCGGGCCGCCACGCCGACCCCGGACCGGCTGTTCCTCCTCGAGGCGGCCCGGCGACGGGGCGTCCCCACCGAGCGGCTGCACGAGGTCACCGGCATCGACCCCTGGTTCCTCGACCAGATCGGGCGCATCAGCGACACCCGCGCCGAGGTGAGCGCCCGCCCGCCCGGAACGCTGCGCGCTCGCGACTGGCGGGCCCTGAAGCGGCTCGGCTTCGCCGACGGCCAGCTCGCGTACCTCTGGGGCAGCGACCTCGAGACCGTCCGCCGGGCTCGCCTCGACGCCGGCGTGGACGTCACGTACAAGACGGTGGACACCTGCGCGTCCGAGTTCGCCGCCAACACGCCCTACCACTACGGCACCTACGAGGACGAGGACGAGCTCACCCCGCTCACGCGGCCGGCGGTCGTCATCCTCGGCAGCGGGCCCAACCGCATCGGCCAGGGCGTCGAGTTCGACTACTGCTGCGTCCACGCCGCCTTCGCGCTGTCCGACGCGGGCTACGAGACCGTCATGGTGAACTGCAACCCCGAGACGGTGTCGACAGACTACGACACCAGCGACCGGCTGTTCTTCGAGCCGCTGTTCGCCGAGGACGTCCGCGACATCTGCGCCGGGCTCGCCCGCGTCGGCCCGCTGGCCGGCGTCATCGTGAGCCTGGGCGGCCAGACCCCGCTGAAGCTGGCGCCCGACCTCGAGGCGGCCGGCATCCCCGTCCTCGGCACCAGCCCCACCTCGATCGACCTGGCCGAGGACCGAGAGCGGTTCAGCGCGCTGTGCACCGAGCTCGGCATCCCCCAGCCGCCGGGCGGCACCGCCGCCGACGGCGACGCGGCCCGCGCGGTGGCGCGCGACCTCGGCTACCCGGTGCTGGTGCGGCCCTCGTACGTGCTCGGCGGGCGCGCCATGCGGATCGTCTACGACGACGGCGAGCTCGAGGCGGCCATGGCCGAGCTGGCGACGTCGGGCAGCCTCGGCCGGGAAGGCGGTCTCTCGGCGGCCCGGCCCGCGCTCATCGACCGCTTCCTCGAGGACGCGGTCGAGGTCGACGTCGACGCGCTCCGGGACGCGGCGGGCGAGGTGGCGATCGGGGGGATCCTCGAGCACATCGAGCAGGCCGGCGTGCACTCCGGCGACTCGGCGTGCGCGATCCCGCCCCCGACCCTGCCCGGGCCGGTGCTCGGCGTCATCGAGGACCACACGCGCGCGCTCGCCGAGGCCCTCGACGTGCGGGGGCTCCTCAACGTCCAGTATGCGGTGAAGGACGGCGCCGTCTTCGTGCTCGAGGCGAACCCGCGCGCCAGCCGCACGGTGCCGTTCGTCAGCAAGGCCACCGGCGTGTCGCTGGCGAAGGCGGCGGCGCGGGTCATGGTCGGCACGACGATCGCCGAGCTGCGCGACGAGGGCCTCCTGGCCGCGGTCAGCGGCCTCGGGCACGTGGCGGTGAAGGAGGCGGTGCTGCCGTTCGACCGCTTCCCCGAGGTCGACACCGTCCTCGGTCCCGAGATGCGCTCGACCGGCGAGGTGATGGGCATCGACCGGTCGTTCGGGCTCGCGTTCGCCAAGAGCCAGGCCGCGGCCGGGAACCGCCTTCCCGCCAGCGGCACCGTCTTCTTGTCGCTCGCCGACCGCGACAAGGCGGCCGGGCTCCCGGCCGCCCGCCACTTCGCCGAGCTCGGCTTCCGCCTCGCCGCGACCGCCGGCACCGCGGCCGCGCTCGAGGCCGACGGGCTGCGGGTCGAGACGGTCGTCGCGAAGGTGGGGGAGAGCACCGGCGTCGACGCCCTCGAGCTCATCGCCTCCGGCAAGGTCGACCTGGTCGTGAACACCCCGCACGGCCGGGGGCCCAGGGTCGACGGTGACGACATCCGGCGCGCCGCGACCCGACACCGGGTGTCGTACATCACGACCGTCGCGGCCGCCATCGCCGCCGCGGCCGGGATGACCGAGCGCGCCGCGCACGACCCGCGGGTGCGCAGCCTGCAGGAGTACCACCGGGAGGCGCAGCTGCGCCTCGACGTCTGATGCCCGTCGACCTGAGCGTCCGCGTCGGGACGCTCGAGCTCCCGAACCCGATCGTCGCCGCCTCGGGGACGTTCGGGCACGGCGACGAGGTCGCCCGCCGCTGCGACCCCACCCGGCTCGGCGCGGTGACCGCCAAGTCACAGGCGCCCTTCGCCTGGCCGGGCAACCCGCCGCCCCGGCTGCAGCCGATCGGCGCCGGGCTCGTGAACTCGGTCGGGCTGCAGGGCCCGGGATCGAGCACTGGGTCGAGCACGAGCTTCCCGCGCTGCGCTCGCACGGCGCACGCGTCATCGCGTCGCTCTGGGGGCACCGCGTCGAGGACTTCGCGGCGGCCGCGGCCGCGCTGCGGCCGGTCACCGGGGAGCTCGTCGCGGTCGAGGTCAACGTGAGCTGCCCGAACCTGGCCGAGCACGGCCGGCCGTTCGCGCACGACGCCGCCGAGACCGGCGCCGCCGTGCAGGCGGTGGCGGGGGTCGGGCTCGGCCTGCCCGTCCTCGCCAAGCTCGCCCCCGACGTCGCCGACCTGCCGGCGATCGCGGGCGCGGCGCTGGCGGCGGGCGCCGACGGCCTGACCCTCGTGAACACGGCCCGGGCGCTCCTCGTCGACGCCGAGGTCGGCCGCCCCGTCCTCGGCGCCGGTACCGGCGGCCTCTCCGGCGCGCCGCTGAAGCCGATCGCGCTGCGGGCCGTGCACGAGGTCGCGACGGCTCACGTCGGCGTGCCGATCATCGGCACCGGCGGCGTCAACACCGGCGTCGACGCGGTGGAGCTGCTGCTGGCCGGCGCCGCCGCGGTGGGCGTCGGGACCGCCACCTTCCTCGACCCGCGGGCCACGCTGCGCATCCTCGACGAGCTCGAGACCTGGTGCGCCCGGCACGGTGTCGCCCGTGTCGCCGACCTGACCGGGGCGCTGCGCGCCCCCGACCGTGAGGAGACCGCATGACCGACGCTCGACAGCACCTGGCGCTGGTGCTCGACACCGACGACCTCGAGGCGGCTCGCGCGCACGCCCGGCGGTTCGCGGCCTGGTTCGCGACGGTGAAGGTGGGCTACGAGCTGTACGCGGCCGCCGGGCCCGCCGCGCTCGACGCGCTCCACGAGGACGGGTTCGCGGTCTTCGTCGACCTCAAGCTGCTCGACATCCCCACCACCGTCGAGCGGGCGGCCCGGGTGCTCGGCCGGCGGGGCGCCGACCTGCTGAACCTGCACGCGGTCGGGGGCCTCGACATGCTGCGCGCCGGGGTCAACGGCCTCGCCGAGGGGGCGCGCGACGGTGGCCATGCGCCGCCGGTCTCGCTCGCGGTGACCGTGCTGACGAGCGAGTCGGACACCAGCGCGGTCCCGGGCCGGCTCGAGCTCGCGCGCGCCGCCGGCTGCGACGGTGTCGTGTGCGCGACCGCCGAAGCGCGCGCGGCGCGAGACCTCGGGCTGGCCCCGATGGTGCCGGGCATCCGCCTTGCCGGCAGCTCGAAGGACGACCAGGCCCGGCCCGCGACGCCGCGCGAGGCGGTGGAAGCGGGCGCAGAATGGCTCCTCATCGGGCGGACGGTCAGCGCGGCGCCGGATCCCGAGCGCGCCGCGGCCGACGTTGTGGCCGAGGTCGAGGCGGCGCTCGCCGACGGTTCGGCCCCGGGTCGCGGTCGGGACCGGTAGCTATGCTCGCCGCCGCGGTCCCGGCTCGCGGAGGTTGCCCATGTCGCTCCCGCCCAGTCTCAGCCCCGATCAGCGTCGTGCTGCACTCGAGAAGGCGGCCCACGCCCGGCGGCAGCGGGCGGCGGTGAAGGAGGAGCTGAAGGCGGAGCGGCTGTCGCTCAGCGAGCTGTTCCAGCGCAGCGAGCGCGACGACGTGCTCGGCAAGCTGAAGGTGGTGGCGATGCTCGAGTCGATGCCGCACACCGGCAAGGTGAAGGCCCGGCGGCTCATGAAGGAGCTCGACATCAGCGAGAGTCGGCGCCTGCGCGGCCTCGGCCACAACCAGAAGCGCAAGCTCCTCGACCATTTCAACCGCGTCCCCTGAGCGTCCTCTTCGTCATCACCGGCCCGTCCGGCGCCGGCAAGACCACCATCTACCGGGAGCTGCTGCGCCGGGAACCCAACCTGTGGTTCTCGGTGTCGTACACGAACCGGGCCCCGCGCCCCGACGAGGTCGACGGCCGCGACTACCACTTCATCTCCACCGAGGAGTTCGAGCGGATCCGCGACGAGGGCGGCTTCCTCGAGTGGTTCGAGGTCTACGGCGACCTGAAGGGCACGCCCCGGGTCCCGATCGAGGAGCACCTGGCGGCCGGCGACGACGTGCTCGTCGAGATCGACGTGCAGGGGGCGCTGGCGATCCGCGACCGGCTCCCCGACGCCTACGTCGTGTTCGTGAAGGCCCCGTCCCGGGACACGCAGCGGGCCCGGCTGCGCGAACGCGACGCCGGCGGGACGTCCGACGCCCGCCTGAGCAAGGCCGAGGCCGAGGAGCAGCTCGCCGACCGCTTCGACGCCGTGGTGGTGAACGACGACGTCGACCGCGCCGTCGGCGAGGTGGTCGGTCTCCTCGAGGCCCGGCGCCACCAGGAGCGATGAGCGGGTTCGGGAGGTCCTAGCCCCGGGCCGGAATCTGCTGCACCGACCAGGCGTTGCCGTCCGGGTCGGCGAAGTACACGAACGAGCCCCAGGGCTGTTCGTCGACGTCGGAGACGTCGACGCCGCGTCCGAGCAGCTCCTCACGGGCGGCGCGGGCGTCGGGCACGACGACCTGCAGCCCGCGCACCGAGCCGGGCTCGCCCTCGAGGAGGCCCTTCCCCGAACGCGATCGAGCAGGCCGACCCGGGGGGTGTCAGCTGCACGAACCGGATCTCGTCGCTCACCGTGTGGTCGTGGTCGGCGTGGAACCCGACCTGCTCGGTGTAGAAGGCCTTCGCTCGGTCCACGTCGGACACCGGGATGATCACCAGCTCCAGCTTCCAGTCCACGGTCACTCCTCGCTGGGGTGCGGCAGCCCCGGCCTCGTCGTGCGAATCGCGCCATTGTGCTGCGGCGTCACCCGATCAGGCCGAATTCCCGAGGAAGCCGATCCGCACGACCATTCGGGTCGGCCCCTCGCTCACCGTGATCGACCGCCGTTCGCCGAGGCGACGGAGGCGTCGGGTATCATGAGTCCGCCGGCGGGTCGACCGCCTGGTCCCCCCTCTGGATCGCTTGGAGTCCGCATGGCCGAACGACGGGCCTCGCTCATGGAGCCCCGCATGGAGCACCTCTTGGACCGGGTCGGCTCCAAGTTCACGCTCGTGACCCTCGCCGCCAAGCGGGCGCGCGAGATCAACGACTACTACAACCAGCTCGGCGAGGGCCTCGGCAAGATCGTGCCGCCCCAGGTGACGTCGGTCTCCCGCAAGCCGCTCACCATCTCCCTCGAGGAGATCGAGGCCGGCAAGATCGAGGCCGTCCCGCTCCCCGAGGAGCCGGAGGGTGAGCCCGCCGCCGAGGGCGAGTCGACCGAGCCGGTCGCGGAGTAACGCGGCGCCGATCCGGCGCGCCAGCATGACCGCCGCTCCCGACGTCCACGCCAGCCTGGCGGGACGCTTCATCGTTCTCGGCGTCACCGGCGGCATCGCCGCCTACAAGGCGGTCGAGGTCTGCCGCCTGCTCGTCGACGCCGGTGCCCACGTCGCCCCCGTGCTCACCGCCGACGCCCAGCGCTTCGTCGGCCCGCTCACCTTCACCGCCCTCGCCTCCGAGCCGGCCCGCGTCGACCTCTTCGACGCCCCCGAGCCGATGCCGCACACCCGCCTCGGCCAGCAGGCCGACCTCGTGCTCGTCGCGCCCGCCACCGCCACCCTCCTCGCCAAGGCCGCGGCCGGCCTCGGCGACGACCTCCTCACCGCCACCCTCCTCGCCACGCGCGCGCCGGTGCTGCTGGCGCCGGCCATGCACACCGAGATGTGGGAGCACCCGGCCGTGCGCGCCAACGTCGCCACGCTCACCGGCCGGGGCGTCAACCTCGTCGGCCCCGACCAGGGGCACCTGGCCGGCGGCGACGCCGGGCCCGGCCGGCTCGCCGATCCGACCGAGATCGTCGTCGCCGCGGCGCGCGTCCTCGCCGAGCAGGGCGACCTGGCCGGCGTGTCCATCCTCGTCACCGCCGGCGGCACCCGGGAGGCGATCGACCCGGTCCGGTTCCTCGGCAACCGGTCCTCCGGGAAGATGGGGCACGCGGTCGCCGACGTCGCGGCCCGCCGCGGCGCACGCGTCACCCTCGTGACGACCACCGACCGACCGGCCGTCCCCGGCGTCGAGGTGGTGGCGGTCACCACCGCCGACGAGATGGCCGACGCCGTGCTCGCCCGCTCCGACGCCGCCGACGCGGTCGTGATGGCGGCTGCGGTCGCCGACTTCCGGCCCAAGGCGCCCGCCGACGAGAAGCTGAAGAAGACCGAGGGCGTCCCCGAGCTGGTCCTCGAGCCGACGCCCGACATCCTGGCCGCGCTCGGCGCCGCCAAGCGGCACCAGGTCCTCGTCGGCTTCGCGGCCGAGACCGAGCGGCTCCGCGAGCACGCGGCGGCGAAGCTGGCCGCCAAGCGGCTCGACCTCGTCGTCGCCAACGACGTGTCCGCGCCCGACGCCGGGTTCGAGGTCGACACCAACCGGGCCGTCCTGCTGGACTCTGACGGTTCGGCCGAGGAGCTGCCGCTCCTCCCCAAGTCCACGCTCGCGGGCATCGTCCTCGACCGCGTGCGGGACCTGCTCGAGCAGCGAGGACCACGAGCGAGGAACCCGTGAGCGACCGCTTCACCTTCACGTCCGAGTCGGTGACGGAAGGTCATCCCGACAAGATGTGCGACCAGATCAGCGACGCGGTCCTGGACGCCATCTTCGAGGGGGACCCCAACAGCCGGGTCGCGTGCGAGAGCATGGCGACGACCGGCGTCGTCTTCGTGGCCGGGGAGATCAGCACCACGACCCACGTCGACATCCAGCGGGTCGTGCGCGACACGGTGCGCGGCATCGGCTACGACCGGGAGTCCTACGGCTTCGACGGCAACACCTGCGCCGTCATCCACCAGATCGACGACCAGTCGCCCGACATCGCGAGGGGCGTCGACAAGGCGGCCGAGATCAAGGAGGGCGCCGGCGACCTCTGGGACGAGATCGGCGCCGGCGACCAGGGGATGATGTTCGGCTACGCCTGTGACGACACCGACGACCTCATGCCGATGCCGATCTGGCTCGCGCACCGGCTCGCGCAGCGGCTGGCCACGGTGCGCCGCGACGGCACGCTGCCGTACGTGCGGCCGGACGGCAAGACCCAGGTCACCATCGAGTACGAGGACGGCCGCCCGCGGCGGCTGTCGTGCGTCCTGATCGCGACCCAGACCGCGCCCGGCATCGACATCGACCACAAGCTGAAGCCCGACCTCGTCGAGCACGTCATCAAGCCGCTGCTGCCCGCGCAGTTCGTCGACGACGACTTCGAGGTGCTGGTGAACCCCACCGGCAGCTTCGAGCTCGGCGGCCCGCACGCCGACTGCGGCCTGACCGGGCGCAAGATCATCGTCGACACCTACGGCGGCATGGCCCGCCACGGCGGCGGCGCCTTCAGCGGCAAGGACCCCACCAAGGTCGACCGGTCGGCCGCGTACGCGGTCCGGCACGCGGCGAAGAACATCGTCGCGGCGGGGATCGCGCGGCGCTGCGAGGTCCAGGTCGCCTACGCGATCGGCGTCGCCCGTCCGGTGTCGGTGATGGTCGAGACGTTCGGCACCTCCGAGGTCGACCCCGCCAAGCTGCCCGCGCTCGTGCACGACCACTTCGACCTGCGCCCGGCCGCCATCATCGAGAACCTGTCGCTGCGCCGCCCGATCTTCCGGCGCACCGCCGCCTACGGCCACTTCGGTCGCAGCGAGCCGACGTTCACGTGGGAGCGCACGGACCAAGCGGACGAGCTGCGCGCCGCCGCCCAGTCCCTCGCCTGACGCCGGCCGCCCCGTGACCGGGGCCGTCTGGCGGGTCCTCCCGGACGTCCCCGCCGTCGACCGGCCCTTCGACTACCGGCCGGTGCCGGACGCCGACCCGCCGATCGGCACCGTGGTGCGGGTCGACCTCCACGGCCGCCGGGTCCGGGGCTGGCTGCTCGAGCGGCCAGCCGAGCCCGCCGTGCCCGCCGAGCAGCTCCGCACCGCGCGCGCCGTCGTGTCGGCGGGTCCGACCGAGGCCCTCGTCGATCTCTGCCGCTGGGCCGCATGGCGGTGGGCGGGGCCGCAGTCGTCGCTGCTGCGCGCCGCGTCACCGCCCCAGATCGTGGCGCTCTCGGACGTCCCCACCGAGCCCGACGTCGCCGTGCACCCGGCTCCGGCCGCGCTGGTGGAGCTGCCGGCCCGGCCCCGTCGCCTCGTCGTCTGGCCGCCGGTCCGCCCCCGGGCCGAGCTCGTCACGTCCCTGCTGGCCTCGGAGGGCTCGACGATCGTCTGCACGCCGCAGCGGGCCGACCAGACGGCGCTGGCCGAATCGGTGCGCGCGACCGGGCGCCCGGTGGTGGAGCTGCACGGCGACGACCCCGCCGCGGTGCGGACCGCGGCGTGGCGGGAGGCGCGACGCGGCGCGTGCGTCGTGATCGGGGGGCGGACGACCGCGTTCGCGCCGGTGCCGGACCTGGCGGCCGCCATCATCCTCGACGATGCCGACGAGGCCCTCGTCGCCGAAGCGGCACCGACCTGGCACGCCCGCGACGTCCTGCTGGAGCGGCTCGACCGGCTGGACGGGGTCGCGACGCTGGTGAGCCCGGCGCCGACCGTCGAGGCGCTCGCCGCCTGCGGACCACCGGTCGCGCCGGTCGGCGATCCGCGGGGCGGGTGGCCGATCCTCGAGGTGGTCGACCGCCGCACCGAGCCGCCGGGCCTGGGGCTGCTCGGGGCCCGGCTCGCCGACGCGCTCCACGAGGCGCTTCGCGACGCCGGCCGGGCGGTCTGCGTGCTGAACCGCCGCGGCCGGGCGCGCCTGCTGATCTGCCGCCGGTGCGGGGAGCCGGCCCGCTGCGAGCACTGCGGCGTGGCGATGGTGGAGGCCGACGGGGGACTGCGGTGCCCGCGCGGCGACGGCGACCGGCCGACGGTCTGCGCGGTGTGCGGGGCCACCGACCTCCGGCCGGCCCGCCCCGGGGTCCGGAGGCTCCGCGACGACCTCGCCGCGCTGCTCCCGCGAGCGCGGGTCAGCGCGACCGAGTCGGGCGCCGAGCCCGACGCCGACGCCGACATCGTCATCGGCACCGAGGCCGCCCTCCATCGCGTCACGCCCGGTCGGCCGGTCCGGCTCGTCGCCTACCTCGACGTCGACCAGGAGCTGCTGGCGGCCCGCTTCCGCGCCGCCGAGCAGGCCCTGTGGCTGCTGGTCCGCGGCGCGCGGCTGGTCGGCGACCCGCGGGCGGGCGGCCGGCTGCTCGTCCAGACCCGGGTGCCGGACCACGAGGTGCTGCGCGCCGCGCAGACCGGCGACCCGCTGCCGCTGCTGCGCGCCGAGACGGCGCGGCGCCAGGCCATCGGGCTGCCCCCCTTCGGAGGACTCGCGGCCCTGGGCGGCGACGCCGACGCGGTCGCGGCGGCCGCCACCGCGCTGCGCGAGCGCCTGGACGTCCTCGGCCCCGTCGACGGTCAGGCCCTGCTCCGCGCGCCGTCGACCCGCAAGCTCGCCGACGCGCTGGCGGCCACCGACCTCGCACCGGCGCGACAACGCGGTCGTGTGCGCGTCGACGTCGACCCTCAGCGCGTGTGACGAACGAGGCGACTGGTAGCCTGGGTCGGTGACGGCGTTTCCCATCCGCATGTTCGGCGACCCGGTGCTGCGCCAGCGCGCCCGCGAGGTCACCGAGATCGACGGGGAGCTGGCCCGCCTCGTCGGCACCATGCAGGAGACGATGCGCGAGGCCCACGGCGTCGGCCTCGCCGCACCCCAGGTCGGCGTCCAGAAGCGCCTCTACACCTACGACGTGGCGGAGATCGAGGAGCGCGGGGCCGACAGCAACGGTGGCAGCGGCGTGCTGATCAACCCCGAGATCGTCGACGCCCGCGACGAGTGGACCTACGAGGAGGGCTGCCTCTCGGTGCCGGGCTTCGTCTTCGAGCTCGTCCGGCCGAAGGTCGTGACGGTGCGCGGGCTCGACCTCGACGGCCACGAGGTCGTCCTCGAGGGCGACGAGCTCATGGGCCGGGTCATCCAGCACGAGATCGACCACCTCGACGGCCTGCTGGTGCTCGACCGCGTGGAGCCCGATGTTCGCAAGGCGGCGCTGCGCGAGCTGCGGACCCGCACCTTCGACGGCGCCCTGTCGGCGGGCGGCGACCACCGACTCTGATCGGCGGCGCGTGCGCGTCGCCTTCTTCGGCACACCGGCGGCCGCGGTGCCGGTCCTGCGCGCCGTGCACGACGCCGGTCACGAGATCGTCCTCGTCGTCACCCAGCCCGAGCGGCGCCGGGGCCGGGGCGCGGCGACGCAGCCGAGCCCGGTCCACGCCGCGGCCGAGGAGCTCACGCTGCCGGTCCGCACGCCGGCCCGGGCGCGCGAGGTCGCCGACGACCTGACCGCGGCCGGCGTCGAGGCGGGCGTCGTGGCCGCGTTCGGGCAGCTGCTGCCGGCGCCGGTGCTCCTGGCGGTGCCGCTCGGCCTCGTGAACCTGCACCTGTCGCTGCTGCCCCGCTGGCGCGGCGCGGCCCCGGTCGAGCGGGCCATCCTCGCCGGCGACC
>Ga0102924_1001914_pt1 | contig 23339 bp, 22 predicted proteins | sample PaiPotPPM11metaG_FD_80116 | JGI IMG/M metagenome (GOLD analysis project Ga0102924, IMG submission 80116) | Iron sulfur acid spring bacterial and archeal communities from Banff, Canada, to study Microbial Dark Matter (Phase II) - Paint Pots PPM... ...
CCACCGAAGAGTAGCCAACACGGACTTGGCGCGGCGGGTATGGTCTAGTCGGACATCGGGGAGCCACGGGATTGGACGGGTCGTGATGAGCACTTGCGCCGGTTGCGGGCGGCAACGCAACGAGGACGACCGGTTCTGCGCTGGCTGCGGCATGGAGTTTGCCGATTCGGGGCCCGCGGCGGACGCCGGCGTCACCCGCGTGGAGCCGCCTGCCGTCCCGACCGACACGTTCGCGTCCTGGTACCAGTCACCGCCGCCAGGCGCGGCCAACGACGCGGGCTCGACCTATCAGCCGACCCAGACGGTGAACGCGACGTCCTCGCAGGCGCCGGGTTCCGGGTTTACCGCGGGCAACCCGTTCAGCGCGGCCAACCCGGTCACCCCGCCCGGGCCGCCCGCGCCCTTTCCCTCGCTGCAGCCGCCGGTCGGCAGGCCGCCCGGCGGGCCGCCGGCGAACGGCGGCAGGCGCTGGCTGTTCATGACGATCGCGGTCATCGTGGTGCTCGCCGCGGGCGGCGGAGCGTACGCGCTCGCCACCACGCTCGGCAAGCACGCGACCGGACAGTCGAGCGCGGGCGGGTCCACGCAAACGGGCAGTTCGTCCGCCTCCGCCACGCCGACGGGGGGCACGTCGCAGGCGAACTCGCCTCCCGCCTCGGCGAGCGCCACCGCGACGCCGTCGCCGTCGCTGAGCCTAGTCGCCGTCGCGCCCGGCGTTTCCGCGAGCGCCCCTGAGCCGCAAGTCGAGACCCTGCTCAGCCACTACTTCCACGGGATCAACACCCATAGCTACACCGAGTACGCGGCCACGCTCAGCCCGGCAGAGCAGGCGAAGCAGACCGCGGCGCAATTCGACTCCGGCTACTCCTCGACGACCGACTCCGGCATGACGCTGACCAGCCTGTCCAGCACCGGCAGCGGCACCCTGACGGCGACCGTCACGTTCACCAGCCGCCAGTCGCCCGCCCAGAGCGTCGACAAAAGCGCGTGCAACACGTGGACGCTCAACCTCTACCTGGTGCAGCAGGGCGGTGGTTACTTGATCGGTCCGGCCCCCTCCGGTTACCAGCCGACTTACGCGGACTGTTAACTTCCGTTCATGGTTGTACCGCTTGTCGCACGCTGGGCCGCGGCGGCCTGTGGCATGTTGCTCGTGCTGACCGGATGGCAGTCCGTGATCGGCACCCTGATCGTGCCCCGCCCCGTCGCCTCCTGGCTGACCCGCGCCGTCGACCGGCTGGTGGTCGCCGTCTACATGGTGGTGACCCGGCCGGTTCCCAGCTACGTGCGGCGGGACCGGATCCTCGCCACCCAGGCGGCGGCGGTCCTGGTAGCGCAGCTGGTGGGCTGGCTCGCCATCTTCCTCGCCGGGTTCACGCTGATACTGTGGCCGTCACAGGGCCGCAGCATCACCTCGGCCCTGTCCGACGCGGGGTCATCGCTCTTCACCCTCGGCTTCTCCGAGCCGGCGGGCGCGACGCCTGCGGTGGTCGTTTTCATCGCGGCCGCGACCGGGATGATCGTGATCGCGCTGCAGGTCGGCTACCTGCCGACCCTGTACGCGGCGTTCAACCGGCGGGAGACCGAGGTCGCGCTGCTCGTCTCGCGCGGCGGCTTCCCGTCCTGGGGACCGGAACTGCTCGCCCGCACGTACTACGCGCTCGGCACGGGCACGTCCACCCTCGATACGCTGCCCGACCTGTACGAGCGCTGGGAGCGCTGGGCGGCCGACGTCGCGGAGAGCCACACGACGTACCTGCCGCTCGTCCGCTTCCGGTCGCCGCAACCGTACTCGTCGTGGGTGACCGCGCTGCTCGGAGTGCTCGACTCGGCCGCGCTCTACCTCTCGCTCAACCCGGAGGAGGCGCCGACCGTGCCCGCGCGGCTCTGCCTGCGCGCCGGGTTCACCTGCCTCAACCGCATCGCGCGGGCGATGGGTATGGACATACCCATGGAGGCGAACCCGGAGGACGGGATCAGCCTGACCTACGAGCAGTTCCTCGACGCCATCGCCCGGATGGACCAGGTCGGCTTCTCGATGCCGCGCGACCCGGCCGAAGCGTGGCCCGACTTCGTCGGCTGGCGGGTCAACTACGAACGCGCGGCGTACGGGATCGCCGCCGCGGTCGACGCGGTGCCCGCGCTCTGGTCGGGACCGCGCCGTCACTGGTCGGAACCGATCCCTCCGCGGCGCCCGCCGAGCGGCCGCCAGCAGCCCGATGCAAGTAAATGATCTGTCAATAATTACCACGCTATGCTTGCGCGTATGACTGGGGCGTGGCTCAGCGATGACGAGCAGCGGGCGTGGCGGACCTACCTGCGGATGAGCTCGCTGCTGCCCGTCGCGCTCAACCGCGAACTGCAGCAGGACTCGGGGCTAACGCTGCCCGAGTACGAGGTGCTCGTGCAGCTCACGGAGGCCCCGGGGCAGCGGCTGCGGCCATTCCAGATCTGTGACGCGCTGAACTGGGAGCAGAGCCGGCTTTCCCACCAGCTCACCAGGATGGAGCGCCGCGACCTCGTCTCGCGCCGGGAGTGCGCCGCCGACGGGCGCGGTGCGTTCATCGAGCTCACCGCCGCGGGCGCGCACGCCATCGGCGCGGCGGCGCCCCGGCACGTGGCGGAGGTGCGGCGACTGGTATTCGACCGGCTGAGCGAGGCGCAGCGCGCGGCCTTCGAGGAGGCGTGCACGGCCATCGTCACCGTGCTTTCCGAGCAGCCCTGATCCCGGGACGCGCTGCAGTTAGTTCTGGTTCTGGCCGCCGAAACCGGGGCCGTTCGCACCCTGGCCGTTGCCGTTGCCATTCCCGGCGTTTCCCTGGCCGCCGCTGCCGCCGCTCCCGCCGCCGTTCCCGTTGTCACCCGGCTGCGGGAAGCCGCTCTTGTCCTGGCCCTGCGAGCCGCCGCCGCCGTTCGATGAGTACTGCGAGTAGGGCGGGGATCCGAAGTCGCCGGAGTCGGACTGCTTCGACCACGGCTGCAGCCGCAGGCAGTAGCCGACGACGCGCCACTCACCGCCGGCCAGGCCGCTCAACTGCTGGAGGTCGGCGCTTTCGGCGGCCCCATCAGAGCGCGATCCTGGGTGCGCGATGAAGTCCAGGTACTGGCGGCAGAGCGCGGTCGGCCCGGAGTTCGGGTTAGACCCGCTCGATGACTGCTGGCGGTTGGAGCCGCTCGGCGTCGGGCTGACGGTCGCCGCTTTGGTCCCCGACCCCTCGACGCCGCCTAGGGCCGGGTGGCTCTTGCTCGGCGCCGCGCTGCTGGCGGCGGCATTGCGCGCGGCCAGTCCGGGCTGGCCGCCGCCGGAAAACCCGCCGGCCAGCGCGATCCCGCCCGCGATGACGATCGCGGCGGCGCCGCCCGCGGCGCCGATGAGCACCGCCGGCCGCAGGCGGCCGCGCCGCGGCGGCCGCCGGTGAGCGTGCCGCGGCCGCGTCACTACGCGGGGCCCCGCGTCCGCCGTGGGCGCGGGCAGTATGAGAGTTCGGGAGTCGACGTCGACCGGCCGGACGGGAGGCGGCGCCGGTTCGGTACTACCTGCGCTAATGAGCTGGCGGAACATCGCCCGCGCAGCCGTCTCGCCCGCCAGTTCCGCTGGCACCGGCGCGGAGCGGAGCGCGGCCAGGGTGCTTGCGACCGGCCGCATCCCTTCCGGGAGCCAGACCGGTTCGCCGGACAGCATGCCCTCGAGGTCCCACCCGTCCCACGGGCCGGGACCACCGTCCGGTGGCAGGCTGTCTGACATGTCATCAGCCGGAACGCCACAATCCCTCAAAGTGTTACACCCGCCCGTGAGGTGACGCCGGCTCGTCCGAGCAGGTCTTCCAGCTTCTTCAGGCCGCGGTGGGCCATGACCCGGACGTTGCCGGGTGTCTTACCCAGAAGGTCGGCGACCGCCTCGGTGTCCAGCCCCGCGACGACGCGGAGCATGATCACCTCGGCCTGCAGCGGAGGGAGCTGTGCGAGCAGGGCGACGGCCGACTTGGTCGCGAGGTTGTCGAGCGCGATCTGCGCCGCGTCGGGACTCCGCGGCATGTCGACCGCGTTGACGTCATCGAGCGGATCCGCCGGATGCCGCTTGCGCAGCCGCGCCTGATCGATCAGCCGACGGCGGGCGGTCGTGAACAACCAGGCGCGCCAGGCCGCCTCGTCGCCGACGAACCGCGTCAGCCCGCGGACAACGTGCACCCAGGTCTCGGCGGCGATGTCCTCGGCATTTTCCGGCGCGAGCACCCGCAGGTAGCGAAGGAGCGCGGGATTCGCGTCACGCCACAGGACCGCGAACTGGTCTTCGCTGCCGCCCTGGGCTTCCGCAAGAACCCGCGCGAAGTCGTCGCCCACCACATGCTGAGTATCCGCACATAAGCCCGCGCCGCGCAGGCAAATGGACATCAAGATCCATAAGCGTCACAGCTTGTCACACTCTAGGCGGGCATGACCACAAACTGCCGCAGATACAGATCACGGAAGGTCACCGGGCCGCGCGGGCCGGGCACCGCGTCCAGGTTGATCCCGGTCTCCGGGACCTCGAACAGCTTGAACCCGTCGAGCAGCCTGGTCGTCGCGTTCCAGAAGGCGCCGGTCCCCGTGTACGCCGCGAGGAACTCCTGCGCGGCCGCCCGGTCGCTCGCGGCGATGCCCGCCGCGAGGCCGGAAGTCTCGTCGTTGGCGATCGCGGCCGCCGCCGCCGGGCTCGCGGCCGGCGCCACGGTGACCGTCGCCTCGCGTTCCGAGTCGAGCGCCCACTCGTAGCCGAGCGGGTGGTCGTGCGGCGGCAGCGAGGCCTTGATGCCGAGCCCGGACAGTTGCTCGGTGATGCCGGGCAGCCACGCGTCCCACAGCTGCTCGTCGACCAGCAGCAGGTTCAGCCGGTTGCACACCCCCAGCCGGTCGAGACTGCTGGCGATCAAGGACGAAGCCACAAGTCGTTCGGAAGAAGAATGAAGGTAAAGAACGCCGCCCCCGTCGGCGTGCGCGAGCGTGCGGACGCCGTGCGCCGCGCCTTCGGCCGCGAGCGCCCGGGTGGAGTCGCCGCTGCCGCGCAGGATCACGAGCGGAATCAGCCGCGGCTCGCGGACCAGCGCGTACGCCGCGGCTTGACCCGGCACCCGGACTAGCTGGACGGCGCCGGGGTCGAGGCCCGCGGCGGACAGCGACGGCGCGATGACCTCGTCGGCGAGCGCGATCGCCGAGCGCAGCGCCGCGCTCCCGGTGCGCAGCACGCCTGCGTTGCGGGACTTGACGAGCTGCGAGGCGATGTCCACGACAACGTTCGGCCGGGCCTCGAAGTTCGCGCCGATCACGCCGACCGGGCGGCGCCGCTCGGAAAGCACGAGGCCGCCCGGCAGGTCGCGGACCTTGCGCGAGGCGGGCTCGGGCGCGACGCCGGCGAGGATCTCAAGCTGCGCGGCCATCGCTTTCAGCCGGTCCTCGTCGAGCCGCAGCCGGTCGCGGACGCCGGCCGGCTGCCCGCTGTCCGCCGCCGCCTGCATGTCCTCCGCGTTGGCGGCGAGCACCGCGGGGGCGGCGTCCTGCAGTGCGGCGGCCATCGCGCCGAGCGCGGCGTCGACCGCGCCGTCGGAAGCGCCGGCGAGGCTGGGCGCCGCGGCCCGCGCCGCCCGCGCGGCTACACGGACCGCCTCGGTGGCCTGCGTCTCATCCGTCATGTGGTTTCATCCTTCCGGATTCGCGCCGTCTTCTTCCGCTGAGGTTATCCCGCCCCCGCCGGTAGTCACCGCGACAGCTATGGATCAGCCAGAACGGGGGCGGGGCTCCTCGTCCGGGTCATACTTATGACATTGGTGTCAGCTGACATTCTTGTCAGCGAAATAGGCATGTTGGACATTAGCCGCGAAATATAGCTTGCCGCTTATGCGCTGCACACGACTGGCGGACAGCGAGCCGCCAGACGAGCCGGACGGCCGCCCCCCGAGAGCAGGTGGCCGTCGACGACCCGCCTTGTGTTACTGGTGAAGGACACGGGTTGCGCCGCCAGCGGCGGCGCCCAGGAGGTGCTCAGTCATGAAGCTCAGCTCTCGTTTCCTGCTTGACAGCCTGTTCGTGGTGGCAGGCGCGTTCCTGACCGTCGCATCGATGGCGTGGGCAGCCGGCACGGCCGGCTGGACCGCCTTCGGCGTGTCGGCCGGGGTTGCCGTGATCGCGGCCGCTAGCGCCGTGCTGGCGAAGAAGAACTCGGTGCGGATCGGTCACGGCCTGATCGGCCTCGTGGCGCTGTGGTCGCTCATCGCGGCCCTCGCTTTCTCCGGCACGGCCCTGACCTGGCTGGTCTTCGCCGACGCGATCGCGCTCGGCGTCTTCGCGCTCGCCGACCTGGCGGTGCACGAGGCGACCACCGAGCGGATCGTGCACCAGCTTGAGGTGCGCGACGTGTCCGTGGAAGGCCGGGCCTGACAAAAGGCCAGATCTAACGAAAGGCCGACCCTGACAATGGGCCGGGTCTGACAAAAGGTAAGCGAAAGGCGCCGGGACGGCGGGTCTGTCCGTCCCGGCGCCTTTCTGTTCCCCCTGGGTTGGCTTTGTTTCCGCGGATTAGCCGAGATCCAAGGCGCCGGCTTCGAGGAGCCCCGCCGCGAGGCCGCGGCCGAGCGCCCGCGCGTCCGCGGCGGGAGCGGCGCCGTTGGCGCGCAGCATCCGGCGCCCGTCCGGGCTGAGCGCGACGGCCCGCATCCGCAGTTGCCGCGCCCCGTCCGCGTAGGCGCCGATCGGGGAGTCGCAGTCCGCTTGCAGCGCTTCGAGCAGGCTCCGTTCGGCGGTCACCGCGGCCAGGCTGGCCTGGTCGCACACCGAGCCGAGGCTTTCCGCCAGCTCGGCGTCGGCGGCGCGGCACTCCACCGCGAGCGCTCCCTGGCCCGGCGCGGGAAGCATCTCGTCGAGCTCGAACACCTGGGTGACCGCGCCGGACTCGCCGATCCGGGCCAGCCCGGCGCAGGCGAGCACCACCGCGTCGAGCGCGCCCGCTGCCACCTTGCCGATTCGGGTCCCCGCATTGCCCCGGACGGGGACGCAGCGCAGGTCGGAGCGCATCGCGAGCAGCTGGGCGGCCCGCCGGGGCGAGCCCGTGCCGACCCGCGCCCCGGCGGGCAGGTCGGCGAGCTTGGCGCCGTCCCGCGCGACCAGCGCGTCGCGCGGGTCGTCGCGCACCGGGACCGCGGCGAGCGCGATGTCCGCCGGCTGCGCGGCCGGCAGGTCTTTCAGCGAGTGCACCACCAGGTCCACCTCGCCGCCGAGCAGCGCTTCGCGCAGCGCCGACGCGAACACGCCGGTCCCGCCGATCTGCGTCAGCTGCGCCTGGCTCACGTCGCCGAGCGTCGTCACCCCGACCAGCTTCACCGCCCGTCCCGTGCGCTGGGTGATCATGGTGGCCACCTGCCCCGACTGCGCGAGGGCCATCGGGCTCCGGCGGCTGCCGAGCCGCAGCGGCCGCGCGCTCATCCGGCGGCTTCCTGCGCGCTGGTGACCGCACCGACCGCGCGCGGATCCAGCTCGAACAGCACCCGCAGCGCCGCGGCGTACTCCTCGCCGCCCGGCGAGCCGGCCAGCTCCTTGACCCGCACCGTCGGGGCGTGCAGCAGCTTGTCCACCACCCGCCGCATGGTCCGCGCGATCTCATCGAGCGCGTGGCCGCTCAGCCCGTCGCCGCTCAGCCGGCCGGCGAGCCGGGCCAGCTCCGTGTCCACCACCCGGCCTGCCTTGGCCCGCAGCGCGACGACCGTGGGCGCCACCCGGGCCGCGTCGATGGCCGAGCGGTACGCGGCGAGTTCCGCCGCCATGATCGCACGCACCGCGGCGACGTCATCGTCCACTGGCCCCCTCCCCCGCCTGGCCAGGGTGTCCAGGCCGATGACGGCCACGCCGGGCAGCCGGGCCACCGCGGGCGCCACGTCGCGCGGCAGCGCCAGATCGATGAACACGAGCGCCGCGCGGCGTCGCGCGGGCACCGTGTCCGCCGTGATCAGCTGCCCCGCGGCGCCGGTGCAGCAGATTACGACGTCCGCCTGGGCGATGGCGGACGGCAGGTCTCCAAGCCCGACGACGCTGGTCGCGGCCATGCCCGACTTGGCGGCAAGGCGCTCGGCGCGGGTCCGCGTCCGGTTGGCCACCACGAGGCTCGCCGCGCCGTCGCGGGCGGCGGTGGCCACCGCGAGACCGCTCATCGCGCCGGCGCCGACGACCAGCACGTCGCGGCCCGCCAGGCTCGGGGCACCGGGAAGCGCCTGGGCGGTGGACGCGGGCGCGGCGGCCTCGATCGCCAGGCTGAGCAGGTTCGCCCCGGTCCGCCCGATCCCGGTCTCCGCCCGGGCCCGCTTGCCCGCCCGCAGCGCCAGCCGGCCGAGGTCGCCGAGGACCCGGCCGATGGCGGCCTGTTCGGCCGACCGCCTGATCGCCGCGCGCACCTGGCCGAGTATCTGCTCCTCGCCCGCCACCATCGAGTCGAGCCCGCAGGCCACGTCAAGCAGGTGGGTGACCGCGCGGTCCTCGTAATGCACGTACAGGTAGGGCGCGAGATCCTTCGCGGGTAGGCCGCCGTGCCGCGCGATCAGCTCGGTGATCGCGCTCACTCCGGTGTGGAACCGGTCGACGTCGGCGTAGACCTCGACCCGGTTGCACGTCGAGATCACGAAGGTCTCGGCGACCGGTTCCGCGCGCACCAGGTCCACCAGCAGCTTGGACAGCGGGTCACCGCTGACCGCGGCCCGCTCCAGGGTTGCCAGCGGGGCGCTCTTGTGGCTTAGCCCGACCACAAGCACGCTCACCTGCCCACCTCCTCGTCCAGTTCTCGCCTACCTAAGCTTCTGGCCCGGCTTAGTGAGCCGGCATCACATGGTCCTGGTGATTTGGGCCCGCGGGTTCCAGCTAGCACCCAGGCCTGAGTTACAGCCGTCCCCACGTTGAAGAGTCAGGCTGGCCTCATTGGATCGCGGACCCGACGGGCGCAGGCTTTGCGGTATAAGGCCTGGGAAAGGCCGGGCCACCGAAGGATCAAGGAGGCCGACGATGTATCCACCCACCGTCCACGCCCTCCAGGCAGACGCCCTGTTCGCGTCGACGCTGCAGCGCAGCGATGAAATGACCATCGGCGAGATCCGTCAGGCCATCGCCGCGAGCCTGCACGTGTTCGGCTACGCGGGCTGCGCCGACCGGGTCGCGCAGGAGTTCGGCGACCACCCGGAGATCGCGGCCGCCCGGATGCGCTGGGCCAAGGCCGCGCTGACGGCGCTATCCGCCGCTTGAAAGAACGCGCTGGATGGCCGCGACAGAGAGCTCGGCCTTCGGGAGAAACCCGGTGGCCGGGCTTTCTGCGATGAGCTCCGCGTAATCGGCGCCCGCGTGCGTGGAGATCATGACCAGCGAGGCCGACTGCCCGTCGCCCGCCAGCAGTCTGGCCGCGTCGAAGCCGGACTCCTTACCCAGGCGGATGTCGATCAATACGATGTCCGGCCGCTGTGCCTGGACGCACCTAACCGCCTCCGCGGAGTTGTGGGCCACCGCGGCCACGATCATGCCGTCGCGCTCAAGCAGGGCCTTGGCGACCTTGAGGAACTCCACGTCGTCGTCGACTATCACGCACCTCAGCTGCACCCCGTCAGTCTGCCTCATGAGGCCCAGTACTGCATTGCAGCTAGCAGGGATCGCGAGCTCAATGCGCCTCCAGGAAGGCCAGCACGGCGAGCACCCGGCGGTGCACCTCCGCGGCTTCCGGCAGCTGTAGCTTCATCATGATGCTCCGCACGTGCTTCTCGACCGTTCCCTCCGTCACCCACAAGACCTGCCCGATCCCCGCGTTCGACCGTCCCTCCGCCATCAGGGCGAGCACCTCGCGCTCCCTGGCGGTGAGGACGGCAAGCGGATCGTCGGCCCGCCTCGCGGTCACCAGTTCCTGCACAAGCGCCGGATCGACCGCGGAGCCGCCCCGCTCTACCCGCTTCAGCGTGTCGACGAACTCGCTGACGTCGGTGACCCGGCTCTTCAGCAGGTACCCGGTGCGGCGCCCGCTGGCGAGCAAGTCCATCGCGTGCTCGACTTCCACGTACGCGGACAGCACGACCACCGCCGTCTGCGGGAAGTCCCGCTGTATCACCCTGGCGGCCTCCAGGCCCTCCGTCGAGTGCTTCGGCGGCATCCGGATATCCACTACCGCGAGGTCAGGCTGCTGCTCGCCGACGAGCCGCAAGAGCTCGTCGGCGTCGCTGGCCTGGCCGACCACCACGAGTCCGGCCCGGCCAAGCAGGCTGGCCAGGCCTTCGCGGAGCAGGACGTCATCGTCCGCAAGTACTACCCGTGTGCCCGTCGCATCCACGAGATGATTATCGGCCCTGGCCTCGTTGAGTGCCACGGCCCCGTGCGATGGCGTTGCGCGACCGCGTTGCGCGACCGCGTTGTGCGACGGCGCCGCGGCCCTCACCGGCCGGCGCCGGTCAGTCGCGCCCGAGCGCCGGGTCGCTCAGCGCCGTGCGCGCCGCGCTGATGTCCTCGCGGCCGTAACCGGCCGCGACGGCCTGGCGCCACTGGCGGGACAGCGCGCCGAGCATCGGCAGCCGCGCGCCGTTCGCGGCCTCGATCGCCAGGTCCACGTCCTTCAGCGCCCATTCGAGCGGGAACTCCGGTGTGAAGTCGCCGCGCGCGATCTTGTGCAGCTTCGCGTCGGCCAGCGGCGCGTCGAGCGGGCCGCCCTCGAGGACCTCATCGAGCCCCGCCGCGTCGATGCCGAGCCGGCTGCCGAGTTCGAGCGCCTCCGCTACGCCCTCGATCAGGAAGGACAGGTACGCGTTGACGACCAGCTTCATCCGGCTGCCCTGGCCCGCGTCGCCCAGCCAGACGGTCTTGCGGCCGATCGCATCGAAAGCCGGCCGGGCGACCGGTTCCGCCGCGGTGGGTCCGGATGCCAGGATGAGCAGCTGGCCGGTTTCCGCCGGGCCCTTGCTGCCAGAGACCGGGGCGTCCACGAACATCACGTCGGGCCGGGACTGGCGTACCGCGTCCGCGAGCTCGGCGGTCGCCGAGATGCCGATCGTGCCCATCTGCGCCCATACCGCGCCGGAGGCGAACGCGCTCAGGCCCTGCGGGCGCATGACCGAGTCCACCGCGTCGGCGGTCGGCAACATCGTGATGACTACGTCGGCGTCGGCGATGGCCTCCCGTGCCGACGCGGCCACCGCCGCGCCCGCGGCGGCGAGCGGCGCGGTCGCCGCCGCCGACCGGTCCCACACGGTCGTGCGCAACCCGGCCGCCGCCAGGTTGCGGGCCATGGCCGAGCCCATGATGCCGGTTCCGAGCACCGCAACCGCCGCTGCTGTCATTTGGCTCCTCCCATCGGTAACCCCTTACTAAGGGTGGTGCCCCGCCTAGTGAGCTCACATCACATGATTTGGATGATTTGCCATCGCGGCCGCGCGTGGACAGCCTTGGGGCGGCCGACGTAGGCTGCCACAATATGGGGACGTCTCCGCAGCCGGCCCAATTCACCCGCGGTGCCGTCGGGCCGCTTCGCCATGTCTGTGCGTTCTTCAATAGCACCGACGAACAGCACCGGGTACTCCGTCCGTTCATCACAGACGGTTTCGCCGACGGCGACAAGGCCTACCACTACGTTGACCCGGCGCGGCGGGAAGAACACCTCGGCTGGCTCGCCGGGGCGGGGATCGACGTGCCGGGGACGATGGGCACCGGTCAGCTAGAAGTGCATCCCTGGCAGGACAGCACGCTCCGCGACGGTCGCTTCGACCTGGACACCTGGCTGGTGGTCTTCGAGGAGGTACTGCGGTCTGGTCCCGCCGCCGGCTACGGGCAGACTAGGTTCTTCGGTCACATGGAGTGGGCGCTCACCGACCTGCCGGGCACCGAGAACCTCATGGAGTACGAGACCCGGGTCAACTACGTGATCCCCAAGTACGAGGGGACCGTGGTCTGCTCCTACGACCTGACGAAGTTCGGCGCGAGCGCGGTGCTTGACGCCCTGCGCACGCATCCCGTCGTGATCATCGGCGGCCTGCTCCAGGAGAACCCGTTCTACGTCTCTCCTGACCAGCTGCTCAGCGAGATCAGGGCGCAGCGTCCCGTTCACGGTAGCGGGAGCGCTGTGAACTAGATGTCCGTCGACGGCGACACCGAGGTCCTTGCGCTGCGCACTGTGCTCAGGGACCTCGTGGCGCTGTCCGCGATACCCGCCGCGTGGGTCGGCCGGGAACCGGACGCCGTGGCCGCGGGGCTCGCCGACACGCTGCTCGGCCTGCTTGGCCTCGATTTCGTCTACGTCCGCCTGCGCGTTCCCGGCGTCTCCGGCGTGGCCAGCGTCACCCGCGGTGACGGGTGGAAGACCTTTCCCGAATGGCTGGAGGGACAGCTCGCCCAGCCGCGCTGGTTCCCCGGCCGCGAGATCGTTTCCGACATCGACGGCGCGGGTCAGCCGGGCCGCGGCGTGGTCATCCCCATCGGGGTCAACGCCGAGGGCGGCATGGTGGCAGCGGCAGCCGGCCGGGCCGATTTCCCCTCGGAAGGCGACCAGCTCATGCTGAGCCTCGCCGCCAACCACGCGGCCGCGGTGTTTCAGAACGTGCGGCTGAGCGAGGACCACGCCCAGATGTGGTTTCTCGAGAGCCTCGACCGGGTCGACCGTGCTATCCAGGGAAGAAACGACCTCGACCAGATGATGGGCGGCGTCCTCGACGTCGTGCTCTCGACCTTTCGCTGCGACCGGGCCTGGCTGGTCTACCCCTGTGACCCCGATGGTTTCGTGCGTGGCCTCGACGAAGTGCCCCACCGGCTGCGGGTGGAGCGCTGCCGGCCGGAGTATGAGGGTGCCCGCACCTCCCACGCCGCAATCCCGAACGACCCGGAGGTTGCGGCCGTCTCCCGGGCGGCGCTCGAGTCGAACGGCCCCGTCCGATTCGACCCGGAGTCGGACCATACGGTGCCCGCGCGGCTGGCCGAGTCGTTCGGCGTCAAGTCCATGATCGCCATGGCGGTCTACCCCAAGGTCGACCGGCCCTACCTGTTCGGGCTCCACCAGTGCTCCTACCGGCGAATCTGGACGCTGCAGGAGGAGCGGCTGTTCCACGAGATCGGGCGGCGGCTCGCCGAAGCGCTCGACACCACGCTGATGCTCCGCAACCTGCGGGAAAGCGAGCACAAGCTGGAGCGGAGCCGGGCCGAACTCGCCGCGTCCCGCGCGCGGATCGTCACGGCCGCGGACGAGACGCGGCGCCGGATCGAGCGCGACCTGCATGACGGCGTGCAGCAGCGGCTGGTCTCCCTGCTGCTCGCGCAGCGCACGGCGGAGACGATGATCCCCGCGGAACTGGACGAGTTGCGGACGCGGCTGTCGGAGCTGGCCGAGGGACTGGCGGGTGCGCTGGCCGAGTTGCAGGAGATCGCGCGCGGCATTCACCCGGCGATCCTGACCGACGGCGGGCTCACCCGCGCGCTCAGGACGCTGGCCGGGAGGTCGCCCGTTCCCGTCGACCTCGACCCCCACATCGAGACGCGGCTGCCGGAGCAGGTGGAGGTGGCCGCGTACTACGTCGTGTCGGAGGCGCTCACGAACGCGGCCAAGCACGCCCGCGCTACGCTAGTGCGCGTCTCCGGCGAGGTGCGCGACGGCGTGCTCGAGCTTCGCATCAGCGACGACGGCACCGGTGGCGCCGATCCTGCCCGCGGTTCCGGGCTGATCGGGCTGACCGACCGCGTCGACGCACTCGGCGGAACGATCGAGGTCACGAGCCCGGTCGGCGCGGGAACGACGCTGCTCATGAGGCTTCCTACCAGCTAGCCGGTAGGCGGGTTGGGTGCCTGCCAGGCAGACGCGGGAGCCCGGGTGGGCGATCGTCGACGGTAGAAGTACCAATCCTGTCGATCCCGCAGGGGAGTGCCATGACACCCGATGGCTCGTCCCAAGCCGACGCCCGGCACTGTCCCGTTCCCGCGGTCCGCGGGGGCATCGTCTCCCGCCCCGGACTGTTCGAGCGGCTCGACAACGCGCCGCGCGTCAGTCAGATATCGGCCCCGGCCGGGAGCGGTAAGACCTTCCTGCTCAGATCCTGGCTGTTCGAATCGGGCCGGGCCGACAGCGCGGCCTGGGTGACGCCACAGGGCGGCGGCCAGGATGTGCAGCAGTTCTGGATCTCGATACTCGACGCGCTACGCGACACGATCGCGGGCTCCAAGCTGGTCCGCCCGCTGACCGGGGCGCCGGAGCTGGACGGCTGGGCGATCGTCGAGCGGCTGCTTGAGGACCTCGAACCGCTCGAAGACCCGCTCTGGCTCGTGATCGACGACGTCTACGAGCTGCACTCCGCCGAGGCGCTCGCCCAGCTCGAGCTGCTGGTCATGCGCGCGCCCGCGGAGCTGAGGTTCGTGCTCGTCACCCGGGGGGACGTGCGGCTGCACCTGCACCGCCTCCGGCTGGAAGGTGAGCTGGCCGAGCTCCGCTCCGCCGACCTGCGGTTCAGCCTGGACGACGCGCGGTCGCTGTTCCGCGCGGCCGGCGTGGAACTGTCCGACGTGGCGCTGGCCGCACTGGTACGGCGGACCGAGGGCTGGGCGGCCGGACTCCGGCTGGCCGTGCTGTCGCTGGCCGAGCATCCCGACCCCGAGCGGCTCGCCGCGGAGTTCTCTGGCAGCGAGCGGACAGTGGCCGAGTACCTGCTCGCCGAGGTGCTTGATCATCAGAGCGATCCAGTTCGCCGGCTGCTGCTGCGCACCTCGGTCTGCGACCGGATCACCGGTGAGCTGGCCGACCTGCTGACCGGCGGCTCCGGCGGTGAGCGGATCCTGCAGGACCTCGAGGAGGCCGGCGCCTTCGTGACGGCCCTCGACGCCAACCGGTCCTGGTTCAGGTACCACCCGCTGTTCTCCGACCTGCTGCAGCTAGAGCTGCGGCGGACCGAGCCCGACGAACTTGCCGACCTGCACACCACGGCCGCCAGGTGGTTCGCCGGCCACGGGTACCCGGTGGAGGCCATCCGCCACACCCAGGCGGCGCAGGACTGGGGGCTGGCCGCCCGCCTGCTTTCCGAGCACTTCCTCGGCCTCGTGCTCGACGGGCAGGGCGCCACCGCGCACGAGTTGCTCGCTGGTTTCCCCGCCGACGTGGTCGCCGCCGATCCCAAGCTGGCCGCGGTGATGGCCGCCGACGAGCTGTTCCGCCGGTCCCTCGGCGCGGCGGAGCGCCACCTGGCCCGCGCGGAGCAAGAGATGATGTTGGTGCCCGAGGACCGGCGCGAACGCTTCCAGGTCAACCTGGCCGTCATCCGGCTGATGCTGTCGCAGCGCCGCGGCGACCTTACCGCGGTGATCGCAGAAGCGCAGCGGCTGCTTGCCCCGGACGGGGCAGCCGACGCCGTTCTGCCCGGTCGGCATCAGGACCTGCGCGCGCTGGCGCTGATCAGCCTGGGCACGGCGGAGCTGTGGGCGCTGCGCCCGGAAGAGGCGGAGCGGCACCTGGAGCAGGGCGTAGCCCTCTCCCACGAGATCGCGCGGCCCTGGCTCGGGGTCAGCGCCCTGGCGCACGGGGCCTGGGCGGTGAGCTTCCGGTCGTTCGGACTGGCGGCCGAGCGGTATGTGCAGGCGATCGAGCTGGCTCAGGAGCACGGCTGGGCCGAGGAGCCGGTCGTGGCCCCCGCCTACGCGGGCCTGGGCGCCATCAGGGTCTGGCAGATGCGCTTGGAGGACGCGGAGGCGCTGCTCGACCACGCCGAGCGTGCGCTCCGCGGCGAGGTCGAACCCGCGCTGGGCGTCGTGCTGCACCAGGCCCGCGGGATGCTTGAGCTCGCGCACGGCCGCGACGACGAAGCGATGGACGCCTTCAACACCGCCGAGCGGGTGGCCGGCTTGCTCGTCGCCGCGCACCCGCGCTCCACGCCCATGCGCGCGCACCTCCTGCAGACGCTGGTCCGGCTCGGCGAGACCGGACGCGTCGAGGAGGCTATCGCGGAGCCGGAAGAAGGAGGGCGGGGCGAGATCAGAAACGCGATCGCGGCGCTACGGCTCGCCCAGGGCGATCCGCGGGCGGCGACCATCGCGCTCGAGCCCGTACTCACCGGCTCGGCCCCCGTGACCAACCAGGGCTGGATGAGCCAGGCGTTCCTGCTTGAAGCGATCGCCCGCGACGCGCTCGGCGACGGGGCGGCGGCCGGGCGGGCGCTCGAGCGCGCGCTCGACGTCGCCGAGGCCGACGGCGCGGTCTTCGCGTTCGCGCTTCATCCCGCGCCCGAACTGCTGGCGCGGCACGCCCGGCGCGGCACCGCGCACGCCGCGCTGATCGCGGAGATCCTCGACCTGATCGCCGGGAACAAGCCGGCGCCGGCGCCGCGCGGCGAACCAGACCGGCTCCGCGAGCCGCTGAGCGGCAGCGAGGCCAGGATCCTGCGTTTCCTGCCGACCAACCTGAGCGCGCCGGAGATCGCCAGCCAGCTGTCCGTGTCGGTGAACACGATACGGACGCACATGCGGCACCTGTACGAGAAGCTCGGCGTGCACAGCCGCACCGAGGCCGTGGGACAGGCCCGCGCACTCGGACTGCTCGCGCAATCGGCCCGCAGGCCCTAAAAAGGTCAGGCCCTCGCCGGTTACCGGCGGGGGCCTGAGCCTTGTTTGGGGTTAGCGCTGGCCGTCGCGGACGGCCTTTTCGACGCGTTCGCCGATGGTCTGGTCGACGTTCTTCCAGTACTGGAAGGCACGCTGGAGGACCGGTTCGGTGACGCCGTTCAGAAGGTGCCCGGCGAGGTTGGACACCAGCCGGTCGCGGGCGGCCTGGTCCATGAGCTTGTTGACCAGGGTGTTGGCCTGAGACCAGTCGTCGTCGTCGCGCCGCAGGGTGTAAGCGGAGCGGACCATGTCGCCGTCGGCGTGCCAGCCGATCTCCGCCGCGACGCCCGGGTTGCCCTGCGGGCCGCCCTTGGAGTTCGGCGAGTACACCGGGTCGGTGGCGTTGGTCATCCGCATCAGCCCGTCGCGGGAGTAGGCGTGCACCGGCGACTTCGGCGCGTTGACCGGGATCTGGTTGTAGTTCTTCCCGAGCCGCGCGCGGTGCGCGTCGGCGTAGGAGAACCCGCGGGCCAGCAGCATCCGGTCCGGCGACAGGCCGGTACCGGGCACGGTGTTGTTCGGCCCGAGGGCGAACTGCTCCATCTCCGCGTGCGCGTCGCTCACGTTGCGGTCAAGCACCAGCTTCCCGACCTCGCGCAGCGGGTAGTCCCCGTGCGGCCACACCTTGGTCAGGTCGAACGGGTTGATCCGGTAGGTCCTGGCGTCCTCGAAGGGCATGATCTGCACCTTCAGCGTCCAGCTCGGGTAGTTCCCGTCCCTGATCGCGGTGATCAGGTCCCGCTGGTGGTAGTCCGGGTCCTTCCCGGCGATCCGGTCCGCCTCGTCCTGGGTGAGGAACCCGATCCCCTGGTCGGTGATGAAGTGGTACTTCACCCAGAAGACCTCCCCGGCCGCGTTCACCCAGGAGTAAGTATGGGAGGAGTAGCCGTTCATGTGCCGCCAGCTCGACGGGATCCCCCGGTCGCCGAACAGCCAGGTCACCTGGTGGGCGGTCTCCGGCACCAGCGTCCAGAAGTCCCACTGCATGTCGTTGTCCCGCAGCCCGGTATCGGTCCGCCGCTTCTGGGAGGAGATGAACGACTCGAACTTCAGCGGGTCCCGCACGAAGAACACCGGCGTGTTGTTCCCGACGATGTCCAGGTTCCCCTCGGACGTGTAGAACTTCAGCGCGTACCCCCGGGGGTCGCGCACCGTGTCCGGATAGCCCCGCTCCCCCGCCACCGTGGAGAACCGGATCGCCGTGTCGGTCTGGGTGCCCGGCGCGAACACCGCCGCCCGGGTGAACGCGCTGACGTCCTGGGTGACCTGGAAGTAGCCGAACGCCCCGTACCCCTTCGCGTGCGGCTGCCGGTCCGGGATCCGCTCCCGGTTGAAGTTCGCCATCCGCTCGATCAGGTAATGATCCTGCAGCAGGATCGGGCCGTCGGGCCCCACCGTCAGCGACAACTCGTCACTGGCGACCGGAATACCCGCATCAGTCGTGGTCGTCCGCGGCTGGGTGCTGGTCATGGACATTTCTCCTTCTGTGGGTGGAACCCTCTGGCCCGTTTGAACCTGAGGGGGTCCTGGATTGCTTTGGCGGCTGTGTCCGTCGCTCACTTGTCGCCTGGGTTGAGTGCCAGGAACGCCAGGCCCGCGGCGGCCCCGGCGGCGAGTTCCACGAGCAGGTAGACCCAGATCGTGGGCCAGGCGAACAGACCGGCGGTGGCCCCGCCGAGCGCGACGGCCGGGTTGAACACCCCGCCGGAGATGCCGCCGACGGCGAACGCGCCGGCCGCGACGGTGAACCCGATCGCCAGGCCGAAGAACCCGTTACCCTGCTGGTCCTTGCTCGTGGCCACGTTCAGCATCACGTAGCACAGCGCGAAGGTGACCAGCACCTCCGCCACCGCCGCGGCCGCCTCCGTGTGCCCCGACAGGGCGAGGGTCTTGACCGCCGCCGGGTTGACCACCGCGCGGGCGATCACGCCGGCGACCACGCCGCCGAGCACCTGCACCGCCCAGTACGCCACCGCGTCGGCGATGCCGATCCGGCCCCGGACCAGCGCCCCCAGCGTCACCGCGGGGTTGTAGTGACCGCCGGATACGTGACCCCCGGCGTAGATCATGACCATCAGGGTCGCGCCGGCCGCCAGCGGCACGAACACGCTGCCGCTCAGCGCCGCCACCCCGACGGCGAAGGTCAGGAAGAACGTGCCGATGAACTCGGTCACGTATTTCCTAACCGCCACTCCGTACGCCGGGGCGGGCGCCGCGAAAGCCCGCGCTTCCTCCCGCGTAGTTACTCCTGCCATGTGCATGTGCTCCTTGATCGGTGCTTGAGCAGGCGTCGTTTGCCTTTTGCCCGACCCTTCTTGATCGGACAACATCCAGAATCACGCCACGCCGGATGAGCCGCCATCGCATGGTTCTGATGGTTTTCGCTGACGCAACACGCCCAATTCAGACCCGCAGATCGCGTCGCTCGCCGTCCGCTAGAAGGTCAATGCGCACCTTGAAGCCGAAGCAACAATTAAATACCGCTGGCTAATCACATGGATCGGGTGATGCCGTATCACCCAGACGCGAGCGACTATGGCTGTGCCATGAAACGCGCAACGAGACGCCTGTCTCGACCGGGGCCCGCCCGCGAGCGAAGGAGAAGCTCATGGCATACGGCCACGCCGAACGATGCCTCGCGGCCATCCGGCAACTCGAAGCCGAGACGAGGCAGCTACTCGCCGGCCTCGGCCAGCTGGATCAAGAGCAGGCAGTCTGGCTTGAGGAAGTGGAGCGCCAGGGCGACGGCGCATTCACTGGTTCTTGATCCTGGTCCCCTCGGCCGATCGACGGCTCGCCAGCTCATTGTCGATCCGATGCTCCGCGTCTTCCAATAGCGCCAGGAATACCGGCTCCCGCTCGCGCAACAGGCGGCGCACGTACGCGCGGTTTTCACTCGCCTGGCGCCAACGCGTCTCGACACGCGGCAATTGCTGGCACATATCGCCCTCCGTTCGGCTCATGCCATCCCGACTATCGCAGACGGACTAAGGCGGCGCTACGGGGCCAGCATCCGATCTATCTACCGGCTAGCGGTAATAGAGGTAAATCACCAACCTAGGTGATGCCGACTCACCAAGGCGGGTGCGACGCTGTGACTGCCGGTTGGGGGAACCCGGCGGGCAAGCCGACCTGGCGCGCGGGGGCCGCCAGGAACGCGAGGAACCAATCCCGAGCGAGGACGAGATGCGGACGGTCGGGCGCTCACGCGGGCACTTGACCACCTCGCAGCGGCAGGCCCGGCCGAGGCGGGATTCTGAGATGTTCGCCGCCCTCGCGGTGCCGAACTTCCGGCGCTACGTGTCGGGGCAGGCGCTGAGCCTGATCGGCACCTGGGTGGAGACGGTTGCCCAGGCGCTGCTAGTGCTGCGGCTCACGCACTCAGGCATCGTCCTCGGGTTGGCCACCGCGACCAGGTACGCGCCCATCCTGCTGCTGTCACCCCACGCCGGGCTGCTCGTCGACCGCTACTCCAAGCGGCGCGTGCTGCTGTGCACGCAAATCGGCCTCGGCCTGGTCTCCGCCCTCCTTGGCGTGGCCGTGCTCGGCGGCGGCGTCCGGCTATGGCAGGTGTTCGTGCTCGCGGTGGCGTTCGGCACGCTGAGCGCGGTCGACAACCCGGCGCGGCAAGCGTTCGTCGCCGAGGTGGTCGGCCACGACCTGATCAGGAACGCGGTGACGCTGAACAGCACCACGGTGAACGTCGCCCGGGTGATCGGCCCGACCATCGCGGCCGTGCTCGCCACCACGATCGGGCTCGGCTGGTGTTTCGTTGTCAACGCGGTCAGCTTCGGTTTTGTCGTCGTCTCGCTGCTCAGCCTGCGCGCCGACGGCCTGCACCCGGCGCCGCCGTTGCCGCGCCGCCGCGGGCAGTTGCTCGAGGGCTTGCGGTATGCCGCGCGGGTGCCCGCCATCATCCGGCCGCTGCTGATGATGGCGCTGGTCGGCACCTTCACCTTCGAGTTCGAGGTCAGCCTGCCGCTGCTCGCGCACACCACGTTCGGCGGCGGCGACACCACCTACAGCTGGCTGATCGGGGGTGTGGGGGCCGGCGCGGTCGCGGGCGGCCTGTACGCCGCGCGGTCGGCCGGTACCGGGGTGGCGCGGCTCACCAGGGCCTCGCTCGCGTACGCGGTCGCCGTCGGACTCGTCTCCGTCGCTCCCACCTTGCCAACCGCGATCGCGGCGTGCGTCCTGGTCGGCGTGGCCAGCGTCATCTTCCTGACGACGGGCAACTCCACCATCCAGCTCGCCGCCGAGCCGGCCTACCGCGGCCGGGTCACCGCCCTGTGGTCGATGGCCCTGGTCGGCAGCACGCCGATCGGCTCACCGGTCATCGGGGCGGTGTCGGATGCCGCGGGCCCGAGGTACGCGCTCGCCCTGGGCGCCGCCGCCTGCCTGGCCGCGGTAGTCGTCGGCGCCTGGCCTGCTGGCGGCCGACCGAAGGCGTTGAAGGGTGCCGACCGGTAGTCAGGTGGATGGCAGTCCGCCGGTTTCCTGCTGGCCCTCGAGAGGCTCGTACGCCGCGCCGCCGGCGGCAACGGAGCGGAGCGGTGGCGCGTCCAGCGCGCAATGCAGCCCTTTAACGACTGCCTCCTTGTCCTCCGCCTCCTTGGCCGGGCCCTTGGCCGGGCCCTTGGCCGGATTGGTGATCGTCACGGCGGCGAGCAGGCCGCCTGCCGCGGCCGCCGCCGCCGCGATCAGCACCGCCGTGTGGAAGCCCTGCGTCAGCTTGGCCGGATGCAGGTAGGCGTCGCCGGTGATGCCGGCCAGCGCGGGGAGCACCGCCACCGCGATGAGGCTCGCCGTTCTCGCCACGTCGTTGTTGACCGCCGACGCGATGCCGGAATGCTCGGCGGGCGCGGCGGACAGGGCCGTGGCGGTCAGCGGCGCCACGATGATCGCCAGCCCGAACCCGAGGACGAGAACGGCGGGAAGAACCTGGCTGAAGTAGTCGCCGTCGCCGTGCACCCGCGCGAACAGCGCCATGCCGGCCGCGATCACGAGCGGCCCGACGGTCATCTGCAGCCGCGGCCCGATCTTGGCCGACAGCGCGGCCGACCGCGCGGACAGGGCGAGCATGATGGCCGTCAGCGGCAGCATCGCCGTTCCTGCCTCCAGCGCGCTGTAGCCGCTGACCTCCTGCAAGACCACGGGCACGAGGAACAGAGCGCCGCCGAGCGCCCCGTAGACGACGAACGTCACGGCGTTCGCCCCGCTGAACTGGCGGCTCCTGAACACCGCGAGCGGCAGCATGGGGTGCGTGCTGCGCTCCTCGACGACGCAGAAGGCCACGAGCAGGGCGGCGCCGACGATGAGGCTGGTGAGCACGGTGGGCGCCGCCCAGCCGTCCGCCGACGCCGCGATCAGGCCGTAGGTGAGCCCGGCGAGCGCGAGGCTGATCGCTGCCGCGCCCACCAGGTCGAGCGGCTCGCGGGGGCCGGGGGCGCGCGACTCGGGAACGTGCCGCACCGAGATGGCGATGACCGCCGCCGCGATCGGCAGGTTGATGTAGAAGACCAGCCGCCAGGACACCGCGCCGATCAGCCAGCCGCCGAGGAACGGCCCGATCGCGGTGGCGACGCCGCCGAGTCCCGACCAGGCGCCGATGGCCTTGGAGCGGTCGTCCGGCGCGAACGAGGCCTGGAGGATCGCCAGGCTGCCCGGGGTCAGCAGCGCGGCGCCGACCCCCTGCAACGCGCGCGCGGTAATCAGGAACGCGGCGTTGGGCGCCAGGCCGCAGGCGAGCGACGCGAGCGCGAACCATGCGATGCCGATCACGAAGACCTTGCGCCTGCCGTAGACGTCACCGAGCGAGCCGCCGAGCAGCAGCAGGCCGGCCAGCGGCAGCGTGTACCCGTCGACCACCCACTGCATGCTCGCCACGGAGGCGTGGAAGTCCTTGCCGATCGCGGGCAGCGCGATGCCAACCACCGTGGCGTCGAGCGCCGCGATGCCCGACCCGAGCACGGTAGCCGCAAGCACCCACCGCCCGGTGCGGCTGCCGTAACGCAGGCCTGACGTCGTCATGTCCGCCACCATGTCACAGAATCTTCCCGTGAGTGCGGCAGCACTGCGTCAGGGGACCACCGTCGCGGTCACCGCCTTGCGGCGCTGCCGCAGGTCGTCTCTGATTTCACGGCCGAGCCGCTGCGTCTCCCGCCGGTTGAGCACCGCGCCGGCCACGGCGCCGGTGAACAGCGGGGCGAGCGCGAACGTAGACCGGCGGACGCGGGCGGCGAGCCGCCGGGTCAGCTGCCGGGCGAGCGGCGATCCCGCGATGAGCAGCAGGCCGCCGTCCACCTGGTAAATGCCGCGGCGCGACGCCCACGATCCGATGTAGGCGCGCGCCCGTTCCGTTCCGCTGCCCACGGCGGCCATGCCGTAGACCTCGTGCAGCTCCGCCACCAGCTTGACCTCGATCCCCACCACGGCGAGGGTCTCCGCCGCGATCTCGGCGGGGAACGCGGGCAGCACGGGCAGCGCGGCCCATGCCCCGGTCGTTCCGCCGACGGCCGTCGACGCCCGCGCCGCCCGCTCGATCAGCCGCTGCGCGATCTCATCGTCGGTCTGCCCAGGAAACTGCTTACGGAGGGTGGCCTGGTCACGGATCCGCAGCCGGGGCCCCATCGCAACCACCTGGGCGGTCAGCCAGGTCATACCCGAACCCACGCCGCGGCCCGCCGAGCTGGCACCACGGCGCGCGCCATGCGCCCCTCTGCGCGCGGTCTCCGCGC
>Ga0102924_1001915_pt1 | contig 23316 bp, 24 predicted proteins | sample PaiPotPPM11metaG_FD_80116 | JGI IMG/M metagenome (GOLD analysis project Ga0102924, IMG submission 80116) | Iron sulfur acid spring bacterial and archeal communities from Banff, Canada, to study Microbial Dark Matter (Phase II) - Paint Pots PPM... ...
GTACCATCAACACCGCGGAAGTCACCTATAACTCGACCTATCCCACAGTCGGCTTCGCTGCGGCTCTGGTGAACCTCGGTGGCGCGTTGGGCGCGGCTTGCGTGCCCAGCTCCACAACTGCTTGCTTGGTCGACTCCGTCCTGGCCAACAACGGTAACCCGGCTGCCAGCGGTAAGTCTGGTTACAAGTTCACGACCGGCGCTGGAACGGTAGCTGGTGGCGTCAACGTTGGTTACACGGTTCTGGCTGTGCCGATCACGATCAACCAGACCGGTATCCGCGCGTTCTGCGCTGAGGAAGATGCAGTAGTTCGCGTCGACCCAGCCGGTGCGTGCTCCAACACCGAAGCGGGCATCCTGACCTTCAACCCGCTCAACCAGTAATAGCGTAAGTTTGGCGAGTACTCGGGGGAGGGTACAAGCCGGGAGCAGCGAACGCAAGTTCGCTGCTCCTTTCGCTTTTTGGCCTCAAGTCTGCGCTACCCCACAATCCCGCGTTCTCTGAAGTGACATATACTGGCGACAAGTTCCCCCTTTCTGGCAGCCCCGAGCGCAGGAACATCCATTCAAGCCATCCTTGTTTTTCTAACTCGTTGAAAATAAGAGTTAAACCGCAGACTCAAGCGAAGGAGCAGTTTGGCCGGAGGAGTGCCATGTAAGTGATGTACGCAAATCGTTCATGACCGGCGAGTCGAAAGGTAATGTGCAAAAATCAAAGTTACAAAAGGGCTTCTCACTGATCGAGCTGCTGATCGTGGTGGCTATCATCCTGATCATCGCAGCTATCGCTATTCCAAACTTGCTTCGCGCTCGCATGGCGGCCAATGAGGCATCGGCTGTCGCCTCCGTGCGTACCATCAACACCGCGGAAGTCACCTATAACTCGACCTATCCCACAGTCGGCTTCGCTGCGGCTCTGGTGAACCTCGGTGGCGCGTTGGGCGCGGCTTGCGTGCCCAGCTCCACGACTGCTTGCTTGGTCGACTCCGTCCTGGCCAACAACGGTAACCCGGCTGCCAGCGGTAAGTCTGGCTACAAGTTCACGACCGGTGCGGGAACCGTGGGCGGTGGCGTTAACGTTGGTTACACGGTTCTGGCTGTGCCGATCACAGTTAACCAGACCGGTATCCGCGCGTTCTGCGCTGAGGAAGATGCAGTAGTTCGCGTCGACCCGGCCGGTGCGTGCTCCAACACCGAAGCGGGCATCCTGACCTTCAACCCGCTCAACCAGTAATAAGCATAGGTTTGGCAAGTACTCGGGGGAGGGTACAAGCCAGGGGCAGCGAACGCAAGTTCGCTGCCCCTTCGTTTTTTTGGGCGACTTCCTTTTTAAAACCGGCCGCCGTTTTCTCATTCCATCCTCAAACTGACAAAAATTGTCGATGCGATTGAACTTTTCGTCGTCGCAACACTGGCAAAGCCAAATTGCTGGTCGCTGAATCGCAGGCTAACTATTTGACTGCATTAGTCTTGCATGAACTTTGACGGGCGTGAATTTATTGGCACCGCAAGTGCTTTTATTAAAAGCGTATTAAAAAACTCGGGACCGAAGGGTCGAACGTTCTTGGGGAACATACAGATGCGGAAACAACATGGTTTTTCACTGATCGAATTATTGATCGTGGTCGCCATTATCCTGATCATCGCAGCGATCGCTATTCCGAACCTTCTGCGCGCTCGTATGGCAGCCAACGAATCATCTGCCGTAGCTTCCGTGCGCACGATCAACACTGCAGAAATCACCTACAACTCCACCTATCCAACAGTCGGCTTCGCTGCGGCTCTGGTGAACCTCGGTGGCGCATTGGGCGCGGCTTGCGTGCCCAGCTCCACGACTGCTTGCCTGGTTGACTCGGTCCTGGCCAACGACGGTAACCCGGCTGCCAGCGGCAAATCCGGCTACAAGTTCACGACCGGCGCCGGAACCGTTGCGGGCGGAGTCAACGTTGGTTACACGGTCCTGGCCAAGCCGATCACGGCGAACCAGACCGGCATCCGCGCATTCTGCGCGGAGGAAGACGCGGTGGTTCGAGTCGATCCAGCCGGCGCGTGCTCGAATACCGAGGCTGGTATTCTCGTTTTCAATCCGTTAAATCAGTAGCGCAACCCGGAAAAGCGAGAGCGTGGCTTGGAGCGACGAACAGTATTGTTCGCCGCTCCGCTATTTGTGACTGCTTCTAGCTCACCCAGGTTCTAGCTCACCCAGGCCTCCCTTGAGCCCAGGTGGCATGACACAAATTGTCGGGAATTGCAATTCCTGACAGGAAGTTCATCGAAGTCGCTTAAAGGCTGGCTCTCGAATCATTGAAAATAAAGCAGTTGTTTGATTGTAAAGCTCTCATCCCTTTGGCAGCATAAGTGCCTTATCAAAGATAGTTGCGGTGGGATTGGACATTGACCGATTCGAACGTCGAAAAAAGCCTTTCTGAGGCAAATGCAATGCGAAAACAACATGGTTTCTCACTGATCGAGCTTCTGATTGTGGTTGCAATCATCCTGATCATTGCGGCGATCGCTATCCCGAACCTCATGCGCGCCCGAATGGCGGCGAACGAGTCGTCTGCGGTGTCTTCCCTGCGTACTATCAACACGGGAGAGATCACCTACCAGAGCACTTATCCGACGGTCGGATATGCGACAGCCCTGACGAACCTGGGCGGAGGCCTGGGTGCCGCTTGCGTTCCGAGCTCGACCACCGCCTGCCTGATCGATTCCGTGCTATCCAATAACGGCAATCCGGCGAACAGTGGCAAGAGCGGCTACAAGTTCACTACAGGCGTTGGAACCGTAGGAGCCGGCATCAATGTCGGTTACACAGTCTTGGCTGTACCCATGATTCTGAACCAGACCGGCGTCCGAGCCTTCTGCGCTGAGCAGGATGCGGTGGTTCGGGTTGATCCGGCTGGCGCTTGCTCGAACACCGAAGCGGGCATTCTTACTTTTAATCCGCTGAATCAGTAAGCTCACATTTTCATACGGCAGCACCGGGAAGCGGCGAATGCTAATTCGCTGCTTCTTTGCTTTTGCCCTCACATTTTCGACGGCCTTTCTGCAAGTTTCTTCAGTCCTTCCGTTCTAGCCTTGTTGCCTCAGGATGCAAGAACTTGCAATGCCTTGTTTGACGCTTCTATTTATGCCGCATCCTGCAGCCAAGGGTTTAGAATACGCGCGGCGCCTTGCTGGGCGCGGGAAGTACGCCTTATCTGGAATCCAGCCGAACCTTCGGAGGTTGAGGATGAACGTAGGTCCTCGCTAGTGTTCTACCTCGATCAGCGGAGGAGTTTCAGACTTCAGACATCCCGGGGAAGATATGAAAAAACAAAAAGGTTTTTCACTGATTGAATTGTTGATCGTGGTAGCGATCATCCTGATTATTGCCGCCATCGCAATTCCAAATTTGCTGCGCGCCCGCATGGCTGCGAACGAGTCGTCGGCTGTCGCTTCGATTCGTACCGTCACCACCGCAGAAATCACGTACCAGAGCACGTATCCCACCGTGGGTTATGCTCCGGCGCTGGTGAACCTTGGCGGACCGTTAGGCGCTGCATGCGTTCCTAGCTCAACGACGGGCTGCTTGCTTGATTCGGTCCTGGCCAATGACGGAAATCCAGCCGGCAGCGGAAAGAGCGGCTACAAGTTCACGACAGGCGCGGGAACCAACGGCGGTGGCGTGAACATTGGGTACACGATTCTGGCTGCTCCCATCACAATCAATCAGACCGGGATTCGGGCCTTTTGTGCGGAGGAAGACGCCGTGATCCGTGTTGATCCGGTCGGCGTTTGTTCGAATACCGAAGCGGGCATTCTCACCTTCAACCCGCTGAATCAGTAACGGCGCTCTGCAGTTTTGCAGGCGTCATCGCTCTCCCGGCCAGTCTGTCCGGGAGTAGGACCTCGCGCGAACGCGACGTGACCGTCGTAACTGACGGTTTAGTCTGGCGCGTCATTCCTTTGCATATAATCGTCTCGAAGTCCTCTTTGAAGCATCGAGACAATGCCCGCAATCGAAATTCTGGGTCTGGAAAAAACCTACATGGTGGGATTCTGGCGCAAGCGTCCCAAGCGCGCCTTGCATCCGCTGCATCTCACCGTGGAAGAAGGGGAAATTTTTGGCTTTCTCGGCCCTAACGGCGCCGGGAAGACTACGACCCTGAAGTTGATGATGGGCCTGGTCTTTCCTACGGGCGGGACCGCGCGCATTCTGGGGCAGGAATGGACCGATCCCGAGGTCAAAGCGCAGATTGGATTTTTGCCCGAGCAGCCCTACTTCTACGACTATCTCACCGCTCACGAACTACTCGACTACTACGGCCAACTTTCAGGAGTTCCCGGCAAGGAACGCAAGCCGAAGATCGAGCAAATGCTGCGGCGTGTCGGACTCCATGATGTCAAAGGCGTGCAATTGCGCAAGTTTTCCAAGGGCATGCTGCAGCGAGTAGGAATCGCGCAAGCGATCTTGCACGATCCCAAGCTCGTATTCTTCGACGAACCGATGTCCGGGCTCGACCCGCTCGGCCGGCGTGAAGTGCGTGACCTGATGGAGCAACTGAAGCACGAAGGCAAGACGGTATTTTTCTCGACCCACATTCTTTCTGACGCCGAGGCTCTCTGCGACCGCGTCGCCATTATCCACAAAGGCGAACTGCGTGGCGTGGGTGCTGTCGAAGAGTTGACATCCGCAGTGCAGGGAAAAGTGGAGGTGATCTGGCAAGGCACCCAGATTCCCGCATCCATGAAGGCCCTGGGAGCAGAGTGCCACACCACCGGAGATACGATTCGTGCGGTCATTCCCGAAAGCCAGCAGGACGCTGCCATCGACGCCTTGCGTCGCGAGCGCATGCGCCTGATTGCCATCACGCCGCTGCGCACCTCGCTTGAAGCCTATTTCGTAGAGAAGCTGCAGCACTCTCAAACCACCGCGGGGGTGTCCAAATGAGCGCGCGCATCATTCACATCGCGTCCAACACTTTCCGCGAGGCGGTTCGCGACCGCGTGCTCTACAACCTGATCGCCTTCGCACTGCTGCTCTCCGGGGCGGCCATCTTCGTCGGACAAATTTCCATCGATATCGAGCGGCTGGTAGTCGTCAATCTCGGACTGAGTGCGGTTTCGCTGTTCGGCGTAGTCATCGCCATTTTCATCGGCATTGGCCTGGTTTCGAAAGAAATCGAGAAGCGCACTCTGTACACGGTTCTATCCCGCCCCGTGCGGCGTTGGGAGTTTATCGTCGGCAAATTTTTCGGGCTCGCCGGCACGCTGGTCGTGAACACTTTCTTCATGGGCATCGGAGTTTTTGGTGCATTGCTCTACGTCGCGCACAAGTTCTCAAGCGGAGATGCACAGATTCTGACCGCTCTCTATTTCATCATTCTGCAATTCCTGATCATTTGTTCCCTGGCCCTGCTATTCTCTTCATTTTCTTCGCCGCTGCTATCGGCCATCTTCGCGTTCGCGCTGTTCGTGATTGGCAGCTTCTCCGACGATCTTCGAGGCTTCGCCTACCTGACCCACGGCATCGCTCACTGGATCGCGACGGGTGCAGCTTACCTTGTGCCCAACTTCTCGGCCTTGAATGTAATTAGCGCGGTGGCGCATGAGCAAGGAATCGGCGGGCAACTCATTTTGCAGAACACTGTTTATGCGTTGTTCTATTCGGCGATGGCGCTCAGCGGCGCGGTGCTCATTTTCGAGCGCAGGAACCTGAAATGATCCCGCAGACTTCAGCGAGAGGTTCGGCGCGATGACCTCGCGGCAGCGCACTACCATTTCCGCGACTGTGGTCCTGGTCATCTCGATGGCTTCGAGCGTTCTGCTGTTGCATCACATCGACGAAATCCGGCCTCGGGAGATTGTCGACGACACGCTATACGTCGCGTCTCCGAAACTGGTAAAGCGCGTTAGCCTGGGTTTCGACGGCCTGATGGCCTGCATCTACTGGACGCGGGCCGTCCAGTACTTCGGCCATCGCCACTATCTGCGGGAACACTCGTATAACGAGCTTGCTCCGCTGCTCGAGATCACGACTTCCCTCGATCCAAACCTTTTTCCAGCGTACCAGTTCGGAGCCAATTTTCTGGCTCCTGCGCCACCGAATGGCGCGGGGCAGCCGGAGCGCGCGATCCGGCTGATGGAATATGGAATCCAGCACAATCCAGACAACTGGCGGCTTTACTACAATCTTGGATTCATCTACTACACCGAATTGAAGGACTATAAAAAAGCCGCGGAAGTATTCGATCGCGGTTCGAAGACTCCTGACGCGCATCCTTCCCTGAAGATCCTGGCGGCCTTGATGGCCGAGCACGCGGAAGATTTCGCGACTGCGCGCTTGCTGTGGAGCGCAGCTTATCAAACCAGCAACGAAACCAGCATCCGCCAGAATGCACTGGAACACCTGCGATCCCTTCAGGTCGACGAGGATGTCACCAACCTGCAGAATGCCGTCACGCGCTTTGTCGAACGCAACGGACGAACTCCCACTACCCTGTGGGAGGTCGTCAATGCCGAACACCTGCGGGGCCTTCCCGTAGATCCGGACGGCATTCCTTATGAACTCTCCCTAGAGGGACAGGTCCTGGTTGCCAATCCCGACGACTTCCCCTTTATCACCAAGGGCACGCCTCCGGGATACAAGCCCGGACCGCCGAAATTCCACACCAAGACTTAACGCAGTCCTTTTCTGGGACAATGGTGGCGTGCATTCTCCCCGCAATCAAACGCCCCGGATAGCCTCGGCCGCATACGCCTATTGGCACGAACGACAGGCGCGAACGGGGTTTTTTGCAGCAACCGGCGAACTTCTCGCGGCGCTATGGGAGTTTGCCCGCGACTCCACGCCCTCGCGCCTTCGCTCTCGCTACGGAGATGCCGACTACGACTGGGATCATCGCGTTAACACAACCAGTGGCGCAGTAGGATGGCGTGATCGTCTGCTCGGCGTTCTGCACTCTCCCTATCAGCCAACCGAGCCCGGATTGTTTCGCGAAATGATCGAGGCCCTGGCGCAGGTCCCCGGTCTTAATCTGGCAGACTTTACTTTTATCGATCTCGGCTCGGGCAAGGGGCGAACTCTGCTAATGGCCTCCGATTATCCCTTCCGCCGAATCATCGGGGTGGAATTGCTCCTCTCCCTACATCGTATTGCCGAGCTCAATCTGGCACAGTACCAGCGCGACTCGCAGCGGTGCTCCGCTCTCGAATCAGTTTGCGCGGACGCTCCCTCATCCGCCCTGCCGGCGGGTCCGCTTCTAATCTATCTCTTCAATCCTTTTGGCGAAGAAGGCCTTCGACGCACAATCGCAAATCTGAAGCAGAATGTCGAAATAAATCCGAGGCCGGTTTTCGTGCTCTATCACAATCCGCAACTGGAGCATGTGCTCACCGGCGCAGCTTTTCTTAAGAAGATCGCCGGAACGCACCAATACTCTATCTTTAAGGCTGACTCGAAGGCTCTAGAAAGAGAAGCCGATCCCGCCTGAGATCAGGTTCGTGCGCCAGTTGTACAAGTTGCTGGGATTGCCGGCGTTTTCAATGAATTTGAAATATCGGTTTTCATAAGTAGCCTTGGCGTACCATTTGCCAAGGTCGTAGCCCACGCTGCCTCGCACGAAATATCCGTGGTCGAGGTTGGGATTAGGCAAGGGAACAAGCGAAGCAGACGATCTGTGATATCGCGGGCTGAACTCCGGCGCACCCTGCGCCTCAATGAACGTCTTTTTGCCGGAACCAAACCTGTATTTGATGACGAGCGGCAATTCCAGCAGTTCCATGCTGTCGCGAGCGAACACCTGATTGTCCACGGTCGCCGTGGGAAGAACGATCTTGCGGATCTGCGCGTGCACCCCGATCGTGAAGTTGCGCACCTTGAATTCCGGTCCGCCAAAAAAGGCATATTCCCGGGCATGATTCGCGGTGTCCGTCGGTAAACGAACTTCGCCTCCCGCCACAATGGCGGGTCGACCGGTTTTCGGGTTCGATTGCAGGACCGCGATCTGCCCGTCGATGCCGAACGCCAAGCCGTTCACAGTGGGAAGATTGGCGAACTTGTCCGACGTGTCGCCGACATCAATCCCGAAGGTCCCCCGTTGACAATAGGCTGGGACCGCAGCCAAAAGAAATAAACAAACGCGCACCATCAGCGTCTTGCAGCGCTTCATCCCTACGTTTCCTCCCTGTGGGAAAAATGAACACTTCCACTATTCACCCGACACGGTGCGGTTGTGGTCTTAAGATTTCAATTCTAGTGGTCTGATGCCGATTTGTGGGATGCCGAAGTAAAAGGAACCGTTTTGTGCATGGCAGGAAGCCACTTTAGGAGGGAAAAATACACTTCCGCGCGAACGAGCTGGGGAAGCAAGATCCGGAATCTACGATCCTTGCTTCTCCAGCACGACTTCAGCCTTTTTCGCAGCGAGCTTCTCTTTACGATAGGCACGCGCCACGTCACCCAGCGGAACAGGCTCAGAGACCGGCCCAAACTCCCATAGCGGGCGTTCTCCCTGCGCATAGGCGTAATTGTCTGGAGCCCCGCCGACCAGCGGATGCTCACACGCCATCGGGGTCAAGGCGGCGTGTTGAGGATGGTCCGGAAGCTCGAGCACTTGCGGCTGAGATGACAGAGAGGCAGCGGCTTGTCCGAAAGCTGCGGTCGAACCCAGAATGATTAACGCAAACAAGGTAGTTTTCATAACAACCTTCTCTAAATCCATAGTTCATCACTGCAATTGGCATACCAACCAAACAAGTCTTGTTTTGTGCAAGTTGAGAGCAATCCATCATGCACGACGCAAGACTTTTCACTTTTTGGGTGAAGCGCCAAGTTTCACGTCCGATTTCGCGCCGGGCGTTGCCCGCTCAGGGTTCGCAGTGTATGTTGCTCTGGAATCTTCGCAGGGAAAAATCGATGACACTCATGGGCGCCAGGTTCGCACGACAGGGGCACCGCATAATCAAATTTGCTGCGCTACTGATACCCATTGTTCTCGCTGCTCTCGGCCCGGCCAGCGCACAAACGGACTGCGCCGAAGGAAACAGTCCGCTCGAGACGGCACCTCCCAAGAACATGACTCCGCAGGAACTGATCCAAAAGTTTTCCTCGGCGGAGAACAAAGTCAAGGATACGCGCTCTCACTACACGTTCACCCAAGACGTGCTGGTGCAGACCCTGAACGATAAGACGGCGGATGGGCAGTGGCACGAAGTGACCGACATTTCTTACGACAACAAGGGCAAGAGGCTGGAAAAGGTCACCTTTGCCGAGCAATCAACGCTGCGAGGAATTCAGGTATCCGCCGAAGACATGGACGATATCCGTGTGTTCATGCCATGGATTCTCACTTCTGACCAACTGCCTGAATACAAATTGACCTACGCCGGCCAACAACACGTCGATGACCTCGACACTTACGTATTTCACGTCGAGCCGGTTAAGGAAGAAAAGAACAAGCGCTACTATCAAGGACGCATCTGGGTCGACGATCGCGATCTGCAGATTGTGAAGCTGTGCGGCAAGACTGTGCCGGAGCAAATCCACGTGAAAAAGCACCAACCCCAGGACGTACGGCCTACATTTGTGAGTTACCGGCAATTAGTCGATGGCTTTTGGTTCCCGGCGTATGCGCGGGTCGACGACACACTTCATTTCCGCGCGGAATCCGTGCACGTGCGCGAGATCGTGAAATTCAGGGACTACAAGCGAACGGGCGCGTCCAGCGCGGCATCCGGACCTTAACCCTATGATTCTCCTAGGAAATCAAAACGATACTTGAACCCCGATTTCATGTATGCTGTACTCCATTTATGGCTGAAGAAAAAGAAAAAAATCGCGCCAAAGACATCGTGCTCTGGATCATTACTGTCGCTCTGGTCGCTCTTGCGATCTTCTGGTATCAGAAGCCGAGATAGTCTCTTTGCGAAACCGCTTCACCGTTCATTCGGCAGAATCGCGGCGTGCGCGAATGCCCTCCGCCCTTTCGTTCCAACCACTCTGTTTGTGGTTCAGCTATTTTTTGCGCCCTAAATCGCACCATGCATTTCGTTATCAAGATCCACAAATTCACCTCAGTGCCAGCCCCCAAGCCATGTTGCAAAAACATTCACATTGACAGGGATGGAGAACAAAAGCAGAATCTAGCGATTTGTTTTCAGCCCTAGTCTTGAGACCCTGAGCTCTCTTGACTTTGAAGTCAGCGCCGATTTGCCGCTTCCAATCACGATTTTCAATTGACCCTTAAGGAGAGCATTACCCATGAAACAACGATTTACTGCCCTAAGCCTGTTGCTCGCGATGGCGGGTTTTGTCTATTTGTCCACGCCCGTGTTCGCCCAGGAAGAACGGGTTGACCGACCCATGTTCAAGCACCCGCAGCCCCGACTGGATGACAGCATCGCGCCTGTCACACCCCTGCAGACGTGGAACGGCACATTCGTTTCCGGCACTACCACCAATCACTTCGTGATGGTCGGAACCGATCCCTCGGCAACGAACACAACCACCACCATTCCCGTGTACATCATCCCGCTGAAGCTGACCTTCGTGAACGGCACTACGAAAACCACGTTCGATCCCACGGCGCCGATCGGCACGGGTCTCTCCGCAGTTCAACAGACACTCGCCTCCCCGATCTTCAACAACAGCATTGACTACGTGCAGGGCGGCACCGATCTCGGAACCACGCAGTTCGAAGACGCCTTCCAGCGAGGCAATTTCTGGACTGACGTGATGACCAATACCAACTATCACGTGCTTCTGGGAAAGCCGACCGTATTGCCAACTCTTTCAGGCACGGTGCCGAAGTCGGTGGGCACCACCGGATCTTCCACGATTGGACCTCCGGGAACCATCGGCATCGTCAGCTTTAACTATTTCACCGAAGAAGCGCCGAAGGCGATCGCAAAATTCCCGCAGATCACTCCTGGTTCGCTGGCGATTTTCATCACCTACAACGTGTACCTGTCGGAGACCACTAATTTCTTTGGCTGCTGCATCGGCGGCTTTCACGACGACTTCGGCAGCACTACCTCTCCGCAAACGTACGCCCAGTTCTCGTTCATGCAGCAATCCACGAGTCGCCAGGTTTTCTCCTCTGACGTTTCTGCTCTGTCGCACGAACTGGGCGAGTGGATCGACGACCCATATGTCGACAACACCCAGGGCGCCTGCGGTGGAATTCTGGAAGTCGGCGATCCGCTGGAAAACAATCCGGACTATGGCGATCACATCTACAACGTGGGCGGATACAACTATCACATTCAGGATCTGGTCTTCCTGAAGTATTTCGGCCAGACGCCCGCCACCTCGGTGAACGACTGGTGGACTTTCCAAGGCTTCAACTTCACCTCAGTCTGCCAAAACGGCCAGTAACGCGGCCCAAGTCAGACCTGGCTCAGCCCGCTCCGCAAGGAGCGGGCTTTTTTGCTGTCGAACCAAGGGAGCAGTGCTTCTCCGCGCCACGAGTTTATAAAAAGCGAATCAAGCGATGCAGTTTACAAAAACAGGACAAAATACGAAATTCCAACTCTTCCACATGAATTCGCGATTAACTCAGCGTAGCTCGAACCGAACGAGTCAGACGCTGCCCTTCCCCCGTCGCAAGCCCGCTCGACAAGGAGCGGGCTTTTTGCAGTTCTCCGCTAGGGTTTCCGCCCGCTGATCGGGTAATATACCTCGGCTGCAAAAAAGAGAAACGTACACGTCTTTTCTTGTCTCTCCACCTGATGAATCGCGAATTTCACAAAGCCTACAGCCAGGAACTGCACCGCGACATGGAGGCCCTCGTCTTCGGCCATGCCGGAACCCCTTTGCTGGTCTTCCCCACATCCATGGGAAAGTTCTTCGAGTATGAAGATCGGGGCATGATCGGAGTGCTTGGCCAGAAAATCGAGCGGGGTGAACTGCAGATCTTCTGCCCCGATGGCGTCGATACCGAGAGCTGGTACAACAAGGGAGTGCATCCACGCGTCCGGGTTCTGCGGCATCTGCAGTACGAGCGCTACATTTTGCATGAATTCCTGCCGTTCATCCGCTGGAAGAACCAGGCCTGGCAGTTGGGCGTGACTGGGTGCAGCTTCGGCGGCTACCACTGCGTGAACTTCGCCCTGAAGCATCCGGATGTGGTCACGCATTGCGTCAGCATGAGTGGCGCCTTTGATATCCACCAATTTTTGGACGGCTACTACGACAACGATTGCTACTTCAACAATCCGCCCGACTTCATCCCGAACATGTCGGACGATTGGTTCCTGAGCCGCTATCGCCAAATGAAAATTGTGCTGGGCTCGGCGGATTGGGATATTTGCCTGGATGCCAACGTCAAGTTTTCGGCCATCCTGAATGGCAAGGCAATTCCGCACTGGCTCGACATCTGGAATGACAATTCGAAACATGACTGGCCGCTGTGGCTAAGGATGGCCGGGAAATATTTTTGAGATGCGAGGAGATTGAGTCGTGAAAAAGATCGGCATTTTATTCGGCATGGAAAACACCTTCCCGCCCGCCTTGGTGGAGAAGATCAATTCGATGAAACTCGACGGCATCACGGCCGAGTTCGTGAAGATCGGCGGCATCCGCATGGATGAGCCGAAAAAGTACGACGTCATTATCGACCGTATTTCCCAGGACATACAGTTCTACCGCGCCTATCTGAAGAACGCCGCGCTGCACGGGACCATCGTCGTGAACAATCCCTTCTGGTGGACGGCCGACGACAAGTTCTTCAATTACGCGCTGGCACACAAAATGGGCGTGGCCATCCCTCCAACGGTAATCCTGCCGCACAACAAGCATCCGGAAGGCACGACCGACCAGTCGATGCGCAATTTAATCTTTCCGCTGAACTGGCAAGAATTGTTCGACTACGTCGGCTTCCCTGCTTTCCTGAAGCCCTATTCTGGCGGGGGATGGAAGCATGTCTACAAGGTCCATTCGCCGGAAGAATTCTTCCATCACTACAACCAGACCGGCGACCTCTGCATGACCTTGCAGCACGGCGTGGAATTCGACGAGTACTACCGCTGCTACGTCGTGGGGCAAGAAAAAGTCCACATCATGAAGTACGATCCCAGAGCTCCGCATCACGAACGCTATGTGAAGGGAAATCCTCCGCCATCGACTCCGGCGCTGCGCGAGCGCATCGAGAAAGACTCCCTCGCCTTATGTCGGGCCTTGGGCTATGACTTGAACACCGTCGAGTTCGCGGTGGAAGGCGGAATTCCTTACGCCATCGACTTTCTGAATCCCGCTCCAGATGCGGAGATCACCTCGGTTGGTCAGGAGAATTTCGACTGGATTGTGAATGCCGTGGCCGAGATGGCAGTGAAGATGGCGCAAAGCGGGGAGAGTCCAGTGAAAGAGTTTCGATGGTCGGGATTTTTGGCCGGACCCGACGCTGAGAAACCTGCACGCAAGGGCGAACCGGAGTGGGTCGCGGCGCGGAAACGGGGAAAGGGAACCAAATGAGCCTGCGATGAAAGGCAAACCTCCCGCAAAAAATGTGGATGAGTATCTAGCTGGCATCCCTGAACCGGCTCGAACCACCTTGGAGCACATTCGCGCCGTGATCCGCTCCGTTGTGCCGCGCGACACAACCGAAGTCATCAGCTACGGGATGCCAATGTTTAAATACAACGGAATGCTTGTCGGCTATGCGGCGTTCAAGAGCCATTGCAGCCTGTTCCCGACCGGCTCCGGAGTCCGGAAGTTCCAAAAGGAACTGAAGGGGTATTCCACAGATAAGGGAACGATTCGTTTCCCGCCAGACAAACCTCTTCCCGACGCCCTGGTCCGGAAGATTGTGAAGAGCCGAGTCGCGGAAAATAAAGAGTGGGATTGAAAGAACCCCTCCCCTGCCTGCCTTCCCATCATTGATATACTGATGCGGGGAAATTCCCGGCCTCTCCGCTAAGGACTCGGGTGTCCGATCTCATTTCTTGGTCAGGTTGAGCGGGAGTCGCCCGCCATACATTCATATGTTGCCGAAGTTCACGATCGGAATCGAAGAAGAGTATCAGACCGTTGATCCGGTCACGCGCGACCTGCGCTCGCACATCCAGGCCGAACTCCTGGAAAAGGGCAAGATGGTGCTGCAGGAGCGCGTGAAGGCGGAGATGCATCAATCCGTCGTCGAAGTAGGAACCGGGATTTGCAACAACATCAAAGAAGCGAAAGCCGAGGTCAAGGGACTGCGGCGCGAAATCATCCGCCTGGCAAAGGAAAATGGTCTTTCGGTCGCCTCGGTAGCCACACATCCTTTCTCCGACTGGCGCACGCAGGAAATCCATCCCGACGAGCGCTACAAAGGCATCGTCGAGGACATGCAACTGGTCGCTCGCGCCAACCTGATTTTCGGATTGCATGTCCACATCGGAATCGACGATCGCGAGACGGCGATTCACATGATGAATCATGCGCGTTATTTCCTGCCGCACATTCTCGCGCTCTCGACCAACTCTCCTTTTTGGCTGGGCATGAACACGGGGCTGAAATCCTACCGCTGCAAGGTGTTCGACAAGTTTCCCCGCACCAATATTCCCGATTACTTTCCCAGTTGGGGCGAGTACGAAAACTTCATCAAGCTGCTGATCAAGACGAACTGCATCGATAACGCCAAGAAAATCTGGTGGGACATCCGCCCGCACCCGTTCTTCAATACCATCGAATTTCGGGTCTGCGACATTCCAATGCGGGCCGACGAGACGATCGCCATTGCCGCGCTCATTCAGGCCACTGTAGCGAAACTTTATAAGCTCTATACAGCGAATCAGGGATTCCGCCTCTATCGCCGCGCCTTGATCATGGAGAATAAGTGGCGTGCTGCGCGCTACGGGCTCGACGGCAAGCTGATCGATTTTGGCAAACAAACGGAAGTCCCGGCCCGCGACCTGGTTCGTGAATACCTGGACTTTGTCGACGATGTTGTCGATGAACTGGATTCGCGCGAGGAGTTGGAGTATCTCCACAAGATTCTTGAGGACGGCAGTGGCGCTGACCGGCAATTGCGCGTCTTCCAGGAAACCGGGGATTTGAAAAAAGTCGTCGACTACATCATTGAGGAGACAGAAGCGGGGCTGGCGGAAAGCGAAGAGCCAGTCATCGCAAGAAAAATCGTTTGATGAGCACTCTTGTAAGTTCCAATCACAAAGAGTTCCACAAAGTTCCATTCGACGCCGGATTTATGCCGGGCGCTCACAATGCCGTCCACGTTTGCCTGCGCGTACAGCCAAACGAAAAAGTCTGTGTCATCACCGACGAAGCCACGCTTGATATCGCGTCCGCGATTGTTGTTGAGCTCGACAAAATGGATGCGCCGTATCACGCCTGGGTTCTCGAAGAACTTGCCGCCCGTCCGCTGACCGACTTGCCGCGCGAGATTCTCGACGATCTCGAAACCAGCCAGGTCTCGATTTTCGCAGTGCAGGCGCAACGGAACGAGTTGCGGTCGCGCATTCAGATGACCGACGTCGTCAATCGCCGCAAGATTCGCCACGCGCACATGGTGAACATCAATCGGCAGATCATGCTCGAGGGCATGCGCGCCGACTTCCAGCGCGTGGACCGCTTAAGCCAGAAAGTCATCGCGATGGTGCGCAAGGCTTCGAAGATCCGCGCGACCACCGGGGCCGGTACCGATCTCACCGCAGACTTGAATCCGAATTACAAGTGGCTGAAAACCAGCGGCATCATCTCGCCGGAAAAATGGGGCAACTTGCCGGGAGGCGAAATTTTCACCACCCCGGGCGAAGTGAATGGAACCTTCGTCATCGACGGAGTGGTCGGAGATTACTTGTGCGCGAAGTTCGGCAACTTAAAGGAAACTCCGCTGACCGTCCACATCAAGGGAAATCGCCTGACCGAGGCCCATTCGGCAAATCGCGAACTCAAAGACGACTTCTGGAAATACACACACACCGACGAGAACAGCGACCGCGTCGGCGAATTTGCTATCGGCACGAATATCGACTTGAAGGATGTTATCGGCCAGATTCTGCAGGACGAAAAATATCCTGGAGTCCATATCGCCTTCGGCAACCCCTACGGCGCGCACACCGGGGCTGAATGGGACTCGACCACTCACATCGACGTGGTTGGACGAAAGTTCAACATCTGGGTCGATGAAGAACAGATCATGCGCGAAGGCAAGTTCCTGGTCGAAGCGTGACGCTAATTGAGGCATTGGTGACTCGGACCTCGACATCGGCCATCATTGAATTGATCAGAAAGGCGTACGCCGCCTTCAATGCCCGTGACATCGACGGCGCCCTGGCGACGATGAAGCCCGATGTCGAATGGCCCAACGGTATGGAAGGCGGTATCGTGCACGGGCATGACGGCGTGCGCGCCTACTGGACCCGGCAGTGGGGCATGCTGAATCCGCATGTAGAGCCTAAGGCGTTTGACATCGATGGCTCCGGCCGCTTCGTCGTCAGCGTACATCAGGTGGTGCGCGATCTCTCTGGTAAATTGCTAATGGATCGAATGGTCGATCACGTCTACACGTTGGAAGACGGTCTCATCCGGAGCATGGACATCCGCGAATAGGCGTTTCATACTGCCTCACTATGATTCCGTCCTTGCGCAGGCAGTTCAACCAAAGCTTCACTACCGGCAAATATGAGAAATTCTTGCGGCAAATCGACGATGCCTGCGGAACTCACGTGCAGTTCCGTCTTTCAGAGACCCCCTGCTTCTTCCCCAAGGAATTGATCGACCGCATGGCGCGCGATGGTCAGGAACTGATTCATCAACTCGTCGACAATCCCGAATATCGCGCGAAGTCCGATGAAGCCGTGCCGCCCGATTTCAAAGTGCCGAATGAGGCCCCGCATCCCCTGTTCGTACAGGTGGATTTCGGACTGGTGCGCGACGCCGGCGGCGAGCTCCAGCCGAAACTGGTTGAATTGCAGGCCTTCCCTTCTCTCTATGCGTATCAGGGACCGTTGGCGCAGGCCTACATCGATGTCTATGAACTCGGCGATGCCGGCCGGCTGAAATACTTCCTAAGCGACCTTGACGACAATTCCTATCGGGAATTGCTGCGCCGCGCCATCGTAGGCGCGCACGATCCCGAGAACGTCGTCCTCATGGAGATCCATCCCCAGCAGCAGAAAACCCTTCCAGATTTTCTGCTCACCGAAAAAATGCTAGGCATTCGCACCGTCGACATCGTGGACATCAAGAAGGAAGGCTCACGCCTGTACTACGAGCTCGACGGAAAGCGTATCCCCATCCTTCGGATCTACAACCGCGCGATCGTCGATGAACTTGAGCGGAAGAACGTCAAGCTTGCCTTTGACTGGAGCGACGATCTCGACGTCGAATGGGCGGGACATCCCAACTGGTATTTTCGTATTAGCAAGTTTTCGATTCCATATCTCAGGCATGAGTCGGTGCCCAGAACGTGGTTTCTCGATAAGCTACCGGAGATCCCTGGTGACCTCGAGAACTATGCGCTTAAGCCGCTGTTTTCGTTCGCCGGATTGGGTGTGATCATCGCTCCCAAGGAAGAAGACATCGCCGCCATTCCAGCTGAAAAGCGGCCCTATTACATCCTGCAAGAGCGGATGAATTTCGAGCCCGTCATCGAAACGCCGTTCGGCGGGACGAAAGCGGAAGTCCGTGTGATGTACATCTGGCTGGATCAGCTGACGCCGGTGCTCACCATCATTCGGATGGGCCGCGGGCTCATGATGGGCGTCGATCACAACAAGAACATGGAGTGGGTAGGCGCCTCAGCCGGTCTTTACCTAGGTGAACAGTAAAGTGCACCGGTTATTCCGCCGGAACTGTTTCCAGTCGCCGGCTGAGAACCAGTCCTCCTAGGATAAGAGCGACTGTCAGCCCAACGAATAACGCTACCCATCCCCAATATTGTGTCGGATGCCGCAGCACTCGCAGGAAATGCCGCCCGTAATGACTGGCAATGAAGGCGATGCCGAAATACCGCACTGCGCGGCAGATCGCCACAATGATTAAAAACCTGCCTTGCGGGTAATCTCCAGCTCCGGCCGCGGCGAAGAACATACTGGTCGGCGTAGGCAATGGAATCGCCGTCGATGCGATCAGAGTTCCTGTCCCCCAATGTTTAAAGAGCTTCAGAAACTTCGACAGCCTTCCCTTCTTGAATTTCTTGTCGAGATAAGCAGCTCCAGCAGTTCGCGCCAAACGAAACGTTAGATACGCTCCTACAACCGATCCGGCCGTCGCGCAGGCTGCGAACTCGTACCATAAGGGCTTATGGCTGGCCGCTAGAATTGCGGTCAGGATGTCTGGACCCCCGAACGTCGGTAGCGGAGAACTATCAAGAATAGCCAGGAAAAACAGGCCAGCCGCCCCCAAATGCCGAAGCATCGAGAAAAGGGTCGGATGGGCGGGGGCCTTCGGCTTCGGCGCGAGCAGGTGAAGCATCCCTGCAATATATCAACATCGACAACGCAGCCTAGCACACCGAAGACTCGCCGTTCCAAAAACCGGCTCAACTCAACCAATCGTCTTTACGATCGTCGTTTCCAATTCCCGGCCATCGGAGCGCTTCAAGAACATCTTGTCGCCTTCCACGCGGACGCGCACCACCGATCCCGGCTCGAACTCTCCCGGAACGTATCCCTGCGATCTTTCCGGATGGTATTCTCCAACGTATTGCACTCCGTCCACCTTTACGATGACGGCGGTCCGCCGCTGCGGCCCCTTGAATTCCCTCTCGATCTCTTGTTCCGCCAACGTCCAATTCTCTAGATCGTGGCCGGGGACCCGTCCATTTCGAACGTAGATCTCCTCGGCTCTCTGGCGTATCGCCTCGTGTAGATCAGTAGTAGCGGTGCTTTTCGTAGGAAGCGACGTTGGCAAGAAAGAAGATTTCATGGTCGATCTCCGGTCGAAAAACTAAGCAGTGGACTCATCAATTCCATGCTAGTCCCGCCAAACCGCAATAGTAAGCCCCGCATCTTACTGAAGGACGTACGGAATAGTTATTCTGGGAATGGACTCATCTTGTTCCAAACAGGGAAGTTCATGACGAGCAAGATTGCCGACAGTTTATTCTCTATCCCCCTTATAAGGCAGTTGACCGAAATGGGCAGGCAGCCTAACATTACCGCGATTAGCGCCGGGCAGCGTCACCCGCTCTTATGATCGGCCAGCAAGTATCCCATTATCGCGTCCTTGGCAAGCTCGGGGGCGGTGGTATGGGCGTGGTTTACGAGGCCGAGGACCTGAAACTGGGTCGACATGTCGCCCTGAAATTTATCCCTGAAAACCTGACCGGCGACCCGAAGTCGATGGAGCGATTTACTCGCGAGGCGCGCGCCGCGTCCCTTCTAAACCATCCGAATATCTGCACGATCCATGGTATCGAGGAGAACAACGGGCACCCTTTCATCGTGATGGAGCGGCTCGAAGGCGAGAGCCTGAAACAAGCCATCGCCGGCCACGCCATGGATGTCGAGAAGGTCCTCGATATAGGCGTGCAAGTGGGGGATGCTCTCATTGCGTCGCACTCCAAGAACATCGTGCACCGCGATATCAAGCCTGCCAACATTTTCCTGACTCCCGGCGGACAGGTCAAAGTTCTCGACTTCGGGCTGGCAAAGCTCGTGCACAACCTTGGAGAGGATGATGACGCCGCCGACAATTCACTAACCGCCGTCGGAGTCATCCCCGGGACGGCTGTGTATATGTCTCCGGAGCAGGCGCGCAGCGAAACTGTCGACCCACGCAGCGACCTGTTCTCATTCGGCGTCGTGCTCTACGAAATGGCTACCGGGAAAAAACCCTTCACCGGGGCCAATTCGCTGGTCACTCTGAACGCGGTCTTGCATGACAAACCCGTGCCGCCGCGCGAGCTCAATCCAAAGATTCCAATCGAGTTGGAAGGCATTATCGGCAAAGCGATGGAGAAGGACCGCAACCATCGCTACCAGAGCGCCGCCGAGATGAAGTCGGACCTCGCGCTGCTGAAGCGCGAGAACGAGTCCGGGCAAATCAAGAGCGGAAGTCACACAGCGAAGTTGCGTGCCGCCACCAAAACTTTTGGACACAACAATCGCCTGCAGACCTATTTGCTGCTGGGGACGGCCGCATTGCTGATCACCGTGTTGGCAGCCGTGGGTGCCTGGTGGTACAAGCATCGGGAAATCGCCAATGAGGAACAGCGAAGCGCAATTGCCGTGCTTCCGCTGCAAAATATGAACGGCGATTTCAATGTCGACTACCTGCGCTTCGCGCTCGCCGACGAGTTGACCAGCGTCCTGACGTACTCGCGTACCCTCGAAGTTCGGCCGTCGTCGGTCACGCGCAGGTACGTTGCCCTCGACCTTGATCCCAGAAAAGTTGGACAGGAACTGCGTGTCGGGCGGCTCCTCACCGGCTCCTTTCGTAAACAAGGAGACCAGCTGATTGTGACGCTCGAGGCGATTGATGTCCCGACCGACCGCCTGCTTTGGCAGGTTACCGTGACGGAAAAAGCCGACAACCTGATTGGCCTCCAGGAGCAGCTGACCACGCAAGTGCAGCACGGGCTGATGCCCATTCTCGGCGGAGGCGCCGGTGCTGTCGAGGCTGCCGCTTCACGGCCGAAGAATCAGCAGGCATATGACTTTTATCTGCGCAGCGTCGCTGTGCCACACGATCCGACGCCCAACAAGGAAGCAATCAAGATGCTAATGTGGGCGGTCGGCATCGACCCGACCTATGCCCCGGCCTGGGAGGCTTTGGGCCAAAGATACAACTTCGATTCGACTTATGGGAACGGCGGCGAAGAGATGTTCCAGCGATCCAATTCCGCCTACGAGCGGGCGGTATCGCTGGATCCGAATCGCGTGATGGCCGCGAGCAATTTGATTACGAACCGTGTCGAACGGGGTGAACTCGGACGCGCCTACGATGCCGCCACCGATCTGGTGCGGCACCGTCCGCAGAGTGCCGACGCCCATTTTGCCCTTTCTTACGTCCTCCGCTATGCCGGCATCCTCGACAAGTCCACGCAGGAGTGCAACACCGCGCGACAACTGGATCCAGGCAATTTCGCATTCCGCTCGTGCGCGTGGTCCTTCCTGGAAATGGGCAAAACTGATCGGGCCATAGACTTTGTCCATCTTGACGCCGGATCGGAATGGGCCGCGTGGGTCACACCCTATATCTACCTGGCGGAAGGCGACGTCGCGCAGGCCCACGAAGCCTCGAGGAATATGGGCAAAGCTCCGTCCTATCATCGCGACTTAATGGAAGCCTGCACCGCAAAGCAACGGCCTGCGGACTTGGCGAAGATCGTGCGCGAGAACGAATCGTCCGTCATGATGGAACCCGACGCCGAGGCGTGGTACCACGTCGGCGCTTTGATGGCAGCCTGCGGTCAGAATGAGTCGGCACTGCGTTTGCTGAAAGCCGCCGTCCAGCAGAATTACTGCGGCTATTCTGCGCTGCTCGATGACCCCCTCCTGAAAGATCTGCGAAAAGACACCGCATTCAATGAGGTCCTGACTGCGTCCAGTAACTGCCAGGCCGTGTTAAAGGAAGGCCGGCAGTAGGTCGATCCAATGCTCTCGCTGCAGAATGCAGTGGAATCGCGTGTTCGAGTGTTCAGAAGTGGATTGCTAATCTGCCCCCGAAACGTCTCATCCCGCAGCCATATCCCTGAAAGAATTTGCGTCGGAGCGGGGGTAGGCCCCATCCTTGTAGCGTGAGACATCCCGGACCTGCCAGCCTGCTGAGGCGCACTCGCCGCATTCCTTCCACCTTGCGCCAATTCCGCTCTCTCGAGCTGAAATTTTTCTGCTTGCTGACAGTCTGTTGCCTGGCCGCGACAGCCCAGGCTCCATCCGCTCCGGGCAAAACTCCCCAAACAACGAAACTTTCCGAAGTTCTCTCGCTTCCGGACGCTGACCCTCCGGGTTTGCTGTATCAGGGCGTTCCGGCGCCGATCCCGCAAGATGAAGACATCACCGGACTCCGTCTCGAACTGCTGCGCCTGAGCACAACGGCGCGCCTGATGCAGGTAGTCGCCCATCCTGACGACGAAGACGGCGGCCTGCTGACTCTCGAAGCACGAGGCCATGGCGTGAGCACCCTGCTCATGACGCTTAATCGCGGCGAGGGCGGACAGAATAAAATTGGCAGTAACTTGTCAGACGTACTCGGCGTTCTGCGCACCGAGGAACTGCTGGCCTCCGACCAGCATTACGGCGTGCAGGATCGCTTTTCCCGCGTTGCCGACTTCGGATTCTCGAAAACTGCCGACGAGACCTTCGCCAAGTGGGGCGGCCACGACGTCGCCCTCGCCGACATGGTGCGGGTCATTCGAACCTTTCGGCCGGATGTTCTGGTCGCGCGCTTTTCCGGCACAGAGCGTGACGGCCACGGAAATCATCAGGCTTCGAGCATTCTGACCAAAGAAGCCTTTCGCGCCGCCGCCGATCCTAAACGCTTCCCCGAACAGATCGCTCAGGGACTTGAGCCCTGGCAGGCCAAGAAGTTGTATATCGGTAACGTCTGCCCCTGGGGATCCATGACTTGTCCCGACAAAGATTGGGCGGTGAAGTTCAACACAGGCGAGCGCGATCCGAATCTGGGCATGTCATACATCCAGTTCGCGATGGAAGGCCTTCGCCACCAAATGTCGCAAGGAGCTGCGAACTGGACGGTCGATCCTGGCGATCGGTTCACATTCTACAAATTGGTGGATTCCGTCGTTCCCTCTGCCGTTGGCAAAGACGGACATGAGAGCGGATTTTTTGATGGCATCGATACCACGTGGCCAGGTCTGGCGGCACAATTCACGGCGAGCGGAAGCAAGATTCCTAACTTCAAATCCGACCTCTCTGAAATCGCACAACTGATTGCCGTTGCTTCGGGAGCGGCCAAGGGAAATGACCCGTCAACTGCGGCTGAGCCGCTGATGAAGCTCGTAGCAAAACTAGATCGCATGGCTAATCTGATTCGCGCCAGCGATCTGAATGCGGTGGCAAAGCTCGATCTGCTGACCCGCATCGCCGAAAAACAACAGCAAGCCGAAACCGCTCTGAATCTTTCGCTCGGAGTTTCCTTGGCAGCCGATGTCGCTTCTGACGCCGGACCGCATGCAGGCATCCCCAAAGAGGCCGATGCCCTCACGACGGTTTCGCCCGGACAAGAATTCATGGTGGGGGTGACCTTCCACAACGGCTCGAAACTGCCGCTGACCATAGATCACATTAAGCTCGAAGTTCCCGCCGGATGGAACACTATCAATGGCAAGACTCGCCCCGAGACCGTCGAGCCGGGAAAAGATCTTCACGCGGATTTTCGCTTGCGCGTGCCCAAGGACACCACCTACACGCGCCCGTACTGGCA
>Ga0102924_1001918_pt1 | contig 23295 bp, 23 predicted proteins | sample PaiPotPPM11metaG_FD_80116 | JGI IMG/M metagenome (GOLD analysis project Ga0102924, IMG submission 80116) | Iron sulfur acid spring bacterial and archeal communities from Banff, Canada, to study Microbial Dark Matter (Phase II) - Paint Pots PPM... ...
GTGGATACGAGTTGGCTTGCGGCCGGCATACATGAGGCGCCGTGTGGAGCATCATATGGTCGAAGACGCAGGGATGAGACGGCACACGTTGCGGTGCTGCCGCCAACCCGGCCCGTGGGTAAATCAGGAGGCCAAAGAGCAAACCGAGGGTGAGGCCGCACAGAGCGGCACGGCTACGTCCTCGCATCACGGAGTCGATCATGTTTCGCACAGCTATATAAGGAATGTGACGGAGGTGGGATACGAGTCATTAGTCTTCAGTCTCTAGTCTTTAGTCTGGACATTCTGACTAACGACTAAAGACTTTTCTTAGACGTTCGGCGGCCTGCTTTCTTGCGGTCCGGGAGACCCTCTGAGTGTCCCCTTGCCGGCAACCGTCAAGCATGCTATATCATGGACCACCGCTGCACCTCAGGCGTACCGATCCGGGAGCAAAGGATGAGGGCAATGAAACGTCTCTATCAGCCGGCGCTCGTTGGCGTATTAGTGCTCGCCATGGTCACAAGCGGTATGATGCCGCGCACGACGACGGCTCTGGCAGCCACTCCCGGCAAGAGCGATCAGGCAAGTAGCGTCCTCTATCGGTGGAAGTTTCCGGCGGCGGGGCAAAGCGGCGCCTGGACCTTCACCAAAGGGGTGCTGTCCTATGATGGCGAGTCGAATGCCTTCTTGTTCGCCCCTTTTCGGCTGAAGCACGTTGCCGACTTCGCGCTCCAGGCCACCATGCGAGGGCTCGGCTCAGGCGGTCCTGCAGCAAACCTGATCGGTTTCGGTCTTACCGTTCGGCAGAAGGTCGGCGATCCGCACGCCGGAATCTCCGGTGGCTCCTTCTTCGCCTCAAACTTGGAGGATAACAATCCGGAAATCTACTGGAACGGCGATACGGTGGGAGGAGCAGCCTTCGATCCAAAGAGCAGCTGGCACGTCTATCGCCTCGAGGTGCGCGGAGACGTCTACACAGTGTTGATCGACGGGAAAAAGGTTGTCGAATACACTATCGACGACTATCCGTACCCTGTGCAGGTTGGCATATTCAGCAGGTACTACAAGATCCAGGTCAAGAACTTCCAGGTATTTGCCTTGAGTGCGCCTGCAGCATCTCCCGCTGTATTGCCCCCGGTCAAGCAATTCACCCTGACCGTCTCAGATCTGCCCACGACCACGTTCTACCAGCCCTACATCCGCCACTACTACACCAACGAGGAAGTCGCGCGACGCCGAGGCGCCAGCCTCTCATTGGTGCAATCCAGTGGCCGTATCATTTCCTACGGTACGGACTTTTTTGCCGATGGCCGCGACATAGTCGACATTTTTAGCAGCGTGATCGCCTTCAAAACCCCTGACGCTGCTCGAGCAGACATACCGGTAAGGCTGGCTGCCACTCGTCAGCAGATCCCTTCGGGCGTCACCGTCCACGACCTCCCTGCCGGACAGGTGGGCGAGATGAGCGCAGGGTATAGCTTCGACTATGATCCGGGAGGCGCGCCGGCCACCTTCGTCCTTCTGTATTTCGCGCGGGGCAGCTACCAGGGTGAGCTCACGCTCGCCTTCAATGCAGGGATACTGACCTCGGATCAGATACGCGCCTACACTATCAACCTTGCCAAGATTGTCGATCAACGTTTGTCAGCGGCGAGCTATTAGCTATGAGCCATGAGCCATGAGCCATGAGCCATCACATCTGCTCGCTGAAATCACCAATGGCATAGGGGCGTATCGGGTACCCTCTGGGTGACGTCCGATAGCCGCCGAACATCCGGGTGTGGGCATATCGGGTACCCGCTTGCGGGTGACGCCCCTCCAGATTCTTCCCACCGAGTGTCGGTGGAAGCGGCAGTGGCATTTGAACACGAACGGCTAATGGCTGATAGCTCATGGCTCATGGCTAATGGCTTAATCCCAGATGGCGAGCACTTCGCCGGTGGGCGCCAGCTTGACGATGCGGCTGGAAAGGCTCTCTGCCACGTACAGATTCCCTCGTGCATCAATCGCCACGCTCACCGGACTGGCATTAGAGCCGGGTAGCTCGAAGACGTCGAGCACTCTTCCGGTTGGAGACAGCTTCTGTATCGCGTTGTGGCCGCTATCGGCGACATAGATGTTGCCTTGCTTATCCACCGCCAGTCCCGCCGGTGCAAAGAACCGGCCGGTGCCGGTCGTGGCCTGACTGGCGTCTCCCCAGACGTCGAGCACCTTGCCGTCCGGCGAGAGCTTTTGGACACGGCCACCCAGCAATTCCGAGACATAAACGTTGCCTGCCTGGTCGACCGCTATCCCCGTCGGTAACTTGAATTGGCCTGGCCCTGTGCCTGCCTTGCCGACAACCCACACCACCTTGCCCGTGGGTGAGAGCTTCTGGACCCGGTCGTTTCCGCTATCGGCCACGTAGATGTTGCCCTTATTGTCGAGCGCCACTCCCTCGGGCACCAGGAACTGTCCGGGGGCACTTCCTTTCTTCCCCAACGCCCCAATCGGGCCTCTATTCGAGAGAATCTGGATACGGTGGTTGAATGAATCCGCTACGTAGATGGCTCCCTGGCGATTGATGGCTATGCCGTGGGGGTACCAAAACTGTCCAAGTCCCTTGCCACGCTCGGCTGCGACGAACCCGTGGTAGCCGTAGACTGCCTGGACCTGGCCGCCCGGTGAGCGCTGCTGGATACGATCGTTCAGGTCATCCGTCACATAGACGTTGCCCCGCTGGTCGACTGCGATACCCGCCGGTTCGCCCAGAACCTGTGGCACGGTTGCGTACTTGCCCCATACAGCCCGTACTTTGCCTGCGGTTGAGAACTTCTGGATACGGCTGTTGCCCGTGTCGGCCACGAAGACATTGTCGTGAGAGTCGATGGTGACACCAAGAGGGAGAAAGAACTGGCCGGGCGCGAAGCCGGCCTTTCCCCACACGGAGAACTTGCCGCTTGTATCGATCTTCTGGATGCGGGCGTTGTAGGCGTCGGCAACATAGATGTTTCCCTGCCCATCAACCGCGACACTGGTTGGCGCACTGAGCTGTCCGACTCCAGATCCCGGCGTTCCGTAAGCGGCAAGCAACCGGCCGGTGGGAGACAGTTTCACGATCCGGTTGTTGTCCGTGTCGGCCACCAGGAGATTGCCATGGCGATCAAGCGCGATCCCCTCAGGAAAATTGAGGTGGTCGGTAGCGCTCAGATCGCGCCACACGGCCAGCACCTTCCCTCCGGACGAGAACTTCTGTACCCGGTTATCGACATCCGTTACATAGACATTCCCAAAGCCGTCGACGGCTATGCCGCGCGGGAACAGAAATTGTCCGTCTCCAACCCCCGACGAACCCCAAGAGGCGAGGACACGTCCCTTGGGAGACAGTTTCTGGATACGGTGATTGTAGGTGTCTGCGATGTAGATGTTGCCCAGGTGGTCAAGCGTCAAACCTTGCGGTCTGAGGAACTCACCCAGGTTGCGCCCCTTCTTCCCCCAGTGCGCGATCTCCTTCCCTCTGGGTGAGAGCTTGTCGATGCGGTTGCTGTTGGTATCCGCCACGTACACGTTGCCCTGGCGATCGGTTGCAACGGCGCTGGGCTGGGCGAAGAGGCTGGTGGAGGCCACCACCTCCCATTCCGCCACGGCAACCCGCTGCGGGCTGCCATAGTTGCTGAGTGCGACTAATTCGGCGTACCTGGCGCGAACCGGTACGGGGAAGGTGAAGTTCTGCAGCGCATTTGTCTGTTTGCACCGACCCTGGAAGACCGTGGTGAAGCTCCCCTCGTCGGTGCCGCTCGACGACACCCGGATCTCGAAGTCCTTCAGGTCCTCGCTGGGAGAATCGCCGTAGGTTGCCGCCGGATCGATGATCACTCCCGCGATGCGGTAGAAATTGCCGCCCAGAAAGCCCACCTTGACCCACTGATTTTTCACCTGGCCGTCGGCACTCTCCCAGCCCTCCGAGAGCAGCCCGTCGTTGATGTGCTGGACATGTCCACGATCTCCCGCTCCCTGACGCTGCGAAGAGTACGCCACGACCGAGCCACCGTTGGCGTCGAGGGCCACGTCTTCTCCCAGGTCGGGCGTTGGAATACCGTTGGTCCAGGCAAACACCGCTTTGGCATCAACCGGTGAGGGGGGCTGAGGCGCCGCGTTTGGCGCGACTACCGTCTCACGGTTGCTCTTCACGACCACGCCGCCCGATCGATTTGTCACCTGCAAAGCGCCATGAAGCACGACGAAGGTTGAGGTCGCTCCGTCGGTTCGCACGTCGTAGGTGGTCCCGATAGCTGCCGCGACTGCCGTTGCCGTCTGTATCTGATGGTTGGTCCCGGGCGCGAGATACTCGGCAACCTCTCCCCGCATGACGCGTGTGACATTGGGGGAGGCCAGAACGGCGTCCGTCCGCTGATTCATATGCAGCACGGTGCCGTCATGGAACCCAATTGAGGCTTTCTCGTCTTGCGCCGTGCGCAGCGCGTATTGCTGGAAGAGGGGCATCTTTGCCTTGCCACGCTGGCTTTGCTGGCCTGGAGGCTGGACCGAGAGGCCATGATAAATGTACCTGACCTGCGCCAGCTCGGGTGCCCTCTGGGCGGCGGCCGCGCCTATACGCCCCTGCGCGGAGCTCGTGGAGGACGCTAATGGTACGAGGAACGCAACGATCAAAGCCGACGCCGCTATGGAAAGGGGGAGACGCTTCAAGGGAACCCCGCTCGTTCAAGCCGGCTGAGGAGGCTCACCTTTTTCGCATGTCGAGCACGCAGCTCGCTCAGACGCGCTTCGAATGCCTGGGATGTCTTGTTCCGCACGCTGACGTCGAGTAGGTCTCGAATCAGCCGAACGGCATGCTCGTATTCCGTTGGACGCTTCGTGTCGATGAGCGTCTCGACCTGGCGCCAGGCGGACTCCTCGCGCGTGGCAAGATCGTCCAGGTACGCCGCCCGCGCCGCGGCCTCTTCCCGAGCGCGGCGCGCTTGCTCCTTCGCCTTTCGCTCCGCCTCCTCGCGGCGTCTGATCTCTTCGCGTTCCTCGGCTGCGGCGACCAGCTCCGACGCGGTACGAATACCCGCGGAGAAGTCCGGTTGCAGACGGCCGGCTGAAGCAGTCGACTCACGAAATCGCCGAAGCAGATCGGCTCGCGCGTGGAGCTCATTTCCCTCTGCCAGTCGCAAGAGCAAAGCATTCTTGTCGGCATCCGGCAGATCGCGGACCCACCGCTCCAGGTCGCTCGACGCTGGCCCCTCAACCTGTTTATCGGCGCTCCGCTCCGCGGCGACTGCGACCATGTCATCGCTGACCCTCAAGAACGCGACGAAGGTTCGCAGAGCGGGTGACAGACGGCCCAGTCCCGGAGGAATCGGTGGCTCGACATCCTCATCGTCTGCATAGCCCATCTCGGCGGCGAGGAGCCAGCCAAGGTACAGAGCGCGAAGATCACCGCGTGCAAGATCGTCGCGCAGTGGCACGAGTGCCGGGAGCCATCCCTCTCCCTCCTCCCATCCACCACCTTCCTCATCGTTGGAAGTGAAGTCCAGAACCACGTGGTCTGCGCTCGGGTGTATCTCGAGCCATTCGTCTACGGAGTAGCGCGAGACCATTTCGGGATCGACGAGGCCGCGCGGCAGCCGCAGCATGAACTGGCGCGTGCCCCAGTTCGTCACATAGACGAAGGCGTCGAAATAGTCCTTCATCAAGGCCAATGGGTCGCCCTTGAAGTCACCGTAGTTGTACTCATTCACAAAGCTTGTCGGGCTGATGGTGGCGCGCGTCGAGATAGCGCGCAGCTGGTCCATCTCGTCCTGAGTGAGCGGTCGATCGATGGCCTGGAACTCGTAGTATTGATACTCACTCATTGGATGCAATCCTTTCTGCCGCCTCTTGTCCGCTACCGTCCACAGGTGTCCATAATGGACCAAAACCGGCATATGGACGCGGTATTCGGGGTCGGGTGCTCTCTTTCTCTCTACTGCCGATGCGTCCATTCTTGTCAACTGCTGTCTAGGCCGACCATGGCGTTTTGTGACACTTTGTAACAGCAACGATAATCAACTGGCGTTCATCTCGCCGTCGTCCTTGGCCTTTCGAGCGTTGCGCTTACGCCGCAACTCGGACCTGACGGGCCGGTGGCCGTTCTCCCTGCAGGTGTAGCAGTAATGATTCTGGTCTCTGCGAGGCGCACGCTCGCGCCGACCCTTGCGCTTTCCTGTTTCCTGTACTCGCAGTGAGTACAGCTCGCCGCAATGGGTACAGCGGTACGTGCCCGACTGAAACGCCGCGAAGAGGCCCGCAGTGAGCAAGCCGAAGAGACTACGGGTAACCTCCAAGCGGACCGGGCCAAGGTCTTTAAAGTTCTCCTTCGAGAACCAGTGCACCTCTGTGCGGTAGGCTTCAGCTTCATCTGCGTTGTTCACCCATGCCTGAAACACCATTGGCAGCCACCTCCCCGCGGCAAATTTCAGACGGCAGTTCAGGCACAGTCCGTCTCGGCGTTCGCCCTCTGACGCTTTACACTCATCGCACCACTCGACCCACGCTCTGTAGTCGTATCCTTGCGACCAATCTCTCGGTCTTCGTGACGACTGCGCCCCTCCGGTAATCACCCCTCCGGTAATTGTTGGTGCCTTCTCCCACTCACCAAACAGAGTAGTCGCGTCCTCCCATGCGACGTTAATACCCTCTCGCAGATTCGCCACGATGGATAGCATGGCGCGAAGTCGTCGAACGTAGAACATCCAAGCTGCCACCGGCTCCCGCCACGTGGCCACCGGGTCGACCCAGGTGGTGTGGGGCAGCGTCAGGTCCTCACTACAGCCCTTACAGCGAAGAGGGCTGCCAAAGACGGCGTGAGGGATCCTCCCTGTTCGCCAGTCTTCCCAGTGCTCACAGATACCAAGCGCGCCGAACTGCGTGGCGAAGCGACAAATGCGCTTTGGGTCGTGCTCAGCATCGTGCAGCGCAATGAATGCCTCGATGCAGTCTTGCGCCAGCAGATCCTCGTGATCCGGTGGGCGAGATGCCTCCTCGCGCGCGATCACGAGACATGGCGAACCATCCGCGCACTCACCGGGCTGAACATCGGTGGGCAGGTAGTACGTTGGCCGTAGCCTGTACGGAGCATCAGGCTCCCGAGCTGGCCTCTCTTCCGTACCTGCTAATTGCGCAATCAGGCTGGGTTCCTCAGGTATCCTCAAAACTTGTCCCTCTTTCGGCAGCGTGAACATTGAAGATACATTCAATGTTCCTTGCAGTATCCCATACCTGTCTATCCTCGGGCATGGGTGTCCAGAGAAGTAGCAAGCGCGCCATGAACACACAGATAGTCAAGGAGGGTAATATGACCGTTGCAATTGAACCGGAGCTCCTCCGCATTCCGGAGGTGTCCCAGCTGATTGGATTGTCAAGAGCGAAGACGTATTCTCTGATCGCGGAGGGATCGCTCGGGCCTTTGATCAAAGTGGGAAGTGCTAGCAGGCTGAGGCTTTGCGACGTTCGTGCCTGGATTGACGCCCAGGCGAAGGCGGCACGAACTCGGGGCGGCGCATGACGGACAAAGGCTGAGAGCCGGCGTACCGTGCGCCGGCTCTCGTTTTCAACGGCCGCACAACAACAGCGGATGGTGGATCATGCTATCGCGCTCGCCGTCCGCGGCTGGTATGTGTTTCCGCTGCACGGGCTGACGCCAACCGGCTACTGCACTTGTGGCGCGCCTGACTGCGGCGACGTCGCCAAGCATCCACGCTATGCAGTCGGGTCGATCGAGCACGGACTGCTGGATGCAACCACCGACCGCGGCATTGTTGAGCAGTGGTTTGCCCGCTGGCCACACGGCAACGTCGGCGTTGCAACGGGCCCGAGTGGTCTGGCGGTCATTGATGTCGATGTGAAGCACCACGGACTTGCTGCCTGGGAGACGCTGAACCGTGACCTCGAGCTCCCGCCGACGCTGGAGTCTCGGACTGGCTCTGGCGGCCTGCACGTCTTCTATAAGGTGGCACCTGGGACTGTCGCCAGTTCGCGTGGTTCACTGCCGATCGGCATCGACGTCAAAGCGGGCGGTGGCTACGTTGTGGTGCCGCCCTCGTTGCATGCCTCGGGCAGGCGTTACCAATGGCTGGCAAAGCGGGATATCGTGTCGCTGCCGGCTGCGCTGAGGCGACTCATTCAAAGCCGGCCGACCAGCGCTGCCAATGGTGAGAGCGAGGCCAACGATGGCGAGACCATTGGTAATGGTAACCGCAACCGCACGCTGACGAGCTATGCCGGCACGATGCGCCGTCGCGGTATGTCGGAGCGAGCGATAACTGCGGCCTTGCTCGTCGAGAACGAAGACCGATGTCAGGAGCCATTGTCGGCGGACGAGGTGAGGTGCATCGCCCGCTCCGTGGCTCGCTATCCGCCGGCGCCACCAATGACCCGACCAGTCGAGATCGTGGAGCGGGTCTAGTCTTGACGGAGAACACCACACCGGTGGCTGATGGCGGCGACGTCGATGAGGCCCTCTCGGGCGGCTGGACGGTGCAGGTGAAGGCACCCGTGCTACGCCGCGGCCAGGTGCACGGCAACACGTTTCTCGTCAACGGCACGGCGCACCATGGAGATGCGATCAATTTGAGCAGCACGGAGGCGCGGGACACGTGGATTGACGATGCGCTTACGATGGGAATGGCCAGCGGGATTCCCGACGCGCCGACGCGAGAACGGCTGGCCGCCGCCTTGGTGCGGGCCTGGGAGCGGGCAACATCGGTTGCTCTGCCGTCCAGCCGACCAGCGCAGAAGGCGGAGAGCCAGGCGACAGAGCTCATCGGGTTTGCCGAGCAGTGCGAGCTATCCCACAATGGCGAAACAAGCTATGCACGGGTACAGATAGCAGGCCACCTCGAGAATTGGAAGGTGCGATCGCGGTCGTTCAAAGAGTATCTCCGCGGTCTATACCTCGATGCGCATAGGAAGGCCGTTGGCGCGCAAGCGGTGCAGGATGCCGTGGAGACGATCAGCGGGCTTGCGCAGCGATGCGAGCAACGGCCAGTGTACACGCGACTGGCCTGGCATGACGATGCGGCGTATCTGGACTTGTGCAATGAGTCGTGGCAGGTCATTCGCATTGACGGGACCGGGTGGAGGGTGCAGGACGAGTCGCCGGTCATGTTTCGCCGCAGCCCTGCCATGCTCCCGCTGCCTCTGCCTCAGGCCGGCGGCAATATCGGCATGTTACGGCCATTCGTCAACCTCCTGGATGACGACTGGGTCTTGTACAAAGGTTGGCTCGTTGCCGCCCTTCGGCCAACAGGGCCTCATACCGTCCTGGGTCTCCACGGCGAGCATGGCAGTGCCAAGAGTACGGCCGCGCGCATAACGCGGGCGCTCATTGACCCGAATGTCGCGCCCATCCGCGGCGAACCGCGAGAAGCGCGTGACCTGGTCCTTGCCGGCGAGAACGGACACATCATTGCCATTGACAACCTGAGCGGTCTTGAGCGCTGGCTGTCCGACCTATTGTGTTGCATTGCAACGGGTGCCGGCTTCTCGGCCCGGCGATACTACACAGACGATGAGGAGACCATTTACAGCATCTGCAAGCCAATCATTGTCAACGGAATCAACGAGGTAGCAACACGGCCGGACCTGCTCGACCGGAGCATGCTGCTCTCCCTGCCGGCGTTCAAACCGGGGCAGAGAAAACCAGAGCGAGCCTTGTGGACGGACTTCGAGCGGCAGCGACCAAAGATTCTCGGTGCGCTGCTTGACGCGGTGGTACAAGCCCTGGCGCGCGTGGATAGAGTACCAGAGCCCGATGTCCGCATGTCTGACTTTGCCCAGTGGGTGATAGCTGCCGAGCCCGCACTCGCAATGCGTACCGGGCAGTTTATGCAGACGTACACTGGGAACCGGGCCGAAGCCAACGCACTGGCGCTGGAGTCCAGCGTGATCGGCGAGCCAATCCTGCGGCTTGTTGGGACGCAGAAGCACCCGCATTGGTGTGGCACGCCAACAGAACTAATGGACGCGCTCACCAAGCAGATGGGTGAGGACTTCAGACCGTCAAGAGAGTGGCCGCGAGACGCCACACGTCTCAGCAAGGCGCTCAAACGCATCACGACGAACCTCGCGGCTGAGGGCATTACCGTTGCCCGCGACCGTGGTGGCAAGCTAGGCGCGCGGTGGGTTGCACTCACCAACACGCATAAGACTGATACCGATTTTTACTGTCAGCAGTGTCAGCAACGTCAGCCAACGGGCAAAAACGGCGACAAGACGCCAAATCCGGTTGACGCTAGCGAGGTACCCGCTGACGCTACTGACGCTACCGACGCTCGGCTGACGCTAGCGAGAGAGCCGACAGAACGAGCGTTTTCGGCTCCCACACTGGGCCGGGACGTGCACGCCGACGCTGCTGACGCTACTGACGCTAGAAAACAGACCCATTCTCATGTGGGTGCAGTAGTCGCTGAGTGCCCGCGCTGCGGGAGTGACGATGGCACCTTGTCGCGCGATGGTCGCTGCTGGCACTGTCACCGCTGCAAGCAGGCGAGCTTCCTGCACGGAGGGCAGTTGCCATGAAGGAGCGCTTTGAGACCAAGCGGTTTCACGACAAGAGTCTGGCGCTGATCATTCGAGCGAGCGAGATTATCGACGGGTACCAGGCGCCGAGGCAAGACAGTGCGAGGCGAGGCGACGTCTGGCGAAGTTGGCCGAGGACTGGGCGTCAAGATGACTGCAGGCTACGTCCTCACTGTCACCGATCCGAGTTATCGCATTCGGGTGGTCGCCGGGCGTAAGAAACGGCGGGGGAAGAAACCGACGGCAAATGACGACCTGCGGGCTACCACCCCTGAGGTCGAGTGATCGTCCCCTGTGCGTCGGTCAGCGTATGCGGTAGATCGCAGTTGGCGAGAAGCTGCCGCCGAATCGGTCGATAGAACGTGGCCGCATTCTTCAAAGGCCAGCTTACCCTGGTGAACGGGCTCAGTACTCCAACTGCGAGCCCCAGCCGCTCTCGAACGGCGCGAATTGGCTCTTCGAGATCCGTATCGTTCGAGATGATGACCGCTACATCGTACATTTCCTGCGTTCCGTCTAGCAGAAGATACGTCGCGATGTTGACATCGGTTCCCTTCTCTTCTGGTACCTGAATACGAACCATCTGCTGAGTCGGCTTGTCAGTCTGCGGATCGATCAAGTACCCCCGAGTGCGCTTCTCCAAGAAATGACCAAGATGGATAGTAACCCTCGGAAGCGTGGCTAAGGCACGCAGATACATTTGCTGATTCTGTGCCTCATGTGGCTTGTGAGGTCGCGGGATAACGGGTGCCGTGAAGTAGCGAACCGCAGCGATGTAATTGTTCGGCAACTCCTGCCGGCACAGGGCTTCCAAGTTGATCCACCGATGCCTCGTGCCCTTGAGGCATCCATAGAAGAGGTTGAAGCCGTCGATGTAAACGCGCGTTCGGTCGTTCACCGCTTAGGTTCCAGAATTAGCAAGGACCGCACAGTGTGCGGTCCTTAGCGACCTACCGCCGAAGCGGTAGGCAGGATTAGCCAATTGTAGCGCATCTGACAGTGGTTGATGAGGGCATTCATCACGATGCTAGGGCTCGTGAAAGTTAGGAATTCGACGTATTTGTGATGGCGACAAGAATGGCGCAGAGCAGGAATCTAACTCCGATGCACAAGGCCACGCCAGGCGCTGCCCAGGCTGAGTGTCCCCTCGTGTCGTCGACGCTGCGACTCCTTTGGCGCAAGATTCTTAACTTTCACGAGCCCTTTCACGATGCTAGGGCTTATGCGTGAGTCGGGAGTGGGCCTGAGAGAAGGGAGACGGCCTGATCGGGATACTGACTGTAGTGGCGGAGTTGCGAGGCAATGGCGTGGCAGCCCGCGGAATGCAGGACCCTGAGGGCCATATCCCGGAGCGTGGCGAGGATGGTCGGTCCGTGCCCGGCATGCACCAGACTCGCATCCTCAGCAAGGTTCACGTCCGAGCAGCCTATCCGAAAGCATATTGATCGAGGCTCGCGCTTTGCTCTCTTTCGTCTTAACACCTTGGCAAGCTTTATACTCGCCTCAGGAGGTCGCCCAGGCCTAGCCCAATGATCGAAATGTCGCAAAATGTCGTGGGAATCGCCCGAATGTACGACAAACAAGGTTGACGATGAATTGAGCGATCGTGCTCCCGTGGACCCACAAGGTGTACACGGACACAAAAATGAGGCTGCACGATGATCGAAGCTCCCTCCCTGCCCGCTAGGGCCGCCCGGATTCCCGACGAGAAAACAGCACAGATCCTGCGCCTGGCCATCCGGCAGCTGCCACACACCGAGATTGCCCAGCGGACGGGTGTGCACCGGCACACCGTGCGACGCGTGCTGAAGCGCACGCGAGCCGCCCTTGCCATCAACGAGGACCTTTCGGCCGATCGAGCGGAGGCCATCGCCGTGTATCGGGAAGTCCAGAGGACTGCCTGGGAGGCGGTCGAGAAGGCGCAGGAGCGCGGCAGGTCACCCGCCATGCTCTTGGCGGAGGTACGCCAGTCTCAGGCACGCATCGATGGGCTGCTCGGCCTGGCGCCGTCCGATCCGGATGATCCGGTGCAGGCGCTGCAGCGCTTCAAGGCGACTGTGGTGAGCCTCATTCAGTTGGAGGCGCCCGACCTGGCTCCCAGGCTGGCGCAGCGGTTGCTGGTGGCACAGGGCGAGAATGGCAGATAGACACAAGGATCTGAAGGCCAGCTTGCGAGACCTTGCAGAGCAGCTAGATCCCACCCTCCGGCGGCCAGACATTACATTCGGCACGGAGCGCTGGCCGTGGGAGCTGGCAGAGCGGGGCATCTACAGCTATGTCGATGAGCAGGGAGTGGTCCACTTCACACTCCGCATCGATCGTCCCAAGGGCCTGCGGGTGGAGGAAGGAGGCTCTGATGAGGCTCTCTGAGGAACTGCGCGAGCTCGCAGCAGAGCTGGCCGGCATCGGGTGGCGCGATGTGTGCCCCACCGCATGGACGCCAGAACAGCGGGCCTCGCACGATCGGTGGATGGAGCGCAGGGACCGGATTGACCCAGAGGGCAGCAGCCAGCGCGTGTGTGCGGAGGTCGCCGCTATGATGCGCTGGCCACACTGGGTCGTCGGGAAGGAGATGCACGAGGTGAATGGCCACCGCTGGGAGACAGCTAAGTATCAGCCGTTCTCCCGGGCTGAGATCGAAGCCGATCCTGACCATGCTAAGGATGACAAAGTCCGCGCCTGGTTCGCCATCGTGGACGCATCGGAGCGCTAAAGGCGGCAGATCATGACACTGCGTGATGAGCTCCGGGACCTGGCACGGCAGTTGGAGCGAGTACACTGGTGGACGCCAGCTCAGTAGGACAAGTTCAGGTGCCTGCTTGTGGAGTTCCTGGAGCCGTTGCCGCCGGAGGACCTGCAGGCCTATGAGCGCTCCATGCAGGAGTGGCTCAAGGGGGCGGAGGTTGTTGCAGGCGCGAGGATACGGCAGTCCGTATCCTTTTCGGCTAAGGAATAATCCAGATTGGCAATGTGAGTTTGGTCACTCACCGCATATTCGTGGATGAATTGTGGATGCACTCGGTGATAATCTGGACACCGACCCCGTTCTGACACGTAGGTGACAGACAGGCACCGCACGTGCTGTTTATCCTGGCACCAAATGATCAGGACTGGCCGTCAACCCGGCGACCGTGGAACCACAGCCTCATGATGGAACAACCATATCGATCTCATCTGTACCGAAACTTCAACCGTACAAACGTTCGTAAGACAAAGGTAGCAGATGGTTCAGACGAAAGGGGTACGCTGAATTACGACGGAGCGCCGGAGAAATCTACGTGGAAATAGTGATGGTGATCAACTGCGCCGTGTGATACCCTAGAATTCGCGCGGACCGGCGAGCGCGAACTTGTCGAGCGCCCATCGGCCGAATCGGAGCGACGGAGAGAAGGAGAAGTGCACATCATGATTGTTAAAGAGGTAGTGCAATTGGCTCGAGAGCTAGAAACATACGACCGGCTCCGCGACGGTCTGCTCAAGACAGATGAGGGCAAGTTCGCCCTTATCTACGGCAAAGACCTTGTAGGCACGTTCCCTACCGAGATGGATGCTGTGACGGAGGGTTACGGGCGCTTCGGCAAGGTGCCTTTTCTAGTCAAGCAGATTGTCGAACTGGAGGCGCCGAAGCCTCTCGTCTCGAATCTCCTAGACGTGTAGCTTGCCCACCTTCGCCTGCATGCTGCCTGACTTGCAGCGGGAGGGGCCAACCATAGAGGTTGTCACGTCGATCTCGGCGGCTGAAGAACTTGCGCTCAAGCAGCCTGGGCTCACGATCCCCAAACCCGTGGAGATGCGGGTGATGGTTGATCCTGGAGCGATCTTCACTGTTATCGATCCAGAGATCGCAACTAAATTGAACCTCACGGCGGTCGGACAGGAAGAAATCAGTACAGCTACCAGCAAGGGAGTGAAGTGCCCAAAGTATGCCGTGAGAATTGCATTTCCCCGTGGGAAGTGGCAAGGAACGGTGATAGCCGCCCCTATCCTCGCCAACTTTCAGATAGACGGGCTAATAGGGAGGGACGTCTTGGCAAATGCTGTGTTTGTCTACAACGGTGGAGCGAACTTCTTTAGCCTGAGCCTTTGACCACTACGTCGCCGCTGCGCCAGTTCCTCGCCCCACGGACCTACGGCCTCGTTCAGTGGTACGATTGCCCGTGAATGAGATTGTGGCAACGCGGCGACCTGGATTCGCCGCGCCTTGAAACGACGGCCTACTAGAGCTATCGTGGTGTTGCGCCCACAGTCAGCAGATGAACAAGCGCGGTTGCTGACCGACCCCAGCAAGATAAGGGACGGGGTATGACAAAAGTCGGATTGGGGGACCTGATTGACCACATAGCCTCAGAACTGTCGGCCGCCGAGAAGCGTGCACGAGCGCGGGAAGGTCACGTCATGCAGTTCGATGAGTGCGAACTGGAAATGGCCATCGAGATCGAGACAGGCGCAGGAGGGGGAGTGAAAGTGTGGGTCTTCGAACTGAGCGGAGACAGAAAGAAGACTGACTCCAACACGATCACGGTGCGCTTCAAGGCGGTGCCTGGAGGAGAGAAGCTGGTCTTCGGAGTCGGGGCAGAGGAGCAGGAGGAGCAGGAAGAGCAGTAGACCGGCGGGGAGGGGACGATGCCTACCGAGGCCGATACATGTCGCACCTATGTACTACCAGCGCTGTACACGGCTGGCTGGAGCGACGACCAAATCCGGGAGCAAGTCAGCTTCACACCGGGACGCATCATCGTGGCAGGAGGCAAGATCCGGCGTGGTCCCCGCAAGCGTGTCGATTATCTGCTCTCCTATAGGCGGGACCGTCCTCTAGCAGTTGTCGAGGCGAAGCCAGAGTACAAGCTCCCTGGTACAGGACTCCAGCAGGCGAAGCAATACGCCGAGATCCTCGATCTGAAGTTTGCATACAGTACGAACGGCCTGGGGATCGTGGAGTTCGACTACACGACCGGCCTTGAGACCCTCCTCGAGTCCTTCCCGTCTCCCGAAGAGCTGTGGGGACGCCACTGTGCTGCGCGCGGCATCGATCCGGACAACGCTCAAGTGCTCGCGCCCTACTTCCATGAGCCTGGCCAGTCCCCGCGGTACTACCAGGACATCTCCATCCACCGTGCGACCGAAGCCATCCTCAAGGGGAAGCGTCGGGTCCTCCTCACCCTTGCCACTGGCACCGGGAAAACCATGGTTGCCTTTCAGATCTGCTGGCGCCTCTGGTCGACGGGCTGGAACCGGATGGGTGAGTACCGCAAGCCACGCATCCTCTACCTCGCCGACCGCAACGTACTGGTAGACGATCCCAAGGACAAGACCTTTGCGCCCTTCGGGGACGCTCGGTGGAAGATCGAAAACGGGCGCATCAGCAAAGGGCGGGAGCTCTACTTCTCCACCTACCAGGCAATCGCCCACGACGAGATGCGCCCGGGACTGTACAGAGAATTCCCCCGCGACTTCTTCGATCTCGTGATCGTCGACGAGTGCCACCGCGGTAGCGCCAAGGAGACGGGTAACTGGCGGGAGATCCTCGAGTACTTCCAGCCAGCCGCGCAGCTCGGCATGACCGCCACACCCCTGCGGCAGGACAACCGGGACACCTACCGGTACTTCGGAAACCCGCTCTACACCTATAGTCTGCGGAGCGGTATCGATGACGGCTTCCTGGCGCCCTACCGCGTCCACCGCATTGTGACCACGGTCGACGCTACCGGGTGGCGTCCGAGCAAGGGAGACCTCGACCGCTATGGCCGGGAGATTCCGGACCATGAGTACGGGACGAAGGACTTCGAGCGGGCGGTGGCCCTCAAGGCACGCACCAAGACCATTGCGCGGCATCTCGCCGAGTTCATGGAGCGCACCGATCCGTTTGCCAAGACCATCGTCTTCTGCGTCGACCAAGAGCATGCTGAGGAGATGCGCCGCGAGTTCAACAACCTGAACGCTGCGCGCGTCCGACAGTATCCGGACTACGTGGCCCGTGTTACCGCCGACGAAGGAGACATCGGCCGAGGATATCTGAGCAAATTCCAGGAGCTCGAGACGGTCAGCCCGGTCATTCTCACCACGTCACAACTGCTTACGACCGGTGTCGATGCGCCGATGTGCAAGAACGTCGTCCTGGCACGGGTGATCGGGTCGATGACCGAGTTCAAACAAATCATCGGGCGCGGCACGCGGGTGCGCGAGGACTATGGCAAGTTCTTCTTCAATATCGTCGACTACACCGGCAGTGCCACCCGGCTCTTCGCCGACCCGGACTTTGACGGTGACCCTGCTTTGATCGATGAAGAGATGATCGATGATGAGGGTCAGGTCGTCGAACAGACCGTCGTTGCAGAGGAGCCGGAAACATACGAGACGGACGCGATAGAGCTGGTGCTCTTCACCCTCGGAGATGAGCGGGACAGGGGGCCGCGCAAGTTCTACTACGATGGTGGCAGCGTGCAGATTGCTGCACAGGTCGTCTACGAGCTCGACGCGGATGGGAAGCAACTCCGTGTCGTCAGCTACACCGATTACGCAAAGGACAAGGTGCAAGCGCTCTATCGCTCCTCCCATGATCTGGAGGCTGGTTGGCGAGACAGCGCCCAGCGCCAGACCATCCTCGACGCACTCGCCGACCGCGGAATCGATCTCCCCCGCCTGAGCGAGGTTGCCGGTGTGCCGGAAGCGGACCCGCTCGACCTTCTCTGCCACCTGGCCTTCAACGGACCGCTCCGCACCCGGCGTGAGCGCGCCGAGCGCCTGCAGAGGGGCCATCAGGACTTCTTCGATCGCTATGGTCCGGATGCACGGCAGATCCTTGCCCAGCTTCTGGAGAAGTATGCTGAGCATGGCATCGAGCAGTTAAAGCTACCGGACGCACTCAAGGTGCCTCCGCTCTCAGCGCATGGGAATCCGAGTGAGATAGCACGCGTGTTCGGGGGGGTCGACCAACTGCGAAAAGCTGTGAATGAACTGCAAGAACTTCTGTACGCTGCGTGAGTGCTCGGGGAGGGATATATGGCACGAGTGAAGACACGGAGTGATGGACCGGTGACGACGGCGCAGCGGTTAGGGTCGCTCATCAAGTCATGCCGCGACATCATGCGCAAGGACAAGGGCCTCAATGGTGACCTCGATCGGCTGCCGATGCTGACGTGGATCATGTTCCTCAAGTTCCTGGACGACATGGAACGCATACGCGAGGATGAGGCCCTCCTCGAAGACAAGCCGTTTCGTCCCACGATCGAGGCACCCTACCGATGGCGGGACTGGAATCCAGCTTCGCTGCTCAACGGTGCCGATGACGGCTTGCACAACCCGATGACCGGCGATACACTCATTGCTTTCATTAACCAAGATGAGGCAGTGCGGCCGGACGGCGAGCGAGGTCCAGGTCTCTTCGCGTACTTGCGGTCGCTCGAGGGGACACGCGGCGGGCGCGACCGTCGCGATGTGGTGGCGACTGTCTTCAGTGGCACGGTCAACCGCATGCAGTCGGGCTATCTCCTTCGTGATGTGCTGGATAAGGTGAATGAGATTCACTTCTCGTCATCGGAGGAGATCCACACGCTTGGGCACCTCTACGAATCCATGCTCAAAGAGATGCGCGACACCGCCGGTGACTCCGGGGAGTTCTACACGCCGCGAGCCCTGATCCGGATGATCGTGACAGCTGTCGATCCGCGCCCTGGTGAAACGATCCTCGATCCGGCGGCTGGGACGGGCGGGTTCCTCGTCGAGACATACGAGCACCTCAAACCGCTCTGCACAACGATTGAGGACCTCCAGTGGCTGCAGCGCCAGGCGCTCCAAGGCATTGAGGCGAAGTCACTGCCCTATCTCCTCTGCCAGATGAACCTCCTGCTCCACGGTGTCGAGGCACCTGACCTAGATCCGGGCAACGCGCTACGTTTCCGGATGAGTGAGATCGGGGACCGCGATCGCGTCGACGTCATCATGACCAATCCCCCGTTTGGCGGCGAAGAGGAGAAGGGCATCCAGAACAATTTCCCCGAGGACAAACAGACGTCGGAGACGGCGCTTCTCTTTCTGCAGCTCATCATGCGTAAGCTACGCCGGCCAGGCCATGAGAGTAGACGAGGTGGGCGAGCCGGCGTTGTCGTGCCCAACGGGACGCTCTTCGGTGAGGGTGTCGCTACACGCATCAAGCAGGAGCTGATAGAAAACTACAATCTGCATACCATCGTCCGGCTACCGAACGGTGTTTTTGCGCCCTATACCTCGATCCCCACCAATGTGCTCCTCTTCGACCGATCCGGCCCGACGCGTGAGGTCTGGTACTACGAGCAGCCGCTACCTGAGGGCCGAAAGAATTACACCAAGACGCAGCCGTTGCAGTTCGAAGAGTTCGGTCCCTTGTTGAAGTGGTGGGAGAGCAGGCAGGAGAACGAGCGGGCCTGGCGTGTGCCGGCGGAGCAAATCATCGAGAACAATTACAACCTCGACCGGAAGAACCCGAACGCCGCGCTTGACCTGGAGCACCTACCGCCGGAGGTACTCGTCGAGAGCATCATGGAGAAGGAACACCGCATTCTGGAGATTATGGGCGAGATCAGGCAGATGCTAATCCGAGCGGCGGGATGAGTATCGTCCGCCTGTTGAACGACGGCACTTGGAACAAGCCGCCAGTTCTGACGGCTGCCCGACAGATCCTTATGGAGGGCTTGGCGGCTCAATGGCCTCTTGCTCGGCTTGGGGACCTTGCAACCTTCGTCAACGGAACAAGCTATGACCCCAGCGAAGTCACTGAAGGCGGCACACCCATTATCCGGATCAGCAACATCTCTAACCCCGGTTCTCCGCACGTCAGAACGCGGCAGGTCTTCGATGACAAATTCATGATCCAGCCGGGCGATCTCCTCGTCTCCTGGTCGGCGTCCTTCAAGTCAATCATCTGGCGGGGGCCAGCAGGTGTGCTAAACCAGCACATCTTCAAGGTGATAGAGCAACCAGGCCATGACCGAGGCTATATCCGCCACGCCATAGAAGCCGCATTTGCCGACATGCAGCGAAAGGTCGTGGGCATCGGAATGATGCATCTGAGGCGGGGAGACTTCCTCGGCCACCAGGTGGCAGCGCCACCGCTCGAGCTCCAGCAGGCTGTTCGTCAGTTTCTTGACTGGATTGAGCTTCCTGTGGATGGCCCCGAACCTGTCCTGCCTCCTGAGTTGTCAGTGCAGCGCCGGATCGTGGCGCGGATCGAGGAGCTGGCCGCCAAGATCGAGGAGGCGCGAGGGCTACGGCAACAAGCGATTGGGGAAGCAGATGCTCTGCTGACAGCACGGCTCGGTCAACTGGTAGGCAACCCGTACCGAGGTGTGGCAGGTGAACTGGAGCTCAACAGCTACATGCGTATTGGGGACGTGGCTGTGGACGTAGCCGATGGACCTCATGTAACTCCCACGTATGTCGACCGGGGGGTACCCTTTCTCACCGTCCTCAATATCGTGAGTGGTCGAATCGACTTCAGTGGCGCGAAGTTCGTCACGTGGGAGGACCACGCCCAGTTTCAAAGGCGGGCAAAGGCCGAACCAGGAGATGTGTTAGTGAGCAAGGATGGCACCCTTGGAGTGCCCTGTTTCGTGGACACCGATCGCGAGTTCAGCTTCTTCGTGAGTGTTGCGCTAATCAAGCCGCAGCGTCGAGCGCTGGACGGACGCTTTCTGACATGGATGATCCGAGCCCCCTATATGCAGGAGCGAATTCGCTCGCGTTCCCGCGGGGACATGATCCGACACCTCGTGCTTCGTGAGATTAGGGATCTTCTCATTCCACTTCCCAGTCTCGAGGAGCAGCATCGCATCGTCTGCTACCTGGACCGCGTACAGAGGCAGCTCAGTGGGTTGCGGCGAAGACAGGCCGAGACTGCCATCCAGCTTAACGCGATGCTGCCGTCTACGCTCGACAGAGCCTTTAGCGGACAACTCTAGTCTCTAGCGTTCAGCACGTAGCGTCACTTCGACGCCTATAATCAGACGCCTTCGGCTGGTTGGTCCCGGCCGTAGGTGTCTCACGGCGCAGCCCATTGGGCTGCGCCCTTATTCGTCGCTGACGAGCTCGGACGCGGGCACACCGAGCGCCGCGGCGATCTTGCGGATGGTCGCTGGCCGTGGCTCTCGTTGCCCATGCTCGATCTGCCAAAGGCCAGCAACGGATATACTGGCCTTCTCGGCGAGTTCGGCCTGCCCTAACACAGCCCGCCGACGTGCCTCTTTGATGCGTTCACCTACTGTGCTCATAGCCGAACTATAGCATACGCTGTTCAACACTACAATAGAGATATTGCATAACTATCGCATATCTGCTACAATGAGAGTGTAGGAAGTGAGACACCTACAGGGACCAAACACCAACGAGGAGGTACACACGATGGCAACCGACACCGCGCTCTGGCCCGAGGAGATGGCCTACTCCCCCACACCCGAGGTGCTGGAGACCGAGCGACGCTACTGGCGGGCTCTGGACCGCATTGCCGAGTACGATGCGTGGATGGAGACGCAGATGGAGCAGCTGGAGAACTTCGAGACCTGGTCGCTGGCAGATCTATTGGAGGAATTCGAGACCGTGCGAACCCTCACACCGGACCAAGAGGAGATCATCGCGGAGCTGGAGCGTGAGATCGAGCGGCGGAGGGCGGCGTAATGGCTGCCCTCTTCTCACCCGGTGCGATCGTCGCGACACCTGGCGCCCTCTCTCTGCTAGCAGAGGCAGGGACTGATCCGCTGGCGCTTCTGTCTCGCCACGTACGAGGCGACTGGGGCGATGTGCCGGCCGAGGATGCAGCTGAGAACGAGTACAGCATCAAGCACGGTCTCCGCGTCATCTCCAGCTACGCGGTCAGCACTGGCGAACGGGTGTGGGTGATCACTGAGCACGACAGAAGCCATACCACGTTGCTCCTGCCGTCGGAGTATTGAGGACCGAGGCCCGCCGGCGTTCATCAGCGCGCCGGCGGGCCCCCCATCAAAGAAGGAGAGCCAACATGGCACAGCATCGAGGACACAACGAGGGAACCATCAGTAAGCGGGTGATTGGGCGCAAGGATGGCACAAAGACCGTTCGATACATTGCACTCGCGCCGATAGACGCTCAGGGTAAAAGGCCCAGCCTGGGCTCGTTCGGTACCGTGAAGGAAGCTCGGGCCGCGCTCGATGAGCACAAGGTCGCTTCGGCGATGGGGTTCACCATCACGGGGAAGACGCCCACGCTCAAGGAATGGTTCGACGCCTGGCTGGAGAGTCGGACCAAGATAGCTCATACCACCAGAGTGGATTACACTACATCGCTTGGGACCATGGCGACATATATCGGCCACATTCCACTCGATAAACTGGCTGCGGCCCATATCGCCGTGATGTGGGACAAGCTGGAAGCGGGCATCGCGGCTGATGGGCAGAACCGGAAACCGCTGACAGTCACCACGCTGCACAAGCTCCATATCCACCTCAAGGCGGCGCTGGGTGCTGCCGTGGACGAAGATACCGTCTCTCTTGCCAGGAACGTGGCTCGTAAAGAAGCGGCACATCCTGGAAACGGTGAGCGAAAATCCATCAACCCGCTGAGCAAGGACGAGGCAGCTGCGCTGCTTGCCGCGACCAAGGACACGCCAGACCATGCACTCTGGACCGTTCTGCTGACTACCGGCTGTCGCCTAGGCGAAGGTCTCGCCCTTCACTGGCAAGATATCGACTGGGAGCGGGGCCGCATCAGCATTTGTGGTTCCCTGTACTACGTGGCGGGTCAAGGATGGAAGATCGGACCGACCAAGACGCGCAAAAACCGAGTCGTGGAGCTTCGTCCGGGCACACTCGCCGCCCTACGTAGCCACCGTGCACGGCAGCTGGAGATGCGGCTCGCCGCCGGGCCAGACTGGCAGGATGGCGACTACGTGTTCGCGGATGGCGTGGGTAAGCCGCTCGTGCAGCTACAGGTGCGCCGACGCTTCCACAGGGCATGTGATGCCGCTGACATCGCTCGCCGCTCGCCGAAGGAGCTGCGCCACACGTTCGCTACGCTCGGCTTGCTGAACAATGTGCCGGCGAAAATCGTCAGCGAGGCCCTGGGCCACGCCAAGGTGGGGATGACCTTAGATATCTACTCGCATGTCATCCCTGGCATGATGGCCGCATCCATGAGCCACCTTGACAGCTTGTTCGGCTAGGTTTTGGAACCGTTTTGTAACAGTACCGCCTCGTCGCACGCTCTATTTGGCTTAGAGACGCCATTGTCCGGCGTTTAGCGCCAGTAGTATTGATACTCACTCATTGGATGCAATCCTTTCTACTAACCGTTGTCTGTAGGCCGAGCGCTCCGTTGCCGGCACGAGCAAGGGTAGCGGGTCAATGATCTACTCTGGAACCACAGCATGGTCGAGGCCACGTGCCAGCTCTTCACAGTGACGACGCGCCGCTTCTATGAAAGCGCACGCAGCTGACGAGCGGTACCGGTCACGGTGCCACACGATGGCGATGCGGCGGGCCGGAACAGTGTTGTCGAGATCGACAATGGCGATGCTCTGGTCGCTCGGCTCGACGGTAAGGCGCGGCACCAGGGCCATACCCATTCCGGCCGCGACCAGCGCTTGCACCGTCCCATTGTCATCGGACCGAAAGACGATATGTGGTTCGATCCCTCGCTCGCGCAGCCGGCTCTCGATCTGTTCCACGCTGCGGCACTGCCGGAATCCGATGAGCGGTGTGTCGGCAAGGTCCCTCAGGTCTGGAGTCCTTCCGGCAGCGGCAAGCGGGGAGCCGGAGGGAACGATGAGTA
>Ga0102924_1001919_pt1 | contig 23295 bp, 28 predicted proteins | sample PaiPotPPM11metaG_FD_80116 | JGI IMG/M metagenome (GOLD analysis project Ga0102924, IMG submission 80116) | Iron sulfur acid spring bacterial and archeal communities from Banff, Canada, to study Microbial Dark Matter (Phase II) - Paint Pots PPM... ...
GCGGGCGGTAGCCGCATATCAGGCGGGAATGCCAGGATAAACGATAGGAGAATCTTCGCGGAGGACGCAACATTATGGGGTGAATTTCCGCGGGGCGGCCCATCGTAAACCCCGTGAGGGTATTTCGAGACTAAGAAATGTAAACCCCCGGGCGGTATGAGCTAAACCCTGGCGGGGTATCCGGAATACCTTCCAGGGGTATTGCGGGTCTAGAGGAACCGCGCATCCGTTCGGACTGATTTCTTTGATTTTTCCGAACGGCTGGAGGTGACTGCGCGGGGGCGATCGCTCAGCGCGAGTCGGTGGCGGGGGCCTGGCGGGGGGCGGCGTCGTGATCGGCCAGCATGTCGTCCAGGTCCTCGCGGGCGCGGGCGACGCGGGAGCGGATGGTGCCGACGGGGCAGCCGCAGATGGCGGCGGCCTCGGCGTAGGAGCAGCCGAGCAGCTGGGTCAGCACGAACGCGGCCCGCCGGCCTGGCTCGAGCGCGGCGATCAGTTCGTCGGCCGCGGCCTGGGCGCCGGGCTCGGCGGGAGGCTGGCCGAGCGCGTGGTCCGGGACGGCCGCCAGGCGGGCGGCCAGCTGCCGGTCGCGGGACCTGGCGCCGATCTCGGCGGCGCAGGCACGGCGGGCGATGGACAGCAGCCAGGCGCGAACCGGGGCGTCGCCCCGGAACTTGCGCAGCGCCGGGACGGCCCGCAGGTAGGTGTCCTGGGCGAGGTCATCGGCCGAAGCGGGATCGACCAGGTAGGCACACAGCCGCCACACGTCTCCCTGGGTCTCGCGGACAAAGCTAGCCAGGGCAGCACGGTCGCCGCGCCCGGCGGCGCGCGCGAGGGAGGTCAGCTCATCCACGCGAGAAAGCCTACGACATTCTGTAGTAGCGGTTCCGCACCGGGTGGGAACACAGGCGGGAACTTTTCGCCGCCATCATCGCACTAGTGGGGCATGGAATGTGACCGGGCCCGCGAGGCCATCTCGGCGCGGATCGACGGTGAGGACCCAGGCCTGCCCGACGGCGCGCTTGAAGCGCACCTGGCCGGCTGCGAAGCCTGCCGCGCCTGGCAGCAGCGCGCGCACGTGATGACCAGGCGCGCGCGGCTCGGCGGCGCCTTCCTCGACCGTGACCTGACCAGCCGGGTGCTCGCGGCCATTCCCCCGGCACCCGCCAGGCGGCGGCTGAGGCTGGCCCTGCGAGGGGCCCTGGTCGCCGCGGCGCTCGGCCAGCTGGCGATCACCGTGCCGCTGCTGATCCTGGGGCACGACCACGACGCGGGACCGCACGCCGCCCATGAGCTCGGCTCGTTCGACCTGGCGCTGGCCATCGCGTTCGCCGTGGGCGCGATCCGCCCGGCGCTGTCGGCGGGGCTCGCCTGGACGTGCGGCATCGCGGCCGCCGGCCTGGCTGGCACCGCGATCGCGGACCTGGTCGGCGGGCAGGCAATCGGCGCCGACGAGGCCCAGCACCTGGTCGCCCTGGCGGGGGCGGTACTCCTGATCTGGCAGTCCAGGATCACCGGCAGGGGCCTCGCCGACGCCAGCACGGCCGACTGGCCGCGGGAATCGCAGAGTTCTCGCGCGGCCGAGCCGGGCACCGTCGCGCGGCTGCCCGAGCAGCCGCGCTTTCCCGGCGGCGCCGCCCGGGCGAAGCTCAACCCGCCGGACACCGTCGGCGTGCCGCCCGCGGCCGGCCTCCCCGGCGAAGCGGAACCCGGCGCGGCGGACCAGGGCACCGCTAGCCCGCCGAAGTCACGGCCCGGCCGGGACGGCGACGGCAAGGAAGCGGTCGCATGACGGCGGCAAGCACCGCGAGCGCTCCCGCCAGAGCCACTGGGTCAGTCCCCGAGGGGCCGCCCGGCACCGGGGCAACGCGGGAAATCGAGTTGTCGGTCGAGGGGATGACCTGCGCGGCCTGCGCGGTCCGGGTCGAGAGGAAGCTCGGCAAGCTCGACGGCGTGCAGGCGGCGGTCAACTACGCGACCGCGACGGCCCTGGTGACAGCGCCGGCCGAACTGCCCGTGGAGGCCCTCACCGCGGCGGTCGCGCAGGCCGGCTACCGCGCCACCGCGCGCGGGACGGCCGACGACGCGGACGGCGTGACCGCCGCCGAGCGCGACGCGCGTCGCGACTTCGCCTACCTGCGCCGCCGGCTGATCGTGGCGCTGATCTTCTTCCTGCCGCTCACCGACCTTTCCCTTATGCTCTCGCTGATCCCGTCGCTGCGGTTCGACGGGTGGCAGTGGCTGCTGACCGCCTGCGCGGCGCCGGTCGCGCTGTGGTGCGCGTGGCCGTTCCACCGCACCGCGCTGAAGAACGCCAGGCACGGCACTTCGTCGATGGACACGCTGGTCTCGCTCGGCATCATCGCGGCCTGCGGGTGGTCGGTCTACGCCATGTTCGCCCTCGACGGCGGCCGGCGGACCGGGTCGGTGTGGCAGCTACTGCTCCACGCCTCGGGCGGTGGCATCTACCTGGAGACCGCCGCCACCGTCACCACGTTCCTGCTCGCCGGACGGCTCTACGAGGCGCGGGCGCGGCGCATCGCCGGCGAGGCGATGCGCTCACTGGCGGCCACGGCCGCCAAGGACGTGTGCGTGCTTGACGCCGACGGGACCGAACGGCGAATCCCGGCCAGCGAGCTGCGGCCGGGTGACCGGTTCCTCGTCCGCCCCGGTGAGACCATCGCCGCGGACGGTGAGGTGCTGTTCGGCCAGAGCGCGGTCGACCGGAGCATGATGACCGGCGAGTCCGTGCCGGCCGACACGGCCGAGGGCGACAACGTCACCGGCGGGACCGTGACGCTCACCGGCCGGCTCGTCGTCCGGGCGGACAAGACGGGCCGCGACACCCAGCTGTCTCAGCTGATCAGGCTGGTTGAGCAGGCCCAGGCGCAGAAGGCGGGCATCCAGCGCGCCGCGGACCGGATCTGCGGCGTGTTCGTCCCCGCGGTCCTCGCCTGCTCGGCGCTCACCCTGGCGGGCTGGCTGCTGGCGGGCTCCCCCGTCGAGCACGCGTTCAGCGCCGGGCTCGCCGTCCTGATCATCGCGTGCCCCTGTGCTCTCGGGCTCGCGACCCCGACGGCGCTGGTGGCGGCCAGCGGCCGCGGCGCCCGGCTTGGCATCTTCATCAAGGGCTACCAGGCACTGGAAACCTCCAGGTCGGTCACGGTGGCGGTGCTCGACAAGACGGGAACCGTCACCACCGGGGACATGTCCGTGGCCGGGGTCCGCACCGCTGACGGGGTGGATCGCGGCGACCTGCTCCGCTACGCGGGGGCGGTCGAGCAAGCGTCCGAGCACGCGGTCGCCGCGGCGATCAGCGCCGCCGCGGCGGCAGAGTGCGGGCCGCTGCCGCCAGCCGACGGGTTCAGGGCCCTGCCGGGACTCGGCGCGCGGGGGATCGTCGACGGTCGCGAGGTCACGGTGGGCCGCGAGAGTCTGCTCACCGGGCGGGGGATGCCCGTGCCCGACGACCTCGCCGCGCAGTGCCGAGCGTGGGAGCAGTCCGGCCGCACCGCGGTGCTGATCGGCTGGGACAGCGCGATCCAGGGCGCCGTCGCGGTCACCGACACGGTCAAGCCTTCCGCGGCGGGCGCGGTCGCCCGGCTGCGCGGGCTCGGGCTGCACCCCATCCTGCTGACCGGGGACAACGAGGCGACGGCCATAGCCGTCGCCGAGCAGGCGGGCATCGACGAAGTGATCGCGGGGACGCTGCCCGCCGACAAGGCCGCCGTCATCGCCGGGCTCCAGGCGCAGGGACACCGGGTGGCCATGGTCGGCGACGGCGTCAACGACTCCCCCGCGCTCGCCGCCGCGGACCTCGGGCTTGCGCTCGGATCAGGCACCGACGTCGCGATGAGCGCCGCGGACCTGATCCTGCTCCGCGACGACCTCGGCTGCGTCCCCGACGCGATCGAGCTCGCCCGCGCCACCTTCCGCACGATCCGCCGTAACCTCGCGTGGGCGTTCGGCTACAACGCCGCGGCGCTGCCGCTCGCCGCGCTTGGCTTCCTCAACCCGGTCATCGCCTCGGTGGCCATGACGCTGTCCTCGGCCTTCGTCGTGGCCAGCAGCCTGCGACTGCAACGGCACCACGTCCGCGACACGGCATGACGCCCCCACGAGCTGGAGAACCACATGCACGGGTACACCCACGACAAGGACAGCTACGTCAAGCGGCTGCGACGGATCGAGGGCCAGATCCGCGGGCTGCAGCGGATGGTCGACGAGGACAAGTACTGCATCGACATCCTCACGCAGGTCGCCGCGGCCACCAGGGCACTGCAATCGGTCGCGCTCGCCCTGCTCGAAGAGCACCTCAGCCACTGCGTCGCCCAGGCCGTGGCCGAGGGCGGGGAAGACGCGTCCGACAAGATCCGCGAGGCGTCTGACGCGATCGCCCGCCTCGTCCGCTCCTTAGCCCGCATCACGTCAGGCTCCGTACCTGAACCCGGAGCGGCGTTCACAGGAAAGGCACCCGATGACAACCATGACCTACGCGGTGACGGGAATGAGCTGCGAGCACTGCTTGAACGCGGTGACGAGCGAACTCAGCGGCCTCGGCGGCGTGTCCGCCGTGACCGTCGATCTCGTGCCCGGCGGCAGTTCCAGCGTCACGGTCGCCAGCGACGCGCCGCTGTCGCTTGATGCGGTCAGCGCGGCACTCGACGAGGCCGGCGGGTACCAGGTCGGCCGGTAGCCGCCGCGCGCCGCGGGCCGCCCGTGCGTGCCTTGATGACAAGCACACCCGGGCGGCCGGTTTCTCCGTCAGCCGGCGGCCAGCCCGGCGAGCGTCTCGTCGAGGCGGCCGGATCGCGCCTCCTCGACGAGGACCAGCAGCTGATCCGCGCTCATCTGCACCCGCTGGCCGAAATCGTCGGTGATGACGATCCGCTTCTCCGGCGGGGCCTCGTGGTCGACCAGCAATTCGGGGCAGCCGCAATTACACTGGCCGCACAGCAGGACGAGTCTCGTAAGCCGCCCGGTGCTGTCATCCATTCCCGCGCTCCCTTCGGTCGTTAGCGCAGGTTGAGCATTACCCGCCAGCCGAAATTAGTCAATGGACGAGGGTTAATTTCTTCCCGACATTACCGGCATCGCGCAGTAAAAGGTCGCTGCTCTGCTCGGATGGAATACCCCTGGTCGGTTTAACCAATACCCCGGTGAGGTTAGCTAATACCCCGGTGAGGTTTCTCAGGGGCGGTCGTGTCACAGGACCGGGTGGTGCCTTGTCTCAGAGGGAAAACATCACGCGGGAGGAAAGACCATGCGAGTCTTCGTAACGGGAGCGACCGGGGCGCTCGGGCAGCACCTCGTGCCCGGCCTGGTGGCCGCGGGCCATGAGGTCACCGCCACCACCAGGACACCCGGCAAGGCCGAACGCATAAGGGCGGCCGGCGCGGCGCCGGTGGTCCTCGACGGGCTTGACCGCGCCGCCGTGCTGGCGGCCGTGCGGGCGGCCGCGCCCGAGGTAATCGTGCACCAGATGACGGCGCTGGCGGACATGCGCAGCCTCCGCGACACTGACCGGGTGTTCGCCGCCACGAACGAACTGCGCACCCAGGGCACCGACAACCTGCTCGCCGCCGCCGCCGAGGCGGGCACCAGGCGGGTCGTCGCGCAGAGCTACACGGGCTGGACGAACGAGCGGTCCGGCGGCCCGGTGAAGACCGAGGACGACCCCTTCGACCCGCGGGTACTCCCCGCGGCCGTCCGGACGCTCGCGGCGATCAAGCACGTGGAGGAGACCGTGCCGCTCCGGGCGCAGGAAGGGGTCGTGCTGCGCTACGGCAGCTTCTACGGCCCCGGCGCCTCGCAGATCCTGCTGGACCTGCTGGGCAAGCGGATGCTGCCGGTCATCGGCGGCGGGACGGGCATCTGGTCGTTCATCGAGATCACCGATGCCGCGGCTGCCACGCTCGCCGCCGTCGAACAGGGCGCGCCCGGCGTCTACAACGTCGTGGACAGCGATCCGGCGCCGGTCAGCGACTGGCTGCCCTACCTCGCGACGGTGGCGGGCGCCAAGCCACCGCTGCGCGTTCCCGTCTGGCTCGGGCGGCTGCTCGCGGGCGAGTTCGTCGTGGCGCAGATGACCACGGCGCGCGGTTCATCGAACGACAAGGCGCACAAAGACCTTGGCTGGGAGCCGCGGTACGCGAGCTGGCGGGAGGGGTTCCGTGCCTGGGTCGCCGGATGAGACGGGCCGGGACGGGGAGGGCACCGTCGCCTTCCGGCCGCTGCTGTTCTCCATCGCCTACGGGATGACCGGCGTGGTGGGTGACGCGGAGGACCTCGTGCAGGACGCGTTCCTCGGCATGACCCGGGCGCTTCAGGCGGGCACGGTCATCACCGACCCGAAGGCGTACCTGACCACGGCGGTGACGCGGCTCGGCATCAACTACCTGAGGTCGGCGCGCGTGCGGCGGGAGACGTACGTCGGCGACTGGCTGCCCGAGCCGGTCGTCGTGCCCGTCGACGAGCCGGGTCCCGCCGAGCACGCCGAGCTCGCGGACTCGCTGTCGATGGCGTTCCTCGTGCTGCTCGAGGCGCTGTCGCCGGTGGAGCGGGCGGTGTTCATGCTGCGCGACGTGTTCGGATACGACTACGCCGAAGTCGCCCGGGTCACCGGCAAGAACCAGGCGAACTGCAGGCAGATCTTCTCCCGGGCCAGGCAGCGCATCCTGGCTGGCGCGGAGGCGGCTGGGGGTGTGCCCGCGCCGGCCCGGCGAGCGGAAGGCGAAGAGCTCGCCCGCCGGTTCTTCGACGCGGCCGCGGGAGGCGACATGGACGCGCTGCTCGGCATGCTCGCGCCGGACGTGGTCTTCCTGGGCGACGGCGGCGGCAAGGCCCAGGCGGTCGGGCATCCGCTCTCCGGCCGGGAACGGGTGCTGCGGCTGCTCGGCGGCCTGTTCCGCCGCGGCCGGTTCCTCGGCGGCTCCCACCGTCTTGCCTGGGTCAATGGCCAGCCGGGCGCGGTCACCTACGACGCCGAGGGACGCATCGTCAACGTCTTCGAACTCGAGGTCACCGACGGCGTGGTGCAGACGATCCGTTCCGTGGTCAACCCCGACAAGCTCGGCCACCTCGGGCCGGTGTCCGACGTGGCGCGCCTGCCGAACCGGGAATTAGCCGTCAGGCTTCGGGCACTCCTGGAGGTCAAGGCGGCATAGGCGCGAATAAATAGCCCTGGACGGAAACGCCCGGGGCTATTTTCTTGCCCGTCTTAGCCTCAAAGTATTAGCGCCAGAATTTCACCGTCAGCATGTCAACATCAGCATAGTTTTCCCAGTTCAGAGATGGTTTTTTGCTTGACTGCGCACTTTTCAGGCCGCTATTGTTCAGGGCCAGGACGACAGGAAGGCGGAGGTAAATGGATGACTATTTGGAGCAGGGATACGCCGACGCGCTCAAGGAGTTCCCGGCGCTCGCCGTCCACGAGGGCACGTCGGAATTCGAGCCGGTGCTGTACCTGGCGGTGGGCTTGATGGACGGGGGCATGCCGGGCGAGATCGAGGAGTTCCTGAAGTACGTGATGCCCAGCGACCCAGCGGAGTACGAGGAGTTCATCGAAGACGCCGACTGGATCGAGGACGGGCACGGCGGAGCACGGTATGCCAGGGACGACTGAGCACGGCTACACCCCGGCGCGTAGCTTCGCCGTGGACAGTGGCAGGAAAGCCCGTTCCCGGGACGCAGAGGCCCCAGGACGGCTTTCCCGTTTCTCCGGCCCTTGACTTGGCAAACCCGTGCAGCGACCCTGAGATTGGCGCAAAAAGGCGCAACGTGACGAGCAAGGGGAATCTCATGGCGCTACGCTTCGTCGGAATCGACCCGGACACGGGCGGAGACCACTGCCCGGCCGTGTTCATCGATGAAGAGACAGGCGACTTCCTGCTCCAGGGCTGGACGGTCACCGACCCGGATACGCTATCGGCCATCACCGGGCACAGCCCGATCGCGGACAACGAGTCCGTGGTCAGACTCCCGGCCAGGATGCGGCAAATCCTCATGGAGGCGGTTAGTGGGCACGGTACCGCCGTTCCGCGAGCTGATCGCGGACACGACAACCTCGGCGGCGCACCTGGAGATGCGGGACGCGTACACGCCGTCTGACCCCCAGTTCCAGGACTGGCTAGCGGGCAGGGCGGTCCCTGAGCCTGCCCTGCCCGACTGGCACGCCCTGGTGCGCACCCACACAGCGCGGGGCGTCCGGTTCCGGCGTGCCCGGGTCGTGTCGGAACCGCTCGCGCCCTACATCCGCTTCGAGCACTCCATCACTGAGGCCACCAGCATCGACGCGGGCGAGGACGTGCGGTGGCTTCCCCGCCGGTTGGCGTCCGGTCTCCTCCTGCCGGGCAACGACCTCTGGCTGTTCGATGACCGGCTGATCCGCTTCCACCTCTTCTCCGGTGAGGGCGAGATCGTTGAAGACGTGCTTTGCGACGACCCGGCCGTGATCCGCATGTGTTCGGCGGCCTTCGAATCGGTCTGGGACCGCGCGGTCCCGCACGCCGACTACCGGCTCGTCTAGGTGGCTGTCTCCCCGTCTTCGAGCGTGCAGCGTGCTCGGCAGGAGCTTGGCGAGCGGCTGCGCGACATCCGCCTAGACGCAGGGCTGTCCGGGCGCGACCTGTCCAGGGCAGCGGGCTGGCACGAAGCTAAGACGAGCCGTATCGAGCTGGCGAAGCAGGCACCCGCCGATTCTGACATCCGGACCTGGTGCGACGTCTGCCGCGCGCCGGATCAGGCGGCTGATCTCATTGCCGCTTCCCGCGCTGCCGACTCGATGTACCAGGAGTGGCGGCGGCTGCACCGTACCGGCATGCGACGGCTCCAGGAGGCGCGCGGGACGCTGCATGAGCGGACGCGGCTGTTTAAGGTCTACATGTCCACCGTGGTCCCCGGGTTTCTCCAGACGCCCAGTTACGCGCAGGGGCTGATGTCCGCGATTACGGAGTTCCAGGGGACGCCGGATGACGTGGAGCTTGCGGTCGCCGCGCGGATGAGGCGCAACCGCGTTGTCGGCTCCGAGGGGCACAGGTTCACGATGCTGCTAGAGGAGTCGGTGCTACGGTACCGGATCGGCGGCCCCGACGTTATGTCGGCCCAGCTTGGCCACCTGCTGAGCTGCACCGCGCTGCCGAACGTCCGGATCGGCATCATCCCCTTCGCCGCCGACGCCCGGCCGATGTGGACGCTCGAAGCCTTCACCGTCTTCGATGACACCCGCGTCCACGTCGAGACGCTGACAGCGCAGGTCACGGTTACCGCCCCGGGCGAGGTCGTCGTTTACCTCCGGGCCTTCGACCAGTTGGCGCGACTGGCCGTCTACGGGGCCGATGCGCGGGCGCTGATCACCAGCGCCATCAACGCACTCAGCAGCTAACTGGCTCGCAAATTCGCGCAAATCCATTTACCAGGATGCGCCCACGCGGGCAGCCTTTTACTACGCCCCGTCGCCGCACGGCCGGTCTACAGCCATCCCCGGGCAGCGGCGGAACGTGGGGCCCCTGTGCGCGCGACGGCGCGGCGGTCCCAGGCTCCGGGTGTTCGTGCGTGTCAGTGGGGCCTGCCGTTCGGTCTAGCCCATCGTTGGACACCCGGGCTCCCCGTCGCACGTCGCCGCAACGAAAGCTGAACGGATGCGCTGCATCACGGACCTCCCGACAGACGCCCTCCAAGTCGCCCGCGCCTCCGCCGAAACCTTGATGACCTTCAAGGCGTACCTGCCGCCTGGCGGCCTGCTCCTGATGCTGCTCTCGAAGTTCCGAGACGACGCTGGCGACCTACTGGACTTGGAGCGTGAGCCCTTGCCCCAGCGCGGGCGTGAGCGCCGGTCACTGGACGAGCTGACCAGCCTAGAGCTTGACAGGGTGGCGGGGGCGACGATCATCCTCCTTCAGGGCCGCTTCACGTCAGTCATGGGTGACCCGGCCCTGCCCCGGCTGCTCCGCGAGTTCCACGGTGACGTGAACCGGCAGAAGGCCGAGCGCGCCGCGCTCCGCGCATCGATCGGCATGGCATGAACCGGCGGCAGGCGGCAGCGCTGAAAAGCGTCATTGAGGCCGGGCACCCGGACGCGGCAACCACCGTGACAGCGCAGCCGGACGGCGCGGCAATCACCATCAGCGGAACGCTGAAGACTCCCGGATTGTCGGGGCCTGGAGGCAGCAGCGACGTGGTGCTCCGCATCGGCGCGAACAGTCCGTTCCTGCGGTTCCTCCTGGCACGGCACGGACTCACCTAGAGCAACCGACCCGCCGCCTGCCCCCGACCCTGCGGCACTGGACGTGACTTCGACCTCGGCCAGTCCAGGCAGCGGATAAGTCTCGACGCCACTGGTCGCGTGTTTGCTGCTGCGGCGTGGCTGCACGCTGCAATCTGGGCCAGCCCGGGATGATGGCCTTCATGCCAACCACTTTGAGCGGGCTCTTCCTGTTCGTCGTGTTGCTCCTCCCGGGCTTCGCATACGTCGTAGGCAGAGAGCGGCATAATCCAGGGCAACAGCTCTCGGCATTCCGCGAAACTGCGGTCGTGATCGCCGCGAGCGTGTCGGTCGAACTGGTCGTCCTGGTTCTCTTCGCCGTCGTCCGGGTGCTTCTGCCATCATCGCTCACCCCGGACGTGGGGGCACTTGTCCGCGACAGCGGCAGCTACCTGCGGGGGAACGACGGCCAGGCCGGTCATTACGGGCAGGTCGCCATCTGGGCTATAGCGCTGCTAGCCGTGTCGGTGGCACTGGCCTACAGCGCGTCGGTTCCTGCAATCCGCAGGAAGTTTCGGAGTTTCGCGACCGCGGGGGACCGGTTCCCGAAGGGGGTCCGGGACTTCATTGACGACACGCTAGGAGAGAGCCCGCATGAGTCCAACGCGTCTGCCTGGTGGATGCTCTTCGATGCGTGGGTTGAGGACCGGGGAAAAACGGGTGTTCGGGTTAGGTGTTTCCTTGAGGACGGATCCTACGTTGAAGGTGAACTCGGCTCATTCAGCCGCGAAGCCGACGACAAGCACGAGCGTGACCTCTTCCTTGTGGAGCCCATCCAGTTCCGGCCTCCGGGGGGTCACAAGGTCGAGCCCTACGCGGCCAGCGCTGTTTGCATCTCAGCCGCGAGGATCGTGACGATGTTTGTCACCTACTGGCAGAAGCCTTAGGTCATTTCCCTTGCGGCTTCGGCGGGGCCGGTGGCTGCGGGGGCGTCGACCCTGGAGCCGCCTTCGGCTGAGGTCGCGGGACCACAGTCTTCTGGCCCTTCCTGACCTCTTCGTTTCCCTGACCACGGGCCGGGCGTGTTTCCGGAGCCTCGTTGGCTTCTTGTCTCATCTCGCACCTCCGTGGCAAGGGTAGCGCGACGTGCTTGATTGCCTCGACCACCTCAAGCGGCATGCTGTCCGCTATGTCTACTCCTCGCAGTTCACGCGCATGGGTACGATCTCGAACCAGCCCGGATCACCACCTTGCGCGGTGGGGCGAAGATGGGGCCGAGGGCTGCCGTCTGGCTGGGCGTAGATCCCTTCCTTACCGCACCGCTTGCATGCCACGCGGGGTATCTCGAAGCGCTGAACGGGCCGCCCCTCCCGTGCGTCGCGGACTAACTGCTGACGTGGCGTTCGTCGTCCCATGCTGTGCTCCAAAATCCATTGATTCGAACTTTTGCTCTAAACTATAAGTATGGCAGATCCGAGCAATCCCACGTTGATCCGAGCACGTGCGGCGGCCGAGCGGTTAGGAGTCCACGCCTCCACGCTCAAGCGCTGGAGCGACAACGAGGACTTTCCCCAGCCGATCCGGGCTTGGCCCACGCGGCGACCGCTTCTATCGGCTCTCGGACATCCACCACCACCTGGAGAACAACGGGAGCACTGATGATTGACTTTTACTCGGCGCAGCTAATCGCCAGGAAGATCATGGACCATACCGGGATGACGCCGGACGAGGTGCTCAAGCTCGACACGAGCGAGTACGCCCGGCTTTCAGGGCGATCCACGCCCGTGCAGGCCGCCTTACGTGCGATTGACGCCCAGGTGACCCAGCCCCTGAACCCCGGGCCGGAAGCAGTGGCGGCCCCCCCTGCGCGGACGACATGCCCCAGGGCATCGACGTCAACAGCGACGAGTACTTCCTCCACTGGCGTGCCCAGCGTACGCGCGGCGGCGAAAGGCGTCGGCATATTCTCGGACATGGGCGACGTACCTGCGTGACGAAACGCTGGGAATCTTCCCTCTCGCTGGCGGCAGGCTCCCTGGCAAGACGTGGGAGCCCGACGTCTCGGTCACCTACAAGAAGCGGGCGGGCGTACTTGAGATAGATGGTCCCCACCACAATGCACGCCGGGCGATGGACATGACCCGTGACAACCTCTGGCTAGATGCTGGGATCGCCTTCGTTGACCGGATACCCGTTGAGGCGCTGTCGGACCCAGGGGAATCGAAGCCGCCCTGCGGAAGTTCCTCAAGCGTCTTGCCGAGACCCGCTAGGACCCGTAGTGGCGGACGACCTTGACGTGACGCATCCCTTCGCCAACTTCTTGGACGCCTTCGGCGCTGCCCGGAAGCTGCTCGAGCGCGCACAAGAGCGAGGCGGCCTCATAGAGGGCATCGTCGTCTACGTGTCGTTGATCGACGGTCTCCTGCGGATGTCCCTCGTGCTCGACAAGCAGCTAGCGGGCAACTACACGGGCGACATAGACGACTACATCCAGCAGATCACCGGGGGTCCGAAGTTCACCCGAGAAGATGATCTACACGGAAGCGCACGCTAGGGGTCTGATCGATGACGCCCTCCGGGACGAGATCATTGATCTCTACAACAAGCGGAATGCGATCATCCACCGCTTCTTTCTCGAAGGAATGACTTACACGTCCCTTGAGCCGCTGCTTGACCGCTACGAAGTCGTCTACCACCGTTGCTACGACGTAATAAATGACCTTGAGGAACGTCAGATCGCGAGGGGCGGACCCAACATGACGCAGGTGCTCCCGGTCAGCGATAACCACAGGGATAACGTGCAGAGGGCCGTCAAGATGAAGCTCGGCTTCGATTCGGGTTTCTAAGCGGGCGCTTGGTGGTTGCGTCGTGCCTCCCGACTAGCTCGGACACGGGCGACCTTCGCAGGCTCCTGGTAGACGCGCTCAAGGATGGCGTCCATCAGTTCTACAACCTCGGCAGCTTCGTCAATGCCGATTGGTTCACCTACAAGGTCACCATGCGCGGCTTCGTTGCCCGCAAAGCGGATCTCGTGGGCTGCTTCCTTCATGGCCGCGCTGATGTGCCCGTCCGCTGCCAACTGGTTGATCTTGGCCTGGACGTCACCATTGGTTATCCCCTTGTCCTTCGCTGTCGCCTCGATCACCGCGCGGGCCATCGCGACAGCGGCGCGAGGAGCGTCCGCCCCGAGTGCCTGGTGGGCTTCGCTCGCGGCGGCTGCTATGGCTTCCGGGACGTCCGGGTAGCCCTTCCGGTGAACCACGGTCGGCCACAAGCTAGTTATCCCGCTTGGCACTCTGCGGGTTCCGCAGACAGGGCCACCGCAGTTGTCGCAGACATCCAGGAATCGGGTCAAGCGCGCGCTCTTGACTGCGACTGTGGCTGTGCCGGAAGGCTTATCCGACCACACCTCAGTGAAGTGCGAATAAGCATTGCAGTGTGGACAGAGACGCGCCTTCATGTCCTGATCCTATTGGGATACATGCGGGCTCGGGCCGCCGAAGTCTGCGAGGCAAGGCACCCTGCGGCTGGTTGACAAGCCCACGAGTAACTATGCTGACCAACCTGTACCGCTGGCCTGCGCCGATGCCGACGTCAAAGCCTAGAATGGGTCTTGTCAACGGGACTTGGTTGACAACGATGCCTCACGTAAGTACGATTTTGTCGTCTTGACCAGCACAAACATAGGGCCGCTTCACGTCGGATGCGCGATGTGGAGTTATCCGTCGTGGCAGGGGCGTTTCCTGCCCAAGGCACTGACGCCACGCGACCGGCTGAGCGCCTACGCGACTTGGTGCAACGCCGTCGAGGGCAACACCACCTTCTACGCGACGCCGAACCGCGACACGGTGACGTCGTGGGCGCAGCAGACCGCACCCGGCTTCCGGTTCCTGCTCAAGCTGCCCAGAACGGTCACCCACGAGCGCCGGCTCATCAACGTCGGCGAGCCGGTCCGCGCCTTCCTCGACGCGGTCGAGCCGCTCGGACCGCGGGCCCATGCCCTCTGGATCCAGCTGCCGCCGTCCTTTTCTCCGGCCGATCTCGGCGCCCTCGCCGACTTCCTCGGCCGGCTCCCCCGCGAGCACCAGTACTGCGTCGAAGTACGGCACCGGGGTTTCTTCGACGACCCGCAGGCGGAACAGGCACTGGAGCGGACGCTCGGTACCGTCGGCGCGGAGTGGCTGACCTTCGACACCACCGCGCTGTTCGACGGCCCCCCGACCAGCGCCGCGGAACGCGAAGCGTGGACGAAAAAGCCGCGTCTCCCCCGCCGCACCCAGGCCCTCACCGCCCACCCGGTCGTCCGCTACATCGGCCGCGACGACATCGCACGGACCGTCGCGGGATGGCAGCCGTGGCTCGGCGTGGTCGCCGGCTGGCTGCGCGAGGGACGCTCACCGACGGTGTTCATCCACACGCCGGACAACGTCGACGCGCCGGAACTGGCGCGACGGTTCCACGACCAGGTACGCGCCCTGCTGCCCGAGGTCGAGCCGCTGCCGGAGCCCGTCCCCGCCGGCCCGCCGACGCTTTTCTGAACCCCCGTGCCCCCTAATGCTGACGACGCCCGGCGACGGGCACTGCTACGCCGTGGGTTCGCGCTGGAGTACGTGACCCTCGGCTGGAACGTGGCCGGGATCATCGTGCTCGGGCTCGCCGCGGCGGCGGCCCGTTCGGTCGCCCTGGCCGGGTTCGGGCTGGACTCTCTGATCGAGATCGGCGCGTCGGCCGTAGTGATCTGGGAGCTGTCGGGCACTGGCGAGGACCGGCAGCGCAGGGCACTGCGTGCGATCGGCGCTGCCTTCGTCCTGCTGGCGGTCTACCTGGCCGTCCAGTCCTCGATCGTCCTGGCAGCCGGGTTCCGGCCGCACCACAGCAGTACCGGGATCGTCTGGACCGCGGTCACCGCCGCGGTGATGTTCGCGCTCGCCGCGGGCAAGTCGCGGACAGGTAAGGCGCTGGGCAACCCGGTGCTGCGCACCGAGGGGCGGGTCACCCTCGTCGACGCGATCCTGGCCGTCGCGGTGCTGGCCGGCCTATCCCTCAATGCCGGGTTGGGCTGGTGGCAGGCCGACCCGCTGGCCGGCTATGTGCTTGTCTACTACGCCGCCCGCGAGACCTGGCACATCTTCGGCCCTGTCGACTAACGAGGGCGGGCCGCCGACAGCCCATGCCTTCACGATGACAACGCCAGCCACCGTTATCATCGGCACATGCCGATGATGCTCGACCTGCTCGGCGCCGCCGAGCAACTGGTCACGGGGATCGGACACCAGGAGGACTAGGAAGCGCCGATGCTCGCACTGCTGCTCGTCGCCGTCGCCCTAGGCCTGTCCAATTTCGCCGCGGCCATCGGGATCGGCATTTCGGGAACCGGCACCCGGACCCGGCTGCGCGTCGGCATCATCTTCGGGATATTCGAAGCGGGCATGCCGGTCGCCGGCCTGGTCCTCGGCCAGAGCCTGGCCGGCCCGCTCGGGCGCAGTGCCCACTGGGCCGGCGCGGCCCTGCTGATCGCCACTGGCGCATACGGCCTCATCCAGGCCCGTCGGGCCGGCCCCGCCGAAAACCAGCCGCCTAGCCAGCACACGGGGAAGCTCATCATCACCGGGTTCGCCCTCAGCATCGACAACCTCGCCGTCGGCTTCGCCCTGGGCACCTACCACCTCAGCCTGGCCGTCGCCGCGGCCGTGATCGGCGCGGTCAGCGTCGCCATGTCCCTGGCCGGGCTGGAACTCGGTGCCCGGATCGGCACCAAGACCGGCCGCTACGGCGAGTACCTCGGCGCCGCGATCCTGATCCTCGTCGGAGCGGCGATCGCCGCCGGCCTGATCTAGGCAGGCTGACACCCGAACAGGTCATGAGTAACTGAGTATCGCGTCCGTCACCTGGTCTACAGGCCGCCTTGCGTCGATGACGATCGCGCCGGAGGCGCGCAAGCAGTCCTGCAATGCCGGCCGCTTGCGGCGGAGGTATTCGCGGGTGTCGCCGATGTGGCCCCAGTCGTGATAGTCCCGGCGCGCATCGAGGCGTGCCAGCATCGTGGGCTCGTCGATCTCCAGCAGGAACACCTGGGTGAAGCGGTCGGCTACCTCGTGCTGATTGTCCGCACCGCCGCAGACGTACAGTGTCGCTGGCGCCGCGGCCCGGATCAGTTCGTCCAGGCGGGCCGGATCCCACGCCCAGCTATGCCGGGCAAGCCAGCCCAAGTCCGGCGCCGTCGGCGATTCCGCCACTACGGTGCCGGCCGGGTCAACGAACCGCGCAAGCAGCGGGTCGTCGTCGGCATCGATGCACACCACGCCTCGGTGGGCAAGCACGGCGGCAATCGTGGACTTCCCGGCGCCGGAACAGCCCGCGATCTGGATAGCGCTCATTGACATCTATCGTCGGCCAGCCTTCATACCTGGCACAAACGAGTTTGTGAGCACGGGACTTCTACTCGGTGGCCGGAGTTACCAGGCGGCGGAGCCGGTCCGGGTCGGTGATGCCGTCGACCGCGGTGATCCGGCCGCCGGCGACGGTGAAGGCCATGAGGGCGACCGGCCTGCCGCGCAGGGTGATCAGCATTCCCGCCGCGCCGTTGACGAGCACCGGGGTGAATTCCGCGTGCGGGCTCGCGCCGCCGAGGGCGGCGCCGGACACGGTGGTGGCGCCGCGGAGCACCGTCGGCGTGCCGGCGAAGCCGTCGGTGCGCAGCACGATGTCCGGATCTAGGAGTTCCACCAGCGCGGTCAGGTCGCCTGCCCGCGTGGCGGCGAAGAAGGCATTGACCACCGCCTGCTGCGCGGCGACGGCGCCCTCCGGCTCGCGGGCGCCGGCGGCCTTGACCCGGTGCCGCGCCCGGCTCGCCAGCTGCCTGGCCGCCTCTGGCGTGCGGCCGAGCATGGGGGCGATCTCGCCGAACGCGAAGTCGAACACGTCGTGCAGCACGAACGCGACCCGTTCGGCCGGGGTCAGCGTGTCGAGCACCACCAGCAGCGCGAGCCCGACCGAGTCGGCGAGCAGCGCCTCCTGCTCGGGCGTCGGCCCGTCCGCCGGGCTGAGCACTGGGTCGGGCACGCGTGCCCCGGCGAGGGTCTCCGGCCTGGCGGCGCGGGCGCGCAGTATGTTCAGGCAGACGCGGGTGACGATGGTGGTGAGCCAGCCGCCGAGGTTCTCGACGTGATCGGCCCCGGCCGCGCTGAACCTGACCCAGGCATCCTGCACGGCGTCGTCCGCCTCGTCAAGCGAGCCGAGCATCCGGTAGCCGACCGCGCGCAGCCGGCCGCGGTGCTCCTCGAACCGCTCCGCGAGCAGCGCGGCCGCGTCGTCTTCTTTTTCCCGCACGCCGGTCACGTTCCTTCCTGATCGCGTGTCAGTAACAGTGACACAGCAGAGCAGCCGGATGTGACAGCAGGTCGGCGGCACGCAGGGATGAGGAAACGTCATGCGAGTTCTCGTGGTAGGCGCGAGCGGCGCGATCGGCAGCCGACTTATACCTCAGCTGGTCGAGCGCGGCCACCAGGTCACGGGCACCTCCCGGTCGGCCGCCAAGGCCGGCCAGCTCAGGTCGCTCGGCGCGGAGCCCGCCGCGCTCGACGTGCTCGACCCGGGGGCGGTGCGCGCTGTCATCGTCCAGGCCCGTCCCGACGCGATCGTCTACGAGGCCACGGCCCTCGCCGGGGCGGCCATGTCTCGCAAGATGGACCGCATGTTCGCGCCGACCAACGAGCTGCGAACCAGGGGAACCGACAACCTCCTCGCGGCCGCCGCCGAGGCCGGGGTGCCGAAGTTCATCGGGCAGAGCTTCGCGCCGTACCGGTACGCGCACACCGGCGGCTGGGTCAAGGACGAGAGCGATCCCCTGGTCGCCGATCCGCCGCCGTCGACCCGCCTGATGTTCGCGGCCATGGCGCACCTGGACCAGGCGGTCACGGCAGCGGGCGGCATCGCGCTGCGCTACGGCGGCTTCTACGGCGAGGTGGACACCACGGTCAACGCGGTGCGCAAGCGCCAGTTCCCCCTGATCGGCGACGGCCGGGGCATGATGTCGTTCGTCCACCTCGAGGACGCCGCCGCCGCGACCGTGCTGGCGCTCGACGCCGAGGGGCCGGCCATCTACAACGTCACCGACGACGAGCCCGCCCCGATGCGCGACTGGCTCCCCGCCCTCGCCGCCGCCCTCGGCGCGAAGCCGCCCTTCCACGTCCCCGAATGGGTCGGCGGGCTGATCATGGGCAAGGCCCTGACCATGATGACCGAGGCTAGGGGCGCGTCCAACGCCAAGGCGAGGAAGGAACTCGGCTGGGCGCTGCGGTATCCGAGCTGGCGTGACGGCTTCCCGGCGGCGTTCGGGAAGTAAATCCCGCCCAGCAGGCTCAACGGGCGGCGTTCCACGCGGCGACGGCGCGGAACGACTCCTTCGGTTCCCACGGCAGGTCCGGGTAGGCGGTACCGTGCTCGGTCGTGTCCCACGGGACCTCAGGGAACTCCCGCACCAGGGGGCCGAGCCTGTTTGCGAAGCTCTTCACCAGGCTGTAGCTGGCCAGGTCGAAGTCGAATCGCGGGTCGGGGTTCCACGGGCTCAGCGGCTGGATGAAGGTATGCACGAACGCGGTGTCCACGCCGCCAGCGTCGAAGATGTCCAGGCACTCGGTGATCTCGCTGGCCTGTCCCGCCTCGTCCCGCGCGTAGTCGCCCTTGACGTGGGGCTGGTCGCCATGGTCGATGATGTCGTAGCCGGTGCCGCCGCCGTCCGCCGCCCCCTGGTAGGTGCAGCAGCCGAACTCGCCGATGACCAGCGGCCGTCCCCCGGCCTTCTCCTTGAGCAGCTGGACGGCCCGGCCGAAGTGGGGCCGCATGAGCCTGTCCCGGTACAGGTCGACGGCGGCCACGTCGAATTCCGTCCAGTCGACCTGCTCGCCGAGGAGCGCGCCGTAGGTGATGTGCCCGCCGAACTCCGGCCGGACGGCCGCGGTCACCCGGGCGAGGAACTCGTTCAGCCGTTCCTGGGTGGCCGGGGCGCGCAGCAGGTCGCGCAGGTCCGGCCGCGCGATCCGCTCGGGCACGGTGTCGCCGGGGACGATGCCCCGCATGAAGAGGGAGAACTCGCCCCCCACGCTCAGGCAGACGCGGCCCGGGTAGGCGCGGCGCAGTTCCTCGGCGATGCGCGCGCCGCCGACGACGTGCGTGAGCGTGTCTTCGGCGTCGTGGTCCCACAAGTCCGGTGCCAGCCAGGTTTCAAGCCCCAGTTCCAGGGCGACCTGGGCGGCCCAGCCCAGCCGGGACAGGTCGGCACCGTGGATCTTCACCGCCGTGCAGTGCAGGTCGCCGGCGATGATCTCCAGTTCCCTCCGCACCTCCCCCGGCCGGAAGTCCGGCCTCCAGCTCCGACCGCCGAGCTCGCGGCCGGTGTCGTAGCAGACGCCCTTGCGGCGCACCTTACTTCACCGGCCGTTCGGTACCGGCGGCGGTCGTCTCGATTTGCAGGCCCATGTCCCCATCTTGACAACACCCGGTTGTCAATGTCAACAGGGGGTTGTCAGATCGGGGGCCCGTGCCACTGCCCGGCCCCGAGGAGACTGCCGGTCTGCGGGCCGGTGAGGCGGGGGGCGATGTGCGGGTCGGCGAGGAGCTGGTCACGAAATGCTTGTCACCGTGATCAGGGCGGCAAGCATGGGCGCGGCTTTTAGGGCAACCTGAATCTAATGCGGTCGCAATTGCTAGCGCTTTACTGCCACGCCACCCCACATGTTGATGTCCGCGGGGAACTGGGACGACCGCTGGTCGGGACGCCACTGCTGGACCGGGACGATGCCGGGCTCAACCGCGTCCAGTCCGTCGAAGAACCGGACGATCTGCTCCGGGCTGCGCAGGTGGTACGGGACGGCACCGGTCTGCTCGTAGACGCGCAGTGCCTCGACGTGTGCCTGCACCGTGTTGGTCGCGTCGCGGATGACGAGGTACCCGCCGGCCGGCAGCGCCGCCTTGAGATGGTTCACCACAGATGCGGCGAGTTGGTCGCCGTCCGCGTCCGGGTCGCCGATGTGCCCGAGGATTCCCATCAGCATGACCGCGACGGGCTGCGTGAAGTCCAGCTTCTCGCGGGCGGCGGCAATGATCTTCCCGGGATCGTTCAGGTCGCCGTCGATGTAGTCGGTCGTCTCCGGGGTGACGCCGGTCAGCAGTGCCCGCGCATGCGTCATGACGAGCGGGTCATTGTCCACGTAGACGACCCGGGAGCCGAGCGCTGCCCGCTGGGCGACCTCGTGGGTGTTCTCATTGCTCGGCAGGCCCGTGCCGATGTCCAGGAACTGGCGGATGCCGACCTGCCCGGCCAGGTAACTTACCACCCGCCCCAGGAACAGCCGTGATGCCCGGGCCATATCCCTGATACCGGGGTACAGCGCCGCGAACTCATCTCCCGCCTGCTTATCGACCTGGTAGTAGTCCTTACCACCCATCCAGTAATTCCAGATCCGCGCTGACACCGGCACCGTAATGTCGAGTCCGCCCAGCGCGCCTTCCCTGGCCTCATAGCCCGAGGACGACGGGTCGTCGAGATTCACCGTAACCTCCGCATCGGACGGACATACCTTATCTCCATCTCCTCCGCGAGGGGTGTGCGTCAAAAAAGTGGTGGGTTCGGATCATGATTGCGCCGGGCTGTATTCGGGCTGGTCAGTCGGCATCCCGTTCCTCCCCGCCGTCGACTGACGTGGTGACCAGGGTGGCGACCACGTCAGCGGCGACACCCTGGACACTCAGGCACGCGCGCCTGAAAGACGCGGGCCTAGAAGTCGTCCCAGTGCGGCGGGCGGTCCCGGTAGAGCCGGTCGTCATCCCGCCCGGCGTACTCGCCCCACCCGGCGTCCGTGTCCTCCGGGCTCTGTTCGGAGAGGACGGGTTCGCCGGCGGACGCCGCGCGCGCCGGGTCCGCGGGCGGGTCGGGCCGGGGAGCCGCCGACTCGGGCGCCGCGCCGGTCGCCGGCTCACGTTCCGGGTCGGGTGAACTCATGCTGCCTCCGGTAGTGCCGTCACCAGGGTACTGCGACGCCAACACGACCTGTGCGTCTGCGAATTCGAACTGATTCCACCCTGGTGATCCCGGCGTGCGGCTGCCCGCCGCCCGGTGAGATTGCGGGTCATCCGGTTCATTGGCCCCGCAGCGCCCTTCCGGTTACATGCTTCGTCCCGTTTTGCCCCGCACCCCGGTCGGCTGCTTCTGTCATCGTGGGTCATCCGGGGCGAATATCGCCAATTTTGACCCGCAATCAGAATGACGCGGTGCAACTTAGGGTATTTTGTTCTATTTTATGAGACTGAAATGGGTGCCGTCGCTGTCATCTCCCCGCCCCGACCCGCGATCACGCGACCGGATCGGCGCGAAGGCAGGATGAAAAGTCCTCCTGCGCGGCTGGCCGGGACGACAGACCGCGCGTGCCAGGAATGTCCCGCACGTCCGGCCGCCGACGGGCGTACGGATCCACGGGTTGGGGGCTCAGGACGGCTGGTGCGGCCACTCCGCAGCGGGGATCCGCGTCACCAGGAGTGTTCCGATGCTGGCCTGCGGCCACCGGGCCCACGCTGCCGTCAACATGCTGAGGCAGGGCTTGCCCCCGGGAAGCCCACCAGGCAACATGAGAAGCGGCTCCCTCAAGAGCAGCGTAGTCACCGCTCACCTCGCCGTATGCGGCGGATGCGGCCCGTGGGCCGGCGTTGCACGCCCGTTCTACCCGGGTTTGTCGGGCACTGTTAGCGATAACTTTTCGGCAACGCAAGTCTAGATTGTCCCCACAAGTAGTCCTATTGTCATCGGTAGCACGTGACTGGGGTCACAGATTCCCATAATGTGATCGTTAACATTCGCCGACGGAGTTCCCTTTCGACGGAGACAGCTGGAGGTCCGCATGAGGAAGATCGACCCCAAGGTCGATGAGGCCATAGAGACGCTGAACATGAAGGACGGGCCGTCGCGGCGCAAGCTGCTGGCGGGTACCGGCCTGGTCAGCGCCACGGCAGCGGCCTCGGCGCTGCTCGCGGCGTGCAGTTCTTCAAGCAGTAGCAACGGCAGCGGCACGGTGAAGATAACGGAGTCGGGCGCGGCCGCGGTCGCGGGCAACTTCCCGAAGACCCCCGCCTGGAAGTTCTGGTTCGTGAACCACGCCGACACGAACGAGTTCTTCACGCCGACCAAGTACGGGTACGCCGACGCGGCGGCCCTGCTCGGCCTGCCCACGCCGAACTGGGGCGGTGACGCCAACTCCAACGAGACCAACATGATCAACTACATGCAGTCCGCGATCAGCGCCAAGGCGGACGGCATCGCGCTGGCGGCCATCTCGAACACCGCCTTCACCAGCGTGGTTTCGCAGTCGATGAGTAGCGGGATCCCCGTGATCACCTACAACGCGGACGGAATCTATGCGAACGGCGTGCCGGAGATCGGCACCAACCGGCTGGCCTACGTCGGGCAGGCGCTCTACCTGTCCGGGCAGGCCATGGGCGAGCAGATCAAGACGCTCGTCCCGGGCGGCGGGCACATCGCGATCTTCATCGCGACCCCGGGAACCGGCAACATCCAGCCTCGCTTCGACGGCGCCAAGGCGGCCCTCGGCAGCAGCTACACAATCGACGAGATCGGCACCACCACGGTCGACGGCACCGAGCTGTCGGATGAGAAGTCCTACATGCTCGGGCACAAGTCCACCCTCAAGGGGGCGTTCGCCGTGGACTCCGGGTCCACCGCGAACCTGGCGGCGGCACTGGCCGGATCCGGGCTGACGATCCCGGCCGGAGGGTTCGACACGGACCCGCGGACGCTCAACGCCCTGCAGGCCGGCAAAGTTAACTTCACGATCTTCCAGGACCCGTACCTGCAGGGCTTCCTGCCCGTCCTCTACATGTACCTGTACAACCTGTCCGGCGGGCAGCTCGCCCCGCCGGACACCGACACCGGCCTGACCGTTCTGAACAAGGGCAACGTCGGGCAGTTCCTGAAGAACAGCCGGTTCCAGGGCGGGGCCTCGGGCCAGCAGTACCTGGCCCGGCCAGCCGGCGCCATTAGCCAGCCGGCGGCGACCACCAGCACCTGACAACCAGGCCCGGATACA
>Ga0102924_1001920_pt1 | contig 23294 bp, 22 predicted proteins | sample PaiPotPPM11metaG_FD_80116 | JGI IMG/M metagenome (GOLD analysis project Ga0102924, IMG submission 80116) | Iron sulfur acid spring bacterial and archeal communities from Banff, Canada, to study Microbial Dark Matter (Phase II) - Paint Pots PPM... ...
CAGCCGCTGCGCCGGCGGCAGGCGGTCCAGGGCGCGCCGCAGCCGGTCCCGGTCGTCGGCCGCCACCACGACCGTGACGGGGTCCACGGTGTAGGTCTCGTCACGCCAGAGCGTGTCGATGCGTGACCTTGCCGCGAAGCTGGTTGCGTGCACTCAGTTTCATGCCTTTTCCTCCTCGTGATGCGAAGGTGGAGGCCATCCGGCGGACTCCCCTCCTGTGTCGATCCTGACCCTAATCAGGCGCCGTGGCAACTGTGGTGGCGGACGCCCAAACGTTGACTGCCTCGGGCGGAATATCGATCCGGCACTGACTTCCGCGCGCCATCGGCTCGGCGGACGTCGTTCTGACATTGAGTTCGAGCTGCCCGAGCCTCACGCGGAACTCGGCTCTGGTGCCGAGGTCCGCCACGTCGACAACCTCGGCACTGTACTGGCCAGTGCCGGCCACGTGAAGATAGTCCGCCGCGACGCTCCAGTGAACGGGCGTCCCCGGCAGGATGGCGCTGTCAGCAACGCCAAGATCGACCCCACCCGTCCGGATGACGCCCGGCGCGACCACGTGGCCGGCGTGCAGATTTCTGATGCCAAGCAGCCGAGCAACCTCCGGCGAGGCAGGTCGGCTGAAGATCTCGGCCCGAGGCCCGGCCTGAAGAAGCTGTCCCCCAGAAATGACCACGATTTCATCGGCCAGAAATGCGGCCTCCTCCGGGTCATGGGTAACCAACACGCTGGTCAGACCGGTGTCGAGTTGCAACTCGCGGAGCTCGCGCCGCAGTTCATTACGAACCGGGGTGTCGAGCGAGGACAGGGGCTCGTCCAGGAGTAGTATCGCCGGCGATCTGGCGAGCGCTCGCGCGAGTGCCACTCGCTGCCGCTGTCCGCTCGAGAGCTGGTCCGGTAAACGATCCTGGAGGCCATCCAAGTGAAGCCGGCCAATCCAATAGGCGGCGAGTCCGGGTACCGCACCAGTTCCGAAGAGCACCTGTCGCCAGACAGTGAGATGGGGCAACAGGCTCGCCTCCGGCGGCACGTACCCGACCAACCGCTCTTCGGCAGGCACCCCCCGGAGATCGCGGCGTCCGATCCTGACGTCGGCCGCTGGGCCGAATAGCCCGGCAAGGCAACGCAGCGCGGTCGATTTCCCGGCTCCTGAGGGGCCGAGGATGGCCAGGCGCGGACTCGAGGCCGCGTACGCGAGTTCAAGGCGGAAGCTCCCGACGGCCTGGTCGAGCGAGAAGTTCAAGGAGGCTGGCTCCCACCGGCGGGGCGTCGCTTTCGCGGGGAGCGCGCCGATCGGGCGAGCGCGCCGCCGAGGTTGCCAGGCCACCGCGGCCAGCACGACGACGGCGGCGACGACCGCGAGCAAGGTGGGAGCGGTCGTTTGGGTCAGGCCACCGCCGCTGAACTGCACATAGGTGAAGACCGGGAGCGAATACGGATGGTACGCGAGGATTACCGTCGCCCCAAACTCACCGAACGCGCGCAGCCATGCGAGCAGCAGCCCGGCCCCGACACCGGCGGCCGCGACCGGCAGGCTGACCCGTAGAAATCTCTCCAGCGGATGAAGACCGAGAGTGGCCGCAACATCGGTCAGCGCCGGGTCAATCGCCGCAAACGCACTCCGCGCGGCAATGACAAGAAAGGGCGCGGCGACGAAGGTCTGCGCGATCACGATCCCTGCCAGACTGTCCGTCAATGCGAACGTTCGGCCCAGCGGGGTATAAGGACCAACCAGGTAGATCAGCAGGATTCCACTCATAAGGGGAGGCAGGGCGAGGGGTACCTGGATGGCGATCTCAACGAGACGTGCAAGCCGGCCGCGCGCGCTGGCGAGAACGAAAGCCAGCGGAATGCCGAAGATCGCAATGATGATGGTGGACACGGTCGCCGTCAGCACGGAGACACCGAGGGCGGCGCCGAGCCCCGGGTTCTCGAACCCCATGTCGGCGGGGCTTCCGAGCCGGAACGCCAATCCCACGATCGGAACGATCAGGTAGAGCGCGAGCAGGGCGCCGAGCCAGGGGAGCGGGCTGCGAGCAGCCCGGGGAGTCAAGAGGTCGAGGGGATTACGGAACTAAGCGGCGACGGCACCCCGCTCCCGCTCACACTCGGCGGACTGATGAGGGTGAGCCCATGGGACGCAAGGAAGCTCTGACCGCCGGACCCGAGCAGGTAATTGACGAAGGCGAGGGCACCCGCCTGGTGCGGCGCCTGGTTCAAGATCGTGGTCGTGTAGGTCGCGTTAAGGCTGAGCGGATCGATGGGAATCGTCTGGATCTTGGCTTCACTGGCCTCGATGGTATAGAAGAATCCTGCATCCAGCTGGCCAGCCTGGAGCCGGCCGACCAACGCCTCCTCCGGAAAGACCGTGTTCGTATCCTTGGTGATCGCGGTGAGCGCGGGCTGCTTGAACATCGTCGCGGCCTGGGTCAAGGCGGTGACCGTCAGCTTGCCCTTCGGATCGAGCACGGGATCGGTGCGACCGATGCGGAAGCCCGGCTGGGTGATCACCTGGTACCAGGGCTGGGATTGCAGTTGAGAGGCGAAGCTGCTGCTTGGGTTGTAGCCGATCACGAGCTTGGACTTGGCGAAGGTCGCGTACCACGACACCCAATCGCCATTGGCCGACCCTTGAAGTGTGGCATTGACCGCCGGCGAGGCGCTGATGAAGACATCCCCCTGACGCACCTTTCCTTTGATGTCACTGGCCAGCACCGAGGAGCCGGCACCAAAGCCGACGAACTCGTAGCCGGTGACCTTGCTGAACTGCGGTCCGACGCTCTTCTCCATCAAATTCACCAGAGAGCCGGCGTAAAGCACGTCTACCGGTCCACGATTTGGTGACGGCGACGTGGTGGTCGACGAGCTCGGCGACCCACACCCTGCCACTAACGCGCCAGCGGTGATCAGGACCGCCGCGAGGTGCAACCGGCCTTGGGGCAATCGTGAACGTACTCCCCTGGTCGGCGCCATCTCGATTCCCTCCTTCCTAGCTACGTGGCAGTTCGACGACAACGTTGGTTGCCTTGATCGAGGCCACGGCAATCACACCCGGCTTCAATTTGAGCTCGTCCGCAGACTCTCGCGTCATAAGGGAGACGAGCCGATACGGGCCTGCCTGAATCTCGACCTGCGCCGCGACTCCATCCTTGCGAACCGCGGTCACGATACCCGGGAAGCGGTTACGGGCTGACTCCGCAACCACTGCCGCTGGCATGGGCGGCCGCGGGCGAGAGGCCATGTGGCGCGCCAGCTCAGCGCCGTCGATATAACGCTGCCCGCCCGGCGAGCGGACCGTTCGGATCTGGCCTGAATCGGCGAGCCGCCTGACGGTGTCCGCACTCACGCGCAAGAGCTCAGCGGCCTGACCGATCCTGAGGGGTGCCACGCCTCGAACTCTAGCAAATTATGGTTGCCTGTCGAGAATTCCTGCTAATTCCCCAATATTTGACGTTATGCCTCGCATATGCAAGGAAAGAGACGTCCACTTCGGTCTCCAGCCTGCTAACCGAATTGCGAGTCGCGCCACCAGGTCGAGCACGATGGCAGGCTCCATTCAGCCCGCGCCGGTGCCTGGTGTCTGCGTGTCGGAGCTCCAGCTTTGAGCGCCGAGATGGGTTGCTCGCCTACCCCATTTTCTGTAGCCAATTCTGTAGCCAACCCGAAGGAATACTTGAGACCATATAGAAGCGTTACGAATACGTGGAAAGCCAAAATCCGAAGCCGAATTCAATCGCCGTCTGATTTGTAAACAGCGGGTCGCGGGTTCGAATCCTGTCGTCGGCTGACCTACATCTGTGCGACTCCGGCTGAAGCACGACAAAACGTGTTCAGCTGATGCTTTACACAGTTTCGGCTGATGCCTTACGGCTGTTTCGGCTGATGCTTGACACTCCTGCGCATGAAGGAGTTGAGCGTGGGAGAGCGGCGGCACCAGGCAGTCATGGCGGTCCTCAGCGGCGGGCGGACGGTGCCGTACTACAGCGCCTGGCGTAAGTCTCCAGAGGCATATAGGCAAGAGGTTCGGCAAATACTATCTATCCCCTGATCAAAATCGCAGCGCTCGAATTTCGCGATTAGAGGCCCGAGAGATCGCAGCCTTCAAACGTCGAGCCCGACGCCCCATAGTTATCGATCGCCGCTTTCCTTAAGCCGAGCTGTAAGCCACCGCCTTCTCAAATCGCTGCCCATGCAGCGACATATCCAGGGCAGCCAATTTGCGCACGTCGAACCACACCGAATTCACGCCACGGCTCAGAGTCTCTCGCGATGACTTTCGGATGGTGACGAAGTCTAACCTTTGTCAGTTGGCGGACCCGCTTATGGAGGAGAGTATGAAGTACATATTGTTCATCTATCCCGATCGAGCAGTCGAGCTCGATCCACAAGAGAAGGCGACCATACCTGCTGCCGTGGCCGCTTGGGTGGAGGAGATGGGTCGCCGAGGTGTGCGCGAACAGGGCCATGTGCTCACGCCGATCACCGAGGCGACGACCGTACGTGTTCGACGGGGCGAGCTCCTTGTGAAGGACGGGCCGGTTGCGGACGGGGCGCTGCAGATCAGTGGGTTCAACATTCTCGACTGTGCTGACGCGGAGGAGGCGCTCGAGGTGGCGGCGAAGCACCCGGTCGCCAAGTTCGGCATTCTTGAGTTACGGCCATTCGCCGAGTAGCGTGGATCCAACTTTGAGCACCATTCGAATACGGATCGGGCTGCTTTCGTTTCCGTTTTTCCTTTAGGGCTACTCCGATTGTCGTCACCAAGGTAGCCACCACCAGACCAAGTTACCGGCCTCCATGGCTCGTAGGCCGAATACGTCGAAGGCCGCCATTGACGAGAAAAATGAATAGCAACTGTTTGCAAACAGCTGCTCACCGAGTCTCTAAAGGGACAGCTCAGGCGTCAGGTCAAGGCGGTAGCCGGTGCCGCGAACGGTGACGATCCGGAGGCCGACGGGCTCGTATTCCGCCAGCCGCTGGCGCAGCCACCGGATGTGAACGTCGACCGTCTTGGCGGCGTGCGGCCCATCGCGGCTCCAGACATCGTGCAGGAGCTGCGTGCGCGTAACGGCGACGCCGGGGCGCCGCAAGAGGTAGGTCAGCAGATCGCGCTCCTTCGGGCTCAGGCGGAGTTCCGACTGGTCGATAAAGATGCGCCGGCCGGCCTCGTCTACTCGAAACCGCTCGGGATGATCTCGGCCGGCACGGCCTCGCTGACGGCCGGACTGTCGAGCAATGAGGGCGATCGCTGTCGCCAGGCCGGCGTCGGCCAGACGGTGGCGGAGATCGAAACCGTCGAGGTCCGCGCGCGCCGGATCCAGCACGATGATCTCTGACGGCCCGCCGGTAGGCGCGGACTTGCTATTGGTTGGATGTGCGCGGACGACGACGACGGTGTATCCCTCGTGGCGCAGGCAGAGGGTAAGCTGTACGCATAGTCCGGCCACCCGGCGTGCTCTAGCCGAACTTTCCCAAGACGTCGTCATGGGTCCTCGAGTCCATTGGTGTGAGACGCTGTTGCTGGCCGCCCGAGAGAGAATGCGCCGACCCACTCAGCCGGTCGGTCGGACAGGGATTGGCCCGCTGGAAGACCATACCGACCTTCTTCCGCAGGTCTTGCAACCGGGTCGTGGTCGTGACCGCCTCGCCATTGATGCGGACCGATCCCGTAACGCGGGTTCCCGGGATGAGGTCGTATATCCGGTTGAAGATCTGCAGGAAGGTGCTCTTCCCGCAGCCGGATGGCCCGATCAATGCTGTGATCTCCTTCCCCGGGATTGACAAGCTGACGTTCTTGAGCGCACGGAACCGGCCGTAATAGAAGGAGACGTCCGATGCCTGGATCTTGGTTGGTAGAGCATCGGCGCGGACGTCGATGAGCCTGAGGTGGTCTGCTCGACGATCAACTCACGTAAACGGTCCATGCCACCTCCCTTGCCGGTCAGGCTAGGCGGCTTTCGTAAAGCGCCGGTTATCGGGGCGTTAAGACTGCCTGGACAGACACGCTGCTCAGCTCCAGGTGGATTTTTCACGCGGGCCAAATTGTTAACCCGGCCCATGCCAGGGCTTTACCCCAGGTGCCTATCGTCAGGAACACGTACCGATCTCCCTCCCCGGGCCGCTCTCAGGTTCTCCCCCTGCCCGAGCGGCTCTTTCTTTTTGTCCTGTCCTGTGAGTTGCTAGATTCGATGGCATGGCGCCAGCCTGGCGGAAGCAGCCGGACCCGTCTCAGCGCCGATCTGAAGGCGTGAAACGGGACGAGGGTCTCGACCACATGGAAGTGGTCGAGCGCATCGAGGATGCGGTCGTCCTCGTGGGATCAGACGGGCTCGTAGGCTGGTTGAACCCTGCCGCTCGTCGTCTCTTCGAAGTTCCGGACCAACCGGTGGGTCGCACGGTCCTCGAAGTGCTCCGGGATCACCGGATCGATGCGCTCGCGACGCGCGTAGCCGGTACGGCCGCGGAGGAAATGCTGGACGTCATGATGCCGGTCTCCGGCCGAGTGCTCAATGTTCGGGCGGCCCCGATCACCTCGGGGCGTGGCATCGGAATCATCGTGCGCGATGTCACCCGCTTGCGTCACCTCGAAACGGTTCGGCAGCAGTTCGTCGCCAACCTTTCTCATGAGTTGCGGACGCCCCTCGCCGGCCTCGACCTCGCAGCTCAGACCCTGGCCGGCCAGCTCCCGCCGGATGCCGATACCCGGGTCTTCATGGACCGGATCCTGCAGGAGTCTCAGAGGCTCGCTGCCATCCTTCTGAACCTCGCCCAGCTTTCAGCGCTCGATGCGGAACAAATGACCGTCGATCGCCAGCCGTTCCCGGTGTCCCGCCTCCTCTTCGATGTGGTCGCGCGCTACCAGCCTCGGGCGCAGGCGGCCGGCCTGACGTTGCGGGCCGACCCGTCCGATGAGGCGATCGCCGCTCTCGGCGACCGGGCCAAGACGGACCAGGCGCTGCAAAACCTCGTTGACCACGCGCTGAAGTTCACCGCCGAGGGCGAGGTGGTGCTGAGCTCGACGGCCGGCGACTCCCTGGTCGAGATCACCGTCCGGGACAGCGGCGTCGGGATCCCGCCGCAGGATCTCCCGCGCATCTTCGAGCGCTTCTACAAGGTCGACCGGGCCCGCGGCCGCCAGGCGGCCGGCACCGGATTGGGCCTCTCCATCGCGCGTCACCTCATCGAGTTGCAAGGCGGCCGTCTGGTAGCGGAGAGCCGGCCAGGCGTGGGCACCAGCCTACGAGTCTTCCTCCCCAGGGCTTTGGCCGCGCCTTAACCAGTATTTAATCCCGGCCCACCTCGCTGATTACGGGGGATCCATAGCATGGGGCTCGGTACCACGAGGTCCTGTCCGCCGGTTTCAAGGAGGGAAGAAACGCCAGCATGAAGCATGTTCTATTCGCCGCCAGCCTGGGGAGCGCCGTGCTGCTTGCGGCCTGTGGTGGCGCATCCAGCACTAATTCGGCGAGCCCGTCACCCGGTTCCGCCAATATCCCAACGCCGCCAGCGGCCAGTATCACCGGGGCCGGCTCCACGTTTGACTACCCGTTCTTCTCGGCCGCCTTCTATGCGTATAACCAGAAGTTCAGCCAGGTTACCGTCAACTATCAGTCGATCGGTTCCGGCGGCGGGATCCAGCAATTCGTCAAGAAGACCGTAGACTTTGGGGCCACCGACGTGCCGGCGAAGGATTCCGAGCTGCAACCAGCCGGGGGGTCGGCGGCGGTCGTGCAGTTACCCGTCACCCTTGGAACGGTCGGCCTTGCCTTCAATCTCCAGGGGATCAACACCGGGCAACTAAAGCTCACCCCGAAGACGATCGGGGGCATTTTCCTCGGAACCATCAAGAAATGGAATGACTCGGCACTGACGGCAGACAATAGTGGCGTCAGCTTGCCCGACATGCCGATTTCCATCGTCCACCGGTCTGACGGGAGTGGCACGACGTACATCTTCACCGACTACCTATCGGATGTAAGTTCCGACTGGAAGGACAAGGTCGGGAAAGGGAAGTCGGTGGCCTTTCCGGTCGGCCTTGGCGCCAAGGGCAACGAAGCGGTCGCCTCCACCATCAAGCAGACGCCGGGCGCGATCGGCTACGTCGAGCTGGCCTATATCCTGCAGACGAACATGCCCCAGGCGTCGCTGCAAAACCGTGACGGCAACTTTGTGATCCCTAGCCCCGAAGGCGCCACGGCGGCAGCCGCCCAGTTCCTGGCGACGAGCCCGACTTCGTTCTCCATCGTCAATGCGCCGGGCAAGAACAGCGCCCCCATATCCGGGTACAGTTGGGCAATGCTGTCAAAGGAACAAACTGATAAGACACGGGGCACGGCGCTCGTCGATCTCTTTGATTGGCTGGTCAGCGACGGACAGCAGTATGCCGTCAATCTGCATTACGCCAGACTCCCGGCGAATGTGGAGCGCGACGCCATCGCCGCTTTGAAGACGCTGACCTCGGCTGGTAGCACTCTACTGAACGTGCCCTCCGGCTCATAACAGGCGATGAGCCAGGGGACTGCCGAGCGGGTGGTTCCTCCGCCGCTGGCGTTGCGCCACCGGCGGCAGCGCGTCGACGGCGATCGTGTCTTCGAGGGCCTGGCGCTGGGCGCCGGGATCGTGATCCTTGCGATCGCCGGCATCTTCGTCCTCGCCCTCTTTTTGCCCGCCTTGCCGGCGATCCGGCAGTTCGGGTTGGGATTTCTGACGTCCAGTGAATGGAATCCGGTCACCCTCCGGTTCGGCGCTCTGCCCTTCATCTTCGGGACCCTGCTGACCTCGGCCATCGCCATGGTGATCGCCTTCCCCATCGGGTTGGGGGCCGCCCTGTTCCTGGCGGAGGAGGCCCGTCTTCGCTTCATCCGGGTGCCGCTGTCGTTCGCCATCGAGTTGCTGGCGGGGATCCCGAGCGTCGTCATCGGGCTATGGGCTCTCTTCATCCTCGTCCCACTGATGCGGACCACGATCGAACCGTTTCTCGCGCATACCCTGGGCTTCCTGCCCATCTTCCAGGGACCGGTAAGTGGCAGCAGCTTCCTCACCGCCGGGATCGTCCTGGCCATCATGGTGCTGCCCATCCTGGTGGCCTTGTCGCGGGATGTCATCCGGGTCGTCCCGCGCTCGCTTCGCGAAGGGAGCCTGGCGCTCGGGGCCACCAAGACCGAAACCGTCTGGTCGGTCGTCCTCCCGTACGCACGGGTGGGCATCACCGGCGCCATGCTGCTCTCGCTCGGCCGTGCGCTGGGCGAGACGATCGCCGTGACCATGGTCATCGGGAACCGAGCTGAGATCAGCCGGTCCCTGTTCGCTCCTGGCTACACCCTGCCAAGCGTCCTGGCGAACGAGTTCACCGAGGCGGTCGGAAAGATCTACCAGGGCGCTCTGTTCGAGCTGGGACTCGTGCTGGTCTTGATCACCATCCTGGTGAACGTCCTAGCCCGGGTGATGGTGTGGCGGTTCCAGGGCGGCCGGGAGCCGACTCGCGTATGAACCGGCTCGCCGCCCGGGTCATGCTCGACCGCCTGGTCAGCGCCCTGGTGATCCTGTGCGTGATGCTGGCCGCCATCCCGGTCCTGATCCTCCTGGTCTTTGTCGTGATCAAAGGCTTGCCGGGGATGCTAGCCCCGGGGTTCTTCACGGATCTTCCCCACCCGATCGGCGTCCCTGGTGGCGGCGTGTTCAACGCCATCATCGGCACCCTGGTCATCGTGGGAATCGCCTCGCTGGTCGCGGTACCGCTGGGGACGCTCGTCGGCATCTTCCTATCCGAGTTCGGTCGCAACCGCGTCGGGGACGCCGTCCGCTTTGTCAGTGATGTCCTCACCGGGCTGCCGTCGATCGCCTTCGGCATCTTCGGCTACACGGTCCTGGTGGCGACCCTGGGGCATTTCTCCGCCATCTCCGCGTCCGCCGCCCTGGCGGTCCTGATGCTGCCGGTCATCCTTCGAGCCACCGAGACCGCGCTGGTCCTTGTCCCCAATGCGCTGCGGGAAGGTGGGCTCGCGTTGGGGGCGCCGCGCTGGCGGGTCACCATGCAGATCATCGTCCCGGCAGCGCTGGCCGGCATCGTCACGGGCGCCCTGCTCGCGATGGCCCGCGCCGCCGGCGAGACCGCGCCGCTGCTCTTCACCACACTTGGCAACGAGTACCTGCAGCTCAACCCGGGGCGGCCGATGGGCGCCCTCTCCCTGACCGTGTTCAAGAATGCGCTGGTGCCCTACACGAGCCTCCAGGACCAGGCCTGGGCGGCGGCCCTGTTGCTGGTCATCATCGTCTCTGTCACGAACATCCTGGCCCGGGTCTACGTGCGTCGCGTCCAGCGGTAGCCGGGTCCGTCGGCAATGGGACAATGAGGGCATGGGTCGGCATGCAGACTGAGATCGCTCCGCCGCGGGTGCGTGACGAGAATCCCAAGATCAAGCTAGATGCTCGCGAGGTCAATTTCTACTACGGCGATTTCCAGGCCCTTCACGACGTCTCGCTGGCTGTTCAGGACTGCAAGATCACCGCGCTGATCGGACCGTCGGGGTGTGGCAAGACGACCTTCCTTCGGATCTTCAACCGGATGCACGACCTTGTTCCCGGTGCCCGCGCGAACGGGGAGGTCTTGCTTGATGGCCACAACGTGCTCGCGCCGGACACTGACGTGATCCAGTTGCGCCGCCAGGTCGGCATGCTGTTCCAGCGCGCCAATCCCTTTCCTAAGTCCATCTACGACAACGTGGCCTACGGCCCTCGGATGCTGGGCTGGTCGAAACCCCGCGTCGATGAGATCGTCGAGGAGAGTCTCAAGGACACCGGTCTTTGGGATGAAGTCAAGGACCGGCTGCGCCGCTCCGCTCTCAACCTGTCGGGGGGTCAGCAGCAGCGACTCTGCCTGGCTCGCGCGCTCGCCGTCAAACCGGATGTGATCCTCATGGATGAGCCCGCGTCGGCGCTCGACCCAATCGCTACGCTGCGGATCGAGGAGCTCATGCAGCAGCTCAAGAAGCGGTATACGATCGTGATCGTGACGCACAACATGCAGCAGGCGTCGCGAGTGTCGGACTTCACCGCCTTCATGCTGATGAACCAGCAGCGTGCGGGCGAGTTGATCGAGTTCGGCCCAACGGACGACATCTTCAACCGCCCGAAAGACAATCGGACGGAGGACTACATCACCGGGCGGTTCGGATAGCCATGGCCGCCACTCGGACGCAGTTCGACCAGGAACTCGCCGAGTTGAAGTCTGGTGTGCTTCGCCTTGGGAGCATGGTCGAGCAGGCCATTGCGGAGTCGATGCGTGCCCTCGTGGACCGCGACAACGACCTCGCGCACCGGGTCATCGCGCGAGACCAGGAGGTGAACGAGCTTCATCGCCAGCTTCGGGAGCGCGCTTTCATGATCATGGCGACCCAGCAACCGGTGGCACGCGACCTCCGCCTGATCGTCAGCTTCCAGCACATGGTCCTCGAACTCGAACGGATGGGTGACCATGCCGTCGGGATCGCTCGCGGAGCCCTCCGACTGAACGACCTGCCCCTGCTCAAGCCTTATGTGGACTTGCCGCGGATGGCGGAGTTGACCGAGTCGCAGGTGCACGACATCCTGGGCGCCGTCATCGAGGCCGATCAGGACCGAGCGCGGGCGATCGCCGAGCGCGATGATGACGTGGATCTCCTCTATCACAAGCTTTGGGATGAGCTGGTCGGCTACATGGTCGAGGATCCCAGGAATGTCCAGCGGGCAGCCATCCTCCTGTTCCTGGCCAAAGACCTGGAGCGCATCGCGGACCGGGTCACCAATATCGCCGAGGACGTCGTATTCCTCCATACCGGCCGGATCGTGGAGCTGAGTTAGTGCCCAAGCGCATCCTCGTGATCGAGGATGACGCTACGATTCGAGAAACGCTGACCTTCAACCTCAAGAAAGAGGGCTACCTGGTGACCGTGGCCCAGGACGGCGCGGAGGCGCTGGTCAAAGCCCGCGAGACGCGCGCCGACCTGATCCTCCTCGACCTCATGCTGCCGGAGCTCAACGGCTTGGAAGTGTGTCGGATCCTCCGGCAGGAGGGGAATGTCCCCATCATCATGCTGACCGCCAAGGAGAGTGAGGTGGACAAGGTCGTGGGCCTGCAACTCGGCGCCGACGACTACATCACAAAGCCCTTTTCGCTGCGCGAGCTCTTTGCCCGCATGACGGCCGTGCTTCGGCGCAGCGAGCAGCGAGACGTGCGCCCCGAGGTGGAGGAGGAGCGGCTCGGCCGACTCCGCATCGATCGAGCCGGGCGGCGGGCCCTGGTCGATGACGCCGAATTGCGGCTGACCCCAAAGGAATGGGAGCTCCTCGCCTACCTGATCCACCGGCCGGGGCGGGTCTTCACCCGCGAGATCCTCCTGGAGCAGGTCTGGGGATATAACTACCTCGGCGACCGGAAGACCGTCGATGTTCACATTCGCTGGCTCCGCGAGAAGCTGGGCCGGCATGGCCGGCTCGGTTTCGAAATCGCCACGGTGCGGGGCGCCGGCTACCGACTCGATCCGATTGCCGACCCCGGTCCGGCGCCCGCGGCCGCCCCCTGACGATTCCATTTTTCTGAGGGCCGAGAGGGCGCTTGCGCGGCCCGATTTACGGCGTCGTTTCTGTAGCCACTATGTAGCCACCAGAATGGAATTCCTTGGACTCAATGGACATCTTTGGAATATATGGGCGGGAGGTGATCGCCAACAATTGCAACTACGGGAGACCTGGGGTAGCGGGCGCGATCCGTGCCCGCCGACTCTTCGGAAACTGGCTCAACTCCGATTGGCTGGCAGCCCTGATCCGGGGATAAACGGCTCTGGCCTGGCAAATCCGAAGAGCAGAAGCGCCGACTCGCCGACGCCATATCCAAAGATGGAATGAACATCTTGAATTATGGAGAAGAGTCACTTTCAGTAGCCATCGAAGAAGTGTCGTCCAAGAGTTGGGCCGAGAAAGTCTCCCGTCGGCATCCTAATCGTGGCGTTGGCGCCCAACATCGCGGTCGTGCTCGTCGGATGGTGTTGCCCAGCTCTTCGCTGTCGCCCTGAAGGATCGTCGGCTTGTCAAGGCGGACAGGCCGACCTGGTCGCCGCGGGAATTCGCCAGCACTTTCTTACGGGGTGCTCTATGCCACCGCCGGGGTCTTCGCGGCTCCAGATCTCAATAAAGAACTTCGCGCCTCGGCTACGATTCTTAATAGCTCCCTAAGCCGGGTAGGCACGAGCCTACCGTACGGCCCGATCGGCCCATAATTGAGCCTTCCAAGGTGTCAGCCACCGGCGAGACCCCGACGCATCATCCGGCTCTTCAAGTCGAAGATCTCCACGTCAGCTATGGCTCGAAGCGGGCGGTTGACGGCGTTTCCATCCAAATTCATGAGGGCGAGATCTTCGGCCTGCTGGGCCCGAACGGAGCTGGGAAGACGAGCACACTCAGCGCTATCGAGGGTCTGCTGCGGCCTGACTCCGGCTCGATCCGTATCGGCGATCTCGACACTGGAGCAAATCCCAGCGCGGCGAAAGCTCGGATGGGCGTCCAACTTCAGTCGACGAGCTTCCCGAACGATCTCACCATTCGCGAGATCGTCCGGCTCTACGCCGGTCTCTACGGTGTGCCGTTGTCGCGGGCTGACATCGACGACCTGCTCGGCGAGATCCACCTGGAGGAAGAAGCGTCAAAGCGCTTCAGCCAGCTGTCGGGCGGACAGCAAAAACGCGTCTCGCTGCTGATTGCCACCATCCACAACCCGCCACTCGTGCTCCTCGACGAGCCGACCTCGGGCCTGGATCCACAAGCGCGGCGGCAGCTCTGGGATCGCATCGAGCGGCTGCGCGACACCGGCCGGAGCATCCTCCTCACCACACACTCCATGGAAGAGGCGCAGGCCGTCTGCCAACGGGTGGCGATCATCGATCGTGGCAAGCTTCTCACCGTTGACACGCCGGCCGGGCTCATAGAGAAGCACAAGGATGATCCCCGCGTGCGCAAGGTGGCGCGTGGTCAGGTCACGCTGGACGACGTCTTCATAGGATTGACGGGCAGCGAGATCCGCGATTGAGCAGCGCGACGATCGCTCCATCTGCGCGGGTACCGACGGTGTCGGGAATACTGGGGGCTCTTCTTCGGGCAGACTTCACGGTTCAGCTGCGCAACGGGCGCGCCCTCGTGCTGACCTTGATTGTGCCGCTGGTTCTGCTGTATGCACAGTTCGCCGGCAAGCGGGCCGTCCAACTCGGTGACCCCCTATTCAGGGTCGCGACGGCCATCAGCTTCGGTATCGCTTCCATTGCCATCCTGGGGTATACGGCGACCGTCGCCAGGGATCGGGAGAAGGGCGTCTTTCAACGCCTGCGGGTGACGCCGGCTCCGACCTGGACGATCATGGTCAGCCGGCTGGCTGTCCAGCTGGTCTCGATGCTGGCGATGACTGTGGTGGTCCTGCTGGCGGCGGCGGTCGTCGAGAAGGTGTCGCTCGATCCGGCAGGCTACGTCCTCACCCTTCTCGCCGTGATCTTCAGCTCGGCCGTGTTCCTTGGCGTGGGACAGGCCCTGGTCGGACTCATCAAATCGACGGACACCATCAACGCTGTGGGGCGGCTCGTCTACCTGCCGCTGTTCGGCCTTGGCCTGTTTGCTCATTCCCAGATTTTCGGAACCACGTTTGAGACGATCTCACGTTGGTCCCCTGCCGGAGCCGTCTCGACCTTGCTCGGAGGTGCCATGCGCCCGGCTGCCTGGAGCGCTGAGACCTGGGGGGCTCTGCTGGCGAGCATTCTCTATTCCCTCGCGTTCGCGGGGGTTGGCATCCGATGGTTTCAGTGGAGCACACGCTAAAGAGACCTTAGACGCCCCGCCCGGCGAAGGCGAGTCGCTATACGGCGGACGCGGATCAGAGGTGGAACCGTTTACGACCTCACCACCACGCCCGGCTGATTCTTTGAAGCCAACCCAAAGTAGTGGCCCAGCTCAAGATCCTCGATCAGTCCCTGATGAGTCGGCTGCCATCGCACCAGCTCGCGGGTCAATGTGCTGGAGGCGGGGCTGTCGGCCGCGAGGAAGGCGGCCAGCCATCCGAAATGCTTGGCGGCGTCCTCGGGGGAGATGGCGACCACAGGTAAGGCGAGATGCCGCCCGATCACCTCGGCAATGGCCCGGATTGGCACGCCCTCGTCAGCGACCGCCTGCAGCGTCGATCCCGGTGCGGCCTTCTCCAGCGCGAGGCGGAAGAGGTGCGCAGCATCGAGGCGGTGCACGGCGGGCCAGCGGTTGGAGCCGTCGCCGATGTAGCCTGAGACGCCTTTCTCGCGGGCGATGTTGACCAGGGTCGCCAGGAAGCCATGATCTCCCCGGCCGTGAACTGTCGGAGGGAGGCGAACAACCGCTGAGCGGACGCCCCGCGAAGCGAGGGCGAGCGTCACCTCGGCATTCTTCAGCCGAGTCTCAGCACCGCGCATCAGGGGGGTCGTCGCCCAGCCGGTACCGGGCCAATCCTTTTCGGTGACTACTCGCCCCGGTGCGAGCCCAAGCGTCCCGGAGGCGATAAGGAACGGTCGGTCTGAACCTGCAAGTGAGTTGCCGAATGTTTCGATGGCACGGCGATCGGCGTCGGCAGCACCCTGAAAGTCTCCGGAAAAAGCGATGTCGTGCTTGAACGCGAGGTGAATCACACCATCGGATGCGGCAGCTCCAATGCGCAGGCTGTCGAGATCATCAAGCGTGCCGCGATGCACCTCCGCGCCCGCCGCAGTGAGTGCGGCGGCCGAGGCATCGGAGCGAGCCAGCCCTACAACCTGATGGCCCGCGCCAATGAGCTCGGAAACGACAGCGGTGCCGATCCAGCCGGATGCGCCGGTAATAAAGACACGCATGAGAAAGACCTCCAACTTGCTTGACCGTCCCACTTGGGCCGGGAGCTATGTCAGTTACTGCCATCACTGTAGCACGGATGTCAGCCGCTGTCATCACCTAGGATGTGGTGCATGGGCCGTTGGGAACCGGAAGGCCGGAGCAGACTCGAGCAGGCCGCCCTGGCACTCTACGGCGAGCGCGGATTCGAGAACACGACCGTTGCGGAGATCGCGGCGCGCGCAGGGTTGACAGAGCGAACCTTCTTTCGCCACTTCGCCGACAAGCGCGAGGTACTGTTCTGGGGCGCCGGCGCCCTGCAGGAGCTGCTCGTCGGCGCCGTCGCCAGCGCGCCGGGTTCCGCGACGCCGATCGACGCGGTTGCAGCCGCGCTGGAGGCGACGGGCGCCGTGCTCCAGGAGCGCCGCGAAAGCGCGCGCCAGCGCCAGGCTGTCATTAACGCGAACGCTGAGCTGCGCGAGCGCGAGCTGATCAAGCTGGCAGCGCTGGCCTCGGCGCTGGCCGACGCGCTGCGTCAGCGCGGCGCGACCCCGCGGGCAGCGACGCTGGCCGCCGAGGCGGGTATTGCGGTCTTCAAAGTCGCATTTGAACGTTGGGTCAACGAGAGCAACCAGCAAGACCTGCCGCACCTCATCCGAGAGTCGCTCAATGAGCTGAAAGCCCTGACCGCCGGCAGATGATCACCGAAGCAGGGCGTCAGGCGCTTTAAGGCTCGTCTTTATACTGCCGCTTGCCCGTCGCTGGATCTTCGTAAACGCGGGTGAGCTTGCCCGTCGCGGGGTCCTTGAAGACCTCCTTCGGGGGATTGAAGTTTCCCTCTCTCTCCGCGATACCGGCGGTCCCATATGAAGTAGCCGATGATCGCGAAGACGATCACTGTGACAAGGATGACAAGCTGCACCCAGAGGCTCATGTGGTACTCCGCTCGATGATCGCGGCCGTGCCGTAAGCCACCACCTCTGTCATTGTCTTGCCCATCTCCGAGGAGTCGAAGAGTGGCGGGGGTCGACAACGACGTCCACCGCAAACGCCGTTCTCGCTTAAACCAGCCGTCCCAGGCACGGAGTATGCAAGCAGAAAGCCGGACCCTCGATCGGGCCCGGCCTCACGTCAGCTAGCGGTCGGACGGCAGCGTATCGGCCGCGGCCAGCGGCTCAGTCTCGGTGTGCACGGAACCGTTCGAGCGCTTCCCGTTCTTCCCGGCCAGCAGCTGGCGGGCGAGATCCAGACCCGTTGCTCCCTGGCTCAGGGCTTGCGCAAGCGTCTCGGACAGCCCTTTCGCGCCGTTGAGTACGATCAGCTGGTCTATCGAGCCAAACGGCTTGGCGGCCGCTTCTACGATCTCGGGCCAGCGTTCCGCGAGCTGCTGGCCTATGACAGCGTCCTGGTTCTCCGCGAGGGCATCGGCCCGCGCCTTGATGGCCTCGGCCTCCGCCATTCCACGGGCACGAACCGCATCGCCCTCGGCCATTCCCTTAGCTCGGGTGGCATCCGCCTCCGCCAGTCCGACCATCCTGGTCTGTTCCGAGTTGGCGGTCGCTTCGAGACGCACGCGCTCGGCATCGGCCGCGGCAATCGTCTTCGTCTTGCCGGCCTCGGCGGCAGCGCCGAGTTCGACCTCCCGCGCCCGGGCTTCCGCGGCGGCGATGGCGGCGTCCCGTTCGGCCCTGGCGAGGGTGACCGCCTGGTAGGCCTTCGCATCCGCCGGCTTGCGCACTTCCACGTAGAGCCGCTGCTCAGCACGTTGTGCCTCCAGCTCGGCGACCTTCGTTTCTTCGACAACGACCTTCTGCCGGTTCGTCGCCTCGGAGAGCGGGCCGGCCTGCTTCGCTAGAGCGGTCGCCTGATCGATCTCGGCCTGGTACCCGGCTTGCTTGATCTGGCTGTCGCGGCGAGCCTGCGCCTTGAGCGCATCGGCCTCCTGTTCCTTCTGGGTCGCTTCGCGGTCTGCCCCCGCCTGCGCGATACGCGCCTCCCGTTCGATTGCGACGGCGTGCGGCCGCGCCATGTTCTTGATGTACCCGGTCGGGTCGTCGATCTCCTGGACCTGAAGAGAATCGATGATCAGGCCGAGCTTCTCCATTTCGGTTCCCGCGTGTTCACGGGTGAGCTGGGTGAGTTTCTCGCGATCGCGGATCATCTCCTCGACCGTCATCGCGCCGACGATCGCCCGCAGGTGCCCGGCGAATACGTTGTGGACCCGCTGGTCCATCTGGTTCTGCTGATCGAGGAAGCGGCGTGCCGCATTTGCGATAGATGCGTAATCGTCACCGACCTTGTAGATGACAACCGCGCGGATCTTGAGCGGGATGCCTTGCTGGCTGACACAGTCGACCTGCAGGTCGGTTTCTCGTAGGTCAAGCGACAGCCTGCGCACCATCTGGACGCCCGGGAGTACCACCGTGCCCTTGCCGGTCACAATCTTGAAGCCGAGGCTCTCCCCTACGCCGTTGGGCGCCCCCTGATGGAGGCCTGAGATGACCAGGGCTTCATTGGGTTCGGCGACCCGCCACATCATTCGCCAAAGCACAAAGAGCGCGACGAGTACGGCAATGACGACGCCAACCACCACCGCAACGCCGGTGAGAAGAGGATCGCCCATCGCTTATTACCTCCTGAAAATGCCGGGCCGTCAGGCCAGGCTAACGACAATCGTGCGCGGCGGGAAATACTCCACGACGAAGACGCGGGTACCCTTCGAAATCGCGTCCTTGGGATCAATGGCGTAGGCGTGGAACGCCTCACTGCCACCTCGAATGGCCACCTTCACCTCCCCCAGCCGGCCCGGCGCGATGGACGCAGTTACAAGACCGACGCGCCCAACGACCTCCTGGTCATCCACGGCTTTAACTCAATTATTCCGCGGTTTCAGGCCGTTTAAACGGGCTGACCAGTGGAGGCTTCGCTTTCCAAAAGGCTGGCAACCGGTTGCGTCCGCTTGGCACCGTCAAAGGCCGGTTGCGCGGCGGCCTCCGGACGATGGCCAACCCTCCTAATGCGACAACACCGGACTAGCGCGCAGAAACGCGATCCCCTCCTGTAACGGGCGTGGCAACGCCGAAGAGGAACTCCTCCATTAGCCCAGGCGGCCGCTGATCAGAATGATGCCGATGAGGATCATCAGTGCCGCGGCGGCGTACTGTACTGGCCGCTCGGGCAGGAGGGACCCGAGACGGTTACCGATGCCAACCGCCAGCGCGGTCACCGCCCACAAAGCCAGGGTGGCGCTGACAAAAACCAGCAGAGCCTGGTTGTAGCGGGCTTGAAAAGCAACCGTTGCCAGCTGCGAGAGGTCTCCCCACTCTGCCAGCATGATCATGCTAAGGGCGCTCAGGAAGGGACGCTCGCGGCCACGCGTCTCGCGCGGAAGTTCATCCTCCTTCGACGTTGCACCCTGTCGACGCGTGCGCCAGATGACAGCAAGCGCCATCACGATGAAGAGTAGACCTGCCCCCGTGCGGACAAGTTGGTGGGGCAGGAAGGCGATCACCGAACCCGCGAACACGGCAACCAGGCTCTGAATTACGAAGGCGAGGGCAACCCCGGCGAAGACCGGCAGCGGCCGGTGGCGGGTAGCGAGAACAACGGTGGCCAGCGCCGTCTTGTCGGGCAGTTCGACAAGAAATACGACTGCGAAGATGGTCGCGGAAAGGGTCAACCAGCCAGGCATCGGTTTCTAGGCTGGCTTGATGGCCGCCAGCACCGCGGCACCGTAGCGCTCCAACTTGGCGGGGCCCACGCCAGAAATGGCAGCCAGATCGGCCAACGATTCCGGCCGAATCCGCGCGATCTCGGCCAGCGTCTTGTCGTGGAAGATCACGTACGGCGGCAGCCTGGCCAGCCTTGCGCAGTCGACTCGCCACTGACGCAGCGCTTCGAAGCGAACCAACGCCTCACCGGTCATGTCCGCGCCGCCGACGCCCTTCGACCGTTGACGGCTCCGCCCGGGGGCCGCCGGCGATGGCCCCACGGCGAGCTCGACGGCAGGAGATTGCTCACCACGGAGCAGGGCTCTGCCTGCAGGCGTCAACGACAAGGTGGGCTTCTCGCCGTGGCCGCGCGCGACCAGGCCCAGCTCGACCAACTGGGCGAGCAACTCCCGGATCCGTTGCACCTCCCAGTCCTTCAACGCCGCGAAAAAGGTCAGGTCTTTTACCCATGGCTTGGAACCCACCCAGGCGTCGGGCTGTCCGCGGAGGATCAGGGCGATGCGGGCCGCCCCGAGGTGTCCATCGAAGCGGGCGACGCAGCCGATGGCAGCTCCGACCTCTGCCGGTGGCACGATGAGTGTCTCGATGGCAGGGTTGAGGCAGTTGTCGCAGGAGTGGCAGGTCCGGGGCACTCCATCCTCGCCGAAGTAATCCGCGATCCGGGCATGTCGACAGCCGCGGGTTCGAGCGTATTCCATGATCTGGTTGACCCGCGCAAAGGCATGCTCCTTGAGTTGTGCCTGCTCCTCGAAGTCGACCGGGGCCCCGCTCAACCTGCGGATACCTCCGTCAGGCTCCGCGACGCCGGCCCGCCCGAGCAAAGCAACCGCCGCGCGGATGGCGCTCCCATCGATTGCAGGCAGCCGCGCGGGCCAGTCCGGGATCCAGGTGGTGCCCTCGCGAAGCATCTCGCGGTAGACGGCGCGCACGTTGTCGCGGTCGGGATAAGCCTGCTCGATGAAATACTCCTGCAGCTCGCGGTCCTGCGGGCTGTAGAGCAGGATGCATTCCGAGGTATGGCCGTCGCGGCCGGCCCGCCCGGCCTGCTGGTAGTACTCCTCCAGGCTGCCGGGGAAGTCGTAGTGGATTACCTGCCGGATGTCGGGGAAGTCGACGCCCATTCCGAATGCCGAGGTGGCCACGATGGCCTTCAGGCGGCCGGCAGCGAACCGCGTGTAGACATCCTGCCGCTCATCGCCGTCCATCGCACCGTGATACGTGGCGGTGGCGATTCCAGCATCCGAGAGAAGGGCTGAAACCTCGAGGGCGGTCTTACGAGTACCGCAGTAGACCAGCGATCGGCCCTCGCCCGGACGGATCCGCGCCAGCAGAGCATCACGCTTCTCCCCCGCTCCGCGGCAACGCACGACCGACATCAGGAGGTTCTCGCGGACGAAACCGGTGACCCTTCCTACCGGGTTCCGAAGCCCCAGGCTCTCGATGATGTCGAGGCGCACCCGCGGCGTGGCGGTTGCGGTGAACGCCCCGACCGGCGGCCTGCCGCAGGCGGCGATCGCATCACCAAGCCGGCGGTAGTCGGGCCTGAAGTCGTGTCCCCAGCTGGAGATGCAGTGGGCCTCGTCGATGACGAAACGCGAGACCTCGAGTTGGGCCAGCGCATCGAGAAAGCCGCCCGCGCCGATCCGCTCGGGGGCGAGGTACAGAAATCGTAACTCGCCGGCTGACGCCCGCCTGATTGCCTCGCGGCGCTCTTCGCCTGTCATCTGGCTGTGGACGCAGGCCGACGCTATACCCAGCTGGGTGAGGCGTGCGACCTGGTCGACCATCAGGGCGATCAGCGGCGAAACGACCACCGTCAGATCGCCGGCGGCGACGCCGGGAACCCAGTACGCAATGCTCTTTCCCGATCCGGTCGGGGCGACAAAAAGAACATCGGCACCGGACTCGGCCGCGGCGACAACCTCGGCCTGGCCGGGGCGGAAGTCGGGCAGGCCGAAGACATCTTTAAGCACCGTCCTTGCCGCAGCCGATGGCTGGACAGGCGCCGTCAGGGGCAAGGGCATCCGTCGACGCTATCAGGTGCACGGGCTCTGGCTACATCAGACGATCAGCCGGCGAACCATTCGTCGAGAGGTATCCTCGCACTTAGCGCGGCGAAGTCACCCGAATCGCGAAGGGCCTCGGCAGCTTCCACCATTGCCCGGGCGGCAACCCAGGTCAGGCTCCCGCCGACGCTGACCCGCCGGGCTCCGGCGCCAGCGACGTCGGCGAATGAGAGACCGGCGACTGCGAGCACGTTGACCGGTTTCGAAACGGCGGTGCAAACGACCCTGATCTCCTCGACGGTGCGGAGTCCCGGCGCGTAAAGCACATCTGCGCCTGCAGCCTCGAATGCCTGAAGTCGGGCAATTGTGTCTTTTAGGTCGGGATTGCCGCGGATGTGATTCTCGGCGCGGGCCGTCAAAGTGAACGGAAATGCGAGTCCCCGTGCCGCCTCGACGGCGGCCGCCACTCTTTCCACCGCCTGCGGCAAGCCGTAGATTCGTCCGGCGGGATCGTAGTCTTCGATCGAGCCACCGACAACGCCGACTTCGGCAATGCGGATGATCGCGCGCGCGGCGCTCCCGGGATCGGAGCCGTAACCGTTCTCCAGATCGACAGACAGGGGCAGATCCGTCGCCCGGTCCAGCGCTGCCGCATGCTCGACCACCTCGTCCAGCGTCGCCTGGCCGTCCAGGCGGCCCAGGGTAAATGCGAAGCCAGAGCTTGTCGTCGCCAGCGCTTTGAATCCGAGCGCCGCCAGCACGCGGGCGGAGCCGGTGTCCCAAGGATTCGGAATGATGAACGGCTTGCCGGCATGCAAGGCCCGAAACTCGGTGGCTTTCCTGGCCTGTCGGTTCATCTAGCCACTCGATAGGTCTCGCTGCCGCATAAGAAGGAGGGCGGCGCCAAAACCAAGCAGGAAGACAAGCGTCATCGAAGCCGCCGGAGTCCAGGTCGAGGAACCGGACAGCGGAGTCCCGTAGAGGTGAAAGACCGACAGGTTCGCCACCCAGTCGGGCATTTTGAAGAGCGGCGCCAGGTCGCCGAGGAAGTACTCGACGACGGCAAAGGTGGCGAGGAATGGAACCGCGATCCTCGGCCAGCGACTCACAAGCGCTACACCAAGGCCGCCGAAGGCGAGCGAGAAGGGCCAGAGCAGCGCCGAGGCCCTGAAGACGTGACCTCCATCGAGGTTCAGCCCCGAGGCCGGCGCGGCTGCCGCCACTCCCAGGTAGCCCGCCGTTACGATCAGCAGGCTGGCCGCAGCGAACTCGATGGCGCGCTCGATTACGACCCGCGTCCTGGAGACGGGGGCGCTCAGCAGCATCTCGACCCGCCCCTCCTGGTCCTGTGCCGACCAGCGCGAGACCTGCACCACCGCGTAACCTGCCAGCAGCAGCAGCGCGAAGCCGAACCAGAGCAGGCCGAGGATGGACGCGTAGACCGGTCCAGGTGCAGCGTGCTGAAAGACGGCGGCGATTGCCGGGTCCGCCAGGAGCGCGTCGGCTACCGACTTCGTCACTGAAACCATCAAGGCACCGAGCAGCAGGGTGCTGACGACCCATACGGTGAGGCCCACCCGCTGTTCCCAGAGTCCCTCACTCGAGGGGAGGCGCAGCATGATGTTGCGCGAGGCTGAGCGAACCGCGGCGCGGGCTCGTCCGCGCCTGGTCAGAATGCCGCTGCCGAGGTCGCGGCGCAGGAAGAGCGGGA
>Ga0102924_1001921_pt1 | contig 23291 bp, 20 predicted proteins | sample PaiPotPPM11metaG_FD_80116 | JGI IMG/M metagenome (GOLD analysis project Ga0102924, IMG submission 80116) | Iron sulfur acid spring bacterial and archeal communities from Banff, Canada, to study Microbial Dark Matter (Phase II) - Paint Pots PPM... ...
AGCTTGGAAAAGACTGTCCGATGGTCGTGCTGACCGGCGGCGAGCCACTGGCGCAGCGCGAGGCGGTCAATCTCATCGAAGCGCTTCGGCGCGACGGGCGGCGCGTACATATCGAATCGAATGGAACCATTGCCACGGAGCTGCCGCCGGATGTATGGCTTTGCGTTTCCCCCAAGGAGCGGGTTGACGCACGCATGGCCAAACGCGCGAACGAAGTGAAACTCATTGTGGACGGAAGCGTGCCCGAACAATGGCTCGAGCTCTTCGCCGACCAGAAAAGCGTTCTGCTGCAGCCCGAAGGCAACAAGCCGAAAAACATCGCGCTCGCGCTCGAATACGCGAAAGCGCATCCCGGGCGCTTCCGCCTCTCGCTGCAAACGCATAAGTTCATCGGTGTGCCGTGATTTTGGTTACGTGCGCGGTCAACAAAGAGCTCGCGTTCTTCGAATCGCAGCCCCACGTCGAAATGCTCGTCACCGGCGTTGGACCGGTTGAAGCCGCCGCCTCGGTCTCGCGCGCGCTCGCGCAAAGCCGTCCGGAGCTCGTCATCAATGCCGGCATCGCCGGTGCATTCAAAGACTGCGCAGAGATTGGTGAAGGCGTCGTAGTTTCGGACGACTCGCTCGCATTGTGCTTGGAAACCGGTGCGCCGATCGGCTTGCCGGATGACGCCAGTGTCGTCGATCGCGCGAGTTCGGACTTGGCGCTAGTCGATCGACTTGTCGAACTCGGGTTTCGCAGCGTTCGCGGAGTGACGGTCACGCAGGTGACCGCGCTCGACGGAACGGCAGCTCGCCTCGCTTCGCAAGGCGTGGCCGTCGAAACCATGGAGGGCTTCGCCGTGCTGCGCGCGGCCGAAATCGCGGGCGTGCCGGCCATCGAAGTTAGAGGTATATCCAACATTGCCGGCGATCGCAGCCGCAATGGCTGGGATTTTGAAGCCGGCGTGCGCGGGCTACAGCGCGTCTTGAACGCGTTGCTCTCGCTGGTTGGCAGATAAGATGGATAGCAACACCCAGCTGACGCTCGCGTACTCGCCCTGTCCCAACGACACGTACATTTTCGCGGCGCTGGCCAACGGCTTACTCAAAGATGTGCCCGAGATTCGTGTGAAACTCGAGGACATCGAAAACCTGAACACCGCGGCCCTGAAAGGCGATTTCGAGCTGACAAAGGTTAGCTACGGCGTCGTTCCCGATCTGTACGACAAATATCGCGTGCTGCGAGCGGGCGGGGCGCTCGGTCACGCGTGCGGTCCACTCTTGGTGGCACGGCCGGGCACGGGCAAGACGCTGGAAGATTTCAAAGACAAACTCATCGCGATTCCGGGCGAGCGCACGACCGCGTTCATGCTTCTGAATCTCGCGCTGGGAGAGCGCCCGCAAACGCTGTCAATGCGTTTTGATAAGATTATTGAATCCGTCGCGGGCGGCACCGTGGACGCAGGTCTGATCATTCACGAATCGCGGTTCACGTACAAGGAATCCGACCTAGTGAGCATCGCTGATTTGGGTGAATGGTGGGAAGCCGAAACACATATGCCCGTCCCACTGGGTGCGATCCTGATACGCAACGATCTCGCCGGCCGCGCCGCTGAATTGAACGAAGCGATCCGGCGTAGCTTGCGCTATGCCCGCGAGCACGAAAAAGAAGTTATGAAGTACGTCCAAGAGCACGCCAACGAGATGGACGAGAAGATCATGCGCAAGCATATCGAGTTATACGTGAACCAATTTACCGACGACGTTGGCGACGAGGGCATCGCGGCGGTCGGCGAACTCTTCAAGCGCGCGCGAGCCCAGGGAATCATCCCCGAGTCTGCTGAGGCTCGTTTTGTTTAAATCACTCTGCGGTGCGTTGCTCTGCTCGGTTTTATTGGGCGCGACGTTGCCGCCGGCGCGCGTGACGCTCGGCGATGAAGTATTCTTGCAATCCGCCTGGCACGATCTCGACGGCCGCTGCGTTGGCGTGATCACCAATCAAACCGGCGTGACCTCACGCCTGGTTCACATCGTCGACGCAATTAAAGCGAATCCGAACATCTGCATCAAGGCGCTCTATGCGCCCGAGCACGGTTTGCGCGGCGATCGTCCGGCCGGTGCCTACGTGGCGTCGTATACCGACTCGCGCTCCGGATTACCGGTCTACAGTTTATACGGCGATCAGCGTCATCCGACCGCGCAGATGCTGGCGGGCGTGGACGTACTGCTCTTCGATATCCAAGACGTCGGCGCGCGGCCGTACACGTACGTTTCCACCATGGCCTACGCGATGCAAGCCGCCAAGCAGTACGGCAAAGAGATCTGGGTGCTCGATCGACCCAATCCGATCGGCGGTGTGATGGTCGAAGGGCCGATCCTCGATCCGAAATTCAAGTCGTTCATCGGTCTGTATCCGATCCCGATGCGCCACGGCATGACCGTCGGCGAGCTCGCACGCCTCTTCAACAATCAGTTCGGCATCGGCGCGAATCTGCGCGTCATAAAAATGATTGGCTGGAAACGCTCGATGCTGTGGCCGGACACGGGTCTGCAATGGGTGCAAACCTCGCCCAACATTCCGGAGTGGAGTACGACCGTCGTCTATCCATGCACGGGTCTCACCGACAGCATCGGCCTAAATGGCGGCATCGGGACGACCAAGCCATTTAAATATGTGGGCGGCGAGGACGTCGATGCGTACGGACTCGCGAACGAATTGAACGCGCGCAACATCCCCGGCGTGCACTTCCGGCCCGCATACTGGTCGCCGTTCTTCGGCGCGCTGACCGGAAAGCAACTCGCGGGCGTCGAGCTCGACGTCTTCGATCCGAAGGTCTTTCCATCGGTGCGAACAGCGGTTGAAATTGCCACGGCCGTGCGCGCGATTTCGCCGCAAACGCTGAAAGTGAGCGCCAAGTCCACCGCCACCGACTGGGGCACCGACACATTTGCGAGCGCGCTGGAAGCCGGCCGCTCCGCGCAGCAGATCGAGGCGCAATGGGCGCCCGCCTTACAGCGCTTTCTCGCCGTCCGGCAGAAGTATTTGCTCTATCGTTGAAACCTCAGCCGATGTTGCAGCAGCGGCTGGTTGAGGCACTCGGCGCGGACGCCGTCAAGACCGCGCCCGAAGATCTCGCCGTCTACGCGTTCGATGCGTACTCGCAAGGCGTCATGCCCGCGGCCGTCGTGCTGCCGGGTTCGACTCGTGAAGTCGCCGCTGCCGTAAAGATCGCCAACGATTGCGGCGAGCCGATCATTCCGCGCGGTGCCGGCACGGGCTTATGCGGCGGAGCGATTCCGGCGCGCGGCGGCGTCGTCTTCAGCTTTGCACGGATGAATCGCGTGCTTGAAGTCGACGTACGCAACCGGCGGGCGCGCGTGCAGCCGGGACTGATCAACCTCGACCTCTCCAAACATGTCGCCCAAGCCGGCCTGTTCTACGCGCCCGATCCGTCATCGCAGAAAGTTTCGACGATCGGCGGAAACATCGGCACGAACGCGGGCGGTCCGCATTGTCTTTCATACGGCACGACGGTCAACCACGTCCTCGAACTGGAAATCGTCGATGAAAACGGCGACGTGATCACAACCTCGCTCGACGATATCGGTTACGATCTCACGGGCGTACTGGTCGGCAGCGAAGGAACGCTCGCAATTGTAACCTCCGCGTGGGTGCGCTTGCTGCGCCAGCCCGAAACGGTGCGCGTCTGGCTGGCGGCGTTCGATGACGTCAATGCCGCTTCGGCCGCCGTTACCGGGATCATCGGCGCGGGCATCATTCCGACCGCGCTCGAGATGATGGACCAAGTGATGCTGCCGCCGATCGAAGCCGCCTTCCACGCCGGCTATCCCACCGATGCGGCGGCCGTCCTGTTAATTGAAAGCGCCGGCTTTGAAGACGAGATGAACCTGCACGAGAGCGAGATTCGCCGGGTCGTGAAAGAACACAATGCGACCACGTGGCGCGCCGCAAAGACCGAAGCCGAGCGCGACGCATTGTGGGCCGGCCGCAAGGGAGCGCTGGGTGCGACGGGGCGCATCGCGCCGAACTACTACATTCAAGACATCGTCGTGCCGCGCACCAAGCTGCCGCAAGCGCTGCAAGCCGTCGCGGACGCCTGCGAGCCGCAAGGGATTATTGCGGGCAACGTCTTTCACGCCGGCGACGGCAACCTGCATCCGCTGCTGATGTACGATCGCGGCGATACCAAACAGGTCGCGGCCGTAATCGAAGCGGGCAATCAAATATTGGAAGCGGCCGTCGATCTTGGGGGCACGATCAGCGGCGAGCACGGCATCGGCTACGAAAAACGCGACACGCTGCGGCGCATCTTCTCCACCGACGATCTCGCGACGATGTCGCGCGTGCGCGAAGTCTTCGATCCGCGGCGCAGGCTCAATCCGGAGAAAATCTTCCCGGCCGGCGTCGGCTGCGCAGAGGTTCAATGATCGCAAGTACCGCGCCGGGGCGCGTCGTCGCAAAATCGATCGAGACGCTACGCGAAACGCTCGGGCGCTGCGATCGCGAGGGATTGAAAGTCCTGATCGAAGGCGGCAAAACGTTGGCGGGCATGGGGCCGGCGATGCCGCGCGCCGACGTTTCGCTCGCGACCACGGGACTCGATAAGATGCTCGCGCACGAGTTTGCCGACCTCACGTGTTCAGCTCAGAGCGGGATGCGCGTCGCGCAGTTCAATGCGGCGCTGGCCAAGCACGGTCAATTCGTGCCCATCGATGTCCCGCTGCGCAAGAAAGCCACCATCGGCGGATCACTGGCCGCCGGTTGGCCCGGCCCGCGCCGCCACTTCTACGGACGCGCGCGCGATTTTGTGATCGGCTCGCAAGTCTGCCTGGCGGACGGCACGCTTGCCAACTCGGGCGGCATGGTCGTGAAAAACGTCAGCGGCTACAACATGGAAAAACTTTACATCGGTTCGTTCGGTACGCTGGCCGTTTTTACGCATCTTAATTTTAAAACGCTACCCATTCCGAAGAAACGTCGCGCTTTGATTGCGCCCTTGCCCGAAGCGACGCGCCCGCGGGCCGTCGCCCAGATCGCGTCGCTGGCCGTCACGCCCGCCGCGGCATTCTGCGTGGAAGGCTTCGGAAAAAACATTGACGGCTCCGACGACATCGACGGCCGCGTCCTGCTGTACTTCGAGGGTTCGGAGGAGCTGCTCGAGCGTGCCACCCTCGACGCGCGCTCGGCACTGGGCAAAGCCGGCGTGCCCGAAACGACGATTGTCGACACCGGCGCTTCCGAGAGTTTCGATCGCACGCTCGACGCGTGCATCGCCAACAAACGGGGCCGCTCCATTACGTACCGGCTCTTCGGAACGCCCGGAACAGCCGAAGAGCGCGCCGTTAGACTGCGCGACGCCGCCAATCGGCACGAACTCTTCACCGACGTCCTCTTCGACGTGATGAACGGCGACGTGTTTATGCGCGCGAGCGAGCGCGACGCGCGGCGGTTCGCGGAAAAGATCGGCGCGTGCCACGCCGAGTTGCGCGAGCTCGAGCCGCGGTGCGCCATCGTCGCCGGCGATACGGCCGCCCGCGCGTCGTTCGAACCGTGGGGCGCCGTCCCGCCCGCGATCGAAAAGATGCGCGCGTTGAAGGCGCGTTTCGACCCTCATGGAACGCTCAACCCCGGGAGATTTATAGGCGGTATCTGATGCGCATCGCCGTCTTCGGCGCTAGCGGCTTCATCGGCAGCCATCTCGTTGCCGCCCTACGGGCGCGCGGTGACGACGTGCGGGCGGTTTCGATGCTCGAAGCGCACGCCGCGGCAGCCGCTTCGGGCGGCATGGATGCCGTCGTCAACCTTGCAGGCGAACCGATCGCGCAGCGCTGGAACGCCGAAGTAAAACGCAAAATCCGCGAGAGCCGCACCACCCTTCCCTCGAAATTCTTTGATGCGCTCGCACACGTCGAACCCAAACCGCAAACCTATATTTCGGCTTCGGCGATCGGCTATTACGGGACGAGCGAGGACGCATCGTTCACTGAAAGCAGCCCGCCGGGCGTGGATTTTCTGGCCCAGGTCTGCGCCGAGTGGGAGAACGTCGCGCAGCGCGGGCGCGAGTGCGGAATGCGCGTGGTCTGCGTGCGCAACGGACTGGCGCTGGGCCCGGACGGCGGTGTCTTTGCGAAGATTCTGCCGGTCTTTAAGACCGGCACCGGCGGGCGGTTGGGAAGCGGAAAGCAGTGGTACTCGTGGATTCACATCGACGATCTCGTCGGGATCTATTTGCTCTCCATCGATAAGCTGGCCGGCTCAATCAATGGAACTGCGCCGAATCCCGTGCGCAACAAGGACTTCACCGAAACGCTTGGACGCGCGTTGCACCGTCCGGCCGCGCTGCCGGTTCCGAATTTTGCGCTAAAAATCATGCTTGGCGAAGGGGCCGAGATGGCGCTGCAGGGCCAGTGCGTGCTTCCCGAGCGCGCGCAGGCTGAGGGTTATGTTTTTAAGTATCCGACGCTAGAATCCGCATTCTCGAATCTATTGTCATCCTGAGGAATCGAAGGACAGTTGTCATCCTGAGGAATCGAAGGACCGTTGTCATCCTGAGGAATCGAAGGACCGTTGTCATCCTGAGGAATCGAAGGACCCTGAGGTAACGAAGGGTTCCGCTCAATAATCGCGCGGTTTTTCTTCGCCTAGCATCCGTTCGTACGCGCTCGTGTTGCTAGACCCGAACTTGGAAACACCTTCGAAAAGTTGCGCGCCGGCGGCGCGCCGCATAAAGGCCGCCACCAAGCACGCCTAGCAGAACGACGGCCAGCAGTATTCCCATCGAGCTCTAAGCGATCGCTTCTTCGATGGGAAACTCGAGCGCTTCGAGATATTTCTCCGCGTCCATCGCTGCGCGGCAACCGGCTCCGGCTGCGGTAACGGCTTGTTTGTAACGAATGTCGTTGACGTCGCCGGCCACAAAGACGCCTTCGATGTTGGTCGAGACGCCGTCGGCCGAAACGATGTAGCCCATCGCGTCCAGGTCGAGCTGGTCCTTGAAAATCGCCGTATTCGGATCGTGCCCGATCGCGATGAAGAGCGCATCGGCTTCGAGTTCGCTGCACGTGCCGTCCGCGAGGTTTTTTAATTTGAGCGCGCGCAGCTTTTCGTCGCCCAGCGCCTCTTCCACCGCCGTGTTCCAAATGAAGGAGATTTTCTCGTGCGCGAAAGCGCGGTCGGCCATGATTTTGCTGGCCCGCAGCGTGTCGCGCCGGTGGATGACGGTCACCTTGTAACCGAAGCGGGTTAAAAAGAGCGCTTCCTCCATCGCCGAATCACCGCCCCCGACGACGACGATGTGCTTTTCACGAAAGAATGCGCCGTCGCAGGTGGCGCAGGTCGAAATGCCGCGCCCGCGCAGTTTTTCTTCGCCCGGAATGTTTAGCCAGCGCGCATTCGCGCCGGTTGCCACGATCACACTTTTGGCTTTGAATTCAGCTTCCAGCGTGCGCACGACCAGCGGTCGCGCGGTCAAATCAACCCCGACTACATCGACGTTTTCGATGCGCGCGCCGAACCGTTCGGCCTGCTCGCGGAACTTGATCATCAAATCCGGACCCATGATGCCGTCGGGGAAGCCGGGGTAATTCTCCACCTCCGTCGTCAGCATCAGCTGGCCGCCGTACATGCCGCCCGCGAGCACGAGCGGGCGCAGGTTCGCGCGCGCCGCGTAAATCGCGGCGGTCAGCCCGGCCGGCCCCGAACCAATGATGATGAGGTGTTCCATGCCGCTCGTTTCGACCGCTCGCTTACGCCCTCCGGTTGCGACGGGCGCCGGGCGCGGGCGCGCAGAAGCCGATTTCGATGCCGCTCGAGGACGAATTCTGCGACGTTCTGACCAAGGCGATGCGTGGAACGGGAGCTAGTGCCGCCACTCTGGCCCGCGCGACGGGTCTGGAGGCGGCCGAGATCGATGCATGGCGGCGCGGTCGCGGGTTGCCCACCGACGAGCAAGCCCGCGCGCTGGCAACGCCCTTAAAACTCGACCCGGGGAAACTCGCCGACGCGGCCGCGGAGCGCTGGCATCCCGATCCAATCATGTTAGCCGACGTACGCCACCATCCGCAGCATCCGCATCCGAGCAACGGTTACGTTTTCTTCTTGGACGGCGGAAAACGCGCGGCGCTCGTCGATCCGGCCGGCGTGCCCGCGAATCTGCTGCGCATCTTGCGCGACGGCGCGTATCATTTGGAATATATTTTCGTCACGCACAAGCATGCGGATCATTGCGATGCGACGGCCGACGTCGCCGCGAGCTTTCCGCGGGCGAAGGTCGTTATGCACCGGGCGGACGTGCATGCAATTGGTCCGCTGGCCAGCACCGCGCTTTTAGTGAAGGATGGGGAAGAGCTGCCGTTTGGCGACGTGCGCATTCGATTGCTGCACACGCCCGGCCATACGGATGGATCGTCGTCGTATCTTTTCAAATCGACGCTCTTCACCGGCGACACGCTCTTCGCGGGCAGCGTCGGCGGGGCGTACGGCGATGCGTCGACTTACGCGGACATCCTTAATAGCGTGCGTTCGAAAATCTTCACGCTGCCCGATGACACCGTCCTCATGGCAGGGCACGGCCCGCCGAGCAAGGTCGAGTGGGAGAAAGCGCATAACCCATTTTTCCCCGACCACTAGCGTGACGCGCGTGCGACGACGCGATTGTTCGCCTCGATAACGACGCGCGTGTGAGGTGAAGCTTTGGGATCGACTCGCACGAGCTCGAATTCCAGGCGCCCAGTGCCATGGTTGTCCAATATCAGCGACTTGTGAAACACCGCGCACAACGTCGGCGTGCAAAAGGCAGCGATCCAACCCTTAGCAACGCCAGCCGCTTGCAGGTCTACTCGTTCGTGCGCAGCTCCGCGCACGCTCAGCGAGTATTTTGTCGAGTATTCGCCCGTCGGTGCACTGGGTAACGACGGCCCGTGCCAGGGCGTCAGCAGTACTGTGATTAGCGCAAGTAGCATTGTTCGGTTGTACCCTTCGTTACCTCAGGGTCCTTCGATTCCTCAGGATGACAACTACAGCTCACCATGACACATTGGGCTCACCATGACAAACATTTAGGCGCGCAGCTTGTACCCAATGACCGCCATCGATAGCGCGATCCCAAGGCAAAGCACGGCGAGGCCGGTTATGACCGTGAGGGATAGCCACAGCGGCAAATAACCGGCGTTCGTGTAACTGTACCGGAACGCGTCGATCGCATAAAACATCGGATTGAAGTATTCGAAGCGCAAGATGCTGGGCGGCAAGAACTGCGCCGGCGTGAAGGCACTTCCTACAAACACGAGCGGCGTTATGGCAAATGTCGTCAGCACGGCGAGATGATCGAACTTCTCCGCCATCAGTCCGAAGATAACCCCGAGCGCCGAGAACAATAATCCAACGTCGATAATCACCCCGAAGTACAGTGGCCAATCGTGCGGCAAAGTATGCACCAAGGCAAACCCGAGCCCCATGATGAGGCACGCAATCAGCAGCGCGCGAACGATGCTGCCCAAAATGTATCCGAAGACCATCTCGTACGCGGACATCGGCGCGATCAGCATCTCCTGAATCCAGTTCATGAAGCGCGCTTGAAACACCGAACTGCTGCACTCGCCATAAGATGAATCGATCACCTGCAGCATGATGAGCCCCGGTATCAGAAACACGGAATATGACATGCCGTGCGGCGCCTTGACGCGGCTGCCCAGCGCCACGCCGAAAACGAAAACGTAGAGCGCCGTCGTGATCATCGGCGGCCAAATCACTTGATTGATGATCTTCAGGCTGCGCACCATCTCGCGCTTCATCAGCGTGAGCATCCCGACGACGTTCATAGCACCGGCTCAGTCGATCCGGAGCGCGTCAGATCGAGGAAAACTTCCTGCAATCCTTTGCCTTTACGCTCGAGCAGTTGGCGCGTGGGTTCGAGCGCAACGAGCTTGCCCGCGCGAATGATCCCTACGTCGCGGCAGAGCGCTTCGGCTTCCTCTAAGTAGTGCGTCGTCAGGAAAACCGTCATGCCCTCGCCATTGAGCTGGCGCAAGAGATCCCAGAGTTCCAAACGCAACTCAACGTCAACGCCGGCAGTGGGTTCATCCAAGATCAGCAGCCGGGGCGAATTGATGAGCGCTCGCGCCAGCGTCAGCCGCCGTTTTTGTCCGCCCGAAAGTTTCAGGTAATCCAGCTTCGCCTTGGAAGCGAGCCCGAATCGTTCGAGCAGCATATCGGCTCGCTCGGCCACGTCGCGCGCGCGAATGCCGAAGTAGCCCGCTTGGTAAATGAGAATGTCGCGAATCGACAGATAGCGATCGAAATTATATTCCTGCGGAGCTAAACCAATGCACCGCCGTGCTTCGCGCCAATCTTTGACGTTGTCGTGCCCAAACACGCGAATCGAGCCGGCATTCAGACGAGCCAAGCCGACGATCGCGTTGATCGTTGTCGTCTTGCCGGCGCCGTTCGGGCCCAAAAAACCGAAGAAATCGCCGGCCCGAACCTTCAGCGAAACGTCGTCAACGGCGGTGAAATCGCCGTAGCGTTTGACGATGTTTGAGACTTCGAGCGCGAATCCGTCGCTTCGGCCGTCGCTCAAGGAATCAGCGATTTTAATCGTTTGTACCGGTGGCGGCGCAGCGTAGAAATTAGATCCGAGCTCCCGGGAATACCGCAGTCAGCCAGCGCCGTTGCGACTTTCTTCACATCGAACGCGGCGCGACGGTGCCGCACCTCCCAGCCTCCGGAGCGTTCGGTTAAAATCGCGTAACCGGCGCGAGGATCGCCGTCCTTCGGCAGACCCGCCGACGAAACGTTGACGAGCGTCTTGCCGCGCCAAATTCGCACGAACGGAATATGCAGATGGCCGAACGCAATCGTTCCGGCCGTCTCCTTGCCAATCAGCCGTTTGAGCACGGCATCCTCGACGCCGGGCCAGAGGTGCTCGTCGTCGGTCGTGGGATTTGCATGCACGACCAGCAGCTGGTTGTCTTTGGTTCCAAAACGCAAGGAGAACGGCAGCTCGCGCAGCCACGCGACCCATTTCTCGCCGATCTCTTTGCGCTGCCATTCGATCTGCTTGCGATCGGAAGGGTCCGCGCCGGCTAGGTCTTCATCGGATTGCGCGCCGATGTAGCGATCGGTGTTGCCGCGCACGCATTGCGCGCCGACCTCCTGCAGGCGCTGCAAGACCTTCTTCGGCTTGGGACCATCCATGCACAGATCGCCCGCCGCCACGTGAATATCGGCACCGCCTTGCGCCTGAAGATCTGCCAAGCACGCGTCGAGCCCCGCGAGATTCCCGTGGATATCGGAAAAGATCGCGATTCTCAGCTGCTTAGACACGCTTGAGATCTATCACAAGGACGGACGGCGTCAGTCCGATGCGTTCGAAATCGTAGAGATCGATCGCCTCCACGCGCGTGCCGGACTTGCGCAAAGCATCCAGAACGCGCGGAAAGCGCACGTCGCCGATCACGTGTTGCCGGCCGATATTCAATACGCCCGCGCCCAATTCGTCGCCGGGCTCCACCGCGATCGTCTTGAAGCCTGCAAACGCAGCGCGATCCAAACATTCTGGTGCGAACACGATTGCATCATCGGAAAGCACGCCGCAGACCGAACGCAACGATTGAACGCCTGCGGAGAGCTTCACTTCTATCGACCGAAAGCCGTGCGCTTTGGCGATTCGCGCGAAACCTTCGCGCCCGAGCGCGTTGCCGCGAGCGCTCACGCCGATAAACGCCGTCTTACCTACGAGCACCACATCGCCGCCGTCCAGCAACCCCGGAGGCGCAATGTGCGCGGCAATCGGAACATCGTGCTTTTCAAATTCTTTTTCGAGCCAAGCGGCTTCAGGGCGGCGTGCCATCGACGAAGGGCGCAGGATGGCCGCGCCGCTTTCAAAGACGATCGCCGCGTCGGCCACCGAACTGGCAAGCGGATCGAGCGAATGGCTCTCGAGCTCGATGACATCGCACCCGACGAAACGTAACGTTTTGGCGAGCACTTCCAACTCGGAGCGAGCTCGCGAATAGATGGCGTTCGGTTCGCCCGGCAAAGGCTTCGCATTTTCGATCGCTGGAGAAGGCCTCACGAGTAGGGCCCGCCGCAGCGTGCCGGCCGGGCTGGCGATCAAGTGCGGCCCAAAGTGGACGGCGAGTTTGCTCATCGCACTACTCTTAACGCCGCCGCGTAGAGCACGTCCTGCGCGGCTGCGTACTGCTGCGCCGGCATCGTCGCGCGATGGGAAGCCAGGTCGTCGGCTCGACGCGAGAGATCGATCAAACGCGCCGACCTCTGCCCGTCTGCGTCCGGGCCGCTTTGATCCGTATACTCAAGCAGCGCGGCGATACGCCGCCCTTCGATGCTTGCAGACTGCGCCGGTACGGGAATAGCGTTGTACGGTGTCGCGTCCGCAGCGGTCGTCGTAAAGAAATCGGCCATGTCGGTTGCGAGCAGATCGCCCAGCGAAAGCGCCGGCAAACCGAGCAGCTCTTCCTCGGTTTTCAGGATGCTGACCGTCGACAAATGAGTTGCACCTGTGTAATGGCGGCGCGCGTACGGCGAAACGACGACCGCATACGTGCGATGCTCGTTGACGTGATCGCGCGAACTCAGGGCGTCGTCGGCCGTAATGAAGATCGCCGTCGAATCCCATTCGGGCTGATGGCTGAGAAAATCGACAATAGCGCCCAGCGCGCGGTCCCCGTCAGCCACTTCTTCGGGCAGGGGTGGGACGTCGGCGCCGGCGCCTCCATGATCGGCGGGAAGCCAAATGTACGTGAGATCGGGCATCGGCTGGCTATGAAAATCGTTGATGTATTCATTGGCGCGCCGAACATCGCGGATTCTCAAATTCCAACCCGGGTAGTTCAAATCGACATGATCGCGCAACGCTGCGGGTGCTATTGCATTAAGGGAATACAAACCGCCGAGGCCGCTCGTGGGCGCTGTGCGATCGTTCTGGTCGAGAAAATTCGGATCGTCCGCGCGCGGATCGAGCGCGCCGCCTTCATCGTAACCGGAAAGGCGAATCAAATCGCCGTAGTCGCGATATGAAAGCCCGCCCCGCGCAGCGTTGTTAAAGATGTACCCCGCACGCGGATAGTCTTCGACGTCTTCGTTCTTATTGACGAGCGGACGACGCCCGATTTTTACGAGCAGCGTCTTTTCCGAATATGCGCTGGTGATGCCGGCCGCTGCGAACTGGTGGCCCGCGTCGGACTCCTCGGCGTCAGCGTAGAAGTTCACCGCCAAGCCGAACTCGCGGGCTAGTGCGTGCAGATTTGGCGTGACGCTCTGGCCAAACGATACAAGCGACGGATCGCCTTTGCCGTAAGGCTGACCTTGTGCATCCGTTAAATCGCCGAGCATCGAGTCGTACGTCTTGTTCTCTTCGAGAATAAAAACAACGTGTTTGACGAATCTGCTGCGCCTAAGCGAGCGCAGCGGCGGCACCATCGCGTTCGCGGCAGCGCGGAGCGGCACGCGCGTGTATTTGAGCGTCGAAAGCGTTGCCGCTTTCAGCGGAAGCTTGCGCAAGTCGATCTTTTCGAGCGTTGCCCAGATGACGGTGCTAGCTTGGCTAACCTGGAAGACGTGACCGCCCGCGCCCGTGTGCGACGGCATTGCGCCTTGGAAACCCGGCTCTTCTCCAAATCCCTTGGCATTGGCCACATAAAGATAGCGGCCGTCCTGTGAGATCGTCAGCGCCGTAGGGTACCAGCCGGTTGGAATCAGCCCGAGGCGACGCAAGTGCGACGGCTTGCGAGCATCCACCACCGCGACGGCATTGGCTCCCGCCAGCGCGACGTAGACGCGTTTGCCGTCCGGACTGCGGACGATCGCGTTGGGCTGCATCCCGTACGGCGACTTGTCGAAGAGCCGCAAGTCCACGCCGCCCACAACGTGTGGGACGCCCAAAAGATCGACAACTGCAATGCGGTCGACGTTCGTCATGCAGATGTAGGCATAACGGCCATTCTTGGAGATCGCAATCGCCGTGGGCTGCGCACCCCCAACATTTTGCACGCCGTCGGGCGCCGCGTCGAGGCTCAAAGTGCCGACGGCCGGGCCGTCGATGGCTCCCGCCGGCGTTAGCGGCAACACGGTCAACGAAGAAGCATCCTGCGGCGCGGGCGCGACGGTAGCGAATTGCGGATAGGGAACGGGTTGCGGCAAGTTTTCATAAGTCGTCAATCCCGGATTCGTAACGTAGAGACGGCGGCCCGACTCGGCGGCGGCGTACGGAAAGTATCCGACCGCTTGCGCCTGGGGTTCGTGCATCGCCTGGCGCGTTGCTATATCAACATCGGTGACGGCATTGCCGAGGTTGTTGACGACGTACGCTATGCGGTGATTTGCCGAAAGCGAAATCCAGCCGGGAAACGCACGATTGGCGTTTGCGTACAGCGGATGCGACGGCAACGGTACCGGCGGCATGGTCTGCAGCGGCGGCGTCTCTTGCTGCAGCTTACCGTCCGCAGTGAGTTGGAAGAAATAAATCACGTCGTTGCCGCCGCCCGCTGCGATGACGAGCGTTTGTCCGGGATGCGCCGGATCTTTGACGGCAACGACGCCCAGAAAGAACTTTATGCCGACCGCCGTAAAGTTGTCGGTCACACTCATCGTCGCGGTGTTGACCACCGTTAACGAGTAGCCGCCGTGTACCGGCGAGTAGCGGCTGACCGCGACCCCGTTGAGTTCATCGTCGTTTGAAACGATCGCAAATTTTCCATCGGGTGAAAGCGTGACGCCCAGCGCGTTCATGCCGACGACGACGCTCTTGCCGAACGGCGATACCGTGCGGCCGTTCGGCAAAATCACATTGAAGGGGTTATTTGGATTCGGCGCACCGGCGACGCGATTGCCGGCGGGCGCGGAGTATATCGTGAGTGCTGGAGCCGCGCCGACCAAGGTGAGAGTCAGCGCCAAGGCTAGAAGTCGCAGGGGCACTCGGCCTGAGTTACGGCGCTTGGCTGCCGCTCACCTCGACAGCCCTAACCGAGCTTGTTCAGCGCCACGCCGAGCCGGCGCACGCCTTCTGCCGCAACCTCGCTCGTGATATGTCCGAACGAAAGGCGCAGCGCGGGCGGGCCTTGGCGCGTGGGATAGAACGGCTCGGCCGGCATGACGAGCACGCCTTGCCGCGCGCAAGCATCGAACGCGGCTTGCGTCGAGATCCGGGGCGGCAGACGCAGCCAGACATTCATCCCCGCTGCGGGCGGACGCGACTCGGACCACGGCACCGTTTGCGTCAGCGCATCGACGAATGCGTCGCGGCGTTCGCGATAGAGCGTGCGCGCCGAGCGGAGATGCCGCGCGTAACCTGGGCCGTTCATGAAACGCCAGAGCGCGCGCTGCGTGAGCGTCGACGTAAAAACGTCCGTGCGTGCTTTGGCGAGCTCGAGCGCATCGGCAACGGCCCCTTTGCAGTACAGATAGCCGATGCGCAGAGCAGGAAAGATCGACTTCGACAGACTCTCCATAAGAATTACGCGTCCGTCGGTGTCGAATGCGGCCAATGGCGCCGGCGCAGCTGCGTCGTACGTTAATTGCCAGCCGGTCTGATCTTCGAGTATGACGACGTCATAGCGCCGGGCCAGCGCGACGACCTGCTTCGCACGGCGCGCCGGGAGCACCGCGCCCGTCGGATTCTGCGCGATGGGATTGATGTAGAGCAGACGCGGACGGTACTCCGCGAAGACGCGCTCGACGTCGTCGGGGCGCACGCCGTCCGCATCGCCGGCAACTTCGAGGTATGAAACGCCGCGTGCATCGAAGACACCGAGCGTGCCGGAATAGGTCGGGCTTTCCGCCGCTACGACGCTGCGATTTTCTAAAAGCACCGTAGCCGTCAAATCGGCGGCTTGCTGCGCGCCCGAACAGACGATGATATCCTCTGCGGTTGCCGCACAGCCGCGCGTGCGTAACGAAGCGGCCAGTGTTTGGCAGAGATCGGAATCGCCGCTCGCCGCGCGGTATTGCATGAGATCGGGCGGATCCTCGATCAGCGTGCGATGCACGGCGCGCCCAAATTCTTGCAGCGGAAACGTTTCGGGCGCCGGATGTCCCGTCGCCAGCGTAATGGAACCGGGCGCGGAAGCGCGCGTCAGTTGCTCCATTACGCCTTCCATGCGCTCGGCTCGCGTCAGGCGTCCGAGGTCGGGTTCCCAGCGGCGTGCGAACGGTTCGCGGCGATCGACCGGTTCCGCAACATACGTGCCTTTGCCCACGCGCGCGTGCGCGCGGCCGCGGGCGGTCAGTAATTCGTATGCCTGTGAAACGGTGACGAGCGCGCAACCCAATTCGCGAGCCAGGCCGCGCATCGCGGGCAATCTGTCGCCCGGATGCAGCCGCTCGTCTTCGATTGCATCGGCTAGCTGATCCGCAATCTGCACGTAGAGCGGGCGGCTGTCATTCGGCTCGAGCTTGAGCCCGTTACTTCGTATCGAGCCGGTAGCCAATGCCGCGGACGCTCGCGATCTCGACCGGAGCGCCGACCTCCGAGAGTTTCTTTCGCAGGGCCGCGATGTGTACGTCGACGACGCGCGTCGGCACACCCGACGTGTCGTTCCATACTTGTTCCAGAATCTGCGCGCGCGTCAGCAGCCGGCCTTCACCTTCGGCCAAGAACCACAGCAGCCGAAATTCGAGCGCCGTCAGCGTTACGGTTTTTTCTTCATTAAGAAGCGTGTGGAAATCGCGCACCAATTGCGCTTTGCCGACTTGCAGTACGCCCGCCTCGTCTTTTTTCTGCAAATACTTTTCGCGCCGGCGCAAGAACGACGCGACGCGAGCCACCAGTTCGTTGCCTGAAAACGGCTTGGTGATGTAGTCGTCGGCCCCCAGGCCCAAACCGAGCAGCACGTCCTGTTCGCGCGAATGTCCGCTCACCATTAAAATGAAGGCGCTCGTTGAATTTGAGAGTGTGGTGCACACGTCCAGCCCGGAAATGTCGGGCAAACCAATGTCGAGGATCACGACGTCGGGCTTGTAGGCGTCCGCAAGTTCCAGACCTTCCACGCCGCTGCGAGTCGCCCGCACTTCGTAACCGGCGCGCTCGAGTACGGTCTGCTCGAGTTTGGAGACTTCCTCATCGTCTTCGATGACGAGCATTCTCGCTAATGCCATTGAGCCGGCTCCCCTTCGCTCAACACGTGCCGCCGCGCCACTCCTTCTTCGGCGGCTGCAGCGGCCACTGCTTTGGCAACTGCCTCGACCACGCGCACGTCGAAGACGCTCGGCAAGATATATTCCGCATTGCATTCATCCCCAACGATCGAAGCGATCGCATGCGCGGCGGCGAGTTTCATTCTATCGGTGATGCGCCGTGCGCGCGAATCGAGTGCTCCGCGGAATATTCCCGGAAAAGCGAGCAAATTATTCACTTGGTTGGGAAAATCCGAGCGTCCGGTCGCGATGACGCCGACATAAGGGGCCGCCACATCCGGCATGATCTCCGGTGTCGGATTAGCCATCGCGAGCACGATCGGATCGCGCGCCATGCCGCGAATATCTTCCGGGTGCAGAATGCCGGGGGCCGAAACACCGATAAAGACGTCGGAGCCCTTGAGCACCTCTGAGAGGGTTCCGCGCTTGTTCTCGCGGTTGGTGTGTTCGGCGAGCCAGCGCCAGTGCGAGTTCTCATAGCGATCGGTGCGGTTCAGCGCGCCGGGCCGATCGACCGGAATCACGTCGCGAACGCCGGCCTCCAGCAGCATTTTAATCGTCGCCGTGCCGGCGGCTCCGCTGCCGGCGACGACGATCTGCAAATCGCTCAGCTCTTTGCCGACCACGCGCGACGCGTTGATCAGCGCGGCCAGAATCACGACCGCGGTTCCGTGCTGATCGTCGTGCATAACCGGAATATCCAAAGCCTCGATCAGACGCTCTTCAATTTCGAAACAGCGCGGGGCGGAAATATCTTCTAAATTGATGCCTCCAAAAACGGGCGAGATGTGCACGACGGTCGCGACGATTTCGTCCACGTCCTTGGTGTCCAGGCAAATCGGAAAGGCATCGATACCCGCAAACTGTTTGAACAGCATCGCTTTGCCTTCCATCACCGGCAGTGCGCCGAAGGGCCCGATATCGCCTAATCCCAACACCGCGGTGCCATCCGAGACAACCGCGACCGAATTGCGTTTTATCGAAAGATTGAACGCTTTGCTCGGGTCGGCTGCGATCGCCATCGAGACGCGCGCGACGCCCGGCGTATACACGGTCGAGAGATCCTGACGCGTCTTCACGGGGAACTTCGGATCGATCGTTATCTTGCCGCCGAGATGCGCCAAAAACGTGCTGTCGGAAACGAAGACGAGATTGACTCCCTCAAGCGCCTCCACGGCATCGCGCACCGCTTTGCCGATCGATTCCGAGCTCACGTTGACCGTGACGTCGCGCACGACCGAAGATTTGCCGGGCGCGCGCATGTCGACGGCGGCGATGACGCCGCCCGCGTCGCCGATCGCCGCCGCGAGCTGGCTGAATGCACCGGGGCTCGCGGGCATCTCGACGCGCATGATGAGGGCGAAGCTAATCGGAACCATCGCAGCCGCTTCTGCCTAGCATCAAGGTCACCCCGCTCAGCGCTGAGCTATGCGATCGACCGCCGCCACGATGGCGCTGTCCGCCGCATCGGGCGGCCCATTTATCAAGAATACAAATACGACCCGCCCGTGGCGGCGCGTTTCGACGTAGCCCGCGAGCGATGAAACCGTGGCGAGGTGCCCGCTCTTGGCTCGTACGCGGCCGCGCGCTTGGTCGAAATGATACCGCTTCAGCGTGCCGTCCAGACCGCCGCGGGCAAGGAGCGGAAAGAGATCCTCGTGCGCCAGAATGCGCGCCAAGGTGATGGCGGCGATACGGTTTACATTCGCCAAGCCGCTGCCGTCGACCACGTGCAAACCTGGCGCAGGAACGTTCTGTGCCCGCAGAACGCGGCGTTCTGCGGCGAGGCCGTGCGCGTCGTCGGCCACGCCGCCGGATTCAAAGCCGCCGAGTACGCGCAGAAACTGCTCGGCGAAATGGTTGTCGGAGAAGATCATCATGTGGCGCACGAGTTGCGTCAGCGCCGGTGAAGGATGATCCCACAGGACAATTGCGTCGCGCGGAATTCTTCGAACCGACGGGCCGCGCCCGACGGCAATCTTTGCTTCGCGCACAAAACGAGTCAGCACGATCCCGGCATACTGCGCGATACCGTGCACCGGCAAATAGAACGTCTCCCTCACCGCCGGTGGAATCGTACCGCTGATGCGAAAAACGTTCGGCGTGCCCATGGCCGCCACGATCACGTCGTCAGCGTAACCTGTCATAATCGTGCCGTAGTACCGTACGGCCGAGCTTTGCGGTTTGATGCGCACCTGCGCCGGCTGTCCGGCTGAAGTGCCAGCAATTCGAAACTCCACGGTGTCTTCGTCGATCGAGATGCCGCTGATCGCAGCCATGAAGTCCTCGTTCACGTCGCCGGGATTCCAATGCGGATTGAGTTCCGCGCCCGATAGCGCGCTGCCGTCAACCGCAACCCCGCCCGTCACGGCGCGAATTCCCGCCAGCCGCAACTTTGCGACGCCGCGGCGTAGGTCGTCACTGCGTAAAGACGGATCGCCGGAACCCGCCATCCACAAGTCGCCGGCGATCGTTCCGTCGCGCGGCGCACTCGCCGCAGCAAACAGCGTGTGAAAACGATATGCGGGACCCAGACGCGTCAGCACCGCATCGGCCACGATCAGTTTTTGCGCGGAGGCCGGCACGACGGCGTGGGCGCTGCGATCGTCGTAGAGCTGCGTTCCATCCGCAGCGACGATCGCGCAACTCCAATCGTAAGAGCGCGCGAGCGCCGGCGAAAGTGCCTGACGAACAGCCGCTTGCAGGTCGCGCTCTGCCGCGCTTCCCCACGCGGGCTCGGCAGCGTGGTGCGCGAATGCGCCCGGCGGATTCGAGCGCGCGCCTGAGTGCCCGCAACCTGCGAGCAGCGTTACGAGAACGATCAGCCCGCGCCTAAGCGCGCGAGATGGCTTCGAGCTTCTCTTGGAGCTGACGGTGGTCTTCACGAAGGGCGTCGAGATCGGAGCGCAGCCCTGTGACTTGCGCCGGAGTTTTTTGCGATTCGCGAATGCGGGCTGCCGCCACGGCCGCTTCGCGCCGCAGGCGCCCGTCGAAAGCGTTTTCCGCCAAGCGATCGAGCGCGCCGAGAAAACGTTTGTCCGCCAAACGTTTTGCCGCGAGAATGGCGCCCTGTATGATCGCAAAGCCGGCGTCATCGAGCGCACGCGAGATCGTGTCGACGGCAGCAGCCCGTTCGGATTCTAACACTTCGGCTTGCCGCGCCAACGCGAGCAGCGCGGAGGTGCGCACCGCGTCGTTCTTCCCGGCCTTCGTTAACTCAACGAGCAAAGCTGTTGCGCGCGTATCACCCAATTCGCCTAACCCGGAAGCCGCGCCCGATTCGACGACGCCGTTCCAGGTAGTTTCATGGGCCGCATCGCGCAAGATCTTGAACGCCCGCTCGTCGCGAGTTTTTCCAAGCGCGTGCAACGCGGCTCGCCGAACGAAATACGATTCGTCGTCACGCGCCAGACCGATGAGCCCTTCGGCCACGCCGCTCTTGAACTCGCCCAGCGCGTCGGCAACCGCGCGGCGCACTTTCGGATGCTTGTGCGTAACTGCACGCAGCAGCAACTCGCGCGCCCACGCCGCGTGCGATTTTCCGAGCGCCTCGGCGAGTTCTCTTAACACGCCCCAGAATGAATCGCTTTCAAACGCAGCCGCAAGCGCAGCGCGCGCCTGCGCGGAGCCTTCCCTGACGAGCTCGCGCCCCGCTAGAATGCGCGCGACTGTGGAAGGGTCGCTCGCAAGCGATGCCGCCGCCAACCGCACGCCGAATGCATGCGTAACGTCCGCCAAAATGAACGCGCCGGGATCGAACCGGACGAGCGCGGGTTCGGAGTCGAGGGGGAACGTCACAGTTTCGTGTTCGCGTTCCACGCGCACCCGGACGCGCCGCGCACCGGCTTCGAGATCAACGTCAAACGCAAAGGGTGGATTCTGCGCATCAACTTTTTGCAGCTGATCGATGGTAAACGTCAAGACGCGCCGTGCCTCGTCGTACGCGGCCCCCACCCGAAGTTGCGGGTGTCCCTCTCCGAACACCCAACGATCGAAGAAAGCGCGCATGTTGCGGCCTGTGGCTTGCTCGATCGCGCGAATCAGATCGATCGTCTCCACGCTCCGGCCGGCATTGTCGCGTACGTAGCGGCGAATGGATCGCCAAAAACGCGCTTCTCCGAGCTCGCCGCGCAGCATGTGCAACACGGCGCCGCCCTTTTGATAGAGATGGCGATCGAAAAGTTCGATCGGATCGCGGTAATCGTTGCAGACGATTGGGCGACGGTAGCGCTCGCGATCTTCCTTGAGATAGATCTTGACCCACTCGAAAACGTCGTAGAGATACTCGTCGTCGCCGAGGTCCACCTCACGAAAGATTCCTTCGAAAAACGTGGCGAAACTTTCATTGAGCCATGCTTGCGACCAGTCGCGGCACGTCAGGAGATCGCCGAACCACTGGTGCGCGAGTTCGTGCGCGACCAGCGGATCGCTTGAAAAGTCCAGATGCGCGCGCTCGTCGTGCAGCGTGCGATCGGTCTGAGTCGTGGCGGCGGTGTTCTCCATGCCGCCGAAGATGAAGTCCGAAACCGCGATTTGCGAATAGCGCGCGTAGGGATACGCCGCCGCGAGACGCTCTTCGAAGAGTGCCACCATCTTCGGCGTCTTTCCGAACGCGCGCTCGCCGTCGGATTCGCGGCCCGGCAGCACGTAATAAAAAACCGGAACGCTCGCGCCTGTCTGCTCGACTTCCACGAACGGCCCGGCCACCATGGTTACGAGATAGGTCGAATGCGGGATATCTTGTCTGTAACGGAAGATCGTCTTTCCGCCTTCGTCGCGCCGCTGGACCAACGCGCCGTTTGAGAGCGCAAACTGTCCTTTCGGAACGGCGATCGTGGCCGACGTCGTTTGCTTTTCGTCCGGGTAGTCAAGACAGGGAAACCAATAGCGCGCGTTTTCGTCTTGGCACTGCGTCCACGCGTGTCGCACTTTGTGCGGATACTCGGGTGAGGGCTTGACGAAAAAGAGCCCGTGACGCGGATCGGTAACGCTATACGTGATTGCGAACGTCGCCGGCTGCTCCGGCGCAATCGGCGGATCGAAATGCACGTCGAGCCGATCGCCTCGCGGCGTAAATCGCAGGGCTTTGCCGTCGCGTTCTACCGATGCAATCTGCAAATCTACCGCGTTGAGCGACAACATACTAACCGGCTCGTCGAGTGCGCGGACCGTCGTCGTACAAACCGCGTCCAGGCAGTGCCGTTCGAGGTCCGGCGTCAAGTGCAGATCGATGTGCTCGACGTCGACGATCTTGTCGGGACCATAGTGCAGCGTCGAGCCGGGCAGCGCGAAGGCGCGGCGCCCGTTCGCATCATCGAGGTTCATCAAGGTGGGGCGCTTCGCTCGTACGGTTCGATCAACCCGCCGGTGACCGAGAGCACGGCACCGTTGATGAAATCATTTTCCGGTTGCAGAAAGAATCGCACGGCGGCGGCCACATCGTCGGCAGTGCCCGGACGGCCGCGAGGATTTGCAGCCGGCATCGCCAGCGCTTCTTCTCTGGTAAGCGTCTTCTGCCGGATGTCGCCAGGCTCGATCACGTTGACGGTGATTCCAAGTTTTGCTTCTTCGAGCGCAAGCGTGCGCGCAAACGCAACCAGCCCAGCTTTGGCGGCGGCGTGCAGCGAAAGTCCGCGCACCGGGCGCGTGACGCTCGATCCGTTGATGCCGAAGAACACCAGCCGGCCGAAACCGCGTTCGCGCATCCCCGGCAAAACCGCACGTGCGGCGATCACCGCGCTGCGCAGATTGCCGTCGATCATTTCGTTATAGACTTGCGGCGACGAGCGCTCGAAGCGCCGGATGACCATCGGCCCTACGCCATGCACGAGCGCGTCCACCGGCGCGCCCAATGCTGCCTGCATCGCGGCCGCAACCGCCTCGCCCTCGCCGAGAAACTCGACGGCGTGCGCCCTGGGATCGCCGCCGGCGGCGCGCAAAAATTCGAGCGTCCGATCGGGCGGCGTGCCGCCCGGACGAAACGTAAAAACGATGTCGTGGCCGTCCTGCGACAACCTCACCGCAATACGCTGGGCGAGCCCCGCCGCGGCGCCGGTGATCAGAATCCGCATGCGCGCCCTTTAAGGAAAAAGGCGCCGGTTTCCCGGCGCCTTACGCAGCTAAACGCTGTAATTCAG
>Ga0102924_1001923_pt1 | contig 23277 bp, 19 predicted proteins | sample PaiPotPPM11metaG_FD_80116 | JGI IMG/M metagenome (GOLD analysis project Ga0102924, IMG submission 80116) | Iron sulfur acid spring bacterial and archeal communities from Banff, Canada, to study Microbial Dark Matter (Phase II) - Paint Pots PPM... ...
CATCCCAGGCCACGACGGACGCGACCGCATCCCCGGGATCCGCGCCGGCCATTCCCGCGCTCGTGGCCTGAACGACGACGAGCGTGGTCGCCTCGCTCTCCGGCGAGGGCGTCCAGGCCTGCATCCCCGCTTCGCGCAGCCTTCGAGCGCGAACGACGACGTCCCGGAAGCCGAGGTGTTCGGCGAGCGCGGTCCTGGCGGCCCGCGCGGCACCGCCGGCTCCGAGGACGAGCGCTCGGTGGCCGCCCGGACGGATACCCGAGAGCAGATCGCCGATCTCGTCGGCTAGCGCAGGCGCGTCCGTATTGTAGGCGGTAACGCGGCCCTGCGCGGTGCGCACGAGCGTGTTGGCGGCGCCTGCCGCGCGCGCTCCGGCATCCACGGCGTCGACCAGCGCGAGTACGCGTTCCTTGTGAGGGACGGTGACGTTCAGGCCGGCGAAGTCGCCCGCACGGAGCGCAGTGACGATGCGTCCGAGGTCGCCGTCGGCGACGCGAATGGCTTCGTAGGTGTGAGGCAGTCCGAGCGCGCGGAACGCCGCTGCCTGCATGCGCGGGCTCTTCGAGTGGGCGACCGGGTCGCCGATCAGGGCAAAGCGGAGCGCCTTCACCTGCGCTCTCCCTCGAGGGACTCGACGCGCTGAACGGTCGCCTCCACCCGCGCGTCGCGCACGCGCACGTGCAGCGCATCTCCCGTGCGAACATCGGCGGCGACCCGCACGGCTCGCCCGTCATCGCGGGTGGCGATTGCGTAGCCGCGGGCGAGTACCTTGAGCGGGCTGAGCGCGTCGAGGCGAGCGGTGGCGCGCTGGACATCCGCGGCCCGGCGCTCGAACGACGCGCTCCATGCGTTGGCGAGACGATCGGTCGCGCGAGACAGCTCGGCGCGCTCCCGCGCAATCACGGCCCGTGGATGCAGGTACGCAAGGCGGTGCTGCACGCGCGAGAGCGTCTCGCGGCGGCGGGAGACGAGCGCGCGCGCCCACGCTGCGAGACGCGCCGTGCGGTCGTCGAGGATCTGCTGGTGCGATGCGATCGCGAGGCGCGGATCGCCGAGGCGCCCCGCCATGCGCGCGAGGACGACGCGATGGGAGTTGAAGCGCGAGCGCATCGCCCGGGCCAGGTGCAAGCGCGTATGCAGCAGCTGCTCGCGACGGGCAGCGCCGTCGGGAACGACCATCTCGGCGGCCTGCGACGGCGTCGCGGCGCGCGCATCGGCCGCGAAGTCGACGAGGGTCACGTCGACCTCGTGGCCGACGGCGCTCACGACGGGGACACGGCATCCGGCCACGGCGCGCACGACCGCCTCGTCGTTGAACGCTCCCAGGTCGTCGGCCGAACCTCCCCCGCGCCCAAGCACGATGACGTCCACTGCGCGCACTCTCTGCAGGGTCGACAGCGCGCGGCAGATCGACTCGACCGCGCCGGCGCCCTGCACCTGAGCGGGCGACAGCAGGATGCGCGCGCCGCCGCGCCGGAAAGCCACGCGACATACGTCGTGGATTGCGGCGCCGCTGGGGCTCGTCACGACTCCAATCACGCCGGGCTCCCGTGGCAATGGCCGCTTGCGCTCCGCGGCGAAGAGCCCCTCGGCTGCGAGCTTCGCCTTCAGCCGCTCGAGGGCTTCGAGCAAGGCGCCGCGCCCCACGGCCTGTACGCGATCGGCGACGAACTGCAGCCGCCCTCGAGGCACCCAGAGGGTAGGCTTGCCCCGCAGGCGGACGCGCGCCCCGTCGATGCAGAGCGCGCGGGCGCGCGGGGTGACGTTCGAGCGGTAGACGACGACGTCGATCGAAGCGTCCTCTCGTTCGTCCTTCAAGCAGAGATACAGGTGGCCGCTAGGGGCGGGCCGGCAATCCGCCACCTCGCCCTCCACCCACACCGCATCCGCGAACGCGTCGTCTACGGCGGATCGGATCGCGCGGTCCAGCTCGGCCACGCTCAGGGCGCGCGGCTCCTCCGGGGGTTTCTTCGTAGTGAAGTCGAACGAGAGAGAGTTGTCGTCCGGCACGGGAGGGATTTACTGCCGCGCCCGGGACGTGACAACCGGCGAAACGGGACGCGCTCCCGCCGGCGTAGCCACGCGGATCACGTTCTCCTCGAGGATCTCGCGTAGTTGCGCGAGGTCGGCCCGCTTGCGCCGTTCGGTCTCGAGCGTTCGCCGCTCGAGGGACATGAGTCGCGAAATCGAGGCGTCGAGTTGCTCGAGGGCGATGTCGAGCGCATCGTCGAGAGATGCCCGCAGCTCCTCCACGAACGAGCCATGGCGCCCGGTGACGTGCGCCGCGATCTTCTGCTCCACGTCGTCGAGGCAAGCGTCCAGCCGCCCGATGCATTCCTTCTTGAGCGACTCGAGGCCCCTCAGCAGCCCGGCAAAGACGCCCACGATCGCGCCGACCGCTGTGCCTACCCCGGGTACGATGAGCGTGCCCAGCACGGCGCCGGCGGCCACACCGCCGAGCCCCAGGTTCACGCGCCGGCCCTCGAACTTGTCGAGCGCGCTCGCCAGTGGAGATCGCTGGATCGCGATCAAGTCCATCGCCTCGCCGACGACGGCGGCCGGTGCGCCCTCTTCGATGCGCCTGGCGAGGTGGTAGCGACCACGAATCTCCTCGAGCAGCCAGGTCTGGACGCTCTCCGAGACGCGCTGCAGCTCGAGAACGGCGTGGTGGCCCATGTCGTCGACGAGCGCCTGCATCTGCTCGCCCGCGGTGCGGTTCACTCTCACGACGAACGCTTCCATCTGCTCGCGCGTGGAGCAGGCCTTGAGCTCGGCGTGCCACGCGTCCTTGGTGCGGGCGATCTCCTCGCGCAAGCGGTCGAGCGTCGCGCGTTGAACGTCCCGCGCTCCGTCGTCGATCGCGCGGCGCACGCGAAGCATCTGCTTGGCACGAAAGTCCGCCGGATCGGGGATGCGCTGGCCCTCAAGCGCGGCGATGCGACGCTCGCAGTTGGCCTCCGCCTTCGCTGCCTGCTCGGCGACTCGGCCGATGCACGCCTGCACGGCGGCCGCCGCGCGTGCGGCCGCGACGTAAGGTTGCTCGGCCCGTACGCGCTCCAGCGCACCGGCGAGATCGCCGAGCTTGCGGACGACCTGCACTCGGGCGCTGCGGTGCGACTCGGCCACGGCCGCGAGGCGCTCCGTCTCGTCGTTCCCGCTGGCCGTCGGGACGAAGACGATGGCATCGGCAATCGCCGGCGGTTGGCCCGCGTCGAGGAGGCAGACTCCCGGGGGTAGATGAACCGTGGGGCACGCGACGGAGAGCGACACCACGTCCTTGCCGCGGGCGCCCTCGTCGGTGAGCGAGCGCACGTCCTGAACGAAAGCCTCGGCGCGCTCCTGGTCGTACTTCGGGCGCTCCGTCCTCAGCGCGTCGAGGCGCGCCGTCGCCAGCTGCAGCCGGGCACTCGCCTCGGCGAGAGATTGCTCGAGCGCGGCGACCGCCTCGCCCGCGGCGTGCGCGGCCGCGTCGGCGCTCAACGCCGGCGGCGGGAGGCGGGGGACGCGCGACCAGACGGAGCGCACCGCACGCACGACCGCCCGCCAGAGGCGCACGAACGCCGAGCGAGGTGGCAGCACGAGATCGCTGGTGGGGACGGTCACCGTGTCGTCGGCGCCCTCGCGCTGCGCCTCGTACCGCTCCCGCAGCTCGCGCTCCGCGGCCTCCGCGGATTCTCGCTCCGCCTCGGCGCGCTGCTGCGCCTTTGCGAACGAGTCCTCGCGGGTCGGCATGCGCCAACCGAATTCGACGCTCGTGCCGTCGCGCATCTGCGCCGCGTAGTCGAACGTCCGGTTTCCGCGCAACGTCACGAGCGCGTTGGCTCCGAGACGTGCCTTGGGGTCGAACGCGCGCGCGCCGACGACCGCGTTGAGCAGCGCGCGCTTGGCCGGGGCCTCGCCCACGAGCGCGACCGCGATCTCGTCGCCGTCCAACCGGCGCTCGACCTCCTCCCGGGTCACGCGGATCGCTTCGACGAGGTCCGGGCCCACGGCACCCGCTGGACCCATGAGCTCAGCGAGTCCGTTCGTGGCCAGCCGTACTCGCTCGATGAGCGCTGCGAGCTCGCGACGGGCCTTCACGCTACAAGCGTACTCGACGGAAGACGCCCATGAGGCTGCACCCGCCTCCAGACCGAGTCTCGTTTGCGCCTCGAGGGTGCTTGCTCGCGCGGTCCTCAAGCCGTCCGCGGTGGTAGGGCGCAGGACCTCGTGTCGGCCTCGCATCTTTCCGTTACCGGTTCGGCCCCGTTGGGGTAACGCTTGCGTTCCCACGATGTCCCGAACTTTCCAGAAAGTGCTCGTCGCGAACCGGGGGGAAATTGCCGTGCGCGTCACGCGCACACTGCGCGAGATGGGCATCGGAGCGGTCGCCGTCTACTCGGACGCGGACCGCGCCTCCCTGCACGTGCGAATCGCCGACGAGGCGTACCCCGTCGGTCCGGCCGCGGCGTCGGAGAGCTATCTCCGCGTGGATAGAATCGTCGACGTCGCCAGGCGATCGGGGTGCGACGCAATCCACCCGGGCTACGGCTTTCTGAGCGAGAACCCTGCGCTTCCGGAGGCCTGCGACCGCGCCGGCATCGTCTTCATCGGGCCTCCGGCGAGCGCGATGCGCGCCATGGGAAGCAAGACCGCAGCGCGCGACAAGATGTCTGCGGCGGGCGTGCCCATCGTCCCGGGCGCGCGCTGCGAGACCACCGACGAGGCCAAGGTCGCAGCCAAGAAGATCGGCTACCCGGTCATGCTCAAGGCGGCCTCCGGCGGCGGCGGAAAGGGGATGCGCCACGTCGCCTCCGAATCGGAGATGGACGCCGCCTGGGAGCGTGCGCGCAGCGAGGCGAAGAAGTTCTTCGCCGATGACACGGTCTACCTCGAAAAGGCCATCGTGCGCCCGCGGCACGTCGAGATTCAGGTGCTCGGCGACCGGGAGGGCAACCTGGTGCACGTCTTCGAGCGCGACTGCTCGATCCAGCGGCGAAACCAGAAAGTGGTCGAGGAGACTCCCAGCCCTGCCGCATCGCGCGAGCTCGTGGCGCGCATGGGGGCAATCGCCGTTCAGGGAGCGCGCGCCGTCGGGTACTTCAGCGCCGGCACGTTCGAGTTTCTCCTCGCCCCCGACGGGAGCTTTTACTTTCTCGAGATGAACACGCGGTTGCAAGTCGAGCACCCGGTGACCGAGCTCGTGACCGGACTCGATCTGGTGCGCGAGATGGTCCGTGTCGCGCAGGGAGAGCCTCTCGGCTTCGGCCAGGACGATCTGGTCGCGCGCGGCGCGGCGATCGAATGCCGCGTGTACGCCGAGGATCCGTCGAACGGCTTCCTCCCGTCCCCCGGCGTCATCGAAAACCTCTTCGTCCCGTCGGGTCCGGGCGTACGCGACGACGGCGGCGCCTACGCCGGGTGCACCATCTCCAGCTACTACGATCCGCTCGTCTCCAAGCTGAGCGTCTGGGCGCCGACGCGAGATCGCGCGATCGACCGCATGCGGCGCGCCCTCTCCGAATACGTGGTGACCGGGATCCGCACGAACCTCGCCTTCCACGAGAAGCTCTTCGCTCACCCGGAGTTCGCCGCCGGGCAGTACGACACGGGCTTCATCGAGCGGCACAAGGACGAGCTCCTCGGGTATCCGCTCGTCCGATCGGATCGGCGTGAGGCCGTGGCTGCGGCGGTCGCCGTGGCTGCGGCCCGTAGCGAGCGCGCGGCGGGAGCAAATACGGCAACCCAAGGCGAGAGCGGCTCGAGGCTCTCGCCCTGGGTCGCGCAGCATCGCGCGGCGATGCGGCGCTGAGTCATCCCGTGATCGTCAGTCCCGGGTCGCGTCGCCACTAGCCGAGTCGCTGGTGGCGCCGTCCGTCGGACCGGCTTCGTTGGTGCTGCTGCCCTCGGGGGTGGTGCCGTCCGTGCTGCCGTCGGTGCTGCCGTCGGTGCTGCCCTCGGCGCCGCCGTCGCCCGGCGGAGGGAACGATCCCAGGCCGCACTCCCCCAAGCAGCCGCTCCCAGTCGACCCGCCCGACATGCCGCTAATGCAGGCGACGAGCGCGGTGGTGGCTGGGTCGCTCGGGCCTTGCATGAGCTGGAGGCCGCAAAGGGCGATGTTGCCGTTGGGGGCGGCGACGCACTGCACAAGCTGCTGGGTGGCGACATTGCAGACGCAATCGCCGTTGCAGGTCGAGAGCTCCGTCGGGCACGTCGTCGCGATGCATTGGAAGCAGCCCGCGAGCGTGGCGCCGGCGTCGCCAAGGCTGGCGTCGGGGAGGCTCAGCATGGCCAGGTCCGCGTCGGTCATGCATGCAGCCGCTTCCATGCCGGCGTCAGCGGGGCCCGTATCGGCCGCCGCTTCGCCGGCTCCCTGATCCGTGGTGTGATCGGCGCCGGCGTCCGAAGGCGGCGTGACGTTGTTGTCGTCGCCTCCGCACCCTGCGGCGACAATCGCGGCCGCCGTCCCGGCGACCAAGAAGCTAGCAAGCCACTTTATCGAACGCATTGTCCTTTTCCTTCCACAAAAGCCAGTGAAACGGCGCCGAAGTGTACGCTGCCGCATCGCGGCTGGCCCAGCAAATTACGCTGCCTACGGCGTTCGAAGCAATCTCGAAGGTGCCTCCCCAGGGCTCCTCGAGGTCCTCGGGCTCCTCTTCGCCGCCTTGACGGGCCCGTCCCCGGGCTCCGCCCCCCCGTGCCGTGTGCGCATCCGTCACACGCCGCCAGGCGGTCCGCACAATGCTAGAAAGAATACCGTCATGCCCGAGCCACGGCGCAGACCCGAGGTGCTGAAGCTGGCGCTAGGGCCACGCGCTCGGACGAAGACCGACTGGGGCGGGGCCATCCTTCGGGTCGCGATCACGCTGAGCGCCGTGTGCGTCGCGATCGCTCCCTGGGGGAGCGTGGCGGCGCGGGCGACCGCGGCCGCCGTCTTGGTCGCGCTCGCCGGCGTCCTTCACCAGAGGTCGTCACGCCGACGGCGACCGCCGACCGCTTGGCTCGCGATCGACGAGCGTGGCGTGCACCGCATCGATGGGCACTCTCCGCCGCTGACGCTGGTCGACTGGCGCGAACCTCTGGGGGCGACCGTTCTCGCCAGCGCCGATCGCGCGCGCTTCCTCATCGCATTGACCACCCCGAGTGCAACGCGCTTCGTGTCGGCGCACGTCACTCACGGCGAGGATGCCGCCTGCGCGCCGACTCTCATCGAGCGCGCCACCACCACCCCGGACAGCGACCTTCGCGTCGACGACGAATTCACGCTCACCGCCGCCGACGCCGAGCGCCTCGTGGACCAGGTGGCCCGCCGTGCTCCCGAGTCGCTGGATCGCGTGTACCTCTCCGATGCCACGGGAGATCCGATCGTCCTCGATCCGCCGGAGCTGCGCGTGGCAAACCGGAGGATCGACCTCACGGCTCCCCTCGAGTGGCGTGCGTTCCTTTTTCAGGAGGTGGGGGCCCAGGCCGCTTCGGTTTGCCAGGCAACCTGGGTCCGTCAGGGCGAGGTGGAGGTGGTCCTCGTGGCGCCGATGGCCGCCGACGGCACGTGGCTGCGCGAGGCGGACGACGCCGTGCGCGCCGCCGGAGAAGCCGGGGTCGTGCAGCGAGCGGTCGCGCGGGACGTGCGCCTGATGCAGGCCTCCGTGTGCGAGCCTCCCCCGCGGGAGCTCCGGCGCGCGATCGATCGGCTGTTCATGCTTACCCTACGCCGTGCGCTCGATCGCGCGCCGCGCGTTTCCCGCGCGCCGTCGACGTCCCGGACGAGGACGGAGTGGCGCGCTTAGGGCGCACCCCTCGCGCCACCCAAGGCTAGACGGCCTCCAGCGGAAGGGAACCGAGGTAGTCGGCTTTTCCCAGGTCGACGCCGTTGTGCCGAAGGATCGCGTACGCCGTGACGGCGTGGAAGTAGAGGTTCGGAATCGTGAGAGCGACCGCGTAGTTCGCGCCGCGGATGCCCTGGCCCGGGCGGAACGGCAGCGGCACGAGACGCGTCTCGCCGCCGGCGAAGTCGGCCGGCGCGACGGACTTCAGGTACGACGCACACTTGTGCAGTCGCCCGCGGAGCTCCTCGATCGTGCTCTCCGTGTCCGGGTGGCTGGGCGGCTCCTTCCCGGCGATCCGCGCCGCGAACGCCTTGGCGGCGTCGCACGTCGCCTGAACTTGCCGGACCAACGGGTACTGGTCCGGCGCCAGGCGAGCCTGAAGATAGACGTTCGGGTCGAAGTTCTTCTTTTTCGCGTGCTCGATCGCCTTGTCGAGCCACTTCTCCATGCTCTCGAGCACCTTGATGAATTGCGGAATCGTCGCGGCGTAGATCTCCATAGAACGCCTCCTTCGGCTTGCCCTCCGATGCTCCATCGAGCGCGACGGTCGCGTCCGGCGGCGGGCACCGCCGACCGATGTGCTAAGCCCTCTCCCCCGCCCATGTCCCGTTTTTACGTCACGACGCCCATTTATTACGTCAACGACGTACCTCACCTCGGTCACGCGTACACCACGATCACCGTGGACGCGCTTCGCCGGTACCACCTCCTCCGCGGCGACGAGACCCGCATGCTGACGGGTACCGACGAGCACGGGTTGAAGATCGAGCGCGAGGCCCAGGAGCGCGGGAAGACGCCCATCGGCCTGGCGACGGAGATGAGCGCGCGCTTCCGCGAGCTCTGGCCGAAGCTCGAGATCGTGCCGGACGACTTCATCCGAACGACCGAGAAGCGGCACGAGGACCTCGCGCAGGAGCTGTGGAAGACGGTCGCCGCCAAGGAGGACATCTATCTCGACCACTACGAGGGCTGGTATTGCGTCGGCTGCGAGGAGCTCAAGACGGAGAAAGAGCTTCTGCCCGGCAACATCTGCCCGCTGCACCAGCGGCCTGTCGAGCGCATCAAGGAAGAGTCGTACTTCTTCCGCCTCTCGAAGTACCAGCAGCCGCTCCTCGATCTCTACGAGAAGCACCCCGAGTTCGCGCAGCCCGAGTCCCGCCGCAACGAGGTGGTGAGCTTCGTGAGGAGCGGTCTGCGGGACCTGAGCGTGTCGCGAACGAGCTTCAAATGGGGCATCCCCGTGCCCGGAGACCCGAAGCACGTCATGTACGTGTGGTTCGACGCGCTCGCGAACTACTGGACGGCGGCCCAAGACACCGCGGCGCACAAGAAGTTCTGGAACGACGGCACGGTTGTCCACCTCGTCGGAAAGGACATCCTGCGCTTCCATGCCGTCTACTGGCCCGCGTTCTTGATGAGCGCCGGGCTCCCGCTCCCGAAGACGGTGTACGCGCACGGCTTCCTCACCATCAACGGCCAGAAGATGAGCAAGGCGCTCCGCAATGCCGTCGACCCGCTGGGGATCGCGCGTGCGTTCGGGAGCGTGGCCGGGAGCGGCGAGGCGGGCGCCGACATCCTGCGTTACCAGCTCCTCCGGGCCATCGCGTTCGGCCAGGACGGCGATCTGGACCTCGCCGCGATGGTCGAGCGCTACAACGCCGATCTCGGAAAGAACCTCGGCAACCTCCTCGCGCGCACGCTCGGGCTTTGCACGAAGCTCACCGGGGGCAAGCGGCCTGCGGCCGCCAAGGTGACGGATCTCGAGAGTGACCTCCTGAACGAAGCCAAGCGCGCGGCGTCGCGAGCTCGCGACGAGTGGGACGCGATCGCTCCGCACCGCGCCCTCGAGATCACGTGGGGCCTCTCGTCCGCGGCAAATGCGTACGTCGATCGCGCCGCTCCATGGGCCGAGGCCAAGAAGGGAGACCAGGCGCGAATCGGGACGATCCTCGCGACGCTGCTCGAGGTCCTGCGCATTCTCAGCGTGATGATCTGGCCCGTGCTCCCGAAGAAGAGCGACGAGATGCGGGCGCAGCTCGGCCTCTCGCCGCTTGCCTCCCAGATCGGGCGCGACGCATGGCCAAGCGGAGCAGAGTTCCTGCCCGGGGGGGGCACGCTCGCGCCCGGGGCGCCCCTTTTCCCCACAGTCGACGAAGACGGAGCGCGCGCGCTCCTCGAGACGCTCACGCCGCGGATACCCGCCGAGGGCGCGAACGCCGACGCCGCCGCGCCGGCAACCGCATCGGCGTCCGCCTCCGCGAGCGCGACGGCGTCGACGCCGACCGAGAGCCCCTCCAGCGTCACCTACGACCAGTTCGCCGCGGTCGATTTGCGCGTCGGACGGGTCCGCTCCGCCGAGCGCGTTCCCAAGAAGGACAAGCTGCTCCTCTTGAAGGTGGACGTCGGCGAAGCCGAGCCGCGCACGATCGTGGCGGGACTCGCGCTCTCGTTTCGGCCGGAGGATCTCGTCGGCAAACGGGTCATCGTCGTCGCCAATCTCGCACCGCGCGATTTCGGCAAAGGGCTCATCTCACATGGCATGCTCCTCGCCACGGGCCCGAGCGAGAAGCTCGCCCTCGCTACCGTGGCTGCGGAAGTCGAGCCGGGCGCGAAGTTGAAGTGAAATAGGCCTGCGCTCGCGGACTTACGTCGCTGGCGGAGCGGCCATTCAGCTGATCGCGCGGGCTCCTTGCCCACGCGCTGGCCATCCCTATGTTGGTGCGCGGTCGGGGTGGTGGGTTCTGCTGCGCTGCAGCGGAGGGGGCCAACGTGTCTGCGGTCCAGTTTCTCGTCGCGTGGGCGAACGCTCCGTTCGCGATTGCCGGCGGTGTCGCCGCGGTGTTCGCGCTCCTGCAGGTGACCGGAGTCCTCGGCCTGATCGCGGGCGGCGCCGGCGACTCCGACGTCGACCACGATGTGGACGCGGACGTCGATCACGACGTCGACGTGGACCACGACGTGCACGCGGACCACGACGCCGACGGCGGCGGCTCCCGCGACGGCGACGACGCGGGGGCGGGGCACGCTACCGGCAGCAGCTCGGCGCTCGCCGTGCTCGCGCCGCTCGGTGTGGGGAAGATCCCCCTCTCTCTCGTCTGGCAGACCTTCTGCATCGTCTTCGCGGTCGTCGGCTTCGCGCTCAACGCCCGCTATCTGGGCCAGGCTGGAGGTCCGCCGGTGCGCACGCTCGCGTGGACGATGCCGCTATCGGCTCTCGCCGGGGCGCTCGGGGTTTACTCGGTCGCGCGAATTCTGGGCCCTGTCCTCTCGTCGAAGGAGCAGGAGGCTACGAGCCGCGCGCAGCTGGTCGGACAGATTGGCGTCGTCATCTCGTCGAAGGTCGATCGCGAGTTCGGCGAAGTTCGAATTCGCGACAAGACGGGGCACGACATCCGCGTGGTCTGCAAGCTCTCGCGCGGCGCGGCGCGGACTCCGGTCGAGCGCCAGAGCGTCGTCGTCGTCGACTACGAACCCGAGCGCGGGGAGCTCCTCGTCGAGCCGCTCGAAGAGAGCGATTTCGCCGAGGAGAAAGCCCGCGGCTCGTGATGTCCCGAAAAAACAGGAGAGATAGAGATGGATACGGCGTTGAAGGACAACGTGGTTTTGGTTTGTGGGGCCATTGCGGTCGTCGTCCTCTTCCTCGTTTCGATGTTGACGATGATCTCGCGATGCTACCGCCGCTGCGGCGCGGACGAGGCGCTCGTGCGCACCGGTTCGGGTGGGAACAAGGTGGTCATCGGCGGCGGCGTGCTCGTTTTCCCGGTGATCCATCAGCTCCTGCGCGTGTCGCTCCGGTCGGTGAAGCTCCTCGTCGAGCGTTCGGGCAAGAACGCGCTCGTGACCGGCGACAAGATCAAGGCGAACGTTACGACGGAGCTCTACATCAAGGTGGAACCCATCGCCGAGGACGTCCTGGCGGCGGCTCGCTCCTTCGGTGAGCGCAACCTCGACGAGCACGCGATCGGCGACCTCATCGAAGGCAAGTTGACCGACGCGCTGCGTTCGGTCGCCGCCAACCAGACGTTCATGTCGCTCCACGGCAAGCGCAAGGAGTTCGCCGAGCACATCCAGGCTGCGCTCGCCGAAGAGCTGAAGAAGAACGGCCTGACGCTCGAGAACGTGTCCATCACGTCGTTCGCGATGGTCCCGGTCAAGGAGCTCGACGAGCACGACGTGTTCGATGCGGAGGGTCTGCGCGCGATCACCGAGAGCGTGCAGAGCAACCGCGAGAAGACCAACCAGATCCAGCGCGAAAAGGAGAACCAGATCCAGGGGCAGAACGTCGAGGCGCGCATGCGCCAGCTTCAGCTCGAGCAGACTCAGAAGCAGGCCGAGGCCGATCAGGCACGCAAGGTCTCCGAGTACGCCGCCGTCCAGAACGCCGAGACGGCGAAGGCCGTGTTCATCCAGGATCAGTCGCGCGAGCTCGCGGCGTACGAGAAACAGAAGGCCATCGAGACGGCCCGCATCCAGCAGGAGCAGGCCATCGCGGTCGCGCAGGCCGCCAAGCAGCGCGCCGAGAAGGAGGCGCAGATTGCCGCGCAGAAGGGGATGCAGCAGGCCGAGATCGAGAAGGACAAGATCGTCCAGGCGGCGGAGATCGAGCGGCAGAAGGCGCTCGAGGCCGCGACGATCGAGAAAGAGAAGGTGGTCGGCGCCGCCCTCATCGTGAAGGAGCAGGCGATCGAGGTCGCGCGGATCGGCAAGCAGATCGCCGTGACGCAGAGCGAGGAGCAGCAGGCGCGCGCCGAGGCGGCGAAGGCCGTCGCGCTCGCAGACGAGCAGAAGGCCAGGCAAGCGATCGTCATGGTCGAGGCGACGGCCCAGGCCGAGCGCGCGAAGGCGACGCAGGTCATCGCCGCGCAGGCGCACGCCGAGGCGGCGCGCAAGGAGGCGGAGGCGATGGTGACACTCGCGAACGCCGTCGCGCAGAAGGGCGCGGCGGAGGCGGAGGCGCGGCGCAGGATGGTCGAGGCCGAGAACGCGCTCGCGCTGAAGTTCGTGCTGCGCGACGTCGCGTGCCGCGCGATCGACCGCATGCCGGAGGTGGCGCGGGAGCTCATGGCGCCGGCCCAGGCCATCAAGGAGATCAAGGTGCTCCAGACGGGAGGTTTCGGTGGGGGGGGCAGCGGAGCGTCCGACGGGGCTCGCCCCGCGCTCGGCGCGATGTCGCCGATCCTCAAGTCGATCCTCGAGGCGGGTGCGGCTTATCCGCTGCTGCGCGAGATCATGAGCTTCGCCCAGATGGACGCGGACAAGCTGACCGCGTCGGGCGCAGAGCGCGCTCGGCGAGCTTACGTCCGAGCTCAAGGCGGTGCTCAAGAAGGAGGAGCCTGCGCCTGCCTCCAACGGCGGCGCGATCCACGCGGACATCGTCGAGGAGCGTCGTGCGGGAGGGCTTGCCGGTGAATGAGCCCACCCGAAGAAGTGCGGGCCGAGCCCCCGGTTCGACCGAGGCCGCGGCGCTCGCGCTGATGGCGTCGGTCGCCTCTGCGGGGCTGGCCCGGGCGGACCTCGGGGTCCTGAAGAAGAGCCTGCGCGAGGCCATCGCCAGCGACCCCCTCGACGCCAATCTCGTCACCGTCGCAGGCGGCGCGTTCCTCTTCTACCTCGCCGAGAAGGACCAGAACGCCAAGGTGCAGAGCTACTGGGACGCGCTCGTCTTCGTCTCGACGTGCATGTCGGTCGGGTACGCCGACGTCTTCGCCCGCACCCCCGCCGGCAAGGCGATCGCGTCGGCCATCATGACGATAGGGCCCGCCCTGTCGGGCGCGCTCCTCGACGAACCGAAGGCTCCTGCGCCGAGCGGCGCGCAGGCCCAAGACGACGAGAGGATCGACATCCAGCGCGTCATCGTCGACAAGTTGGAAGCGATCCTCTCGGAGCTCCGCGCGACCAGGCCGCGATAGAGCGACCGCGTAGGTCAGTCGCGGGAGGCGTCGCGGACCGGGAAGCCTCCGTCGAACCCTGGCGTGCAGTAGCCGGTGCCGCCCCCAAACATTTGGCACCGTTCGCCGTTGGGACACGGTTTCATCATGTTGCAAAGCTGGACGGTGCCCGTACCGCACGAGCCGCTAACGCATTCTGTTTGGCCACCGCGGCCACCAGTACCGCTGGCGCAGCACACGCTACCACTCGGGCATGTGTCCGCCGTGCACGCGAGCGTCCCGCCCCGGCATGTCCCCGCGTCGGCGTCTACGCAGGTCTGCGTCCCTTGACAGCAGACCTGCGGTGCATTGCACACCGCCATCCCGCACGGGACGGGTCCTCCCGGAACGACTCCTCCGTCGCCACCGCTGCTCCCGCTGCCTCCTCCGTCGCCGCCGCTGCTCCCGGTGCCTCCTCCGTCATCGCCGCCGCTGCTCCCGGTGCTTCCGGAGCTGCTCGTAGAGCCGCCCGACGAGCTCGTGGAGCCGCCCGTGGAGCCGCTGGAGGTACTCGATCCGCTCGATGTCCCCGAGCCGCTCCCGCTGCTGGATCCGCTCGAGCCGCTGGAACCGCCGGAGCTGCCGCTCGTGCTGCCCGATCCGCTCGAACTCGTCGATCCTCCGTCGTCGCCGGTCGTCGACGAGGAGCCACCGCACGCGAAGACAATCGCCACGAACGTTCCCAGACATGCCGTCGAAAGAATCCCTGCGATTCGCATGAAGCTATCCTCCCGTGTTGCTCCACCTGGTGCACGTGGTGAGCGCACCTTCGTGGGCCCCCGTGGGCCCCTTTTTACGCTCACTCGAATTACGAAGATAGCGCTACTTGCAAAAGAGCAAGCGTCTCACGCTCGTCACTCGGTGCGGGAAAAGCCGGAAAGTATGATCACCGAGTCGCGGGGCATTCGGCCCTGGTCGACGATCTTTCCAGATGATCAGCTAAAGCCCGTGGTCCCACTCGAGCCGCGGTGCGCGCGCTTTTCTCGCGTCCTTCGTCTTCTCGTACCCTGGAGCTGCCGTGGATCCTGGCGACGCAGCACGCTTACACACGAGCACCCACGCCCTCCCCTGCGAAAGGGCAGTTCGCACGTTCCTCGGGAGATGGCGATCGAATCGTTCGCCCCCCCTCCGCGCCGGCTCGAGTGTCTGGCGCCGCCTTCTGTCCCCGCGGCTAGGCGCCCGCGCGGTGAACGCAGTTGATCGCGATAGACGACTTCGGGCCCGACTTCGCAAAAGCTGGTGGCGCGAGCTGGCGGACGGACGGATGCCGTCAGAACCAGACGAGCATGCCCGCCGTCACACCGAAGAACGCTTGCGACGAGGCGGCGCCGTTCTTCGTGTCCGTGGTCATGGTCCCGTTCGTGAAGTTGACTTCCTGCGAGTGACCGCCGCCGATGGGAATGTCGCCCGTCAGGCCCACGGTGAAGCCGGCGTGGTGGATGGGGGTGATGACGAGCTGCGGGTCCAGATCGATCGCGAACTGCTGGACGCCGTTGCTCGTCGTGGTCGTCGTGTTGCCCAGGGTGGTCGTCGATTTCGAATTGGCGGTGTAAATGGAGAAGCCGCCGCGTAGCCACAACGAGAAAAGATCGGTGAGCTGAAGGATGTAGCCCCCGCGAGGCGCGATGCCGAAGACGGTCCACCCGGGATTGTCGGCGGAGTCCGTCGTCGTGCTTCCGTTCGGATGATCGTGCTCGGTCGACGTGCTCCCGCCAAGCGTGAAGAAGACCACGAGCTCGCCCCCAACGGTCACGTGATCGACTATCGTATAGTCGAAGCCGAGGCGCGGGACGGTATAGAAGTTCTCGGACCCCGTGGGGAACGTGGACCCCCACAGGATGCCCATCGACGTCTGCGTGCTCGTCTGGACCGTCTTGTTGTCGCCCGGGTTGGCGTTGAACAGGTCCTGAGAGTTTCGCGAGAACGCGAAGAGGTCGAACAGGCGATCCGCGCTCACGATGAACTGGCCCTGCTGCCCAAAGGCTGCTCCCGCGTTCGCCTGCGCACTGGCAAACGGTGCAGTGAGCAGTACGCCCAAGGTGGCTCCAACGGCTGTCAGCGTTCGCATTATGTCGCGTGACCTCCTGAGGTTGGCGAATCTACTCGGAAGGACGCGGGTCGGTCGAGCTTGCAGCAACGATTCTGTCCAGCAAGAGCGGACGGCTCTGCGCAGGCTCGCTGGCGAGCTCGAACGAAGACGCAACGCGATCGGCGATGGCGGCCGCGCCCGCCAGCGCTCGCACGTGAAGGCGCGCGAGCGGCGCGCCTCGCACGACGCGCGCGCCCGGTTTTGCCTCGACGACGATGCCCACCCCCGGGTCGACCTTCTGGTCGGCGCGCGTTCGGCCCGCACCCATCGCGACCGACGCGAGCCCGATGCCCAACGCATCCACGTGCGCCACGAACCCGTCGCGCGGCGCCTCCACGACGATCTCCTCCGGCGCCAGCGCCAGCCGCTCCGGCTCTGCGACGACGCGGGCGTCCCCGCCTTGCGCCTCGATCATCCGCTCGGCCGTGCGTGCCGCCGACCCCGTCGCGATCGCCGCCGCGAGTCGGGCGCGCGCGTCGGCCGCGTCCTCGGCGGCGCCGCCGAGCAGGAGCATCTCCGCCCCCAGACTCAACGTGCACTCGACGAGGTCCGGCGGGCCGCCTCCGGTGAGGACCGCGAGCGCCTCGCGCGTTTCGATCGCGTTGCCTACGGCAGCCCCGAGCGGCGCCTCCATGTCCGTGAGGAGCGCACTCACTCGCTTTCCTGCGCGCGTGCCCACCCTCACGAGCGCCTCGCCGAGCGCGCGCGCCGCGGGCAGCGATTTCATGAACGCGCCGCGCCCGACCTTCACGTCCAGCACGAGCGCGTCGACTCCCTCGGCGAGCTTCTTCGACAGGATCGAGGCGACGATGACGGGAACACACTCCACCGTCGCCGTCACGTCGCGCAGGGCGTACATCCGCTTGTCCGCCGGCGCGATCTCGGCCGTCTGCCCCATCATGCAGCAGCCGACGTCTGCGACGATGCGCCCGAACTCGGACGCCGTCAGTTGCGTGCGGAACCCAGGGATGGCCTCCAGCTTGTCGAGGGTTCCGCCGGTGTGCCCGAGGCCGCGACCGCTGACCATCGGCACCCGGACGCCGCACGCCGCCACCAGGGGTGCGAGCGCGATCGACACCTTGTCGCCGACGCCGCCCGTCGAGTGTTTGTCCACCTTGATGCCGGGCACGGGGGACAGGTCCAGGACCGCGCCGCTCCGCAACATCGCCAGCGTGAGGGCCTCGGTCTCGCCCTCGTCGAGGCCGCGGAAGTAGACGGCCATCAGCCACGCCGTCATCTGGTAGTCGGCGAGCTCACCGCTCGTGAACGCCGCCACGAGGCGCGCGATCTCGTTGGCCTCCAGCCGGTTCCCATCTCGCTTTGCCGCGACGAGCTCGACGAGCGTTCGCCCTGAAGCCACTACGGGAACTCCATAGCACCCGCGCACCCGCGGTTGCTATCGTGGCGTCGATGGCAAGATGCCTGGCTTGGCTGCCGCTCCTCCTTGCCGTGTCTTGCTCCAGGGACCCACCCTCGCCCGCGTCCTCTTCCCCGTCCGGAAGCGCGCCCGCGCCGGAGCCCTCGCCGCCAGCGCCGCTGGCCGCGACCTCCGCGACCGTTCCCTCTCCGGCGCCGCCCGTCCCGACGTCGACTCCGTCGTCTCTGCGTCCTGCATCCGCCGCTCTGGGCTCCGCGGACGCCGGAAAGTGCGGTGACAAACCGCTCCCACCTTGCCCCCTGTGCGCGTGGATGAAGGCAAACACGTCCGCCGCCATCAACGCCAAGGACTTCGGTGCCCTCGCCGCGGCCCTCGAGAAGACCGCGGGCTTCGCGCCTCCCGGTCCTGGCTACGCGAACTGGGCCTCGATCGCGCGCGACGGCGCCGATGCCGCGCACATGCAGAGCCTCGACGCGGTGAAAGCCTCCTGCCGCTCGTGCCACACGCAGTACCGCGACCGGTACAAGCGAGAGATGCGCGATAGGCCCATCTGACCTCGCTAGCCCGCAATGCCGCTCCCGCCGATTCCTCGCCCGAAGACGCCTCGCGTCGGACGCCCGTCCGGCAAGTTCACCCAGCACCGTCGCATCGACCATCTGCGGTCGCACCTCGAGGCGCACGCCGCAGGCCTGACGCTGGAGCAGCTCGCCGGCCTGCTTCGAATGACGACGCGCTCGGTGCGCCGCTACCTGCGCGAGCTGGCCCTGGTCACCGAGCTCGAATCCGTCGAGGTGCGTCCGGGCGGCGCCCACCTATGGCGCATCAAGCCGAGCGAACGCGGACGTGCGGTGCCCCTTCGGCGGACGCAGGCGTACGCGCTGCTCGCGGCGCGGCGCGTCTACGAAGTGCTGCGCGGGTCGGCGCTCTTCGACGAGATCGACGTGGCCCTGCGGCTCGTGGAGCAGGTGGCGCGGCGCCCGGCCACGCGGCCCGGCCCCCGGGCGGAGATCGGCGGCGACTCGCGCCTCGAGGAGCGCTTCGCCTACGTCCCGCAGGTCCCGCGCGCGTACGCGAACCGCAGCGAGGAGATCGACGCGCTCTTCCAGGCCGTCTCCGAGCTGACGACGACGACCTTCCGCTACCGGGAAGAGGCCTCCGACGGCAAACCCGATCGCGGGCACGCGAGCCCGGCGAGCCACGCGAGCGTCATCGCGCAGCCGTACGCGCTCGTCCTGCACGCAGGCACCATCGTCTGCATCGCACGCGACGTCGAGCGGGGCGTTCGGCCGTTCGCGTTCGAGCGCATGAGCGAGATCGTCGCGAGCGAAGGCGACCATTTCGAGCTGCCCGACGACTTCGACCTCGCCGAGTGGGTGCAAGGCGATTTTGGCGTGGGGCGCGCGGCTCAGTCGGTGAAGCTCCTCGTCGAGTTCGACCCCCGCGTGGCGGATGCCGTCCGCGCGCGCAGAGTGCATCCTTCGCAAAAGCTTGCCATGGCGGCGGACGGTCGCGTTCGCGCGTCGCTCACGGTACCGGGTGCGCCCGAGGTGCTCGCCCAGGTCCGGAGCTGGGTGCTCGGCTTCGGTTCGAGCGCCCGCGTGCTCGAGCCGCGCGAGCTGGCCGACGAGCTCGCCCTCGAGCTCCGTCGCGCCGCGTCGCGGTATGCAACTTAGTGCATGTAACTGTGTGTAGCGGGGACCCGTGCGCCGGCGCACGAAACCGCTTCTTTTCGTGGGATGACGGCGCCCGAGCCTTTTTGCGTGGCGGTGCTACGTCATGGGAGAAGGCAAGCATTCTCCCATGTCCACCCAGTCCCTTCCGGTCGCAAGCGGCGACGTCCACGCCGTTGCGAAGAAACCCCCCGTCGACGGCACGCACCTCGCGCACAAGGAGCTTCTCCGCGGGCCGTGGTGGCAGAAGATCCCCGCGTACCGGACGGTCGACGACGCAACGTTTCTCGACCATTCGTGGCAGGCGAAGAACTCGATCACGAAGGTCGCCAAGCTCGTCGAGACCATCCAGGACATGGTCCCTGCCGGCTTCGTCGAGGACCTCGAGAACGGGATGAAGCGCGCGCCGATGAGCGTGCGCGTTAGCCCGTACATCGTCTCGCTCATCGACTGGGAGCACCCCTACGACGACGCGCTGCGCACGCAGTTCTTCCCGCTCGCGTCGCGCCTCCTCCCCGACCACCCGAAGCTCGGACTCGACTCGCTGCACGAGCAGGCGGACGCGCCCGTCCCCGGCCTAACCCACAGATACACCGACAAGGCGCTCTTTCTCCCGCTCGACACCTGCCCGGTGTACTGCCGCTTCTGCACGCGGTCGTACGCCATCGGCCTGGACACCGACGAGGTCGAGAAGGTCCGCCTGCGACCGAACGACGAGCGCTGGAAGCGCGCCTACCAGTACATCGCGTCGCGCCCGGAGCTCGAGGACATCGTCATCAGCGGCGGCGACGCCTATCAGCTGCGCGCGCAGCACATCGAGGAGATCGGCGGGGCGCTGCTGGCGATCCCCAACGTGCGGCGGATGCGCTTCGCCACGAAGGGGCCGGCAGTGATGCCGATGAAGATCCTGACGGACGACGCCTGGCTCGACGCACTGACCCGCGTCGTCGAGAAGGGGCGCAAGCTCCACAAGGACGTCGTCCTCCACACGCACTTCAACAACGCCACCGAGATCACCGGAGTCACCGAGGCGGCGATGGGCCGCGTCTTCGAGCGCGGCATCGTCGTGCGAAACCAGACGGTGCTCATCCGCGGGGTCAACGACAGCGTCGAGGCGATGACGCTCCTCGTCAAGCGCCTCGGCCATGTGAACGTGCACCCTTACTACGTCTACGTGCACGACATGGTCCAAGGCGTGGAGGACCTGCGCACGAGCGTCGACACGGCGATCCACATCGAGAAGCACGTTCGGGGCAGCACGGCCGGCTTCAACACGCCCACCTTCGTGGTCGACGCGCCGGGCGGCGGCGGCAAGCGCGACGCGCACTCGTACGAGTACTACGACCGCGACACGGGCGTCAGCGTGTACTCGGCGCCCAGCGTGAAGCCGGGGCAGCTTTTCACGTACTTCGATCCGATGCACCAGCTGTCGACGCACCAGCAGCGCCGGTGGAGCGACCCGCAGGAGCAGCAGGCGATGATCGAGGATGCGCTGAGCAAGGCGCGCGGGCGGGCGTGGTGAACGTGCGCAACTGCTACGAGCGGTGAAGCTCGTTCGGGGCAAATCGCCACATTCTTTCTAGGCAGTCCTCGCAGCGAAACGGGAAGAACCCGAGCCACGAAAGGACTCTCTCGATGCCGCGGCGCCGGGATCGCCGCAGGGCCTCTCCGCTACATTGGGGGCAGCGTCGGGACATCATCGGCGGGTGGCGAGGGGGCCGGTTTCTCCGCGTGCCGGCGCGCGCTCGGCGGCCGCCGCAACCGCACACTCGAGGACTTGGCAGCCAAATTGCCCGAATGCTTCAACGATCCTCGCCCCGAGGACCCGGGAGCGGGAGACGTCTGGCTCTCGGCTAACGACGGGCGCGGTGCGGTCCAGCTCGCTCAGCAGGGAGTGAATGCGCGCGGTCTGGTCACGCAGACGCACGAGCGCTTCACGGAACTCGTTTTCGCCGGATCGGACGAACGCTATCGACATGGCACCTCCCCCCCTTACGAGGGTGAGCCGATACGGAGCAAGCCGCGGGCCAGGTGGGATGGCCCTCGTCGAAAAAAGGGTAAGGCATTGCGGTCCCCCGAAGTTCTATGGTGACCCGTTGGTTGAACGGGGAGTCTCCCACTGACACGCTCTAACACGCGGCCTTAGACGATAATTCCGCCCTCCCGCTCCGAAGAACGCCGTGCACCGGGGGCGGTCCGACGCGGTGGGAGGTGCAACCGTGTCTTTCTCGCTCACGACCTCAGTTGAGACGCTCGAAGACGCGGCCGTTCCGCCGAGTCCTGCGGTCGATGGGCTCGAGGGCGCGCCCTTTTCGGTAACGGGCGCTGCCCAGGCACCGCGCCACCGCTCGATTCTATCGAGCCAGCGCGGACTCGGGGTACTGCGCTCGCAGCATCCGATCGACGCTGCTCGCTTCGCTATCACGACCGAGAGCCCGCAGGGCTTGCGCCTCGACGGAGAGGGCCTCCGGTTCGAGCTGGCGGACGGGGAGGGAGCGCGCCGCCCGCGCCTTGCGAAGCGCGGCGAGCGCGTCGCCGTCCTCGAGGGCGGTGCGCGCCTGGGTGATGAGCGAGGTTTCCATCGACAGCGAGTTGGAGTCCTCGATGCGCCGCACGGGTCGCGAGCGTGCCGCGTGCGCCGGCTGGACGGAGGGCACCGGAGCGGCCGCCGCGACCGGTGCCGGGGCGACAGGGGATTCCTCGAACGTGCCCGCGGCGAGGCGCACGGCCGTCACGACGTCTGTACGCGCCGCAGCCGCGGGGTCGTCGGTCGCAGCCAGGGGAGTTCGCGGCGTGGGTTCGCTGTCCGCCGCCGTCCGCGCCCGCGGGTTGGCGCCCGCCGCGATCGCCGCGACGACGGGGACGACTGCCGTGGGTCGCGTGTCGGGCGCGCGAGCAGCGCCGACGTGCAGAAGGATGGCGGCCATGCCGACCGTCACCGTGCCGCCCAGCAGCGTGCCGATCGACAGCGCCTTCATCGCCACCGCGGTGCCCGCGCCGCCTGCAAGCGCGCCTCCTGCACCGCTCGCGCCGTTGGCGGCCCCGCCGGCGTTGCCCGCGCCGGTCGCTGCCGCCGCGCTGCCGGCCGCCGCGACTCCTGCCGCTCCGCCGGCGGCGCTTGACACGCGCGCCCACATCTTCGCTCGCGCGCCGCGGCTCGGAGCGTCCGCGCGCGCGGCCGCCAGCAGCGCCTTCGTCGTCTCGGAGAGGCGACCGCCGCTCATGGCCGCTCCTTGTCGTCTTCGAGTTTCGACCACGCTCCGGCAGAGCCGGAGACGTGCCGCCGCCCAGTGAGCGCTCCTTCGAGCTCGCTGCGCGCGACGCGCAGCCGCGAATACACTGTGTTCAACGGGATGCCCAGGACGCGCGCGATCTCCGGCGCGGTCATCTCCTCGATCTCGTGGAGCACGAGGACGGCGCGCCGCCCGACTTCGATCGTCTGCAGGGCCGCGTCGAGCGTCGACAGCGCTTCGCGCCGCGCGAGCGCCTCTGCTTGCGGCGCCTCGACGCTCGCGTGCAGGAGCGCGTCACCGCCATCCGGCTCCTCGGGGTGACGCCGCCTGTGGCGGCGCGCGTCGCTCGCTACGCGTAGCACAATCTGGAAGAGCCACGCCCGCGGTCCGTGTCCGCGATCTTCGAACTCGTCGAATCGGCGGTGGGCGACGACGAAGACCTCCTGCGTCCGGTCCTCGGCGTCGCACTCGCGCACGCCGAGCCGCCGCAGGTGGCGCCACACGAAATCGACGTGGTTCTCGTAGAGCTGGCGGAAGACCTTGCGATTTGCGTCCGCCTGCGGGGCGACAGAGAACGTGAGCGGCCGAAAGGAGGGGGAAGACACGGCCGCCGCGGCGACTCCGGCTTGGGAGGTCACACTCTCCAGATGGCCACGGGGTCCAGCGTCCGTCACCGCAGGCTCCAGGACAGGGCGAGCTCGATGCGGCCGGACCATGAAGGGACGTCCTCCTCCGTGCTGTCCACGACGAACGTCGGGCGGATCAGGTTGATCCCGAAGACTCCGCGCAGCGCGACGGCGAGGTTGCTCCCCAGCTCGCCGCGCAGGTCGAGGCTTGGCCCGAGGGATACGAACGGGAAGGATTGTCCGCTGTCGAGAAAGGTGACGCCGGCGTCGCCCCCGCCGCACATGTCGAACTGGATGCCGCGACGGGTCGAATACAGGCCCGGCAGGCGCAGGCACGTGTCGAACCGGGAGTTGAGCCACGTGCCAGTGATGTTGCTCGGCGGGAGCGAGGTGACGGTTTGCCCGAAGGCGAGCGAGGGGCGCAGGAAGATGCCGTGCCCCACCTCGATGAAGAGGAAGGGGGACGGGCCGGCCATCGCGCCGCCGCCGGTGCCAGTCATGAGGAATCCGGCGACGCCCAGCTCCAGGTCGCGGGACGCCTCCGCTTCG
>Ga0102924_1001924_pt1 | contig 23273 bp, 20 predicted proteins | sample PaiPotPPM11metaG_FD_80116 | JGI IMG/M metagenome (GOLD analysis project Ga0102924, IMG submission 80116) | Iron sulfur acid spring bacterial and archeal communities from Banff, Canada, to study Microbial Dark Matter (Phase II) - Paint Pots PPM... ...
AGGCCCCAACTGAGCTGGGCGGTAGCGCCGCCCGCGTCCTGGTAGTACTCCACCTTGACCAGGTGCTGGCCGGCGGTCATGGTGACGTTCCCCTGGTATTGCGTAGGCGACTGATCCGTCCAGCCGTCGATAATCAGGGCGCCGTCGACCCAGACGCGCATGCCGTCGTCGGTCAGGGCGGTGAAGGTATACGTCCCCGCCCCGAAGCTGAATTGGCCGGTCCAACGCACCGAGAAGCTGTTGGGCCCGAGCCCATTGCCGGGCCAGCTCGTGCCCAAGGTGTAGTTGATGCCGGCCTCGCACTGGGACATTACCGGGCTGCCGCTCAGGGTGGTGTTGTTGTAGTACTGGGCTGCATATTGCCCCGCCGGACAACTAGCCGGGGTCGGCGTCGCTGTGGGCACAGGCGTGGCGGTTGGGGTACCCGTCGGCGCCGGTGTTGGCGTCGGCGTATTCGTCGCCGTCGGCGTGGGGGTCACAGTAGGAGGTGGACCCCAACTGACCTGCGCCACCGCACCACCTGTGTCCTGATAGTAGTCGACCTGAATCTTGTGCTGACCGTTGGCCAAGGAGCTGGTAGCCTGATGTTGGACCGCCGATTGGTCGATCCAGGTGTCGATGAGCAGGTTCCCGTCCAGCCACACGCGCATTCCGTCATCGGTTACCACGGTGAAGGTGGAGGTCCCCGCCGCGAAGTTGAATTGCCCGGTCCAGCGTACCGAGAAGTGGTTGGGGCCAATCCCGTTGCCGGGCCAGTTCGGGCCGAGGGTGTGGTTGATGCTCGTTTCACATTGGCTAACAGTCGGATTGCCGGCAAGCGTCTGGTTGGTGTAGTAATCGGCCACAAATTGGTCCACTGGGCAACTGGCCATACTCACCGTGCGCAAGCCGAACGCGTACACACTGCCGTCAGTGCCGCCCGTAAAAATCTGGCCGTTCGACACGCTGGGCGCGGCGTAAAGTGTGCCACCTGTCGGATAGTTGTAAAGCTGTGCGCCTGTCGACGCATCGAGCACCTCGAGGAAAGGCCCCGCGCCGTCGACAATCAGGCCATTCGTGTACGCCAACGCCGGAACGACGGGTCCGGGTGCTCCGTGCTCCCACCGCACGTTGCCCGTGGCCGGGTCCAGCGCTCGTACCGATCCCTTGTATGTGATGCTATTGACAGTCGTGTTCCCGCCCGCGACGTACAGCGTGCTTTGGCCGAACGCGCCGGAAGAAGCGCTGCCATCACCACAGGTTGGACATTGGCCGCCCACGGCGATCTGCCGCTGCCAGATCGGACCGGCCCCGACATTCGTTCGGTCAAAGGCGTAAGTGATCCCGTTCTTGTTGGTCCCAGCGACCAAACCTCGACCAGAGGCGTCGTTGAAGAGTATCGGCGACGTCCCCCAGTCGGAATCGGTAACTGTCTGCGCCGCCGGGATAGTCCACGAGCTCTTGATCGCTAGCGTGGAGGCGTCCAGGGCGATCATCGCCTGGCTGTAGATCTCGTCCGGGGCATTCTTGGTGCCGGTGGTCACATAAATGGTGTTGGTCGCCGTATCGACGGCAGGCGAGGTCCAGATCCCGCCACCGTACTCGCCCGCCGGGACGATGTTGAACGTGTTCACAACCGCGTGGCTGCTCAAGCTCACCTGGAGTAACTGGCCCGGGACCACCGGGCAGTCAGCCATGCTCGCGATGCCGATGTAGGCGTAGCCGTTGTAGATCAGTGGGCTGGACCAGTTGTAGTGTCCGCCGGTAGCGCTGTTGTCGCCGGTATACACCCGCCACAAGACGGCGCCGGATGTGGCGTCCAACGCGTACCAATAGGCGTCACCGCCTCCGACGTACACCGCTCCGTTCTGCACCGTGGCAGTCGAGCTCACGCCGGCCGTCGCGGGGAAGCACTTGGGGTTGGCTGTGGTAACGCCAAGATACGTCTTCCATTTCATCGCACCGGTCGCCGCGTCGAGCGCGTACTCATTGCCATCCCATGATCCAACGTAGACCGTGCCGCTGACGACGGTGGGAGAGGCGGCCACGACGCCGCCCGTCTTGAACGACCAGCGCTGGACCAGTTGTGCCGCGTTGGACGACGAGAGCGTTGTCTCATCGCTTGCAGCGGTGCGTTGCGGATCGTGCAAGTAGGTTGGCCAGTCACTTGCCATCATCAGGAGCGCCGCGGAAAAAATGACAAGCATCGCCCCTAGCCGGGAAAGCCGCGATCGGACAACAGAGATGCTCATGGAGACGCCCTCCTCGGGGCCACCTGTTCAGGTGAAACGGGCGGCGCCAGCGGTCCTGCTCCGGCCTCTGGCGCCGCACGGATGGCGTAGAGGCGCCAATGGTCACCTCCGGGAAAGTCTGCTAGTAGCTCGGCCCAGGGCTCGCGGCCCTCCCAGAGTTCTGGATACCGGCGGTTGACGGCATCCAGGGCTCCCGTGGCCGTGGGCCGTGGAACCAGGAAGGCGTCAACTTGACCAAGGGGTCGCGCCAACAGCTCCGGAAAGTCCCGATCGGAGCTAATGACGAGCTGCTTTGGCCGTTGAACCCGCAAGATGATTGGGAAACTCCGAAAGGAGTCGGTAAGCACTGTGGGACGAGGATGGGCGTCCAGATAGGCGACGACCGGGGCAATCTCCTGAAAGGTGCTCGGAGACTCCGTGTGCAGCGGCGTGGACGGTCCGAGCATGGCGTAGGTGGCAGAGTCGCCGGCTACCAGCAACAGCAGACAAGATCCCCAGATCAGTGGGGAGGCTTTGTTCGTCGACATGAGGCGAGCGCCAAAGGCGATTGCCACGAAGCCGAAAACGATGAAGCTCAGGAAGAAGCGGAGCCATCCGGCGCTGGCTCCCCGATAGAGCAGGAGCGCCTGCAACAGCGGGATGGCCAGTGTCGTGGCTGCCACGATGAGCGCCCGGACGTGCCGCTCGCGCCGCCCGGCCAGCCCGAACGCAAGGAGCACGACGATCCCCGGAACGACCGGCGGGAAGAGCAGGGTCTGGCGAATCAGGTATGTCAGGGTTGCCCCGAGGTTGCCCGCGGCGGCGTCCACCGGCGCATAGGCATACGTCCCCGTGGCAAGCTGGGCCGAGTTACCGTAGCTGGACTGGAGAAAGTAGAGGGCGTCGCCCATGATGGTCCAGTTAAGAAAAACCCAGACGATGGCTACGCTGACGAGCGGGGCCATCCAGAAGACCAGTAGGCCGTCGATCCAGTCCCGACGGCGTTGGGTTGGAGCCCGCTCCAACGGCAGGCGCGCAAGACCGAACGCCAGGCAAATCGCCACGATGGCAGCCCAGAAGGCGACCTCATAGCGGATGAGGAAGCCTACGGCCAGCCAGAGACTCGAACCTAGCAGGTCGGAGAGGTACCGCTCTTCTAGATAGCCCCAGAGGCCATCCACCGCGGCGAGCATGGTTGCCGCCATCATTAGGTCGGTCATGCCGTTGGCGGCGTAGTAGACGACACCTGGGTTGAGCGCGAACAGGGCAGTGACGGTCCAGCGCAAACCCGTTGGGATGCCCAGGCGCTTCAGGATACGCACGAAGAAAAAGACCGCGAGTCCACCGAACGCGGCGCTGACGAGGGAGGCGGCCACGCCCTGGCGTGCGAGGGCTGGCCAGAAGTCCTTCAGGGCAACCAGTGGGACGGCAAGCAAGCCTGGTAGCGGATTCCAGACGAACCCGATGCTGGCGAGGTGGGGATCGCGGCTGAATAGAACGTAATAGGCGTCGGCGACGCGCGCGAGCGCGTCACCCATCACCCCGTAGTGCGAGACGAGGATCACCCCAAGCACGCTGTAGGTGACCCAAGAAACCAGGGCGACGAGCCACGGTTCCCTATCGAGGGCCGAGTGTACCCGGGGCATGGTAGCGACGGTGAGATCGTCCTCTGGGAACCGAGCCCAGCCAGCAAGCGTGCTCATGACGCCGTTCCGCGTTCCGCGACACCAGGAGTGGCCGGCGCTGACGTCAGCCCATGGTCGGTCTTCTCCCAATACGATGGGCGGGTAATTAATTGGACGAGGGCCTTCCAAGCCGCGACCGACATCAGGGTCCAATAGCAGGGGGAGAACGCCGTCCACGCCACCATGTCCCAGAGGTTTCGCCGCGCGACGGCAACCATATTGGTATAGGTAAAGGCGAGATTCCCCAGGAGAAGATTGACAGCGGCCACGTAGTAGAGCCAGGGGGGGAGCAATGAGTGCAGGACTCCCGTGTGGGTCAGATACCAGAGGGTGGTAAGGAGCGCGTAGAGCGGGTTGAGCAAGAGCGTCAGCGGGGTGCCGCCAACGATCAGCTGGAACCCCACAAACCCGCGCGGGCCCAGTGCCCGCCAAAGGGCAACAGGATGGCGCATATGCACCAACCAGGTCTGTAGGTAGCCCTTCACCCAGCGTGAGCGCTGTCGAATCCAGTTGCCGGTTCGACTGTTTGCCTCCTCATAGGTGGTGGCATCGATGACTGCCGTCTTATATCCGGCCTTGTACAGGCGAATGCCCAGGTCAGCATCCTCCGCGACGTTGTGGGGATCCCACGCCCCGACCTTACGTAACACGTCCGTGCGGAAGTGGTTCGAGGTTCCGCCCAGCGGAATCGGCAGGCGGAGCGCGTGAAGCGCCGGCAGCAGCAGATCGAACCACATGAGGTATTCGGCGGTAAACCAGCGCGTGAGCAGATTCTGTCGCGGGTTGAATTACGCCAGCTTGGCCTGAACGCACGCTACGCCGTGGTCTGCCTTGCGAAAAGCAGCCACAGCCTTGAGGAGCTGATCCGGCTCCGGGATGTCCTCGGCATCGAAGATGACCGTGTACTGTCCGCGAGCCAGGCGCAAGCCGTAGTTGCACGCCTTCGGTTTGGTCCTTGGCTCGGATGGCGGAACGATAATCGAGTCGATGAAGCCGGGCAGCCGCAACGACTGCGCCGCCGCGATGGTCTCGGCGTCGTCTGCTTCCATGAGGAGCTTGACGTCCAGACGGTCGTGTGGATAATCCAACTCTGACAGCGCTCGAGCCAGAACCGGCAGCACACGCGCCTCACGGTAAATGGGGACCAGCACCGTGTACATGGGCAGGTCAGCCCGATCGATCTGACTTAGTTCATCCAGGGGAATCTCGACGCCATGACCTAACGAACCGAGTCGTACGATCAGCCAGAGCTTGAGCAGTGCGGAGCCAAGGTAGTACGCCTGGCCCATGGCGTTCAACGTGACCAGTGTGAACAAAGGCGCGACCAGTAACCCGAGCAGAGCCAGCAGTCCGAGAACGACGAGAGCAGCGCGCTGACCGGTGGTCAGGGTATAGGAGGCGGAGTCCTCCGGGCGGTCGCGAAGCAGACCTTGCCTGCTCTCCTCGCTGAAATCCTCCGCGTAGATCTGTTGCAGCACGGCGAGGACATCTTGGTAGCCGGTCACGACGTGGCGGATCTCACGACCGGTGGTGCTGCCCAGTTGCTGGACCGCGAGCGCATCGTCTGGATCGGCCATCGCGACCGTCAGCCGGTTCCCTCGGATCCCCAGCGGTACCAGTAGGTGGTCGCGCCAGAAACCAGCCGGCATGACACGGAAAAGTGCGGGATCGAGCATCTGCAGTCCCTGACGTCCATCTTCCGATGTCAGCAGGTCGACGAGCGGCAGCTCGTGCTGGCGGGCGACACCGTTGGCGATGGTCAGCCAGCTCGCCCGATTGGCGCTGACGAGGATGGCGCCCAGGCGCCCACCGGCAGCTTGTTGCTCTTGCAGCGCCCCGGTGACATCGCCTTGACTCACCAAGCCGGTTTCCACGAGGATTTCGCCTAGCCGCCGAATCGTAGGCCGTCTGGGGCGGAGCAATTCTACCGGGGTCGCGCCTTCGACGGACGGCGTCCAGACACGGTCCTGGGCGACCCGGAGCTGTGCCGGGTGCGCTCGCCAGAGTCGCACCGATCGCTCCCCGCCGGCTAAGAGTTGCAGTCCGTCTTCTGAGAGGTTTTCACATGCGGCAACATGAATAGACCTCGGCGTAACCGCGAACGGTAGCATGCCGTACCGCCGCGCGTCTGTCTCCGGCAGCAGCCGCGCGGCCGCCGGATCGACGGGATCGTAGAGGCGCCGCGGCTCAGAGAGCAAGACCGGGCGCAGGTCCACGTACGCTAATTGTGTGCGCATGGTGAGCCTCGCCTCTTCAGGACTACGCCGCTGTCGCTGCACAGGAGCTCCAGATGGCTCCGTTCCCAATAGTGAATGCCTGCTCTGTCAGGCGTGTCTCGGGTCCGGGGAACTCCCTAATTGCCGCGCGACCGTGGCAAGGGCAGAACCGATGCGCCATCTGCGAAGGATCGAGGCGGGGATGGCGCCAGTTTGCCAACGATCCACAGCAGCGCGGGCGCCGCCAGAAAAACGAGCGCCGGGTACGAGAAGAGCACCCAGAGCAAGGCCGCCAGCGCCAGCAAAGCCGTCGCGGCGCTGAACACGCCTCGAAGTGGGAAATAGAGCATAGACGTCCCCCTACCCGCTCATCGCTGTCAACGTGACATGCACCGTGCCCGCAGTCTGGTCAATAACGTGGACATCCGGACGATGCTGTAACCAGTCCGCCAGCAGGCCAATATCCGGACAGTGCGCGTCAATACGATAGAAGCCCGCGCGGAGCAGGCGGGAGTCGATGTTTAGGATGGGCAGGTCGTCCAGGGCATCGGCGAGCTCGTCGATCTCCGAGAGACAACCGACTGGTCCGACGGAGAGAACGACCGGAACTTCCCACGCGCGCGTCTCAAGTTGTGGAATGGGGTCAGGCATGACTGATAGCCCCGTCCGATTCCACGCTTCTTGGGCGATCGTCGCGCCTGCTCGGGCAAGCGCGGTTTCTCCTCGAGCGATTGCTACCTCGGCCGCAATGAGTGCGGATGCGACCTTCGCGCTGGCCGCGTCTGCTGCCGCGATTTTGGCCTGCCGCCGCGCTTCCGCCAGCTCCCTCCGCAAGGCGTCAATCGTCGTCTCCATCGTTGCCCCCGCCGTCTCCACTCGCTGGACCGTGGTATCCAAAGATGGTGGTCGAAAGTCATGCTGCATCCCGTTGCGTGGAAACCTGACGAGTTCTTTGAGCGAAGATTGCCCCCAGGTGAGATGAGCGTTGACAGTGTAATTCCAAAGCGTTGCCGAACCGATGGCGAAGAGATTCGCCGCCAGATAATAGATGCCCAGCAAGCTGGTGAGCGCCGCCAGCACGCTGATCGACACAGCCAGCCCGCCCAGGGAGACGACGTTATAGCGCACGAGCCGTTGGAGCCACGGCAGATCCGTTCGCGCATTGCGGAAGGTCCACCCGTCGTTGAGCACAAAGTTGCTGAGAATGGCCACCTCGGTCGCCACCACCGCCGCGGAAAGATGGCTCCAGCCGCCAAGCTGAACCAGGCAATAGAGGAGCAAAGTAGTGACGAGGACCCCCGAGGCCCCAACAGCGCCGAACTGCCCTAGGCGTGTGACGTGCGTTCCGATCCTTAGTGGTAGGATGCTTACTAACGGCGCGGCTGAATGTCGCGCTGTCCCGGCTCGTTGCATCTGAGTATCTCCTAGTACCACTGCAGACCGGTTTGGTATTAGCTCGGGCCAGCGTCAATGGGAGGGTTCGCCCGCGCTGATCGTGGCAACAGCCCGAGCACCCGCTACAGGGTGGCCGATACGTCGCCTTCACAAGAGCGCCGCAATCAACCACGATAGCACCGGGCAATGAGAAGCTCATGTACGTACCGCACCGTTCGGCCTGTTAGCTGACGAAATGGTCACCTTATTCACGGGACGATCAGGTGGAATTGGTATAACATTACTGCGGTGCCCGTGACGTCGTGACGGTGGGCCTGAGGCGGCACTGCTTGCTTTGCGCAGCCACGAATGAACCAAACGCATCCATTCAGACGCAGCCAGGTCGGGAGGGTACGTTAGGATGTTCCGCAAGGCACGGCATGTCATCATCGTGGCGATCGTGACACTCGGGCTGGCGCTCGCCGCGTTACCCGTCGCGACTGTAGCCGCCGACGGCAGTTCGCTGCTCCGAGTCGTCCATGCCTCACCGGGCGCGGCGTCGGTGGAGGTCTTCGTCGACGGGCGCAAGGCCGTGAGCTCGCTGCAGTTTGCGCAGGCCTCGAGCTATTCCACGGTGCCGGCCGGCACGCATCAGGTCGCCGTGTTCAGTTCCGGAGCCAGCAGCGGGGCGAAGCCGGAAATGAACGCCACCGTGAACTTGCTGGCTGGACAAGCCTATACCGTGGTTGCAGCAGACGTGGTGACGAAGATGTCGCCGATGGTGCTGCCCGACGCACTGTCGGCGCCGCCGGCGGGGAAGGCGGTCGTGCGGCTCGTCCATGCATCGCCGGACGCCCCGCGCGTGGCCGACATTGCCCTAGCTGGTGGCCCAGTGCTGTTTCACAACGTGGCCTTCAAGGCCGCGACGACGTATCTCCCGGTGGCGCCCGGCACGTACCGCTTCGAGGTTCGACCTGCGGGAACGACGCTGGCACTGGCCACGACCGATCCCATCACCGTAGACGCTGACCACACGTACAGTGTCTTCGCCCTGGGCGAGCTTGCGGACGGATCGTTCAAGGCGGTGGCGATTGCCGACAATGCTCGTGGTGGAGGGGTTGGGGTCCCCCCTGGCTCCGGTGGCGGCGGCATGAGCCGCGGGCAGGTCGTGCGGCATTCTGCATTGATTCTGGGCGGATTGCTCGCCATCTTGGCGGTCCTGGTTGCACTGCGATCTGTTCTCGTCACGTCACCGCACCGTCGCGGCTAACCAAGTGTGCAGCGTGGTGAACGTATTGGAGACCGGGAAGCCGGCTTTGGCGTCGCGTGGGACGGCCGATTAGTTTGTCGGATGGCGGGCGGCTCCGTCCTAGAGAGAACGCAAGCGCACCATGCGTTGGTTTCGCCATTTCGACGGGCGCGACCTCCTGAGCGCGGTGGTGGTGCTATCCATCATCGGCCTTATGCTCTATGTCTCGGGCCTCGGCTCGCGTTCGCCCGGCGCCAACCTTCCAGAGCTGGTGCTGGCAGAGTTGGATGGCGCCGCGCAAGCGAGGGTCACTGCCACCGCTTCCATAACGAGTCAGACCACACCGAGTCAGTCCTCCCAGCCACTCCGTGCTACCTCGCGGCCGGCTACCGCCATGTCGAGCGTTCCAGCAGCCGTCGCGACCTCCCAAGCCGTCGGAGCGCCCGACCGGACCCAGAGTCTGGCCGCGCCCACCGCGGCTCCCGCCGTGACCTCCGCGGCGTCCCTTCCCGCGCCGACGGCCACTGTGGAGACTCTGCTGAACGCCGTACCTCCCTCGGCGGCCGAAGTCGTACGGAAGATTGCGTCCGCCGAGGCGGGCCTGCGAACCGGACAGCTCGCGGCGAGGATCGATGTGGCGGACGCCTCGTCCACAACCGTAGACATGGCCTTCGACCTCGGTGACGGACGGCAGCCCCCGCGCCTAGAGAGCATGACGACCTACCTGGCCGGTGGCGGCACGCGAGCAGTCGAGCGGATCACTGTCGGGGACCGGACCTGGCAGCGCGAACCGGGCGGCGAGTGGTTGGTTGTGTCGGCGGAAACGGGGATTCGCGCCCGCGTTCAGCCCTACCTGCCGGCGGTCGATGCCGTGTCGGATCCTGTGTTGGAGGGTAGCCCAGAGCGCACGCTGATCCACTGGCACGATTCGACGCACGGCTCCGAGGTGACGCTGCGCGTCGATCCCAGCACCGGCATCGCGCTGGAGTTGCAGGAGGCTGCCAGCGGCGGTCCCACGCTCACAGTCACCTACAGCGGCTGGAACGACCCGGTCCGGATCGCCCCTCCAACGATGGGTTAGCACCGTAGAGTCAGGAACCGGTCTGCTAGCCTGAGTGGTCGCCACCATTGTGGTCGGTGTGGGACTTGCCCGGCACAGACCACGATGGCCGGCCCAACCTGGTCCACGGTGGCCGCTCAGGCCGGTACTTCAGGCCGAGCATCTACACCCAGGCCGGAGCGCAACCTCCATGCTCGCCTCCCGGCGCGGCTCAGGTTTATGACCAGGCCTCACCTAATCTGTTGTGATCGAACACGATCATATGTCAATTTGATTACTGCACTCTCAGCTTAGGTCGGTGCATCACTCATCAAACTTGTGTCCGCGGGCCTGGACGGCAGAAACTCCCAATTGTGCTAGGAGGTTGGACTGTTATCTCCACACTACGCTACACTTCGGGTGATGCAGATATGACTGAAGGTAGCATGAACCGCGGATCAGCGACACGGCTAGGAAAGCGGGTTGCCCAGCTTGATGGCGAAGCGAGTGAAGAATTCGGGAATCAAAGGAAGGAATCGGTGTCGCCACCTATGAATTGCCACCTTGGTTCGGATTGCGCTTCATCACGGAGTGGCATAACTATTGCCCGCACGAGCTATTTGTCGTCGGTGTCCCGCTACAGGTTGGTGGTTTTCCTGCTGCTGGTGGTACTCGCTGCAGTTGCCATGCCGGGTCAGAGCGCCTTGGCCAGCGCTGCAATCAGCGCCCACCTCCCGACGAATTCGCCTGTGCAGATTGACCAGGCAGAGGCCGGATTCGTCTTCGCTAATGGTCAGGATCTTTACCTCAACGGCCGCAAGCTTACGTCTTACGGAGCAACCATATATCCTCACGTTTACCTAAACGGCTCGCTCCATTACGGCTCTGCATGGGCATATCCGACGTTTACCCAGTATCTCGACACGATCCTAACCACTGCTACCGCCGCGCACCTGAATACCTTGAGAGCAACCAATTATCTGGATGGAACAAGCAACCCGTATGATTCGACTGTCTGGGCGAACATGGATTACCTTCTGTCAAGGGCCGCGAGCCACAATGTTTTTGTCATATTGGATCTATCGCCTTTCCGTAATTACCTGATCAGGCAGGGTCGCATGCCTTATGATGCCAGCCGTTGGACGGATTTCTTGGACTTTGTCGGGGCGAGATACTCCACCAACCCGTCGCTCTTGGAATACTCAATTGCCGGAGAGGTAAGTTGCCCCAGCGGCAAGGACCCTCTTCGTCCTCCGTCTACGGCTGCACTTACCCAGTTCTATAGCTCGGCATCCTCAAAGTTATTCAGTGCTGACCAGGGACATCACCTTATTTCGAGCGGCGGCTTTCTATTTCTCAACAATAGCGGATGCGGAATAGACTGGAAGTCCATTTTTGCCCTGTCTCATATCAATGTATCCGCGATTCATGTGTATTCGGACAACGATAGATACATTACCATGCCGAAAGTTTCGTCGTGGTCGGTGTCGCATCGGAAGCCGTTCGTCGTTGAGGAGTTCGGATTTCAGCAGCGCAACGGAGATGCGAGCCGATCCTCACAATTCCAAGATATGTATGCTAGGAGCTTTCACGACAATGCAGCGTGTGTAATCTTCTGGAATCTGGGCTTCGAGGTGAAGGCGGCGAGCTATGATGTAAACGTGGATACTCCGGCTACTTGGAGCACAGTGCTCCAGAATGCGCCGTAAGGCGTGTCGGCTGCCCGGCGAGATCGGTGGCGCAAAGGACCGCCTACAGCAGGCGTTAGCGTGCCGTCACCAGGGCGCTGCTACCCTGGCCTCACCGTCCGGTGCATGGTCCGGTCACGGTGTCGGGCTGGCCGCCGTCGGTCGGGGCAGGCGTTCAGAAGCGTGTCATGCCCTCAGGCTACAGTAGAGATGCTCACGGGGAGGTACGACACGCAGTTTCTGATACTTATCCGCGGTATCAACGCGGCGACCGTCAAGGAGACGTTCGAGCATCTCGCCGCGCGTCGCGACCCGAGGGTCACCGCCCTGTATCCCTTCGCCGGAGAACTGCCGGATATGACGACCACCGGTCCGGCCGGCCGGCTATGCACGTTTGAATATCACACCATCGCGCCATTGCCGTCCCCCCCATCGGAGGAGCGCCGATCCGACCGGCGCTGGACGCTCCCGTGGGCCAAGCGCGGCGCTTGATCGGCCACCGGCCCGATTCAGCTTGCGGCGAAGTGGGCGCCGTGTCCTTGTTGGCGCGACGCTGCTCGTGCTGCAGCTACTCGGCGCCGCCATCAGGCGGCTACTGTTCCACGACGCCCAGCGACGCGCCGGGCTAGCGCGCCGCCACCAGGGCACTGCTGCCATTGCCGCGGACAGACTCGACCATCCCGTCTGGAATGTCGGTTGGGGGCTGCTCGCAAGGGACCACGTGAATCAGAAACTCCAGGCCCAGTTTGGCGGAGAGCTGGAGCAAGATGCCAAGCTCTGGCGTCTCCTCCCCAATCTCCAACTTCTCGATGGTGGAAATGGGAACGTCGACCCGCTCAGCCAGCTCGTCCATCGAGAGATGATGCTCGACGCGGTAACCCACCAGACGGAGGGCCACGTTACGAGCGAAGGCCGTGCGCTCCCACTCGGCCCGAAAGCGAGGGTCATCGCGAAGCATCTCTTCCCTGAGAGCCACACTGTCGATGAGTTCGGTCATGCGGTCACTCCCTTTGATCAAGCAAGGCGGCATATCGCGTTGCGGCAGTGCGCACCGCGCGTTGGAATCCGGACGGATCGACCCGTGCCTCAGGCCCGACGGCCGCGATGAGCATTGCATCGTCGTGCTGACGATAGACGGCTCGCCATCGGCTGCGACCAGCTCGAGGACGCAACTCCCGCCAGCCGTGCGCCCCTTGAATTGCACTACTGTGTGGGAAGGAAAGGTGTTCGCCATATTCTTCCAGTTTTTTGACGGCGCGATCCAAGGCGTCCTGCTCACGTTCGGGAAACCGGCCGAATTCCTGCGCCGCGGCTGGGAACCAGCGTACTCGCACGGTTGCTCCTCATTGGCGCCCGGGCAGGCAACGCGGCGCCATTGCTAACATTTGCTTGCGCGAGTGCCACTAGGGCCATCACAGACGCTACCACGTCCAGCTACACCTGGCAACAATGAGCTATTGCCGGCGGTTGCCGCCGCTCCCGCGCACGCAGTACACTGCTGCGCGGCAGTTGAAATAGGAGCAGCCGCCGCGCGATGCGCGGTGGCGAGATGGGCGGACATGAGCGCAATCGTGAGTGTTCGGGCGCGAGAGATACTGGACTCGCGCGGCAATCCCACCGTCGAGGTGGATGTAACGCTGGAAGACGGCACCCTGGGCCGCGCCGCGGTGCCCTCGGGGGCGTCCACCGGCGCGCACGAGGCCGTCGAGCTGCGCGATACCGGTGACAAACAACGCTATCGCGGCGCCGGCGTCCAGCAGGCGGTCCGCAACGTGAACGAGGTCATCGGGCCGGCGCTCATCGATATGCCGGCGACCGAGCAGCGAGCCGTCGACCAGACGCTGATCGAGCTGGACGGTACGGAGAATAAAGGCAAGCTCGGCGCGAACGCCATTTTGGGGACGTCCCTGGCAACGGCCCGGGCCGCCGCCGCCTTCGTCGACCTGCCCCTATACCGCTATGTCGGTGGCAGCAATGCCCACCTGTTGCCCGTACCGATGTTGAACATCCTGAACGGCGGCCGGCACACCGACTGGCAGTCGACGGATCTGCAAGAGTTCATGGTGATGCCGGTCAGCGCGACTTCCTTTGCCGAGGCGCTGCGGATGAGCGCGGAGGTCTACGCCGCCCTGAAGCGGGTGCTGGCCGGCCGCAAGCTCTCCACCTTGGTGGGCGATGAGGGCGGCTTCGCGCCGGCGCTGGCCAGCAACGCCGAGGCGCTCGACTTCATCGTCGAGGCCATCGGCGCCGCCGGCTACCGCCCCGGCGAGGACATCCTGCTGGCTATCGACGCCGCCGCGTCGGAGCTATTCGAGGACGGCCACTACCGGTTGCGACGGGAGGGCAGGACCCTGTCCTCGTCCGACTTGATCGGGCTCTACGAGGAGTGGGCTTCCCGCTACCCGATCATTAGTCTGGAAGATGGGTTGGCCGAGGACGACTGGGCCGGCTGGGCGGAGCTGCGCCGGCGGCTGGGGGACCGCGTCCAGCTCGTCGGCGACGACCTGTTCGTCACCAACACCCAGCGTATCGCCCGCGGCATCGCCGAGCGCTCGGCCAACTCCGTGCTGATCAAGCTCAACCAGATCGGTACCTTGACGGAGACCATGGACGCCGTCGACCTGGCCAAGACGTCCGGCTGGACCGCGGTGATCTCCCACCGCTCCGGGGAAACCGAGGACGTCACCATTAGCGACCTGGTGGTGGGGATGAACACCGGTCAGATCAAGACCGGCGCGCCGGCGCGCAGCGAGCGGGTGGCCAAGTACAACCAGCTCCTACGTATCGAGGAGGAGCTGGATCGTGCCGCGGTCTACGCCGGGCGAGCCGCGTTCAGGAGCCTTCATGGCTGATCTGCTCGCCATTGGCGAGTGCATGGTGGAGCTGTTTTCCGAGGAGCCGCTGGCGGAGGCGCCTGCCTTCGTCAAGACCTTCGGCGGCGACACCTGCAACGTCCTCGTGGCGGCGTCGAGACTTGGCACGAGCACCGGCTACGTCACCCGCGTCGGCGACGACCCGTTCGGTCCGTTCTTGCTGGAATCCTGGCAGAGCGAGGGGATCGACGTATTGCAAGCCCGGGAAGTACCGGGCTTTAACGGCCTGTACCTGATCTCGCTCCTGCCCGGCGGGGAGCGGGAATTCGTGTATTACCGCAAAGGCAGCGCCGCCAGCACGCTGGAGCCTTCCGACCTGGACGAGCGTGCCATCGCCGGCGCCAAGGTGCTGCACGTGAGCGGGGTGACGCAGGCGCTATCTCCGTCCTGCCGCCAGACGGTACTGGCCGCCGCTCGGCTGGCGCACCGTCACGGCGTCCAGGTCTCCTTCGATCCCAACCTGCGTGTGCGCCTCTGGTCGCTCGAGGAAGCGCAGGCGGCCATGGCCGAGCTGCTGCCGTTCGTAGACATCGTGTTCCCATCGGCGCCGGATGAGTCGGCGGCGCTCATCGGTAAGCGGGAACCGGAGCAGGTAGCCGCCTATTTCCGCGAGAAGGGCGTCCCGCTCGTGGTCGTGAAGTGCGGGGCGGAAGGGGTGCTGATGGCCGCCGGCGATTCGACCACCCTGATCCCGGCGCACATTCCGGAGATCGTCCGCGACACCTCGGGGGCCGGGGACGTGTTCGACGGCGCTTTCTTGCACGGGCTGATCGCCGGTATGGCCCCGGTCGCGGCAGCACGGCTGGGCGTCGTGGCGGCGGGGCTCAAAGTGCGCGGCCGCGGGGCGATCGCCAGCCAGCCGCGCCGCGAAGAGATCCTAGCGATCATCGAGGCGACCCGTGGCTGAGGTAGTTACCCTGGGCGAGGCGATGCTCCGGCTGAGTCCGCCCGGATCGGCACGCTTCGAGCAGGCGACCAGCTTCGACGTCGTGGTGGGCGGCTCGGAGCAGAGCGTGGCGGCGGGGCTCGCCCGGCTGGGACGGAGCGTCAGCTTTGTGACCAAGCTGCCCAACAACCCGTTGGGCCGGCTCATCCTCAATCGGACGCGGGAACAAGGCATTGAGGTTCGTCACGTGGCCTGGGGCGACGAACGGGCCGGAGTTTACTTTTACGAGCAGGGCGCGTCCCCCCGTCCGTCTCAGGTGGTCTACGACCGCGCCCATTCGTCGGCAAGCCACCTGCAGCCGAAGGATGTCGATTGGACGGAGGCCCTCAACGGCTGCCGCGTCTTTCATACCTGTGGCATCACCGCCGCGCTGTCCAAGTCCTGTTTTGCCACCGTCGAGCACGCGCTCACCCGGGCACGTCGTTGCGCCGTTACCACCAGCTTCGACCTGAACTATCGCTCCCGCCTCTGGACCGAAGAGGCGGCGGCGCGCGCCTACGAGCGCCTGCTGCCGCGTTGTGACGTGCTGTTCGCCAGCGCTTCGGCCTTGCAGACCTTCTTTGGCTTGGGTGGCGCGCCTGAACAGGCGGCCGAGGAGTGCCGGCGTCGCTTCGGCTGCTCGGTGGTGGTACTCACCGATCGCACCGACTTTGGCGCCCGGCGCGGGAGCGTGCGCGCGCTGGCCGTGGGTAATGAGATCGTGGCGAGCGACGACGTCGAGTTCGAGGCCGTCGACCGCCTGGGCGCCGGCGACGCCTTCGCCGCCGGCTTCCTCGACGGCTATCTGGACGACGATTTACCCCGGGCAGTGGCGCAAGGCAACGCCATGGCCGCCCTCAAGCACACCATCCCCGGCGAGTTCTGCCTGATCACCCGTGAGGAGCTGCAGGAGAGTCTGCGCGGCGGAGGAAGGCAAGTGGTGAGATAGGGGGTCGGGGGTCGGGGGCCAGGGATCAGGCATCCGAATGGCAGGGCTAGGACGTTTTCGTTATGACGGTTGGGCAGTGAGAGCGATGGAAGGTTACGACATGCAACGGGACATGAAAGCGGGCGCGACGATCAGCCAGGCGTCGGCCCCCGACCCCCGACGCCCAACCCCCTCGCTCCTCGAGGAGACGGGCGTCGTGGCGGTAGTGCGCCTGGACGATCTGGCGCAGGCCGAGCGGCTGGTTGACGCCGTGCTGGCCGGCGGTGTTCGCTGCATCGAGTTTACCCTGACGAACCGAACGGCGATCACGGTGATCGAGCAGGTCCGGACGAGTCACGGCGACCGCATGCTCATCGGCGCGGGCACGGTACTTGATTCGGAGAGCGCGCGCACGGCCATCACGGCCGGCGCGCAGTTCGTGGTGACGCCCACGCTGCGCCTGGCCACCATCGAGACCTGCCGCCGCTACAGCGTGCCCATCGCCTGCGGCGCCTTCACGCCGACCGAAATCCTGATCGCCTGGGAAGCGGGGGCCGACTGGGTGAAGGTCTTTCCGGCTAGCGTCGGGGGCCCGCGCTACCTGCGAGAGATCCTTGGCCCCTTGCCACAAGTGAGGCTGATCCCGACCGGGGGCGTGTCGGTGGACAACGCCGGGGAGTTCATCGCCGCCGGGGCGGTTGCCGTAGCGGTTGGGAGCAACCTGGTCAAGCAAGCCCAGGTCGCGGCGGGAGCGTGGGACGACATCACGAACACGGCGCGCAAGGTGGTAGAGGCAGTGGCGGCGGCGCGGCGGTGACGCCGAACCATGGCGTGCCCTCCCGTCAGCCGATGAGTTGTAGCAGTCCAGCGAGCACTTCATCGAGGTCGGCGTCATCGATGCGACCAACGCGCGCCCCCAGCCGTTCGACCGACAGCGTGCGGATTTGGGAGATCTTTACCCACGACTCGCGCTGCAGCGTGCCGGAAGGCAGTAGCCAACTGAGCGGATACCCGGCCCGTTGCTCGCGGCTGGTGATGGCGAGGGCGATAACCGTCCCCGATCGCTCGTTAAAGATGTCGTGGCTGAGGATGAGCACCGGGCGTACGCCACCTTGCTCGTGGCCGCGCACCGGCTGAAGGTCGGCCCAATAGATCTCCCCCCTCAATACTCGGGCCACGGAACTTCCGCCTTGAGTGCCTCATCGGCAAGCTCACGCTCCTCGTCGGGGTCGAGGTTGGCGAGCTCACGCAGTAACGAGCTCCGCGTGCGACGTTCCTCACGAAGCCGCGACAGCGCGGCTTGGAAGGCACGACTGCGGCTAGGGAACTCGCCAGCGGCCACCCACCGGTCGACCTCCCGCAGCACGTCCTGATCGATAGTCACCGCTACCTTGGCACTGGCCATAGCGTCCCTCCTTCAGGTATGATACTTTGTCATACTAGCGCTTGTCGACTTCCGTGCATCGCATTGATCACCTCGGTACAATCAGCCACTGTGAACGCGGATGCGATGGAGGGCGCCGGTGAACCGCCTTATTGCCGTGATGACGTTGCTCTGGAGCCTGTTCTCCGTGAGTCCGGCGGCACTCGTGCAATCGGCGCCTTCGTGCCAGTTCGTGCTGGGCTTCGCGATCTTGCACGACGCTATCCCCAGCACCGTCGGCAATTGCATCGACGATGAGGGTCACAACCCGGCGAACGGTGACGGCCTGCAGCATACGGTCGCTGGTCTGCTGGTATGGCGAAAGGCGGACAACTTCACCGCGTTTACCGACGGCTACCACTCCTGGGTCAACGGTCCCGGCGGGGTAGGGGAGCGGCTGAATCAACAGCGCTTCTCCTGGGAAGCCAACCCCGACAATTTGCCTATCGTGGCAACCGCTACCGCGACTGTGCTAGCAACCAGCGACCTCAGTTCTTCGAATGTGACGGTAGTGAACACGGGGTCGGGCTCGCAGCCTATCCGCGGCAGCAAGACGGGCGGCGGCATTGCTTCGGCTTCGTCGGCCGGCGCCGCCACGAATCCCGACCCTGCCAACGTGGCCGGGCATACCTTCTACGCCAGCTCGCATTCGAGTGCGACGCTCATCTACTGCGACGATGATTCGCTGTGGAAGGGCCTTTCGCCAAAGTATCTCAAACACTTTGGCTCCTGGGGTGAAGCGCACGCCGCGTTTCTGGATCGGAAGCTGCACCAGCCCTGCTAGCAAGACCTATCGGGCTGCCGGCTCGGCGGATACACTGGCAGCGGTTTGGCGGGTAGGAGGAGAATTGCTATGCGCGAGGTGCGCTGGGAGCGGATGTTTCCGGATGAGCTGGAACAGGCATTTGCCGCCTGTCCGCTCGTGTATTTTGCTTACGGCCTGTGTGAGCCGCACGGCCCGCAGAACGCGGTTGGCCTTGATTCGCTGAAGGCACACGCCATCGCCTGCGCCGCGGCTCGTGTCCACGGCGGGATCGTGGCGCCGCCGGACCACTGGCACGTCCACGAGCTCGGCGGCTACGCCGCCTGGGCGGAGAAGGCGGTGGGAAACGTCGAGCGTTCCTGGCTGACCAGCGTGCCCCCGTGGGTCCATTTCAAAAACGTGTGCTACCACCTCCGCGCGGCGGACGCGCTTGGCTTCCACGCCGCTATCTTCATCACCGGCCACTATGGTCCAAACTGGCAGGATCTCAAGACGGTGCTCGAGCTCGTCCAGCCCCACGTCGGCGCCCGCCTGTACGGTTTGCCCGACTTCGAGGCCAACCAGCCCGGCTTTGCCGGCGACGGCAAGAGTGGGGGCGACCACGCCGGTCGAGTGGAGACGTCGCTGCTCTGGGCGTTGCAGCCCGAGTGTGTGGATATATCCCGCGTCCCGCCGGCCAATACGCCCGGGCCGCACTTTGCCATGGGCGCCAACGTCCGCGAGTCCAACCGCCTGACGGGCGAGCGGATGGTGGCCGACGAGGTGCGCTGGCTGGGCGACAAGGCCAAAGATCTGCTCGCGGCCTACGAGGCAAAGCATCCAGCGCGGCATCTGCGCACCTTCGAGGATGTGGAAATCCTCTGGGAGACGGTGATTCGACCGCGGGTCAAGGAGTTCCGCTCGATGCAGGCCCTCTTTCCCAACCAGCAGCCGGTCTCGCCCGATTCCGTGTGGCATGACAACTGGCCGGTTCCGGATCGGTCGTGAGCGGTCCGGCGCGGAAGCCGGTTGCGCTGGGAGAATCGAAAGTCCGCCAGGGGTCGCGTCGCCCGCCCCGCTGTGCCGTCATCCATCGAGTTTGGACCGGAGAAACGCGAGCGTGCGCTCCCAGGCCAGCGTGGACGCGGAGGCGTCGTAGACCTCCGGACGGGCGTCGTTGAAGAAGGCGTGTTGTGTTCCCGGGTAGAGGAACATCTGGACGTCCTTGCCCTGGGCGTTGAGCTGGCTCTCGAACTGGCGCATCACCTCCAGGCCGGCGAAGTCGTCGTGCTCGGCGTAGTGGCCCTGGATGGCGGCGGTGAGATTGGACCAGTCGGGTTGTTGCATGTGCGGCAGGATGAACCCATAGAAGGGGACGGCAGCGCGGATCGCATCCGGCCGCTGCACGGCTAGCTCGAGGGTGAGGCCGCCGCCCATGCAGAAACCCACCACCCCTATTCCGCCGCCGCTGACCGCCTCGTGGCCGCGCAGGAAGTCTACGGCACCGCCCATGTCCAGGGCGGCCTGCTGCATGCTCATCGCCATCAGCAGCTTCTGGGCATCGCCCGGCTCTCTGGTGGTCTGGCCGTGGTACAGGTCGGGCGCGAGGGCAACAAAGCCGGCGGCGGCAAAACGGTCGCAGACGTCTTTGATGTGAGGTACCAGCCCCCACCATTCCTGGATGACCACGACACCAGGTCCCTTTTCCGAGGCGGGCGTAGCAAGGTAGCCCTGATCGACGCCGCCGTTGCTGGGGAACTCAACAATGGTGCCCACGTATCAATCACTCCATACCTTGTGCGCTGTGCCGTACCGACACTGCCATTGTAGAGCACCGTCGGTTCCGACCTCGGCGGACGGACCCTAGCCACGATGCGGTTCAAATACGGGAAAGCAGTTGGGGCCCGGAATGCCGGGGCGGCGACTGCGGTCTGCCGCCAGAGCACCCGACTGCGGTCGGGACGAAGTGCGAACTCGTGCGCATATCTTGCGATCGTTATTCGCTCTGGAATCGCTCGGCGCACCGCAGTGCCGTGCTCTGGCGGCGGACCGCAGTCGCCGCCCCGGCGCCACCGTCGCCGGTAGGATTACCTTATCTGAACGGGGTTGGGGCTAGCCAGTCTCCAGACCGGCGATACCGTAGGTCAGGCCGACGTCGACCGGCGGCGGGTCGCCGCCCAGGACCATGCGGGTCAGCGTGCGCGCGACGGCCAGCCCGCGGCTGGCCGCGAGCTCCCTGGCGAAGGCATTGGGCGACGGTACGTCGATGAGCACCGGCTGGCCGGCCAGCGGAGCAAGCGCCGCGTCGAACAGCGCCTTCGCCGCTAGGTCGTCGGTCGCCTCCAGCGGCCCGATGTGCCAGTGATGCGCTCCGGGACGCGCCATGACCAGGCCGGTCAGCTTTCCGGTCGAGCCCGCCACGAAGCCGAACGCTCCGGGGGAGCTCAAGCACCCGCGCAGGACGCGGAGGCGATCGCGTCCGAAGGCGAGGGTGTCGAACTCCCCAGCGGCGTTATCGAGCTCGTTGGGCTGGAGGGGACGGATAGCAATGTCGGCTGTGGAACGTCCTAGGGCGAGTCCTTGCCGGCGTTCCAGATCAAAGAGGTCGCGGAACCCGAGCTGCAGGTAGAGATTCCGGCCGAGCGGCGTCGCATCGAGCATGACCATGCTCACTCCGCCTGCTGCCAGCCAGTCCAGGGCGCGCTGCAGCAGCCGCCGGCCAAAGCCGTGACGTCGCCACTGCTGGTCCACCAGCATCATTCCGACCCAGGCGAGTTTGCCGGGATAGACGATGGTCGTAACCGTGGCGACGACCTGACCAGCCACCTCCAGACCGAAGCATCCACCCGGCTGCAAGTCGAGCATGCGTTGCCAATCGGCGACGGTCTGGTTCCAGCCCGCTTGCGCCCCGAGGCGGAGGCCGGCAGACACGTCGGCTGGCCCTAGCGCTCGAATGGTTCCAATGCCGGAGGAAGCGCCCATCGTTTTGGCTACGATCGCAATCGCTCGAAGAGAAAGGCGGCCAGAACCCGGGCGCAGTCGACGATTCGCCACGTTTCCACGCTCTCCGCCGCGCCGTGGGCCTGGTCGGGCGAGCCTGCGCCGTAGCAGAGCGCCGGCGTTCCGGCGTGACCGGCCAGGTAGCAGGCATCGCTCCAGGCCGGATTCACGTCGATGACCGGCTCCTGGCCGAGCACGCGCCGGTGCATGGCGGCGACCTGCTGTACCAGCGGATGGGCTTCCGGCAGCTCAAAAGGAATGAGATCCTTGATCCAATCGACACGGGGTGGGTGCGCCCGCAGCCATTCGTCGGCTTGGGCGCGCTCGCGGATCAGCGCCTCGAAGCGCGCGCGACCGGGCGCATTACCAAAGCCTGCGCCTGCCGCCTCGGCAGCGACGGCGTCAGCGTATGGGTAGCTCATGTTGAGGCTCATCAAGGCGGAAGCGGCGACCATGGACGGATGCGTGCCGCCGCGAAACAGGCCAAGATTGACATTCCGGCCGGGGCCGAGCTGTTCCCGCTCTGACTTGTAGCGATCAATCGCTTCCTTCACCGCCAGCGCCTTGTCGATGGCGCTGACACTCCTGGACCGGGCGGGATGCCCGGGCCGCCCTTCTACTTGAACGTCGACGGTGAGCACGCCACCGTAGCCGCGGAGGACCTCCGGACCAGTGCCGTCGGTACAGATGGCCGCGTCGGCAACGGCGAGCTTCCCGTCGGTCCCTACCCTGGGTTGAAAGGCGCCGCCGAAGAGACGGCCGGCGCAGGCCCGCTCGATCCAGGAAAGTGCTCCGGCGCCGCTGCCGTTGCATTCCTCCTCGACCACGCTGGCCAGGATGACGCGCCCCTGCAACTCATGCCGGAAATCGTGCAAGGCCCGGAGCGCCGTTACGGCCGCTGCCAGTCCGCCCTTCATGTCCGTGCTGCCGCGTCCCCACAGGCGACCCTCGCGTACGTCGCCGGACAGCGGGTCGGGCATCGACATCCCTTCGATGCCGACCGTGTCCATGTGGCCTTGGAGCACAATGGTCGGCCCGCCGGTGCCGAAAGCCAGCTCGGCGATCAGGTTCGGTCGGTCGGAGAAGTCGCGGTCGCGCGGTCCGAGCACGCCCATGCGAGCGTAGATATCCTGGGGACAGTCGAACCAGTCTAGCCGGCACCCCAACGACTGGAGGAGCGGCGACAGGAGGCGCTGCCCGTCGCCTTCGTTGCCCGGTTTGGCATCGCCGCTGTGCCGGTTGACGGTGTTCGTACGAACGAGCGCCTGCGCCAGTTCGATTGCCTGCGCGCCCAATTGCTCGGCACGTCGCGCCACTTGTTCCGTGTCGGTGGTCACTTCGGACGTCTCCTACTCCAGTTCGCCCGGCGCGATTGTAGCTTGAACGGGGAGGTCGAGTCGGCCACCCGTGGCAGCCGTTGGCGATATGGAGCGTTGCAACGAGCGGGCAGGAGCGTGACGGAGCGCGGGCGTCCCGCCCGCCTGGTGATCACCGATGGCGGGCATACGAGCGACACGGTGGCGGAGCGGTATGCCGGGGCGACTGGGCGGGCGGGACGCCCGCGCTCCGTCACGCTCCTGCTCCAGCACTAGCTTGCTGCAAACCTTTGAAGCACAGGGAGCCGCCCCAACGGCCCGGCTCCGGCTGACTTTCCTGCAGCAGCGATATGGCACCATGTAAGCCGGGGCAGAGGCGGAAGGTAGCGGATCGGGTGGACACTCGGCATGCTGTATCGGTGTAGCCCCGTCATGCAACTGGGTCGCGGCGCGGTACGTCTGCCGGCATTTCTGCCGGACGCGACGACCGCGGTCGTCCGGAGCGTCGATGCCCGCGACCTCGAACAGTGCGGCGTTGAAGCCGTGGTGATGAACACCTTTCATTTGATGCAGCGGCCGGGCTCCTCGACCGTGCATGCGCTGGG
>Ga0102924_1001925_pt1 | contig 23265 bp, 28 predicted proteins | sample PaiPotPPM11metaG_FD_80116 | JGI IMG/M metagenome (GOLD analysis project Ga0102924, IMG submission 80116) | Iron sulfur acid spring bacterial and archeal communities from Banff, Canada, to study Microbial Dark Matter (Phase II) - Paint Pots PPM... ...
GGACGGGTTGTAGGCGAAGTTGAAGTCCAGGACCACGAGGCCGCCGTCGCCACCGAGATCGGCGCCCTTCACCGTGTCGATGAGGTACCGGCCACCGCCGTAGGTGGCCCTCCCGGCTCCGCCGTCCTTCACCGGGACGAACAGCCCTCCGCCGTACGACCCGAGCCACCAGACGTCGAGGTCGCCGATGCCCGGTACGTGGGCGCACCCTATGCGGTCGAACGGGACCACCCCGTCGGTGCCGGTGGGGACCTCCATCCGCCTCGTCCGGACGTCCGTGTCCACCATGACCTCGAAGCGCAGGCCGGGATCGTAGGGGGCGACGCGGGCACCGGGGTAGGAGGCCCGTTGCGCGGACGGCACCGGCGAGTCCGGATGGGTGCGGAGCATGGCATCGCGTCCTCCCCGCCAATGGTCGTGCGCCGCCCGCGGGTCGGCCTCCCCGCGCACCTCCGCGTACAGCCGTGCCATCCGGCGACGCCAGTCGAGCAACGTGAATGACACGGCGACAGCCGCGGAATCAGGGTTGGATCGGGGGGTAGTAGTTCTCGGCCCCGATCTTCTTGATGTCCTCGTACCAGGAGCTGTCGTAGACGTCGGTGTGGCCCTGACGGACCGGGTCCTCGAAGTTCCACGCGTTGCGCCGGTACGTCCAGTTGTCCGGGTCGAGCCGGTGCGCTTCACGCCAGTGCGGGATCGCCACCCGGTGGTCTCCCGTCAGGTGGAGGTGCTGACCCAGCTCGAAGTGGGCGGCGGCGGTCGCCCCGTCGGTGGAGCGGGGGCGTGACCGCCGCACCACCTCCTCCGGGGCCAGGCGGAAGCGGCTGGCGGCGCCGTGCTCGGCCCAGTCGCGCAGCATCGCCACATAGACGTCGGGGTCGCTCCGGATCTTCCGGGCCTCGAGCAGGACGTCAGCCAGCTCGGGGGGAAGGGTCGTCACGTCCATCTTCCGGAACGCCTCGGTGGCGGGGTTCCGTCCCGGATGCGCCGGCTCGGGCGGCCGGACGATGACCCCGTCCTCGTCGATCCACAACCCGTTGGGTACGTTGACCACCCCGAACAGCTCGTCCAGGACGTGGGCCGTGTCGACCAGCGACGGGTGCTCCGGGTGGGCGGCCTCGATGAACTCCCGCGCCGCTTCGGCGTCGACGTCGAGCGCCACCGTGACGACCTCTACGCCGAGGGGATGGAGCTCAGTGCGGAGTGCCTGCCACACGGGCAGGTCGAAGCGGCAGCCTCACCACGACGCCCATGCCACCATCACGACCTTCTGGCCCCGCAGGCTCGACAAGCGGAACGGCGCGCCGTTGACGTCCGGCAAGGTGAGGTCGGGAGCGGTGGCGGTCGTGAGCGCCCGACCGGTCAGCCCCGTCTCGGGCCCCAGCGCCCACACACCGGCGCCGTCGTCGCGAAGCAGGGGCATGCCGAGCCGCGGCGCCAGCACGGCGACATCGAGCCGACCGTCGGCCGCCCGCGCCGTCTCGGGCAACGGCACGCAGATGTCGCCCTTGCACGCCCCCTCCGGCTTCACCACCCACCCCGTGCGGGCGGCAAACTCGTCGGGGTCCACCTTCAGGTCGTCCAGGAGCACAGCGCGAGGGTACTGCGGGGCCGGCGGGATTTCGCCGGGCCCACACGCAATCCACTGCCGTCCGTCGTCCGTAGGCAAGGCACGGGTCGACACAAGGGGGCACATCCATGATCGGCATGAGGACACTCGCACTTACGGCCGCGACGGTCCTGGCCGCCGCCGGCGGAGCAGCATCGGTCGCGTCCAGTGGCCCGGCGGGGGCGACGACCGCGGTGGCCTACCCGCCCCCCACGTCGACGACATCGATCACCATGGCACCGGCGGCGTCGACGACGGTGACCACCAAGTCCAACCCGACCTTGGGGGAGATCCTGGCCGACAGCCGGGCGATGACCGTCTACACCCTGACCAACGGGAACGCACCGGTTCTCTGCACGGGGACCTGCGCCACGTTCTGGCCTCCTGTCACCGTCCCGGCGGGGACCTCTCCGACCGCCCCGCCGGGGGTCAGCGGTGTCTCAACGGTTCAGAACCCCAACGGCGACCAGGTCACCTACCAGGGCCTGCCCCTGTACGACTTCTCCCAGGACACCACCCCGAGCGACGCCAACGGCGAGGGGATCAACTCGTTCGGCGGGGTCTGGCACGTCGTCAAGCTGCCTGCCTGCACGGCCGGACCGTCCTCGCCGGCGCCATCCGGAAAGGTCGGCCGGGTGGCCGGCGCCACCCGGGACGGCACGGCCATCGGTGCCAGCCAGGCGGCGTTCCCGAACGCCGGGTCGGCGGGTGCGGTCGTCCTGGCGTCGAACGCCAACTTCCCCGATGCCCTGGCCGGTACGCCACTGGCGGTCGCCAAGCACGGGCCGGTGCTGTTGACGACCCCGTCGGGCCTCGACCCGGCCGTGGCCACCGAGGTGTCCCGAGTGCTTCCCAAGGGGGGCACGGTCTTCCTCCTGGGTGGGTCGGGTGCCCTGGCTTCGTCGATCGACGCTCAGGTGCAGGCCATGGGGGACGTTCCCCAGCGCCTCGCCGGCACCGACCGGTTCTCGACGGCGACCGCCATCGCCAACGCCCTCGGCAACCCCTCGGTCATCCTCGAGGCGACCGGTACCGACTTCGCCGACGCGTTGTCGGCCGGCGCGGCGGCGGCCAAGGCGGGCGGGGCAGTGCTGTTGACCAACGGCTCCACCCAGTCGCCGGCCACGGCGGCATACCTGTCGGCCCATCCGGCCGACAAGTCCACCGCCGTGGGAGGGCCGGCCGCCGCCGCCGATCCGTCCGCCGTCGCCGTGTCCGGGCCGGACCGGTTCGCCACGGCCGTGATGGTCGCCCAGCACTTCTTCACCTCCCCGGCCACGCTCGGGTTCGCATCGGGGCTGGCGTTCCCCGATGCCCTGGCCGGCGGCGGCGCCATCGGCGCCACCGGTGGTCCGATGCTCCTCGTCCCGGCGTGCGGCTCGCTCCCGTCGGCCCTGGCCTCCTACCTCGGATCGTCGACCGGCGTGACCTCCGGCTCGCTGTACGGGGGGACTTCGGCCGTGGGCGATGACGTGCTCGCCGAGCTCGAGTCGGCGGTCTGACGCCGAGCCCTGGCCCCTCGCCGGGGCCAGGGCTTCAGCGGTAGGCGTCCATGCCGAGGTGCACGGCCAGGCCGACACCGGCACAGGCGATGAGCACCCGCAGTGGAGCGGCCGGGACCTTGCGCACGATCGCCGGCCCGAGCCGCCCTCCGACCAGGAACCCGGCGGCCAGGGGCACGACAGCCGACCAGCGGACCGAGCCGAAGAGGACGAAGGTCACCGCCGCCACCCCGTTGGCCAGTCCGAGCAGCAGGTTCTTCAGGGCGTTGCTGCGGGCCAGCGACTCCGTGGTGCTCCAGAGCAGGACGGCGAGGAGGAGCACGCCGGCGGCCGCGCCGAAGTAGCCCCCGTAGACGGCGATGAGGAACACCCCGGCGGCCAGCAGCCAGGTTGCGTGCTGCTGGTCCGCAGGCGCGTGTGGGCGTGGGGCCCGCCGGATGAGGATCGCCAGTGACGCCAGGCCGATGAGCCACGGCACGATGAGGGCGAAGGCGCTCGACGACGTGACCAGCAGCAGGACCCCGCCGGTGACGCCACCGAGGACGGAGATGCCGCAGAGCCGCCGGGCCCTCGGCAGTTGGTCGTGCAGCTCCGGGCGCGACCCCGAGATCGACCCGATGCTGCTGAAGACGAGGGCGACCGTGTTGGTGACGTTCGCCGCCACCGGCGCCAGCCCCACCGCCAGGAGAGCGGGATAGCTGACGAGCGAGGCCAACCCCGCCACGCTCCCCGTCAGGCCGCCGCCGAAGCCGGCGACCAGCAGCCAGAGTGAGTCGAGAGAGCCCATCAGACAGCATGGAGGGCCCACAGCTCGGCCAGGAGACCGCAGGTCGCCACGAGTGCGGGCACTCCCGTCGAGGCGCCTTGGCGCTTGCCGGCCAGCGCCGCCGCCAGGTCCCCGGCGTCCGTCAGGACGCCCATGGCCGCCCACATCCGCACCGATGACGGTGAGCCGGCGCCGGGCCTGGCGGCCAGCAGTCCGCCCACGCCGAGGGTGACCTCACGGACGGCGAAGCTGCGCGTCATCAGGATCTCGCTCCCCTGGGCCTCCGGTCGCCGGCTCAGGCGGGCGGGAGCCACGGCGAAGGCGGCGCCGATCCCCAGCCGCATCCCGGCGAGGACTCCGACGACGCGACGCGGGGTGACCTTCACCCCCGCTGACCGTAGCCCGCCAGCCCAACCATAAGACACTTGTCGATCGCCCAATACCCATAGTACGATGGGCAAGTGCCACCAGTGGTCCCACCGGTCACCGACGAGGACAACCGCTTCTTCTGGCAGGGTGTCGGCGAGGGACGGCTCCTGCTCCAGCGGTGCAGCGCCTGTGGATCCCTCCGGCACCCGCCGGGGCCGATGTGCCCGGACTGCCTCTCGCTCGAATGGGACGCCGTCGAGGCGTCGGGTCGGGGCACGGTCTACTCGTGGGTGCTCTCCCATCATCCGACGGCGCCGGACGCGGAGCCGCGGATCGTGGTGCTCGTGGATCTCGAGGAGGGCGTCCGCCTGGTGGCCAACCTGCGGGGTCTGCCGTGGTCGGAGGTCACCAACGACCTCCCCGTCGAGGTCTTCTTCGACGACGTCGACGAGGTGGCTCTGCCCCAGTTCCGGCCGGTCCGGTGACGGACGCCGTCATCGCCGGCATTGGCCAGACCGAGTTCTCGAAGGACTCGGGGCGGAGCCCGCTCCAGCTGGCGGTCGAGGCGTCCCATGCGGCGATCGCCGACGCCGGGCTGACGCCGGCCGACATCGACGGGTCGGTGACCTTCCAGCAGGATGCCAACGACGAGCTGCCGGTGATGACCAACCTCGGCATCCCCCAGCTGGGGTTCAGCTCCCGCACCCGGGGCGGTGGTGGCGGGTCGTGCGCCACCATCCAGCACGCCGCCGCCGCCGTCACCTCTGGCCAGGCCCGAGCCGTGCTCGTCTGGCGGGCGTTCAACGAGCGGTCCCGCCATCGCTTCGGGCAACCGAGGCCGCGCCCGCGCGACCCGGCCTGGGACTTCTACCTCCCCTTCGGCCTGGACACGCCGGCCAAGGCCTACGGCCTGGCCTTCCAGCGGTACATGCACCGCTACGGCCTCACCAATGCCGACTTCGGGCTCTACGCCGTCGTCGCCCGCCAGTACGCGGCGACCAACCCCAACGCCTGGTTCTACAAGCGGCCCATCACCATCGACGACCACCAGGCCTCGCGGTGGATCGTCGAGCCCCTCCTGCGCCTGCTGGACTGCTGCCAGGAGAGCGACGGCGGCGTGGCCCTGGTCGTCACCGGCGCGGAACGGTCGGCGGACCTCCCGCACGGGGCGGTTCGCATCGCCGCCGCCAGCGCCTCCAACCTGCGGGGCGGGGATGAGATGTTCAACTACTACCACCCGGATCTGACCGCCTTTGCAGAAGCGAAGGCGCTGGCCCATGACCTCTGGTCACGCAGTGGCTATGGGCCGTGGGACATGGACGTGGCCATGATCTACGAGAACTTCAGCCCGATCGTCTTCCTGCAACTCGAGGCGTTGGGGTACTGCGGCCCAGGCGAGGCGCGCGACTTCATCGCCGGGGGTGCCATCGGGCCCGGCGGCCGCATCCCCGTCAACACCAACGGCGGCCTGCTCGGGGAGGGCTACATCCACGGCATGAACAACATCCTCGAGGCCGTCCGCCAACTGCGGGGCACGGCCCCCAACCAGGTCGCCGGCGCCGAGCGGGTGCTGGTTGCCGCCGGCCGCAGCGGCCTCGTCCTCGACCGGGCCTGACCGTCCGACCGTCCGACCGTCCGACAAAGGAACGATCCCATGCCCGAGCGCCTCATCTCCGCCGACTCCCACGTGAGCATCTCCCATGACCAGATCAAGGCCCACCTGGCGTCCAAGTGGCACGGCGCCTACGACCAGGCCCAGGAGGCCTTCGCCGCCCGGATGAGCGCCATGGGCGCGGGACGCGCCAACACGGCGGCGATGCGGGCCAACCCGCACGCGGCGTTCACCCGGGCCGGCTACCGCGACGGCACCGAACGACTCAAGGACATGGACATCGACGGTGTGGACACCGAGGTCGTCTACTCCGAGGTCAGCGCCTTCCGGTACCTGGGGGACATGACCGGTGGCACCGCCGAGGCGACTCAGGCGTTCAACCAGGTCCTCGCCGAGTACGCCGCCGCCGACCCCAAGCGGCTGGTGGTCTCCTACCAGATCCAGATCAACGACGTCGATGCCGCCGTCTCCGAGGTCGGGCGGATCGCTTCGGAGGGCGGGAAGTCGCTCCAGCTCCCGGTGTTCCCGACCGAGCTGGGCCTGCCCGACTACTACGACGAGCGCTACTACCCGCTGTGGGCGGCCATCGAGGAGACGGGCCTCCCCATCTGCTGCCACATCGGGCTCAACACCAACCTCGACGACCTCACCCGGCGCGACCCGACCCCCCAGAAGGGCGTCATGGTGCCCATGACCGCCCTGACGACGGCCGAGGCCTTCGGCATGTGGATCCTCACCGGGACCCTCGAGCGCTTCCCGGACCTCAAGCTGGTGTTCGTCGAGCCCGGGCTCGGATGGATCCCCTGGTACCTCGACATCATCGACGACATGGTCAAGCGTCAGGGCTACACCTTCCCGGCCATCTCCGAGCTGCCGAGCACGTACTTCCACCGGAACATCTGGCTCACCTACATCGACGAGCCCGACGCCATCCACCTGCTCCGCCACCGCATCGGCGTCGACAACATCATGTGGTCGACCGACTACCCCCACCCGGTCACGAGCTGGCCCGACTCCCGGGCCCTCGTCGACCGCTCCTTCGAGGGCGTCCCCGATGACGAGCGCAGCGCCATCCTCAGCGGCAACGCCGCCAAGGTGTGGAGCCTGTGACCCCCAGATCGCAGCCGACGGCAACCGCCGCCGCCAGGCCGGCCGGGCCGTACCTCGACAAGACCACCCTGGTGCGGGTGGCGGCCGACATCGCCGACCGCGACGGCTGGTCCAACCTCACCTTGTCCGGAGTGGCCAAGGCGGTCAACCGCCACGTGACGTCCCTCTACGCCCACGTCGACGGCCTGGAGGCGCTCCGCCGGGAGGTGACCCTCCTGGCCCTCGACGAGGTCGCCGACGAGGTCTGGGCGGCCGTCCTCGGTCGCGTCGGGGAGCAGGCCCTGGTCGCCATCGCCGGCGTCGAGCGTGCCTATGCCCTCGAGCACCCCGGGCGCAACGCGGCGATGTTCACCCACCCGCGGTCGGGCGACGAGGAGTACCGGGCCCGCGGCCGGCGACTGGCCGAGCCCATCCGGGCCACGTTCCGGTCCTTCGGCCTCGACGACCAACAGGTGGTGCTGGCCCACAGCGTGTTCAGCTCGGCCCTCCGGGGGCTGGTGATGGCCGAGGTCACCGACACGCTCCCCTTCGCCGACGTCGACCAGGCGCACGCGGAGCTGATCCAGGTGTTCGTGGCCGCCCTCTCCACCGGCCACTGGCCCAGCCAGGCCTGACGATGGAGCCTTCCGGCGTCCTCGACGGGTTGGAGGTCCTCGATCTGTCGTGGGGCATCGCCGGCCCCATGACCACGATGATGCTGGCCGACAACGGCGCACGGGTCACGAAGCTCGACCGGCCGGCCGGAGATCCCTTCGCCGGCCAATCGGGATACGTGGTGTGGCAGCGCGGCAAGGCCCGGGGCACGGTGGACCTGGCCGATCCGGCCCAGCGCGACGCCTTCGTGAACTTGGCGTCGACGGCCGACGTCGTCGTCGAGTCGTTCTCGCCAGGGACGACCCGGCGGTTGGGCATCGACCACGCCACCCTCAGCGCCGCCAATCCGGGGCTGATCTACTGCTCGATCACCGGCTACGGGCGCGACAACCAGCACAGCGAGCGCCCGGGCTACGACGCCCTCGTGGCCGCCCGCACGGGACTGCTCTACGACCACCGCGGCCGTCCGGGGACGCCGATGGAGCTCATCGGTGGGCGCCCCGGCCCGCATCCGGAGTTCGGCGCCCCCGAGGGTTTGACACGGGGTGCGGCGCGCCCGGGACCGCTGTTCCCGCGCTCGACCTGGCCGAGCCTCGGGGCCGCGTTCCTCGCGTCCCTCGGCATCAGCGCCGCCCTGCGAGCGCGCGAGGTGACGGGCGCCGGCCAGTGGGTCGAGACGTCACTCCTCGAGGGAGCCCTGGCGGCGGTCGCCCTCAACTGGCAGCGGGTCGAGGATCCCGATGCGCCGCTCTACTGGATGTGGCCGGTGGACGCCCGGTCGATCGAGGGGCTCTTCGAGTGCGCCGACGGGCGGTGGGTCCACCACTGGACCGTGCGGCCGAGTTGGGTGAGGACCATGGCGGCCGGAGACGAGCTCGGCGGAGCCGACCTCGACCACCGCTACCGCGACGACCCCGATCGCATCGGCATGGAGGCCGCGGATCTGCTGGCGGGCTACTTCCTCTACCCGGAGCTGGCGGAGGCGTTCCGGCGCTTCCCGTCCGCCGACTGGGTCCGGATCGGCGAGAGGACGGGGATGGGCATCGCCCTCGTCCGGAGCCCAGCCGAGGCGCTGGCCGACCCCTCGTTCCTGGCCGACGGATGTGTCGTCGAGCTCGACCATCCCGACCACGGGCGCATCCGCCACGTCGGCAACGTGCTCGAGTTCTCGGCCACACCGGGCGGCGTCCGAACGTCAGTCCCGCCGGCGGTCTCGCGACGCCCACCCCGGCCCACCGCGACGTCCTTGGGCGCGCCGCTCGACGGGGTGCGCGTGGTCGATCTCGGCCTCGGGGTCGCCGGCCCGTTCGGGCCCAAGATGCTCGCCGACCTGGGTGCCGAGGTCATCAAGGTCCATGCTCTGCACGACGGGTTCTGGGCCGGCACCCACATGGGCCTCGGCACCAACCGCGGCAAGCGGAGCATCGCCGTGAACCTCAAGCAGCCCAAGGGCATCGAGATCCTCCACGCCCTGATCGACCGAGCCGACGTGGTGTCCACCAACTGGCGGCCCGGGGCGGCCGCCCGCCTGGGCATCGACTACGAGACGCTCCGCGCCCGCCATCCCGGTCTGGTGTTCTGCAACACCCGCGGGTACGAGAAGGGGCCGCGGTCGGAGCTGCCGGGCACCGACCAGACCGCCAACGCCCTGTGCGGGACCGAATGGGAGGACGGCGCCTGCGACACCGGGAACCCACCGGTCTGGAGCCGCAGCGGGATGGGCGACACCGGCAACGCCCTCCTCGCCGCCATCGCCGTCACCCAGGCCCTCTACCACCGCGAGCGCACCGGGCGAGGGCAGGCGGTGAGCACCTCCATCGTCAACGCCTGCCTGCTCAACACGTCGTACGCGTGGATCCATGCCGATGGCACCCCTGGTGACTGGGATCACGTCGACGCCGGGCAGTACGGGCTCGGCCCCTACTACCGCCTCTACGAGGTCTGCGACGGGTGGGTGTTCGTGGCCGCCGTGACCGAGGACGAGCGTCGCCGCCTGCACGACGCCCTGCGGGTCGACGTCGACCACCTCGCCGAGGAGCTGGCCACCCGATCGGCGATCGACGCCTTCAAGGCGCTCGACGCCGCCGGCGTCCCCGTCGAGATCGTCAACGAGAGCTTCTGCCGCGAGCTGTTCGACGACCCCGAGGCCCGCTCCGCCGGCCTCATCGCCACCACCCACGCCGGCAACGTCGGGCGGTTCGAGGACGCCGGCCTGCTGGTGCACTTCTCGGCGACACCCGGCATCGTCCAACGGGGCCCGTGCCTGTGCGGGGAGCACACCCGGGAGATCCTGCAGGAGCTCGGCTACGCCGACGCCGACATCGACGAGCTGGCCGCCGAACGGGTTGTCCTCATCTGATCAACTGGGTCCCGATGGTGAGCGTCGGGTCCGGGCTGTGGTGGCCGTCGACATCGTGAGGACATCGGACTCGCTCCCCCCCCGTCTCCAGAGGACGGTCGTGGTCACGGCCCGTAGCGAGGGACCGAGGCTGGGCTTCAGCCCCAAGCTCGTCGTGATCGCGTTGTTCGGAGTCCTGGTCCGCACCATGCTGATGCTGACGGTCACCAGGCACAAGGACCTCGGCTTCGACGCTGCCTACTACAGCCTTTTGGCCAGGGCGCTGGCGCACGGCCACGGCTTCGTCGATCCATTCGCCCTGTACATCGGGCATCGAGTGAGACCGACGGCGCTCTACCCTCCCGGTTACCCAGTCGTCCTGGCCGCGTTCGCCCGGGTCGGCATGGGGTCGCGCACGTGGCGTCTCTTCGTCGGCTGCGGACTCGGGGGGGTCAGCATCGTGCTCTGCGGGCGCCTCGCCCGGCACTTTCTCAGCGAGCGGCCCAGCCTCGTCGTCGCCGCCCTCGCCGCGGTGTATCCGATGCTCGTCGGAGCCGACGCCTCAGGGATGTCCGAGGCGCTCTACCTGCCCCTCATACTGGTTGCGCTGCTCCTGGCGATGCGGTGCTCCGGGCCCCGAGCCTGGCCCTGGGCCCTCCTGGGCGTCACGATCGGCCTGGCGGCGTTGACCAGAGACGAGGGTCTTGTGTACCTCTTCGTCTTGGCGATCCCGAGCGCCATCGTCGCAGAAGGCACGGCGCTGAGGAGGGCAGCGCTTTTCGGTCTGACCGCCGTCGGCGTGGTGGGCGTGCTGGCGCCGTGGATGATCCGGAACGACTTGGCGTTCGGTCACCCGGTGTTGATCGCCAACAGCTCTTCGACCACGTTGGGAGGGGCGAACTGTCGCGACACGTACTACGGGGGCCGGCTGGGCTCTTGGTCCTACCCGTGCCTGAACGCTCACCGTCCAGGCGCGGCACGGCTGAGCGAGACCACGTTGAACGACCAGATCCGCCGCGAAGGCCTGTCGTACATGGAGCACCACGCTGCTCGCGTCCCGTTCGTGGTCCTCGTCCGTCTGGTGCGAACGTACGGTCTGTACGACGACACCCGCGCCTACGCCGCGGACCTGGGGGCTTGGTTCACGCTCGGCTGGTTGATGTACCTGGCCCTGCTCCCGTTCGCCATCGTCGGAGCAGTTGTGATCCGTCGGCGGCGCGCTGACCTTCAGGCTCAGGAGCTCGTCGCCCTGCTCGCCCCCGTCGTGGCGGTCACGCTCGTGACGATCGCCTCGTACGGCAGCCCCCGGTTTCGCATTGCTGCTGAGCCGGTGGTTCTCGTGCTGGCCGTGGTCGGCGGCGGCGCACTCGTGCGGCACCATCGCCCTCGCCGAGATCGCTTCGTCAGCCGGTCAGGGCTCGGCGCTCGATGAGCCCTGGCCCATCGGAGCCCGGGCTTGGCGGTAGTAGGAACGCCAGATGATCCGGTGCACCGGGATCCACTTGGGGATGGAGCGGATCCCGGGGATGAATGGCACGGCGACGAACGCCAGGGTGAGGAGGGCCATGACCGCCCAGACGAGGGCGTCGGCGTTCCCGGAGTGGTTGAACGGCTTGATCTGGTACCAGAAGGTGTAGAGCCACAGCCAGGCCTGGCCGGGGTACCGGCCGGTTTCGTTCATGATCCCCCACTGGTTCCCGGCCAGGTGCTGGTCGCGGGCCAGCCCGGCCAGGTAGGTGCCGTCAGCCAGGAAGAGCAGGGGCTTGGTGTAATCGGTCCGGTAGAAGCCGCCCTGGGCCAGGAGGGCGCCGTCGAGGCCGCCGCTGCGGGCCAGCGCCAGGAGCTGACCGGTCATCAGCGGGACGGGGCCGTAGTCGCCTGCCGAGACCCGGGAGGGGTTGCCGTCAGGGACCTTGGCCAGGGCATCGCCGTAGGCCGTGGCCCACTTGACCTGCTGGTCCGGGGTGGCGCCGTCGTAGGCGGCGAGGGCGGCGGTAAGGTCGGGCGCCCCGGGGATGGCCCGGAGCGGGCGCAGGACGAAGTCGGTGGCCGAGTCGACCGGCTCGGTGACACCGGCCCAGCGCTGCAGGGCGAGCGGGCCCAGCTTCTGGCCTGGGCCCGCCCGGTTGTACGGGGCGCCGTACATGGCCGATCCGCTGGTGCCGGCCAGCTCGGCGACGGCGGTGGCCACGAAGTCGCTCGGGGCGGCGACGGACCAGCTGGCCAGGCTGACGGACTTGTCGTCGGGCGAGCTGAACACGGCAGCCAGCGCCACCGTCAGCAGCGCCACCACGCCGAGGGCGACGACGAACTCCTTGATCAGGTCGTAGGGCCGCGTCGGGCCCTGCCATTTGCCGTCGACGAGCTGGTCCTGGGCGACGTCCCCCGCCGCGGTCGGGCGGTCAGCGGTGAGTGTCACGGCGCCACCGGCACATCCTCCGGCCGCCGCTCACCGTCGTGGAGGTCAGCATCGGCCGGGAAGGGGGGCACCACGCCTCGGCGCCGTACGAGGAGGATGTGCAGGACGATGAGTGCCCCCACGACGAGGGGGAGCAGCAGGATGTGGAACATCATCATCTGGCCGTAGTTCAAGACGTTGAACCAGGCCCCGATGCCCACCGAGTTGATGCCGTCCTTGGCCTGGGTGGCGATCCATTGTGAGTCGAAGTTGGACTGGATGAGGTAGCCGGTGAAGGCCGTGCCGACCGAGGACACGAAGGCGACGGCGCCCGTCACCCACGTCATCGCCCGACGCCCCCTCCATGCCGCCATCCAGAACTTGCCCCACAGGTGGATGACCATGAAGAAGAAGAACAGCTCCACGCTCCACAGGTGCAGGCTGTTGAAGAACAGGCCGACCGCGGACGTGTGGTACCACTGCGGGCCCTTCAGGGCGATCACCCCGCCGGAGAGGAGGATGACCACGAAGGCGGCGGTGCACAAGACCCCGAACACGTAGATCCACGACGCCACGTAGGCGGGCTGGTGGTCCGGGAGGAGCTCGTCCGGCGGGAACGCCCCCTCGGCCCGTTGCCGCAGTCGGGTGGTCCACATCCGATCGGGCTCGGTGCGGCTGTGGGCGCTCACTGCCCGCGCCGCCCCTTCGGGAACGGCACCGCCAGCGCCAGCACGAACACGGTGATCATCAGGGCGATCACGATGACGTTGGCGAGCGACAGCTGGACCACGCCCCAGTGGATGTAATAGGGCCTCTTGTTGAGGTCGACGGCGGCGGCCAGGAGGCCCCCCGTCGCCTCGGTCACCGGGATTCCCATTGCGACGCTCCTTTGAGCACTCGCTGAGGGCGCCACCGGGGTCCGGAGCAACGCGTGAGGCACAGGGTCGTCCGACGACCCGCACGGGAGTGTAGCTCCCCGCGGGTCGACCGGCGCGGTGGTTCAGGCCGGCGCGAGGGCGATGAGCTCGTCGATGGCTGGGGGCCACGGATGCGGCGAAGAGGAAGCCTTGCCGACGCTCGCAGCCGAGGTCGGTCAGGATTCGGCGCTGTCCCTCGGTCTCGATTCCCTCGGCGACAACGATGAGGTCGAGCGCATGGGAGAGGTCGATGATGCCCTCGACGATGGCGCGTTGGCGCTGATCGCGTTCGAGCTCGCGCTGAAGGACTGGTCGATCTTGACGAAGTCGAGGGGGAAGCGGCTGAGGTAGGCGAGCGATGTCCGCTCCGCGGCGTTCGTCGCCGAAGCGCACCGGCAATCGGCCGAGGTGGCTGGGAGCGGCCACGCGGTCACCGATCAGGCCTTCATCGACGCCATTTCGACCGAAGAGGAGTGAGACGGGGCGAGATCTGGACCGCGGCGGCCGGCTCCGGATACGCGGGCAAGCCGCGCCCGGTCGTGATCATCCAGGACGATCGGTTTGACGCCACCAACTCGATCACGGTGTCCGCCTTCACGACCGACCCCACCGAGGCTCCCTTGATTCGGTTGCAGGTGGAACCGAGCGACGTGAACGGACTGCGCGAGCCGAGCAACCTGATGGTCGACAAGATCACCACCGTCCCCCGATCGAAGCGCGGCGATCGGGTTGGGCGCCTCGCCGGCGAGGACATGGTCAGGCTTGATCGTGCCATCGTCGTGTTCCTGGGACTGGCCGGATCCTGAGCTTCAGCTTCGCTGCGACGTCCCCAACTGGCCGACGAGCCCGGCTTCAACGAGGCGGGACGCACGCCGACCAACCGTCGATCAACGCTTCCTTGAGGGCCTTCTTGCTGACGCAGTTCAACCGGATCAGGACGGCGGGGTAGCCATCGAAGTGGGGGATCGTGAAGAACGCCTGCGGGTTGGCGGCCAGGACGGCCTCCTTCTCGCCGAGGTGGGACACGGAGACGGCCAGGATCGGCCCCTCGGGCGGCCCCGCCTCGCCGAAGCGCCGGACGTCCGCCTTGCTGAACGGCCGCTCCCAGGCAAACGCCTTCCCGGCGACGAACCACGTGCGGTTGCCGTGGCGCTCGCCTTCGGTGACCTCCGGCAGGGCCAGGGCCAGGCGGGCGGCGTCAGCGACGGTGGCCATGCCGCAGGGTAGCGCCGTCCCACCCGGGCACTTCCGCTGTCCCACGGGTCGGGTTTATGGTTGGGCCCATGGCCCGCATCGAGATCCCCGCCGGCGAGGGTGGCGATGCCGTGATGATGTGGTCGCTCCGGCCGGAGATGGGCCGGGCGGTCGGGCGGCTCACCGAGCGCGTCTACCACTCGAGCATCCTCGACGTCCGCGTCCGCGAGGCCGCCCGCATGCGGATCGCCCAGCTCAACGACTGTCCGGTCTGACTGAACTTTCGGGCTGCGTCGGTGGCGCAGCAGGGCATGACCGAGGACTTCTACCGTCATGTCGGCGACCAGCACGCCCGGGACGGGTACTCGCTCCCCGAGCAACTGGCCATCGAGTACGCCGAGCGCTTCGCCCTCGACCACACGGGCATCGATGACGCCTTCTTCGCCCGCCTCCACCAGGAGTTCACCGATGCCGAGATCCTCGACCTGTCGATCTGCCTCGCCCACTTCCTGGGCCAGGGCCGGCTGCTCCGGGTCCTCGGCATCGACCAGACCTGCCAGCTCGACGTGTAGGGAGGTGAGCCGATGACCGTCCAGAGCCGCACCGCCAGCACGGGACAGCCGGCGCCCGACTTCCGCCTGACCGACCAGCACGGGGTCGAGTTCCACCTCGCCGGCGCCGGCCGGCCGGTCGTGCTCGTCTTCCTCCGCGGCTTCGGTTGACCGTTCTGCCGCCGGCACCTCTCGCAGTTGCGGGACGACATCGGGCGATTCGAGCAGGCGGGCGCCACCGTGGTCGCCGTGGCCCCGGACTCAGCTGACGGGGTGGCCAAGTTCGTGAAGACGAACCCGTACCCGTTCCACCTGCTGGCCGACACCGACCACGTCGTCTTCGACGCCTACGACGTGGTCAACACCTTGATGAGCCTCGGTCAACGCCCGGCGGTGTTCATCGTGGACGGCGCCGGGATCGTCCGCTTCGACGCCATCGGCACCCAGCAGTGGCAGATCGCGTCCAACGACGAGGTCATCGCCGCCGTCGGCCGCGTCTAGAGATCCGGCGGGAGGCGGGCTTCCCGGAGGTCGACGCGAGCTCCACGCATCGGCACCCCCTCGCGGAGCAACCGTTCCCGCTGGGTGGTGCCCTTGGGCAGGCTGCCGTCGGCTCGGACCACCCGGTGCCAGGGGAGATCCTGGGCGGTGGCCAGGACGTGCCCGACCAGCCGCGGCGCCCGGGGGTCGATGTCGCCGTAGGTGCGGACGAACCCCTCGGGGATGGCCCGCACCCGCTCGACGATCTGGGCCCTCCGCGGATCGCTGGTCGCCTCCACGGCTCAGGATCATCCCACCCCGGGCGAGGCGGGTCAGGCGTCGCGCCGGACGACCATGACACCGGCCGCCACCAGGACGACCGCGGCGTAGGCGCAGAACACGCCGAATCCGGCCCATGGCGACAGCGTCGACCCGCCGCGGACCGTCCGGAAGACGGCCTGGCCGGCATTGCTGGGCAGGTACTTGCCGATGGCGTTGCCCCATGAGGCGGGAAGGGCCAGGACCACGCCGGGTAGGACGAAGATGAGCCCGAACACGGCGGCGATGGCACCGGCGCTGTGGCGGATCAAGGCCCCCATCCCGAGGGCCAGCAGGCCGATCACCGCCAGGTAGAGCCCGGCTCCGATCACCGATCGCAGCACGTTGGGGTCACCGATGTGGGCCTCGATGTGCTGGGACGACAAGATCGCCTGGCCGACGAAGAAGGCGGCGAAGCTCGAGACGAGGCCGACCACTGCGGCGCTCAGACCGAAGACCCCCGCCTTGACGGCCAGGACCGTCTTGCGTTGCGGAACGGCACCGAACGTCGTGCGGATCATGCCGGTGGAGTACTCCGCGGTGATGACCAGGACGCCCAGCACCCCAATGGCGAGCTGCGCCAGCATGACGCCGTTGAGGCTGAACGAGGTCGGGTTGAAGGTTGCCTTGTCGACCGCGCTGAGCGTGGAGTACCGACCGATGTAGATGGAGCACAGCAGGGCCGAGAGCCCGACCATGGACACGGCGGCGACCAGCAGGGTCCAGTACGTGGAGCGGACCGAGCGGAGCTTGGTCCATTCCGATCGGACCACGTCGGGGACGATGGGCCGCGACGTGTCGGGCCGGGCCAGCGGGGCGAGGGTGAGTGTGGTGTCGGTCATGTCAGGCAGCCTTTGTGTCGATTGAGCGGGTGGTCGATGGGGAGCCGTGATACTCGACGCTGTCGCGGGTGAGCTCCATGAACGCTTCCTCGAGGGAGGCGTTCTGGGGGGCCAGCTCGTGCAGGGTGATGCCGTGGGCGGCGGCGAGGTCTCCGATGGCCGCCTCCCCCACTCCCGTGACGGTGCAGGCACCGCCTCGGTCGGTCTCGACGGCGGCGCCCCCGTTGGTCAGGAGCGTGGCCAGCCGTTGGATCTCGGGCGACCTGACCCGGACGCGGTTGAGGGAGCTGTGCTCGATGAACTCGGCGACGCTGGACTCGGCCATGAGCCGGCCGCGTCCGATGACGATCAGATGATCGGCGGTGAGGGCCATCTCGCTCATCAGGTGGCTGGAGACGAACACGGTCCGCCCTTCGGCGGCCAGGGATCGCATCAGGTTGCGGATCCAGACGATGCCCTCCGGGTCGAGGCCGTTGACGGGCTCGTCCAGGATGAGGACGCCGGGGTCGCCCAGGAGGGCGGCGCCGATGCCGAGGCGCTGCCCCATCCCGAGGGAGAAGGCGCCGGCCCGCTTGTGGGCGACCGACGTCAGCCCCACGATCTCCAGCACCTCGTCCACCCGCCGGCGGCTGATCCCGTTGGACTGGGCCAGGCAGAGCAGGTGGTTGTAGGCGGTGCGGCCCGGATGGATGCCTCGCGCCTCGAGCATGGCGCCGACGTCGAACAGGGGCCGGTGATGCTGGCCGTAGGCCCGTCCGTCCACGGTGACCGTGCCCGCCGTCGGCGCGTCGAGGCCCATCACCATGCGCAGGGTGGTGGACTTCCCCGCCCCGTTGGGGCCGAGGAACCCGGTCACCCGACCGGGCTGGACGTCGAAGTCGAGGTCGTCGACGGCCAGCGTCGTCCCGTATCTCTTCGTCAATCCACGAGCTTCGATCATGTTCTGCTCCCGTCTCACGGGCCGTCCCGGGGGGCCGGCCTCACACGACACGATGAGCGCTTCCACACCCCGTGTCGTCGCCCTGGGAGCCAAACCCGGCGTACACCCGGCGATGTAGACAGCGGGCCGGATCGGCCGGGGCGTACCCCCCACGGCTCAGCCCTAGGAGCGACCGGGGGCCGATGCGCTCAGCCCCAGCGGCTCTTAACCTCGGGAGCGTGGACGTCGGCGCCCCTCTTCCGTTCTCCCAGCGGATCACCCCCCGCCAGTGGCTCCTGACCGATGTCGTCTGGGCCGTCCTCATCACGGCGGCCACGATCGCCGCCGTCGTCACCGGCCACAGTGGCGCACCCGACGGTCGGGGATGGGACGCCGTCCGGGTGGTGGTGACCCTCGTCCTCGGCGGGATCCTGCCCTTGCGGCGCGCCCACCCCCGCCCCGTGTCGGGGGGCACGGCCATCCTCGTCGCCCTGCTCGTCGCCCTGGGCGTCCACGGCCCGGTCACGATCGTCGCTGCGCTGGCGCTCTACACCGTGACCGCCACGAGCGACCGGCGCCTCCCGGTCCCCACCATCGCCGCGGCCATCGGGGTCGTCGGCGTCGGCGCCCTCGTCGCCCCCGGGGGCCCGGACTGGGGCGCCGCCCTGTCCGGCCCGGCGGTCATGCTGGTCGGCTGGCTGGCCGGCGAAAACGCCCGCACCCGGCGGGCGTACGCCCGGGCGGTCGCCGAGCGGGCCGCCGAGCGGGAGCACGAGCGGGAGGAACGCGCCCAGCGGGCGGCCGCCGACGAACGGGTGCGGATCGCCCGCGAGCTGCACGACGTCGTCGCCCACGCCATGAGCGTGGTGGCCGTGCGCGCCGGCGTGGCCCGCGTCGTGCTCGACGCCCAGCCCGAGGAGGCACGCGACGCCCTCGGCATCATCGAGACCACCAGCCGGAGGGCCCTCCAGGAGATGCGCCTGATCGTCGACGTCCTCCGCCAGGGCGAGGAGCCCGGCGCCGACCTCGGGCCGGCCCCCGGGCTCGGCGACATCGACCAGCTCATCGAGCGCGTCGGCCAGGCAGGGGTCCGCGTCGAGACCCGCACAGAGGGCACGAGCCGGGCCCTTCCGGCGGGCGTGGATCTGTCGGCCTACCGGATCATCCAGGAGGGGCTGACCAACGTCGTGCGCCACGCCGGCCCCTCCACCGCCCACCTGCGGCTGACCTACAAGCCGGACGAGCTCGAGATCGAGCTCTCCGACGACGGCGGACGGCACCCGAGGTCCCCGAATGGCGACCGGACGCCGGGCGGCGGCCACGGGCTGGTCGGGATGAAGGAGCGGGTCGCCCTCTACGGGGGGCGGTTCAGCGCCGGCCCCACCGCTGACGGCTTCACGGTCCTCGTCCAGCTCCCGATCATCGAGGACCGGCCGTGACCATCGGCGTGGTGATCGCCGACGACCAGGGGCTGGTGCGCGGGGGCTTCCGGGTCCTCATCGACGCCGCCGACGACATGCACGTCGTCGGGGAAGCCGCCGACGGGGCCCAGGCCGTCTCGCTCACCCGTGAGCAGCATCCAGACGTCGTCCTCATGGACATCCGCATGCCCGGCGTCGACGGGATCGAGGCCACCCGGCGCATCAAGGCCGACGACTCGACGTCGACGGTCAACGTCTTGATCCTGACCACCTTCGACCTCGACGAGTACGTCTACGCCGGACTGCGGGCCGGTGCCAGCGGCTTCATGCTCAAGGACACCTCGCCCGAGGAGCTCCTCGCCGGGATCCGCGTCATCGCCGCCGGCGATGGCCTCCTCTCGCCGTCCGTGACCCGCCGCCTCATCGACCGCTTCACGACACAACCCGAGCCGGCGGTGCCCGACCCCCGTGTGGTTGCGCTGCTCACCGACCGGGAGCGGGAGGTGTTGGTGGAAGTGGCCCGCGGCCTGTCCAACGCCGAGATCGCCTCACGGCTGCACATGAGCGCCGCCACCGCCAAGACCCACGTCGGTCGCCTGTTCGCCAAGCTCGGCGCCCGTGACCGCGCCCAGCTCGTCGTCATGGCCTATGAGAGCGGGTTCGCGTCGCCCCGGTAGCCGGGCCGTCCCACTTCCCCGCCCGGCTATGGTGACCGGTAGCCGTCCGTGACGGCGCCACCCCAGACCCTGGTGGGATCCCCCAGAGGAGCTCAGGGATGGACATGACCCCCACTACCACTCCATCCGGCCGTGGCTCCATGATCGAGGTGGGGGGCGTCAGCAAGTCGTTCGGGGCGACGAGGGCGCTCGTCGGCGTAGACATGAGCGTCCCCGCCGGGACCGTCCAAGGGCTGCTCGGCCCCAACGGGGCGGGCAAGACCACCCTGGTGCGGATCCTGGCCACCCTGCTGGCGCCCGACAGCGGCCGGGCTCGGATCAGCGGGGTGGACGTCCAGGACGACCCCAACACCGTCCGCAGCCTCATCGGCCTGGCCGGCCAGTACGCCGCCGTGGACGAGGCCCTCACCGGCCGCGAGAACCTGGTGATGGTCGGGCAGCTGTACCGCCTGGGTACCAAGCTGGCCAAGTCCCGGGCGGACGAGTCCCTCGAACGGCTCGGCCTCGTCGAGGCCGCCGACCGCCCGGTCAAGACCTACTCGGGCGGCATGCGCCGGCGCCTCGACCTGGGTGCCAGCCTGGTCGGGCGGCCCCGCGTCCTGATCCTCGACGAGCCCACGACCGGGCTCGACCCGCGCACCCGCCTCGACATGTGGGCGTTCATCCGGGACCTGGTGGAGGAAGGCACCACCGTGCTGCTGACCACCCAGTACCTGGAGGAGGCCGACCAGCTCGCCGACCACATCGTGGTGATCGACCGGGGAAAGGTGATCGCCTCGGGCACGTCGGGTGAGCTGAAGTCCCGCCTCGGAAGCGACCTGATCGAGGTCGAAGTGGGAGCCGCCGACCTCGAGCGGACGACGGCGGCCCTGAGCGACGTCGGGTGCGGCAAGCCCACGGTCGATGCGGACCGGTCCAGGATCACCATTCCCGTCTGCGAGCCGGTCCCGGACCTCATGGCCGCCCTGCGCACCCTCGACAAGGCCGGGATCACCCCGAGCGACCTGGGGCTGCGGCGACCGTCGCTCGACGACGTGTTCCTGGCGTTGACCGGGCGCGCCACCGGGGAGGACGTTCCCGCGACCCCGCGCCGGACGCCTCAGACGGCGGGGAGCCCATCATGACCACGGTCTCGACCGGCACCACCTCGCGAGCGACACCGCCCGGGCCGGCCACGATCGAGCCCGTCCGGCTCCCGCCGTCGGCCTTCTTCGTCGACGCCGTGGTCATCGCCAAGCGCAACCTGATCCGGATCGCCCGCACACCCCAGCTGCTCGTCTTCGCCACCATCCAGCCGATCATGTTCGTTCTGCTGTTCCGCTACGTGTTCGGCGGGGCCATCCACGTCCCGGGGATGACCTACGTCGACTACCTCATCCCCGGGATCATCGTCCAGACGGTCGTGTTCGGCGCCACCTCCACCGCCGTGGGCCTGTCGCAGGACATGACCAACGGGATCGTCGACCGGTTCCGGTCGCTGCCCATGTCCCGCTCGGCCGTGCTGGCCGGGCGCACGATCGCCGATCTCCTGCGGAACGTGTTCGTGGTCCTGTTGATGATCGTGGTGGGCACCGGCGTCGGGTTCCGCTTCCACAATGGCTTCGGTCCCGCCGTCGCCGCCGTCTTCATCGCCCTCCTGTTGGGCTACAGCCTGTCGTGGGTCTTCGCCCTGATCGGGCTCAGCGTCGCCGATCCCGAGAGCGCCCAGCTGGCGGGCTTCCTGCCCATCTTCCCGCTGGTGTTCGCCAGCTCCGTCTTCACGTCGATCCAGACCATGCCCGGCTGGCTCCAGGCCTTCGCCAAGGTCCAGCCCATCACCCGCGCCGCCAACACGGTGCGGGCCCTCACCGAGGGGGGCCCGGTGGCGACCAACCTCGCCTGGACGATCGTCTGGAGCGTCGCCATCCTGGCCGTCTTCGGCCCCCTGGCCGTGCGCCGCTACCGCCGGGGATAACCCGGTCGGAGCTCTGCTTCGACACGAGATCGCCAAATCCCCAACTCCAAGGCTTGATTTCGGGCTTGGAGTTGGGGATTTGGCGATTTGACGATCTCGCGGGCGGGATAACCGGGCCATGCCGCCCCGGTGGCTACGGCCGCCCGGAGCCGCCCCGGTAGCCTGCGCCCCGATCCGACACGATACAAAACTCGATCGTTTCGGAATGGGACGTGAAGGTCGGAGGTTGGCATGGCCGTGACGACCCCGGAGGTGCGCGCCCCCACCGCTGACCCGCGGCGGTGGGTGACCCTCGCCGTCATCACCATGGCGGTGCTCATCGTGAGCCTGGACAACACCGTCCTCAACGTGGCCATCCCGACCATCCTGCGGGAGTTCCACACCACCCTCCCCAGCCTCCAGTGGGTGATCACCGGCTACGCGCTGACCTTCGCCACCCTCCTCATCATCGGAGGGCGCCTCGGGGACATCTACGGACACCGGCGCGTCTTCATCATCGGCGCCGCCCTCTTCGGGGGCGGATCGCTCATGGCCGCCCTGTCCAACGGCGTCATGACCCTCATCATCGGCGAGGCCCTCATCGAGGGCGTCGGGGCCTCGCTCATGCTCCCCGCCACCCTGGCCATCCTCTCGCTCACCTTCGAGGGCCGCGAACGTGCCGCCGCCTTCGGCGTCTGGGGCGCCGTCGGGGGTTCGGCGGCGGTGCTGGGGCCGGTGGTGGGCGGCTTCCTCACCACCAACTACTCGTGGCGCTGGTCGTTCGGGATCAACGTGATCGTGACGCCGCTGGCGGTCCTGGGCGCCATGCTGTTCATGCCCAGGGGCGAGCGCTCCGACCGGGCCGGCCACGTCGACGTCCCCGGTGCCGCACTGATCGCCAGCGGCATGCTCCTCCTCGTGTTCGCCCTCAGCGAGGGAGGCACCTACGGCTGGCTCAGCCCCACCAATGCCTTCACCGTGGCGGGGGTGCGGGTCTGGCCACAGTGGCTGCGCGTCTCGGTCGTCCCCGTCGCCGCCCTCGGCGCCCTCGCCATCCTGACGGTGTTCTACGTCCTCGAACGCCACAAGGAACTTCGGGACACCGGTCCGCTGTTCGAGTTCGGACAGCTGCGCCACCGCGGCTTCCGCTACGGGTTGCTGACGACCGTCGTGATGGGCGTCGGCCAGTTCGGCCTGGCCTTCGTGCTCCCGGTGTTCCTCCAGGAGGGCAAGCACCTCACCGCCGAGCGCAATGGCCTCTGGCAGCTGCCCACCGGGTTCTTCGTCGTCGTGGGCGCCCAGGCTGGTAGCCGGCTGACCAGGCGGATCGGCGTGACCGCCGTGGTCCGGATCGGGCTCCTCATGATCCTGGCCGGGTTCCTGTACGTGGCCTCGATCATCTCCGGCGGCCTCACCTTCTGGCTGCTCCTGCCCGGCCTCGTGGTCTACGGGACGGGTGTGGGCCTGGCCGCCACGCAGCTCACCAACGTGGTGCTGTACGACGTCGACCGGGCCAAGTCCGGGGTGGCGAGCGGGGCCAATACCACCGCTCGCCAGGTCGGCCTGGCGCTCGGGGTGGCCATGATCGGCTCCCTGCTCAGCTCCCAGACCACCCGCCGGGCCATCAGCGGCATCCAGGCGGCGTCGAGCCTGCCCCCCGCCGTCCGGGCCCGCGCCGCCCAGCTGGTCCACGCCCAGGGCGTCAACTTCGCACC